>Ga0126373_10003433_pt1 | contig 11874 bp, 12 predicted proteins | sample PanSoiMetPlot_11_FD_92545 | JGI IMG/M metagenome (GOLD analysis project Ga0126373, IMG submission 92545) | Tropical forest soil microbial communities from Panama - MetaG Plot_11 | ecosystem: Environmental > Terrestrial > Soil > Tropical forest > Bulk soil | place: Panama | collected 2016-02-17
GAATCGTATCCACTACAAGGCGAATGTCTTGCGGCTCTCTAGGGCACTCCGAACTGTGGCCGGGAGAAGCCATCGAAGAATTATAGTCCCGTTGCGAATCGTCAACTATACGAGGACAGCCGCCCATTGAGCGCCCTATGGGCATTGGACTTGCTGTTTGAAACCGCACCGTCATGGACGATCATGATTGTCCGTGTGACCTTGGGTTATCTTCTCCGTCCCAGCCTCTCAGGGGCTGAGTGGCGCAAGAAGCGCCTTGTGAGCCGTTACTTTGAACGGGAAAGCGGATTGCGAGGGGTGTTTCGGAGAAACTCAAAAGGTTTACGCAAGTGTTTCAGGCCTCCAACAAAGCTCCCTTTCTCGCCTTCGGGATGAGTCTGAACCCCGCCGCCATTACCGCGCTACTGCTCGAGACGGCCGCCACCGTCAACGGTGTCTCTGAACAGCCGGGTATGAAAGTCAGCAACGCCACGCCCGATCTCTTGGATTCCGTTGCCCGTTTCCTCCGGATGATGGACCGCAGCGCTGACATTCCAGTGCTGCGACCGATGCTTGAGCGGGAAATCCTCTGGCGCCTCCTGACGGGCGAGCAAGGTGCGCTGGTCCGGCAAATCGGGCTGCAGGATGGCCGCCTGTCGCGGATCAGCGCCGCGATTCAATGGATTCTTCGTCATTACGCTGAGAGCCTGCGTATCGAAGAGCTGGCAAGAATTGCCGCGATGAGTCCGCTGCAGCACCAGAAAACCATTAGGCTGCGCAAGGCGCGTGTGCGTTTGATGGCAAAACCGCAGAATGTGGCCGCCGTAGGCTTTGAGGTCGGATACGAAAGTGCGTCGCAGTTTACTCGGGAGTATCGACGCCTGTTTGGCGCGCCCCCCGGCGAAGGTTTGGCACAACTGAGCGCGGCTGCCGGTAAGGATGAGAAAAACGGCCATCTGCCTTCGCAACGCCTTCTCGACGAGCAAGGGTATTGACACACGGCACGAGGAAACTGAGCTGTTGAACGGCATGAAAGTCAGCAGCCGAGCGACGGGTTCGTCGGGGAAATCCCATCCAGTGGGAGGCGAGCTTCCGCGGAACACCTATTGCGAAGTACAGGCTGCAGCGAGAGCCCGGTCAAGGGCTATGGCCCTAAGATGATGTCAAGCTGTCCTTGTAAGCCGACACATACTTGCCCACAACTTCGGCAATCCTAGTACGACACGACACGCTGTCGCGGATAGCTCGGGATTCCGTCAATTCTCTAATCAGTTTCGTTTCCAGTTGATCCAATTCCGGACGAATCGTGCGGACCAAATTGACCGGCGAATGGTTCGTAGCGTTTTGGGCACAAATGATGCTCTGTGCGCAGAAAATTAAGGTGCCAACAAACGCCAGTTTCTTTGTTTTGCGTTGCATTTTGTTCCTGCTTGTTCTCCTCGGTATGGCGCGCATCCCTGTCTAGTGAGTCGAACCGGTGCGTTTCTTCCGAATGGACCGTCGCTCGAAAGCGCTTCGGCAGTCCCGTTCGATGAACGCTCTGCCTGCAAATGTTGCAATCTTTCGAAGCGCCTCGCGACTCTTGCCGCCTTTGGCCGCCATTCGAATTCCGGCAAGCGTGCTTTCAAAGAAGTCCGCCATGCTCTCAAGGTCCGCATCTGAATTAAGTTCTCGCTGTTTTTTTGCCTTGGTGATCGAGTGCATCAGAGTCTTACGCTGAGATCGCGCTGCATTCCGTGTGATACGCGTAACTTCGGGATCTCGCTGACCGAACTCACTGATTGCGTTGAGCCCCATACAGCCTTCAGCGCTGGACAAGTCGTTTCGCTCGGCGAAGGCTACAAGGGCCTTCTGGATGGCGGAGAGGGCCGAACCAGGCCTTTTCAGCTCCGCGTTGAGGGAGTGAACACTCTCTGTAACGTACTTCTCCAGGGCTTTCAGGAACAGCGCCCGCTTGTCACCGAAAGTGTCATACATACTCTGTCGGCCTACACCCATGACGCGCATCAACTCATCCGTGGACGTGGCGGCGAAACCCTGCTGACAAAAAAGGCGTATCGCCTTGCGAAGCGCTTGCTCCTGGTCGAACTCCTTCGGTCGCGCCATGCCCCTCTACTTTGTTTATCGGTACTCTTCTCGATTATGCGACGTATCCGCCGTCGATGGTGAGGCTCGCTCCCGTGATGAAGCCTGCTTCTTCGGATGCGAGATAGGAGACGAAGCTGGCAACCTCCGATACATCGGCCATCCGCTTCAAAGGGATAAGCGTCTTAACCAGCTCGGTATGACCTGAACTCATGTCGGTTGCTGTGGGGCCGGGTTGAACATTATTGACGGTGATCGCTCGCGGCGCCAGATCGATTGCAGCGCCACGAACAAGTCCCGCGAGCGCAGCCTTGGTCATGCTGTAGACACTGGCGCCGGGGAAGGCTGTGCGGATCGCGGTATTGCTACCGATAAGAACGATACGGCCTCCGTCTTTCATTTCTTGGGCGGCTGCCTGAATACCAACGAAGGCAGCACGAACGTTGATGGCTACCATGCGGTCGAAGTCTTCAAGACTGTACTTATCGATCGTACCCATGCTGAGAATGCCAGCGTTGCTGACGAAGATGTTAAGAGGACCAAGGGTTTCTCTTGTTCTGGACACTGCGCCTCGAAGTTCTTTAGCCGAGGCGCTATCAGCTCTTAGAGATAGGGCTTTCCCTCCCGCGGATCCGATTTCGCGTATGAGTTGAAGGGCTTTTTCTTCTGAACTTGAATAAGTGAACGCAACTGACGCGCCGTCAGATGCGAGTCGGCGCACAATGCCCGCCCCGATGCCCTTTGAACCACCCGTGACGAGAGCTACTTTGCCTGCGAACGATTTCGTCTGTATTTCTTGCATGAGCATCCTCCCAGTTCTCGATTATGCCCATTTTGGATCATTCTGTCCATAATAAATTTGCGACGCCAAAGAACGGACCCGTCGTGCGCGGACCTCTGCATATCGTCAACGTTTTGGCCAATGTGAAAAATCCTTGTGTCCGGCGAGGGTCTTTACGGAAGTCTGACGGTCATCTCGTTACAGTGCCGCGGTTACATACCCTAATCGGAAGCGTGCTTCGCTACAACGTCACCGGCAACGCCTTGAGTCCCCGTAGCATGGCTCTTTCCGTGTCCACGCAGATCCACGGCGACCGAGCGCGTCCTGGAGCCGAAATATTCCATCATGCGGTGCGAAGTGGCTGCTGTTGCAACACCATCCGTGAGGAAAAAGGATCGGACTGTTTCCTTGCCCCCGTTCTTCACAGGCTAAGGAGACACCTTTCGTTCGACGTGTTGCATAGAGCACCTTCCGCGCTTCTAAAATAAAGTTTATTTAGCTCGATGAGGTCCTGAAAACTCGTCTGTATGTTTCAGCATTCGCTGATATTTTCCAGCGTAGTAGAGAAGGGGCTTGTCGTCGCGGCCCTCGAAATGTTCGACGAGACCGACGTACAAACTGTGGTCCCCGGCTGGGTGGACATCCAGGACTTTCACGGTAAAGTACGCGACCGCGCCGTCCAACAGAGGCGTGCCGGCTCGGTTTATGAAGCGAATGTGCGTATCTTCCGCTGCCCGTCCGGCAAAGTGATCACTCAACGCTTGCTGATCTTCCGCGAGCACACTGACACCGTATCGTCCGGCGGCCGGGAGGATCTGGTGCATGTGAGAGCGATTGTCCAGTGATACCAAAACAAGGGGCGGATCGAGTGAAACGGACAGAAATGCGGTAGCGGTCATGCCATGCGTTTTCCCATTCTCAACCGCTGTTACGACTGTAACTCCGCTCGCGAACCTTCCCAACGCATGTCGAAACTCCCGTAGGCAGAAAACCGTACTTGTCACGTTCAGTTCTCCATCCGTGGTGTGGACATTGTGTGTTTTCATGAATGATTGACCGTTCACCACGCGGATTGCATCCACGGGTTGAACTTGCCGATGATGTTGACGTCGTCAGGATTGACAAGATCCGGGACAGTCCAACCATCGAGGTCGTACTCGGTGAGACACTGTTCCACGAAGCGCCTGTAAGCTTCTGTGAGGCCCGCAGCTTCCTGTGCGTCAACTATCTCCGTGCGTACTGCTTCGTGATTCCCGCCATAGTTGCGCTCATAGAGCTCATGGCGGCTGCCGAACTCGGAGCCTATGGCGTCCCATAAAAGTTTCAATACCTTGACGCGATTCGTGGCGTCGTAGCCGTTTGAGCCGCGAAGGTACTTATCCAGGTAGCTGCGCATGTCTGGATTCTTGAAATCGGCTGCATGAGAATTCAAATAGATGAGTGCGCTGCCGAGATCTTGCTCGATGATTTCTTTAACCCGCGGATAACCGACGGTCATGAACCACCGATACGCGAGCGCTGCGTTCGTATTGGGCAGGACAGTATCGCCGATCCATGGGTCGGGGTTGTGTGCCATCGAATCCGTCAGCGCCCAAATCATGTTGCGCCAGGCAAGCAGTTCCCCGAAGCGTGCCCGCACCCCCCGAAAGTCTTTGGAGCCGGTAATCTCCAGCGCTTTTAGGTGCAAACCGGCAAGAAAATCGAGCTTCACCGCAAGCCGCGTGCAGCCGTGGAACATAGCGCGCGGGAAGAAGCCCGACCGCGGAAAAAAAGAACTAGCCTTCTCGAGATCTCCATAGACGAACACGTTCTCCCAGGGGATCAGAACACGGTCGAGAATGAAGATCGTGTCATTTTCATCCAGCCGGCTCGATAGCGGATAGTCAAATGGGCTGCCCATGACGGCAGCGGCCATCGAATAGGAGGGACGGCAGATAAGCTTCATCCCCGGCGAGCCCATGGGTATGGTACAGATGAGCGCAAACTCCTTTTTCTTGAGCGCAATTCCGTAATGTGCGACGAAATTCAGATGGGTGATCGCTGAATTGGTGGCGACAACTTTCGCACCGCTGACAATGAGGCCGTTGTCCCGCTCTTCTTCCACGTGGACAAATACGTCGGCTACTTCATCAGGTGGACGGTTTCGGTCGACCGGCGGATGAATGATAGCGTGATTCCAATACAGCACTTTCTCTTGCGATTCGCGATACCAGCGCCGGGCATTCTCCTGAAATGGATCGTAAAAGTCAGCGTTGGCGCCCAGCGTTCCGAGGAAGGAGGCTTTATAGTCCGGGCTACGTCCCATCCAGCCGTAGGTGAGCCGTGCCCACGCAGCAATCGCGTCGCGGTCGCCCACCAGATCCTTTGCTGATCGGGCAGACCGGTAGAAGCGCATCGTGTAGCCGCCACTGCCAGTATCCGTCAGACAGGTCAGCGCGGCACGGGTCGTCGCATCGTGCAGGGCATCGTAGAGGCGCGCGATCATTCGTACCGAGTTGCGAAACGCCGGGTGTGTTGTTACATCTGTGACGCGGTCACCGTAAAGGTAGATCTCTCGTCCGTCGCGGATGCTCTCGATATACTCTTCCCCAGTCAACGGCCTCAGCGACTTGTTAGGCTTATTCACCTGTGGGAATTTGTCCCCGGTGGGTGCTGTTGTGTTGTTGGAGGTTTGCGTTTGCGCTGCCTGTGCTTCATGGTCCATTGGATTGGCTTTCCGTTCATTCCACGCTCGTAAGCACTCACTCAAGTAATACACATGCTGAGTCGATTTATTCCTTAACTGAGCAAAACACGCCATCCCTGTGTTTCGATCGGCCCGAGGTGGAATTGCGCGGCGGAGGCCATGACAATCGGATTCCCGGGAGTACGCAAGAGAAGCTTGTGTCGCAGCCTCGGTTATACTGTCGCGAAGGCCGAGAGGCGCCGGATAAAGGGGTCGTACTTCATGCAGCATTGTTGATAAAGTTCGCTCTTTCTCCAAGCGCTTCCGGCAAACGGAGCACGCGGCGAGGTGTGATCGAAAATCTTCAAGTTCTGGACCGACCAACGCATTATCGAGATAAAGCAGAATTTCGGTGTTACGTTCGTGGCAATTTTTCATCCTTTGGCTCCCTTCTCGCGTTACCTACCCGAGCAATCGGTCCTTTCTCTGATGAGCTGAGCCCATGCATCCTCCCGGGTCTCTCAGCACGCTTCTTCCTGAATTACAGCCGGATCGGAAAAATATTCCGGCGGCGAAACCATTTCTTCTCTCTGCGGGGAATAAATGTGAGTGGCGACGTGTATTGCTGTCTTAGGCGCGCCCGGGTTACATCGCCGGCTCGCCGCAGTACGAACCGGGTTACGATAATGCTTCCGTATCTAGGCCCTGAGATTATCGCGGTCATACAGGCAGCGCTTGGCTCTGCTTCAAGCGATTCGCGACGCCGCCCTCGCTTCCCATTTCTTCGGCAAGACCAAGACAACGATACGATCATCTTGTCCTTGACCTTGTCTTTTGGTCTGGAGCGCCTCGGCTCGAGCATTCAGAGGGCTTCGCACACTCACCGTTGGTTGTTACCCTGATCTTCCTGCATTCCGACGTTTTGTGTCCTCAAGTTTGTCTAAATAATGGATTTCTTGCCCGAACTCTTCAAAACACGTGATGTGACATGTGACCTTCCGACCAAAGCTGCGTCAAAATGGAGTGACATGAATGAGCAGAGATGAAAGCAGGGGTTTATCCGGGGTGCGGAGATCTTTATGAGGCCGGTGTGTGTGCCATTTGAGCAGGACTACGATAGGAGAAGGTTATGGCATCCATTCCCGATTATTCATCTTCCCGCCTGGCTTACCTGACAGGTTCGTCTTCCGTTATAAATTCCAGCGATAGCCACTCGTGGGATAGCGTTCTTGTGGAGCATCATCGGATTCCTCAAGGCGAGCGCACAGGAACTGTAGCCAATCACCATGTGCTGTGGCTTTGGACAACGTCGTATTCCGGCGAATATGCGCCTCTCGGCGGGCGTTTTGTTCCTTGCTCGAAAGGACGCGGAGAACTCACCGTAACGCCGGTCGGGCTCCAGCCAACATGGCTCTCTTTTCGAAGTTCCGAAGTTATCATCTGCGCGTTGGACTCGACTTTCATCGGAAAAGTCTTGTCTGAGTTGGATCGACAGCCTAGGGCTGAACCTATCTTTCGCCCTAAGCTTGAGGACCTAACCATTCGGCGACTCATGACACTCCTTTCGGAAGAAGTTCGCGCCGGAGCTCCTTCAGGAAAGCTATATGCGGATTCACTCACTCATGCCCTCGCCATCCGCTTCCTTCATTCGGGTGAGCAGGTGCAGCACGAGAGAATCCATTCCCTCGTGTCGGCACTTCCACCTCATGTCTTGAGGCGTGTTCTGGAACGGATCGAGCATAGTTTTCAGTCAGAAATCAGCCTGGCCTCGCTCGCACAGGAAGCCGGCTACAGCCGCGGCCACTTTCTGAAAATGTTTCGCGCGTCTATGGGGATGACGCCGCACCGCTATGTACTCCAGCGTCGCGTTGACCACGCCCGATCTCTCTTAAAGCGGCGCGAAATAAGCATAATTGACATTGCCGCGCATTGCGGTTTCTCCAGCCAAGCCCACCTTACCCACATCTTCCGTCAGCAGCTCGGAGTGACGCCGGGCGACTACCGTCGAAATCAATGACACGATCCTGATAAAACCTTCCTCTTCTGTAAGAACCGAGGTCGAAGAAATTCTATGCTTGTTCATGGTTCTACTCGAGCATGCCGATGGATTGTTTTCCTATGCGCTCGCTCTCACCCGCAATGTTCACGAAGCCGAGGACTTGGTACAGGAAACGTATCTTCGCGCCATCCAAGGAATGGAAGGTTTGCGTGAAGATGGTAATGCGCAAGCGTGGCTGTATGCCATCCTGCGAAACATTCGGCTCAACCAAATACGCCAGCAACACACGAGGCCAAGATTACTTGAACTGGACGCGGACGAGAAATCCGCAGACCTGATTGCAGAAACCGCCAAAGATCCGCACGCGCTTTACGTGAGCAAAGTGGAGAAGCTGCAAGTCCACGAGGCGCTCGAGCAGCTCTCCGAGGAGTTTCGGCAAATTATCATGTTGCGTGAATTTGCGGAGCTTTCCTATCAGGAGATCGCCACGGTCTTGGGCTGCGCCCAAGGAACCGTGATGTCACGCCTGGCGAGAGCGCGCCGAAAGCTCAGAACTTTACTTTCTCCGCACCAAGCCTTTCGCGCGGAAGATAAACCATTCCAAGGAGCGGTCGATTGTGAGGTGCTCATCATTTGGTGTGAAAGATAAGGTTGTGCACGAATTTGCGCTGCACTGGCCGGAAGATGGGACACGAGAAATCGCCTGGTCCCGAAAGGAATTCCGATGAATCGACATAGCGGCAGACCATGAAAAGATTGGAAGGCAACAGATTCGTTGTGGCCTGGCTAATGAATGACAAAGAAAAGCGGGCGTCCGACCATTCTGTGACCCGTGCCTCAAGTTCTTTGAGCGGAACGCGACAATGAGCGATTCACGCCAGGAATAGGAACACTGGGCGGCATCCTTCGCTGCTCCGTTACCTGAGCCGGCATTCCACAAGTTTCTGGTCAAGGGGGCCAGACGTGCATCGATGCGGAGGAATAGCGGTGTTCGCAGGGATCAGTCTGCTGGTGGCTGGCTGCCCAAAGGGCAAAACCGACTTTAGTCTGGGGCGCAAAGCTCAAGATCTACAAGATTATGATGCAGCATTTGAGTATTACCAAAAGGCCCTAAAAACCGAACCTGGGAACGCCACGTATCAGATAAAGTTCAATCAGGCTCGCTTCGACGCCGGTGAAGAACATATCCAGAACGGGTTGAAACTCCGGGAACGCGGCGACCTCCAAAGCGCAGCCTCCGAGTTTCAGAGGGCAGCCTCCGTCGACCCAGCGAGCGTCGTGGCCGTACAGGAACTGCGAAAGACAATCGAGATGATCGACGAAAAGAACCGCGCTGCAAACGGTGCTTCCGAACCCCCACCAGATAGCACTGCTTCGGAACTCGCCACAAGTCCTCCGCAGCTCAAGCCGCTTTCTCAAGCTCCCATCAACCTAAAAATGAGCAATGACGCGAAGATCGTTTTTGACACGATCGGCAAGCTGGCTGGCCTGACTATTATCTACGATCCGGATTTTCCCGCACGACGAATCTCGGTGGAACTGAATAATGTCAATCTCGAACAGGCCCTGGACATCGTGTCGATCGAGAGTAAGGCTTTTTCGACCCCCCTGACCGAGAACATTATTCTGGTGATCCCGGACCAGCCACAAAAGCGACGTGATTACGAAGATCAGTTCATGCGTACTTTCTATCTTTCGAATACGATGCAGCCGCAGGACCTTACCGAAATTGTCACGGGATTGCGTCAAATTCTAGACCTGAAGCGCATTCAGCAATTGAACGCGCAGAATGCCATCGTGATCCGCGGAACACCGGGCCAACTGGCGCTCGCGGAGAAATTCCTTCAGGACACCGACAAAGCCAGGCCAGAAGTGATCGTCCAGGTTTCGGTACTTGAGGCCCGCGTCGATAAGATACGCGACCTCGGCATCTTTCCCCCTCAGACTGCCACGATTGCCATTAACCCGAATTCTAACCCTCCATCAAGCAGTTCGTCGTCGACCACCAACACCGCGACCCCAGGTACCGCCACTCTGAACCAACTCAACCACTTGAATCAGAGTGACGTGGTTCTCACTCTCCCGAGCGCCAGAGCAAACTTCCTCCTGAACGATTCCACGACCCGTGTCATACAAAACCCGGAAGTTCGTTCCGTCGATGGGCAGACGGCAAAACTGAATATCGGTGACCGAGTCCCTGTCGCAACCGGCAGTTTCCAGGCTGGAGTCGGTGTAGGTTCGACGGCCGGTGCCGGGTTCGTCAATCCCCTGGTCAACACGCAATTCCAGTACATCGACGTCGGTGTCAACATTGAGCTCACTCCCCGTATTCACCCAAACCGCGACGTCAGTTTGAAGTTGCAGGTCGAAGTGTCCTCCGTCGGAAACAACGTCACAATCGGCGGCATTCAACAGCCGATTATCAGCCAGCGCAAAATTGCGCATGAAATCCGCCTGAAGGAAGGTGAATCGAGCGTTTTGGCCGGATTGATCACAAATTCCGACATGAAACAGCTGAATGGCTGGCCGGGCCTCGCACATGTTCCCATCCTCCGGTACCTGTTCTCTGAAGATAGTAGGGACTTCGAAGAAGACGAGATTCTGATGATTTTGACGCCGTACGTTGTACGCATGCCGGAATGGACGAAATCTAATTTGAAGGCATCGTATGCTGGCTCGGACACAAACGTCCACATCAGGCGCGAGAGCGAAATGCGAACGCCGCAGCAGCCCCTATCGATGGCGGCCCCTCAAGGCGCGTCTTTGCAACCGCTTGCTATCACAGCACGGAATCCGCAGGTCCTATCGAACGCTGCGCAAGCCGCACAGATTCGATTTGAGCCCCAGAGCCTTTCTTTGAAAGCGGGACAAACCGCCACAGTGGGAGTGATGGCGGATAACGTCAACGACGTATTTTCAATTCCATTGCTGATTCAGTATGACCCGGCGCTAATCAGTGTCGAAGACGTGCAGCCGGGCGGCTTTCTGCAGGCTGGGGATCAAGAGGTTGCTGTCGTGCAACGAGTGGACAAAGTGCATGGGCAAGCGATTATTTCGGCTACGCGTCAACCAAATACACCAGGCGCGAGCGGCACGGGCACGATTGTGGGCATCGTAATCAAGGCACTTGCGCCCGGCACCAGCGCGCTATCGATCCTGCAGGTGAACGCCAGAGACTCTAAGCAGCGAGCAATCCAACTATTGACTAACCAAGGCATAGTAAACGTGGAGCCGTGAACTGTCTCTGCGCTAGCGTTTGATTGGATCCTTACGACTCTGCAGAACACCCCACAAATCGCGTTCACATTCGTCGGGAATATTCAGGGCGATAGGGTGTCTTACCTCCTAGAGGTTCTTTAACAACGAACAGGTTTCTTACAAGCAGTTGGCAAGTCTCCATTTTTTGCAGTACATGATTCTCTCTGCGACAACACTTAAGGAGGTTTTTGGTGTTGGTACGACTCCGAATCGGATTGGGCACCGCTGCCTTGGCGCTCATCTTTCCTGCGCGCGCCTCTACTGAGAAACCCGGCCACGAAGGCCTCTCTGCACACCAAATCGTAGACACAATAAGCACAATCTTCAATGCAATCCGCATCGAGGATGTCGAGAAGTTCGACTCGGCGATTGCTCCAGACTTCTACACATTCGATGGGGGCCCGATTCAACGGAAAAGCCCTGATGGACCTCATCAAGGCACAATATGCCGCGGGTAAGCGTTATGAATGGCACATAACTGAACCGGATGTTCACATCGACGGAAACACGGCCTGGATCGCCTACGTCAACAAGGGAACCATCTCCGATCGTTCAGGCACGATAAACCAACGATGGTTGCAATCGGCTTTCTTGCAAAAAGAGGGAGTCGCGTGAAAGGTTATCTTCATGCACAGTGCTCGTGGCCCCAATCGGCCTCAAGAAACCACCGCCATTGATAACAAGAGATAGGCTAAGTGCCGAAGCGAAAAATGGACTCGAGACCATGAACAGACACACGGAAACGACTGAAAATACAGCTGCGTCTGCCGAGCCTGGTGGATCTGTTTCTGTGGTTCGCAGTTGGCCGGCAATCGGGGTTGCCTTGCAGTTGCACAAAAACCCGCTTCAGTTTTTCTCGGAGACCGTTAAGCGGTACGGTGATCGCGTTGAGCTTCCCGTTTTGGGTAGACACGTACTCGTTCTGGCCAATCCTGATGATGTCAACGATGCATTAATCCTCAAAGCCTCGGATTTTGGCCGATCGACGGAAGTGAAGAGCCTGCGACCATCCTTTGGCGATGGCATTTATTCAAGCGAGGGGGAACGCTGGCGAAAACAGAAGCGGATTCTGCAGCCTGCATTTCATCATGATCGCACCATGAGGTA
>Ga0126373_10003434_pt1 | contig 11873 bp, 8 predicted proteins | sample PanSoiMetPlot_11_FD_92545 | JGI IMG/M metagenome (GOLD analysis project Ga0126373, IMG submission 92545) | Tropical forest soil microbial communities from Panama - MetaG Plot_11 | ecosystem: Environmental > Terrestrial > Soil > Tropical forest > Bulk soil | place: Panama | collected 2016-02-17
ACCCACGTCAGTCCGGTGGAATCGTACCAATCCCCGCGCATCCAGCCGTCCATCGGAATCACTTTCAGCTTCGCCCCGATTCCGCGCTCGGCATTGAACATCTGCGCCAGTTCGCCAATCGTCATCCCGTGCCGCACCGGCAACGTAAAGTAATTCGTGAAGCTCTCATGACCCGCGTCCGCCACCGGACCCTGCACCATCGATCCCGTGATCGGATTGGGACGATCCAGCACGATCATTTCGATTCCCACCTTCGCTGCAGCCTCGAGAAAATATCCCAAGGTCGTTTCATAGGTATAAAACCGGGCCCCTGCATCCTGGATATCAAATACAATGGCGTCCAGCCCTTTCAGCACTTCGAGCGATGGCCGACGCGCCGCATCTGTCGCTCCGTACACGCTGTACACCGGCACGCCCGTTGCATCATCTTTCGAATTGCCGATCACCGTCGTGTCCACCGCCCCGGTTACTCCGTGCTCTGGACTGAAAATCGCTTCCAGGGAAACCCCGGGCGCCTGCGCCAGCACATCAATCGTCCGCCGCCCGTCCGAATCCACCCCAGTTTGATTCGTGACCAGCCCGATCTTTCGTTTCGCCTCGCCGCTCTTCAGCCCATCGAACCCGTGCGCCTCGAGCAGGTCGAGCCCGGTCTTCACGTCCCCGTTACGGACCGCCAGCTTTCGTCCCGCGCTCTGCGCCTCGTTATATCCGGTAATGCTTTCCCAGCGTAACCGCTCTTTTTCTTCGACGGTCAGCGGCAACGCTGCCGCCACCGCCGTCGCAACTTTCGAGCGTAACGCAATCGCATTGCCCCCTCGAGGATGCACTGCGTTGGTCAAAAGAATGATGTACGTCTTGGTTATTGGATCGATCCATATCGATGTTCCGGTAAACCCCGTGTGCCCGTACGAGCCCACCGGTAACAAATCGCCCCGGTTGGAAGAAAATGGTGAGTCGATATCCCAGCCGAAACCCCGGACCCCGGTTGCAGTAGGAGGCTGTTCCGGCGTAGTCATTTTCTCGACTATCAGCGGCGTCAAAATCCCGCCCCCGCCATTCAGCAAAGCCTGCGCATATTTCGCCAGATCGTCGGCAGTTGAGAACAACCCCGCATGGCCCGCCACTCCGCCCATGCGCAACGCCGTGGGATCGTGCACCTCTCCGCGGAGCATGTGGTTGTGCTCATCAAACTGGGTCGGCGCGATTTTCGGCGACCAAGACTTCGGCGGCAGGTAGCGCGTATGCGTCATCTTCAGGGGGGCAAACACGTGCCTCTCGGTATAATGTTCCAGGTTCTCACCCGAAACCTTCTCCACCAGCGCGCCCAGTACGATAAATCCAATGTCGCTGTACACCAGGCCCGCGCCCGGCGGCGTTTCTGTTGTCTCCGCAAAAGCCATCTTGTAGGCAGTATCTTTCCCCAGCCATGCCGTCTTCAAATCGAGGTCCGGTGACAACCCGCCATAATGCGTTAGCAGCTGCCGGATCGTGATGTCCTCCTTCCCGTTCTGCGCGAACTCCGGCAGATACTTCGCGACCGGATCATTAAGCCGCACCCGGCCGCTTTGCACCAACTGCATCACCGACGGGGTGGTCGCAATGACCTTGGTTAGAGACGCCAAATCAAAAACCGTATCCACGGTCATTTGCTCCCGCCGTGGCTCTAGCGCCCGATTCCCATACGCCTTCCGGTACACCACGCGCCCGTCATGCCCAATCAAAACCACGGCTCCGGGAATCTGATGCTCTCCGATCGCCTGCTGAATAACCCCATCCACCACACTGAGTCGCGCCAGGGAGGTAGAGGTCCTCTGCGTCATGGCGAGAGCCGGAGAACTATGAAACCCCTCAACGCATAGCAATGCGATCAAAAACGCACGCATCAATCGCCCTTTTCCCGCTCTCAGTCGCGAAGCAACGCCAGAGACTAGCCCCGCACGTAAGTACGGGGTTAGCAGCCAATCCGAACCCGAGTCCCCTGCAGGAGACGACACCTGCGCGCACACGTTCACCTGCACCACCTTCTTGGCCGTGATCAAAATTGAATATCCCGACTCTACACAACTCGCTCCCCTCACCTCAACGAAACTTCGCATCCAAAGGTACCGTCTGCGCCACGGCCCGTTTCCTTTACCCCACCCTCACTGTTTGCTATAACCGACAACATCGCTCAAATCACAAGGCACGTTTTTTGACCCATCCCACTGCGATCGCCGCCTACGAGGACCAAGACCTCCGTTTCGCACGCCCCTTCGGCATCCTCGAGAACGCCGTCGCCGCCCACGCCTTCCCCTCGGCATCCGTCGCGATCACGCACGATCACCAACTTCTCGCTCTCCGTACCTTTGGCCGTTTCACATACGATCCCGCCTCTCCTGATCCGACCACCGGCACACTCTTCGACCTTGCCTCGCTCACCAAGGTGATTGCCACTACCACCATGGCCATGATCCTCTATGAGCGCGGCTTGCTTGATCTCGACCTGCCCCTCATCTCGATGGTCGGAGAATTCTCCGGCGAGGATCCCCGCCGTGACGAAGTCACCCTGCGAATGTTGTTAGCGCACTCCTCCGGCCTGCCCGCTTACGAAAAGCTTTTTCTGCGCGCTCGCACCCGTGATGAACTTCTCGGGGCTGCCTTTTCGACCCCACTCGCACACGATCCCGGCTCGCACGCCGAATACAGCGACATCGGATTCATCGTCCTCGGAGTCGCGCTGGAGCGTCTCGCCGACGAGTCCCTCGGCCTCTTCTGCCAGCGCGAAATCTTCGGCCCCCTCGGCCTGACCCACACCACGTTCAATCCCGCGCCTGCACTTCGCTCGCAGATCCCACCTACCGCCAATGACGAGACCTTTCGCCACCGCATTATCCAGGGCGAAGTCCAGGATGAAAACGCGAGCGTTCTCGGAGGCGTTGCCGCTCACGCCGGCCTGTTCGCCACAGCGCAAGACCTCGCCATTTTCTCCATTGCCATGCTGCACGGCGGCGCACCCATCCTCCGTCCCGAAACCGTTGCTTTATTCACCGCTCGCGAATCTGCTCCCGATGGAACCTCACGAGCGCTAGGGTGGGACACACCATCCACACCATCCCAATCCGGCCGCTACTTGTCCTCGCGCTCCTATGGACACCTAGGCTATACCGGCACTTCGCTGTGGATCGACCCCGGACGCAACTTCTCCGTGACGTTCCTCGCCAATCGAACATGGCCCGATTGCGCCAACGAATCGATCAAACAAATCCGTCCCCGCTTCCACGACGCGGTCTTCGAGTCACTCTAGAGTTCCATCTCTCCGACTCCTAATCGTTGATGGTCTGGTTACCATTACCCGCATATTGAAGACGCTGGTTCGCTGCCCAGAGATGGACCCCACATCACCTCACACGACACCCGCACGCAAGTCGCGCAGCGACGCCAGAGGTTAGCCCCACGCGTAAGCGCGGGGTCAGCCCGAGGCAAATTTCCGAGTTCCCTTCAGGGGACGACACTCTGCCATTGCCCGACCGCGCTCCTGCCGTACAATATTGTTTTCGAACTCCGAATGAAGCCGCGCCGTTTGCAAGACCTGACCACCGAACGTGCGAACCCCCATTCCAGCGATCTCGACCTCAAATCCGCCCTCGAGATCGCGCGCATCATCAATGCCGAAGACGCCAAGGTCGCCGCAGCGGTCCAGAGCACACTGCCTCAAATCGCCCGCGCCATCGACCTCGTGGCCGCCCATTTCCGCCAAGGCGGACGGCTTCTCTACGTCGGCACCGGCACCAGCGGGCGCATCGGCGCCCTCGACGCTTCGGAAATTCCTCCCTCCTTCGCCACTCCTCCCAGCCTCGTGCAATACATTATTGCCGGCGGGCCCAAGGCTCTCGGCGCCGAAGCCGAAGCCAGCGAGGATTCCCGCGAACTGGGCCGCGCCGAAATGGTCAAGCGCAAGCCCACAAAGAAAGATGTCGTCATCGGCATTGCCGCCAGCGGACGCACTCCCTTCACAATCGCCGCCGTCGAGTACGCCCGTAGTCGTGGCGCGGAGACTATCGCTCTCACCTGCAATCCCAACTCCCAGCTCGAACGTGCTGCTCATTTCGCCATCGTCACCGACGTCGGCCCCGAAGTCCTGACAGGCTCTAGCCGCATGAAAGCCGGCACCGCCCAAAAGATGGTTCTGAACATGATTACCACTGGCGCCATGACCCGTCTCGGCTATGTCTATGGCAACCTCATGGTCAATTTGCGTCTGAAGAACAGCAAGCTGGCCGAGCGCGGAATCACCATCCTCCAACATGCCGCCGATGTTGATCGCGAGCAAGCTCACAATGCCCTGAAATCCGCCGGCCATGACGTCCCCGTCGCCCTCGTCATGCTGAAAGCCGGCGTCCCCCGCGCCCAAGCTGCCCAAGCCCTGAAAGCCACCGCAGGACATGTACGCAAAGCGATCGCCCTAGCCCAAAAGAGTAAACCGTAGTTCCCAACCCATCCTGTAAAGTGAATGGGCGACATGAATCCACCGGCTGCCAATTTAAGAATGAACAGTGAACAGATCTCCCGCCCAGGTGGGGACGGACGCCCTCGTCGGTCCAGGCCGAGCAGCGCTCGGCAGGGTTTTCGGATTCCGACATCCATTTCCTGGATGAATCGCGAAAATGCCTCCGTGCTCTCGCAGGCCATTCTCAGCCATCTCTGCGCTGAAGCTTTCCTTAGCGCTCGTGGTGATTCCTCTGTGCTCTTTGTGTTTAAGGCTTTGAAGTTAACGACATGGATAAGCTAGTCATCCGCGGAGGTACTCCGCTTCTCGGCACTGTCCGCATCAGCGGCGCGAAAAATGCAGCCCTGCCTTGCATGGCTGCGGCCCTGCTCACCGAAGACACCGTCATCCTCGAAAACATTCCGCAGGTACGCGACATCGAAACCACCCGTCGCCTGCTCTCCGCCATGGGCGCCGAGGTCGAACTCGGTTACGGACGCGCCCATCACCGCACTACCATCCAAACCCGCAATCTGGGCGCCCCCGAAGCCTCCTACGAACTCGTAAAGACCATGCGCGCCTCGACGCTCGTCCTCGGCCCGCTGCTCGCCCGCTGTGGCCGAGCTCGCGTCTCGCGTCCCGGAGGCTGTGCGATCGGCGCCCGGCCGATTGACCTCCACATCAAAGGACTTGAGCGCCTGGGCGCGAAAATCACGCAGGATCACGGCTACGTGGAAGCCACGGCGGATCGCCTCCGAGGCGCCGAAATTGTCTTCGACAAAATCACCGTCACCGGCACCGAAGACCTCCTCATGGCCGCCACCCTTGCAGAGGGCGAAACCCTCATGCAGAATTGCGCCTGCGAACCTGAGGTCGCCGACCTCGCCGACCTCCTAAACAAAATGGGCGCCCATATTGAGGGCGCCGGCAGTTCCACTATTCGTGTGCAAGGCGTGCCCAAACTCAGTGGGACCAAGCATCGCATCATTCCCGACCGCATCGAGGCCGGCACCTTCATCATCGCCGCAGCTCTCACCGGCGGCGATGTCAAAGTCACCAACTGCGATCCCGAGCACCTCACCGCCATCGTGCAAAAGCTTCAGGAAGCCGGAGTCAAGACTTCGCACAACACCGACTCCATCCGCGTAATGGGCGATAACCCGCTCAAGGCGGCCGATGTCAACACCGAGGAGTACCCTGGCTTCCCCACCGACATGCAGGCGCAATACATGGTGGTTGCCACCCAGGCCCAGGGCACCTCCATCGTCACCGAAAATATTTTCGAGAACCGCTTTATGCACGCGCAGGAACTCGTGCGCATGGGCGCGAACATCCGCATCGTAGGCCGCCGCGCGATCGTGCGCGGTAAAACTCCGCTCAGCGCTGCCGCCGTCCTTGCCTCCGACCTGCGCGCTTCCGCCTCGCTCGTGCTGGCCGCCCTGGTCGCCGATGGCGAGACCATCATCGACCGCGTCTACCATATCGACCGCGGCTACGAACACATTGAGGAGAAACTGAAGGGAATCGGCGCGGAAATCCGCCGAATTGGAGAGCTGTTTCCGAGAAAAGCCGCCGCTCCCAATCGCGGATAGCGTCGGCGCCTGGCCGGCTGTTGCGAGGGCGTCCCCGCCCTCGCTCGCACCGGCCAATCGATCACACCTGGAGCCCCGATCAAGCCCTGGCCATTCCCGAACGGTTGGCCTGGCAAGGCCCTGCGATGTCACCGCCGGTCGTCATCCCGATCATACGGCCGATAGTTTTGATCGTGATCGCGATCGTCCCAATCTCGCTGCTCGTGCCAGCGACGCCGATCTTCGTCCCACCACCGGTTGTTCGCCTTCCAGCAATGCTCACGCTCCTCGTGCAATTCGTGCCTCGCTTCAGCCGCTTCCCTGCTCTGGTAGCCGTAGTGTTCTATGGCCTCGTGCAGTCTGTGATCGGCATGCGCGATCCGCCGCTGACAGTCGTCGTCTGCGTGCAATTTGGGGACTCCGGCCATTACCGTAAAAGCCGCTACAGCCACCGCCGCTAATGCCCACTTTCCGAGAAAAAGCTTTAACCATTCCATATATTGTTCTATCCTCCTAGGTGAGCTGATTTTGATTCCTCGGGAACGGTACCGAAGTTTACAATCGGTAGCCTATTCCTGCTTCACCCTTCCCCCGATACCGTGAACGCGGTACTCCATCGGAGTTTTCTCCCCAGCCTTTGTCTCCGTTTCTCTACAGCATTCACCCTTGCCCGCAAGGACTTGTACCTCCGTAACTTAACAGTTGCCCTATTTCGGCATCGAATGCAGTATGGCAAACGAAATCAGTACCCTCCCCCTCGTTTACCAGTGCGCCCTTTGTGAGTGGCGCTGGATCGAGGGTCAACCGCAAACGTTCAACACTAACTTTGACGCTGTCGTGATGTTCGTCGGCGCTGGCGCCTGCCCATCCTGCAGCGCCGCTCGCGCCGCCCTGCAGAAGGCCAGCTAACCAGACTTCGTGTCGTGGCTGCCCCCGCAGCTGCGACTCGAGGGCTAAGTTTCAAGTTTCAGGTGGGCATATTGCCGCGCCCATCTTTTCTAGTTCCACTCAAAAGTCAAAACCCTCGCAACTCGCGCTTGACTAAACTCCCACTTTTTTGATGGCCCTCGCGCTGCCCGCTCGCCAATCCGCTCGAAATTTGAAACCCGGAACTCGACACTGCCTTTGTGCTACACTTCCGACCGTACCTCGCGGGTCCCGCCCAATGTCGCAGTCCAACCAGGGACCCTACCTGCGTTCCTCCTCGCAAGGGACGTGGATGGAGGAGTTGCGAGCACACCCGAGGTGTGCCGACTCCCAGTCCGCGCCCACCTCATCCAGGAGAAAAACGCATGAAATTCACCAAGCTCACGCCCAATCTCGTCGTGCGCGACGTTCACGCCACCGTCCAGTTCTATCAGTCTATCCTCGGCTTCCAGCCCGCCATCACGGTTCCCGACGCTCCGCCTTACGTCTTTGCCTCAGGCACATCCGGCAACGTCGAGATCTTCTTCAACGACCAGAAGGCAGTGGCCGAAGACTACCCACCTCTCGCCAGGGATCCCCTCGGCGGCACCATGACCCTCTTTCTGGAATGTGAAGGAAGCGGGGAAATTCTCCGTGCGGTAGAGAAATCCGGAGCGCGCATCGTGATGCCACTCAAGACCCAGTTTTACGGGATGCGCGAATTCGCCTTCCTCGACCCGCAGGGCTGGACCGTAACCATAGCCGAGTGCGTGAACTGATCACTCCGAGTGGAGCGACGGGCGTCCTCGCCCGTCGCCCGCCTTCATGCAGCATGTAAGCGAGCGGCTGAGCTACAATCCGTGCGCCTTCAAAATCCCCGCCGGAGACATCATGCCCACCCTCACGCAACGAGGCGTAGTCGCACTCCTCTTCGGAGCAAGCACGCTTTCTACCCAACCCATAATCGCGCAGACCGCTTCCCTCACCGGTCCGGTCCCCGTCACCGAGCAACCGGCTTCCTCGCCTCCTGAGTATGTTCGGGCGGGCAAGCTGCTCGACGTTCGTTCCGGAAAGCTTCTTGACAATCAGATCATCGTCATTCGCGGCCAACGCGTTGATCGCGTCGGCCCAGCCAGCGAGCAGCCGATTCCCGCCGGGGCCAAAGTTGTGGATCTATCGCAAGCGACCGTCCTTCCCGGCTTGATCGATTGCCACACCCACATCATGCTTGCCGACACCGACAACTCTCATTACGAAGAATATCTGCTGAAGGATTCCTACCAATACCGGACCATCCTTGCGACTCTGAACGTCAAGCGCGATCTCGATGCAGGCTTCACGGCCATGCGTGACGTGGAAACCGAAGGAGCCATGTATAGCGATGTCGACGTACGCAATGCGATCAATCAAGGACTCATTCCCGGACCTCGCCTGAAGGTCGCTACCCGCGGGATTTCATCCACTGGCGGGTATGAGCTCGAAGGCTACGCACCTCAGTGAAGGTTCCCAGCGGGGTGCAGCTCGTCGACGGGCCCTACGAAGCGCGCAAAGCCGTGCGCGAACAATTCAACTACGGCGCCGACCTGATCAAAATGTACGGAAACGACCGCTATCGCTTCTTGCCCAACGGCAAGATTGTGAGTGTCGCGAATTTTAGTTTTGAAGAGGTCCAGGCCATCGTCGATGAAGCCCGCCTGAAGGGTCTCAAGGTCGCCTGCCACGCCTACGATGGTCCCGGACTGCACTACTGCATCGATGCCGGCGTCGCCTCGATCGAGCACGGCATCCAGCTCGATGACGAAGCCCTCCACAAGATGGTTGTTAAGGGCACGTACTTAGTCCCCACCTTGCAGGTGTACTGCTGCGCTCTCGAGAAGGGAGACTTAACCATGAGCGGGGGAAAGACCAGCCGCGTGGCGATCCACGAAGCTAGTTTCAAAAAAGCGCTCGGCGCCGGTGTGAAGATCGCATTCGGCACCGATGCTGGTTCCTTTCCGCACGGAACCCAGGCGATTGAATTCGAGTGGATGACGCGCTACGGCATGTCGCCGCTCGATGCCATCCGTGCGGCCACTATTAACGCCGCCGACCTGCTCGGCTGGGCCGACGATATCGGCGCGCTCGAGCCCGGAAAATACGCTGACCTGATCGCCGTCGACGGCAATGTGCTCATTGACATCAAGCAGCTCGAACACGTGAAGTTCGTGATGAAGGGCGGCGAGGTGGTTCGCAACGATTACGCGAAATAGCGACGCAAGCTGGATTTTTCGGCCGAAACGCCCTAGTACTCTCCTCCGCCCACAAACCGGTATCCCGATTTGTGCACCGTCACGATCAGCTCCGGCCGCTTCGGATCCTTCTCGATTTTCTGCCGCAGGCTCGCCACGTGCACGTCCACCGTGCGCGTGAAGGTTCCGGCCTCATATCCCCACACGGCACGCAGCAGTTCTTCCCGCGACAACACCATCCCGGGATGCTCGACGAAATATCGCAATAACTCGAACTCCCGCGCCGACAGATAAATCGGCACGCCCGCGCGTGTCACCTTCACGTCGCGATGGTCCATCATGCCGCGCGTCTCAATTCGGATCGGCCCGAACTGGTGCACCACCTGCCCGGTTCGAATAGGTGCCCGCCGCAGCAGCGCCTCGATGCGCGCCATCAACTCCTGCATGTCGAACGGCTTGGTGACGTAATCATCCGCCCCCAGCTTCAGGCCGACGATCTTGTCGACGATTTCGCTGCGCGCCGTGAGCAGCAGGATGGGCGTTCCAAGTCCCGCCGTACGGATGTCGCGACAAAGGTCCAACCCATTCCGGCCCGGAAGCATGATGTCCAGAACGATCAGATCGAAGGGCAACGACGTGGCTTTCTCGTATCCCTTCTCCCCATCGGTGACAAAATCCACCTCATAGCCGTCTTTGCGCAGGCGATCGCTCAGTGCCATGCACAACGCTTCTTCGTCTTCTACCAACAGAATGTTTTCCTTCATAGCTGTGCTACTCGCTCTGCTGCGTTCTCAGCTCCGACACCCTGACTGGCCGGCAAATGCAACGTGAATCGGCTTCCTGCTCCCACCTTACTCACAACCGAAATCCTTCCCCCCATGGCCTCCGCGATACTCTTGGCAAGCGGCAGTCCGAGTCCCGTCCCGTGAATCTGCGCCGCTTTCACCACCGGGCTCCGGTAGAAGGGCTCGAAGATCTGCTGCAGCTCCGAGGCATCAATCCCGATCCCGTGATCTTCCACGATGATGCGCACTTCCTCTCCATACGGGACGTCCGCGCCTCCGCGAAATGCGCGAATGGTAATGTTGGGATGGCTGCCTCCGTACTTCACTGAGTTCAGCACGAGGTTCTGCAGACACTGGCAAATCGCGGAAAAATCTCCCATCACCGGCGGCAGATTCGACTCGATGTTTTTTTCCACTGTGAAGCCTGCCTCTTCCGCCAGCTCGCGCGTGTTGGTGAGTACTGACTCGATTATCGCCGACGCCTGCAGCGGCCGCAGCGCATACCGATGTCGCCCTTCGTGAGTCGACGCAAACAGCAGAATCTGATTCACCAGTTCGGTCAACTGTCGGCTGTGATGCCCAATCACCGACCCGTACTTGGCCAGCTTCTCTTTCTCGTCGACCACCCCGTCGGCAATGTTTTGTGCCGAAGCGCAAATCACGGCCAGCGGCGTCCGCAACTCGTGCGAAACCGAAGCGACAAAATCCATCTGCATCTTTGCCAGCTTCAGCGCGCTTAGCATTTTACTTCTCTGGATCACCCAGACCGAGGCGATGGCGAATAGCAGCGTCAGGCAAAGCACTCCCACCAGCCGCAGTACCGAACGCCGCGACGATACGCCTACCAGCTTCAACTGCTCCGACGCCTGCTCGTCGTAAAGTCGTTTCACCTCTTCTAGGTCCTGACTCACCCGGTCGAACGACGGCACACCTCCGCTCAGGTCCAGATCGACCGCCTCCTTGGTGCTGCCCTCTAGAATCGACGCCAGCACCTCGTCACGCACCTTCAGATACGCCGCCCAGTCACGCTGCAGCCGCTGTCCCAATTCGACCTCGCGCGGGATGCGTGCCCCCGACAGGTACTGCTTGATGCCCTTCGTGACCAGATCATCCGCGCTGCGCGACTGGTCCGCATATTCCACCTGCAAGTTGCTGTCGTTCGTCGTCAGCGCATACAGAGTGCTGCGCCGCGTTTCCTGAGCCTCGTACTGCAACTCGCCGATCTCCCGCAGGCCCTGCACCGATCCCGCATACATGCGTTGCGTCTGGTCCGTAGCCGTGTGCAGGTCTTTGATCATGAACGCCCCCACGGCAATCACCACGCAGAAAACCATCAGCAGCAGCAGGCTCGAACTATGCCGCGCAATCTCGCTCGAGACGCCTCGCAGGAATTTCTGGAATCCGTTCCTGCTTGCCTTCGCGTTATCGCCCGCTTCCTTCATGACTATTTCGCCGGTCGTGCCTCAATCCGCAACGGGTATTCAGGGTCATCGACCGCGTGCCCATTGACGCGAATCACCTTCACGGTTCCATCCACATCCGCAGCTCGTACGTACCCAATTGCTCCCGGCACGTTGAAGACAAACTTGCGCACGCCCGTCGGACTCGACAAAGTTTTTGGCGAAACAAACACTTCGCCTGTAAACAAGCCCTGCAGAAAGTGCCGGCTGAACTCCGTCTCACCCATGCGGCAGATATCCCGCAGGACCGCTTTCCGCTCAGGCTCTCCCGGATCCATCATGACCAGCGTGATCCGCCGCCCGTTCGGCCAGTGACTTCGTTCACCCAGGAATACCGTTCGCAGTTCTTTGAGGGTGATGTCGTCGATCGTGTTCGACTGGTTGACGATGATCGCGAGACTCTGGTCTGCGCTGGCTTGTGCCACTGGAGACGGGTCACCCTTGGCTGTCCCCGGAGA
>Ga0126373_10003435_pt1 | contig 11868 bp, 8 predicted proteins | sample PanSoiMetPlot_11_FD_92545 | JGI IMG/M metagenome (GOLD analysis project Ga0126373, IMG submission 92545) | Tropical forest soil microbial communities from Panama - MetaG Plot_11 | ecosystem: Environmental > Terrestrial > Soil > Tropical forest > Bulk soil | place: Panama | collected 2016-02-17
CGCATTGAAATAAATCAGGGCGATGACGCCGGTCTCGTCGTGGGCGTCAATCCGATACGGCGCACGCGATCGGGGCGGCGGCCGACGATGTCGATCAATGACAACGGCGACAGTGACGATGCTGTCGGGTTTGACGTCTCTGAGTTTGGGACGAGCTCGCCGGTCGATCGCGCCGGTGGGAAGATGCCAGAGAAGGTCGACGAGCCGGGGGGCCCCGCCATGAGCGCACAGCAACCGCTGGTAGTTCTTCTCCTGCTTGGGGCCGACCCCCGGCAGGACCGCCACCGGCGCAAACAGCGGATTGAGAAGAAAAGGCCGCATCGTGCGTGTCGTCAACCCAGGGCTATGGCTAGACCGAGGCGGTCAGTTCGCAACCCGGGCCGCCGCGCATCATCTCAGCGCCGCACCCGGCGGCGCGCTCCGACCAGCTGGGACGGTCAGGTTCGCGTCTTGAATTCCCTTTTCGCACTCCGTAGGCTTGGGATGTTGGAGCGTCCGTCCGCGCAACGCTCGTTTTAGAGTGGGTCGCCGCCGACCGGAAGGCCCGATTGGGGCCGAGTTGCATTCGCCGCGTTAACCGGGTGGACGCGCGATCTTCGCGGGTGGCCTCGGGTTCGCTGCGGCTATAACTCGCCGCGGAAGCCGCCGCGCAGCTCAAGGAGGGGCTGATCGCAGCCTGATAGGCGGTCCTGCTGACGCGCTTTGCATCGAACCCCGGCTCGATCGCTGGAACGAGCCGATTGATGGCCAAGGCGCCGGTTGACGCGCCGCGGTCTGAACCGTGGTGCGCCGGCGCGATGCCGCCGCAAGTTTCGTCAATCCATGCGTCCAACACGGCAAGCCACCCGGAGGAAATCATGAGACTCACATCGCAGCAGATCGCTCAGTTCGAGGAACAGGGGTTCTTATCCTTGCCCGGTTGTTTCTCGGACGAAGAGGTGGCCGTGCTGCGCTCCGAGGCGGAAGACATCTATGCGACGGAGCGCCAAGAGGTTTGGCGAGAAAAATCCGGGGCGCCACGTACAGCGTTCGCGGCACACACCTACAATGAGGCGTTCCGCCTGTTAGGTGCCCATCCACGCCTTCTCGGGCCTGTCGAACAGGTGTTTGGCGAGCCGCTCTACATGCATCAGTTTAAGATCAATGCCAAGGCCGCGTTCGATGGCGAGCTCTGGCAGTGGCACCAGGATTACGGCACCTGGGCGCGCGACGACGGCATGCCTGAGCCACGGGCCATGAACATCGCGGTATTTCTCGACGAGGTGATGGCCATCAACGGCCCGCTGATGTTCATTCTCAAGAGCCACAGGCACGGCACACTCTCGGCGGGGCACGACCGCGAAACGACATCGTACCCGCTGTGGACGCTGGACAACCAAACCGTCACTCGTCTTTGCGAGGAAGGCGGGATCGTCGCTCCGACCGGTAAACCAGGCACGGTACTGATGTTCCACGGCAATCTCGTCCACGCCTCGCCGCCCAACATCACTCCCTATCCGCGCAAGATCGTCTACCTGACGCTATGCGCCGTTTCCAACCACATCACTAAGTTCACTCGTCCGGAATGGATTGCCCATCGCGACTTTACCCCAATCCAACCGGTCGCCGACGATGCGCTCTTGCGTTACGCACGGTCGCACCAGGTTGCTGCGGCGTGACACACCAGACTCATCGGGTCAGTCAGGCGTTTTGAGGCACGGCCCCGGGACTCAAGGGCGTTCCGTCGCGCGGACGAGTTTCTCTGGGACGGGCTGCGGCCCCGCCCCGGGGCCGACATTATTGTGAGGATCTCGCACGATGAGTCTCCGTACCAAGCTCGCCGCCCGGGTGGCCGCCGGAAGCCCGATCCGTGTCGCGTTGATCGGCGCCGGCAAGTTCGGCTCGATGTTTCTCTCCCAGGTACCGACAATCCCTGGACTAGAGGTTTCCGCCATCGCCGATCTCGATCCCGATCGGGCCAAGGCGACGTGTCGCCTGGTGGGTTGGGACCCGGAGCGGATCGCGCGCACGCGATTTACTGACCAAACACGAGAGGCCTGCACGCAAGAGGCCATCGAACTCGTGGTCGAAGCCACGGGGGATCCGACGGCCGGAATTGCGCACGCGCTGGCTGCGATCGAGGCTCACAAGCACATCGTCATGGTCAACGTTGAGGCTGACGCACTGGTCGGCCCGTTGTTGGCTGCGAAAGCTCAGGCGGCCGGCGTTGTTTACTCCATGGCGTATGGGGATCAGCCGGCACTCATTGCCGAAATGGTCGACTGGGCGCGCGCCGCTGGCTTTGCGGTGGCGGCCGCCGGCAAGGGCACCAAGTATCTGCCGCTCTATCACACGGTCACACCAGACGAAGTCTGGTCGCACTACGGATTGAAGTCTGAGGAGGCCAAGGCCGCCGGCATGAACCCACAGATGTTCAATTCGTTCCTCGATGGCACCAAATCGGCAATCGAGATGGCAGCCGTGGCCAATGCGTGCGGTCTCGACGTCCCCATGGACGGATTGCGGTTTCCGCCCTGCGGCGTGGATGACCTCGCCCACGTGATGCGGCCGAAGGCACTTGGAGGTTGCCTCGATTGTGACGGCACCGTCGAGGTGGTTTCCTCGCTGGAGCGCGATGGGCGTCCGGTGTTCCGCGATCTGCGCTGGGGGGTTTACGTCACACTCAAGGCACCGAACGACTACGCCGCCGCTTGCTTCAAACAATACGGACTGCCGACCGACTCAACCGGGCGGTACGCGGCGATGTACAAGCCGTTCCATCTCATCGGTCTCGAGCTGTCAATCTCGGTGCTCAACGCCGTGCTGCGCCATGAACCAACCGGTATGACGCACGAATGGCGCGGCGACGTTGCCGCCGTGGCCAAGCGCCCGCTTAAGACCGGGGAACGACTCGACGGAGAGGGAGGATACACGGTCTATGGCAAGCTGATGCCAGCGACGCGCAGCCTGCGCGAAGGGGCGCTCCCGATTGGCTTGGCCCATGGCGTCCGCCTCGTCCGCGACATTGAGGCCGGGACCACCGTGTGCGCCCGGGACGTCTTGCTCGACGACCGCGCGCTTGCCGTCCGTATCCGCCGCGATCTGGAACGTTCCACGTCACTCTCGGTCTAACGACCTTCGGTGGTGGGGCTCGGATTCGGGAGAGACGCCGCTGCCATTGGTCAATCCGCTCTTTACCTAGTCGTATATCGCCGTCGGCCGGCTTGTCGAGTTCTGGCGCTGAGGCGAGTATAACGGGGTCGAGACCTCTAGCGACGGATTGCACTGCTCTGGCCGTCTGAATCTTGGACGGCCAGAAAATCACTGGTCTGATCGCTCCCATACAGTCATCATCGCGTTACAGCGAGTCTCCCAATAAACACGACATTTCCGGCGGATATCTCATCCGTGGGGCGTCTACGGGCCGTGTCTGGAGGGTGTAACGCGTTACGATGGCGCATCGACGCACTGATGGGGCGCTGCATCGAGGCGTAAAACAAGATCGCGAAAAATGACGGCGCCTTCATGGGGCATGATAGGCTGGGATTCTGCGTGATAGGCCGATCCGCACAAGCCAAAGGGATCTCTCGCCACCATTCGTCCCTGCTGACGGCATCCGCCAACGCACAAGTCACAGGCACGCCGGGACTCGGGCGCCGTTACGCAGTTAGCCCCCGAGCCCCGCCCATAGCCCTACTAGCCTTTCGGCATCTCCAGAAATTATCTAGCTGAGGTGGGTCAATCGGCACACGCCGGTCCGACTATGTGACTATATAGGGTGAGGCTGGGGACGGGGCGCGGCCGGAATCGGCCGAACTCATGGGAAAGAGATCGGAACATAGGTTGCATGGCAACCTATGCGTCGATTGCATGGATCCCCTCTCCCTGATCGATGATTTAAACGTTGGTTTGATGTTTGCGTCCGGAGATTTGTCAATGTCGTCAATGAGTTTAAACGGATTGGACGTTCGCCGCAGGAGATTGCTGTTTCGTTCTTGGCATCGCGGCATTCGCGAGATGGACCTGATCATGGGGCGGTTCGCCGACGCGTTCATCCAACAGCTGAATGGGCAAGATCTTGATGATTATGAGCGATTGACCGAAGTGCCCGATCCGGAACTCTGGGAATGGATTATTGGCGAAGCCCCCGTGCCGGCTGCCTATGATTGCGATGTTTTGCGCAACCTGCGGGCGTTCCATCGCGGCCGGACGGAGGGCTGATCGCGCTATGGCGAATTCACCCGCCGATCTTCTTCGCCCTGGCCACCCCCTGACACTGTCGGGGGTGGCCGATGGTGCGGAAGCCCTGATCGTCGCCGACCTCGCACGATCGGTTGCGGCGCGTCCTCGAGCACCAGCCACCAGCCTCGTGGTTGTCTGTCGTGACGGGTCGCGGCTCGCCCAGCTGTCCGGCGCACTTGGCTTTTTTGCCCCCGATCTGGTCGCCCTTGAATTCCCGGCCTGGGATTGCCTGCCTTACGACCGGGTGTCGCCCCATGCGGCGACCCTCGCGCAGCGAATGGTCACCCTGTCCCGACTGGTGCGGACCAAGGGGAACGACCGGCCGGTTGTGGTGCTCACCACGGTCAATGCCGTGTTGCAACGGGTGCCCGCACGCGAGGCGGTGGCGGGACAATCGCTTTCGGCCGTCCCCGGCAACATCCTCGACATGGGCGGCGTGGCGCGCTGGCTTGAGCTCAACGGCTTTACCCGCGCGCCGACTGTGCGCGACCCGGGCGAATATGCGGTGCGAGGCGGCATTATTGACCTGTTCGCGCCCGGCATGGAGCTCGGGGTGCGGCTCGATTTCTTTGGCGATGCCCTGGAATCGATTCGCAGCTTCGATCCCCAGACCCAGCGCAGTCATGCCCAGTTGCGCGCCCTCGACCTTGTGCCGGTGAGCGAATTTCAGCTCACAACTGAAACCATCCGCCGTTTCCGCCAAGGCTACGTGGCTGAATTCGGTGCGGCGGGTCAGGATGACGTTCTCTACCAGGCCGTCAGCGAGGGGCGGCGCTATCCGGGAATGGAGCATTGGCTGCCGCTATTTCATTCCCGGCTCGAGACCTTGTTCGACTATGCGCCAGGAACCGCGATCGTGCTGGAACCCTTGGCCCAAGACGCCGCCCGTGAACGGATCGCCCAGATCGTCGATCATTACGAGGCCCGCCGTGAAGCGTTGAAAGTGGGGGACAGCGGGGCACCCTATAAGCCGCTACCGCCCGAACGCCTCTATCTGACCGAGCCCGAATGGCGCGCGCGACTTGATGAAGCGCCGCTCGCGCAGCTCACACCTTTTATCCTTCCTCCCAGCAGCGACAGTGGGTCGGTGATCGAGATCGACGCCCACCAGGGGCGCAGCTTCGCGCCCGAGCGCGCTGAGGCGCAGTCGAACCTGTTCGATGCGGTCGTGGCGCACGTCCACAAGTTGCTGGCCAGCGGCAAACGCGTCGTCATCGCGCTATGGACCGAAGGGTCGCGCGAGCGCATCAGCCATGTGCTCAGCGACCACAAGCTCGTCAACCTGGTCAGCGTTGCGAGCTGGCCGGAAGCCATCAAACGACCCAAGCCCGACATCGCACTCGCGGTTCTCGGCCTCGAAAGTGGCTTTGAGATGCCGGACCTTGCGGTCATCGGCGAACAGGACATTTTGGGCGACCGCTTGGTGCGTCCTCGGCGTGCCGGCAAGCGCGCCGCTGACTTCATAGCCGAGGTCACAAGCCTGTCGGCAGGCGATCTCGTGGTCCACGTCGATCACGGCATTGGCCGCTTTGTCAGTCTGACGACGATCGAGGCTGCCGGCGCTCCCCATGACTGCATGGAAATCCACTACGCGGGCGGCGATAAGCTGTTTCTGCCGGTCGAGAATATCGAGCTGCTTTCGCGCTATGGATCCGAGGATGCCGGCGTTGAACTCGATAAGCTCGGCGGTAGCGGCTGGCAGGCCCGCAAGGCGCGGCTCAAGCAGCGCATTCGCGAGATGGCCGGCGAACTCATCAAGATTGCAGCCGAGCGCCAATTGCGTGAGGCGCCGCGTCTCGCGGTCGCCCACGGTCTCTACGACGAGTTCTGCGCCGCCTTTCCGTACGAGGAGACCGACGACCAACGCGTCGCCATCGATCAGGTGCTCGACGATTTGGGTTCCGGCCGGCCCATGGATCGCCTGGTCTGCGGTGATGTCGGCTTCGGCAAGACCGAGGTTGCTTTACGCGCAGCCTTCGTGACCGCGATGAATGGCAAACAGGTCGCGGTCGTGGTCCCAACCACATTGCTTGCCCGTCAACACGCCAAGACGTTCACCGAGCGGTTTCATGGCTTTCCGATCTATGTCGCCCAGGTCTCGCGGCTGGTCTCCGGTGCCGAACTCGCGCGGGTCAAGCAAGGAATTGCGTCCGGTAGCATCGACATCGTCATCGGGACCCACGCGCTCTTGGGCAAGACGGTTCACTTTAAGGACCTCGGCCTTGTCGTGATTGACGAAGAGCAGCACTTCGGCGTCACTCATAAGGAGAAGCTCAAACAGCTGCGGGCCGAGGTTCATGTGCTCACCCTCACCGCCACCCCCATCCCACGCACGCTTCAGCTGGCGCTGACGGGGGTACGGGAACTTTCGATCATCGCCTCACCGCCAATCGATCGCCTGGCCGTGCGCACCTTCGTTTCTCCGTTCGATCCGCTCATCGTGCGCGAAGCACTGTTGCGTGAGCACTATCGTGGCGGCCAAGCCTTCTATGTCTCCCCCCACATCGAGGACCTGGCTGAGGCCAAAAGTTTCCTCGAAAAGACCGTACCAGAAGTGCGCGTCGCCGTTGCTCACGGTCAGATGACTTCGAAAGTATTGGAAGACATCATGGCGGCCTTCTATGACGGCAAATACGACGTGCTGCTCTCGACGACGATCGTTGAATCCGGCCTCGACATTCCCACCGCCAATACGCTCATTGTGCATCGAGCGGATAGGTTCGGGCTTTCTCAGCTCTATCAATTGCGCGGCCGCGTGGGGCGATCGAAGACCCGGGCCTATGCGTTGTTTACGCTGCCGATCGGCAAACGGATCACCGCGCAGGCTGAGCGCCGGCTCAAGGTCCTGCAATCGCTCGATACGCTGGGCGCCGGGTTCCAGCTAGCTTCCCACGATCTTGACATCCGCGGTGCTGGCAATCTCCTTGGAGAAGAGCAGTCCGGCCACATCAAGGAAGTCGGGTTCGAACTCTATCAGCAGATGCTGGAGGAAGCGGTGATAGGCCTGAAGGCCGGTATCGCCGCCCCGGTTGCCGACAAATGGTCACCGCAGATCACGATCGGCACACCGGTGCTCATTCCCGAGGACTACGTATCGGATCTCAGCGTACGGTTGGGCCTATACCGACGCTTGGCCGAAATCGAGGACGAGCGGGCCATCGACGCGTTCGGGGCGGAACTGGCCGACCGCTTCGGCCCGGTCCCTGAGGAGGTGCGGCATCTTCTCAAGATCGTCGGTATCAAGCTGTTGTGCCGGCGCGCCAACATCGAGAAGATCGAGGCCGGTCCCAAGGGCGCGGTGGTCCAGTTCCGAGACAACGTTTTCGCCAATCCCGAGGCACTGGTGGGCTTTATCCGCAAGCAGGGCCCAGCCGCCAAGGTCCGTCCGGACATGAAGGTTGTGTTCTTTGATGACTGGCCGCGCGCCACCGCACGACTGGAGGGCGCCGAACGCATCCTGCGCAGCCTGGTCCGACTCGCCGACAAAGCCCAGGCAGCGTGACGACCGACCAGGGATCGGAAGCCCCCCTCGGGGACGAGCGGCTCCGCCTCATCACCCTTCGCTTCAGCGAGACGACAGCGTGACGCTCGCGTCAGTCCGAGGGCGCGCTCACAATCTCCGATTGATTGCGTCGCGCGTACTCGAGCGCGGCTCTCCCCAGGGCGTCAGCCAAGTAGCTGGGGTCTTGGGCTCCGGCGACCGCAAGAACGTTGCCGAAAATAAAATAGGGCACCCCGTCGATCCCGGCATTCTTGGCGACGTTCGCTTCGGTCGCGACACGCTCTTCGTCGGCGTCAGTTGCGAGCAATTGGCGCACGAGTTGGCTATCCATGCCGGCGTCAGCCGCGGCTGAAACCAGCACCTCCGGATCGGTCAGGTCGGCTCCCTCGCTAAAGTACAGCTCCATCAGTCGCTGTTTCACCCGACCAGCCGCGCCACTCGTGCGTGCCCACAAGATCAGTCGGTGGCAATCGAGGGTGTTGGGTTGGCGGCTGATCCTGTCGAGGGAATAACTGAGGCCTTCCGCGGCCGCCGCCACCACGACTCGTTGAGCAATAGCCTGATAGCGCTCAACCGAGCCGAATTTGGTCTTTAGGTAGTTTGACCGGTCAATCCCCGCGCGGGGGATCCACGGATTGAGAAAATAGGCCCGCCAACGCACCTCGGTATCGATATCGGGTCGCATCGCCAGAGCCGTTTCAAGCCGGTGCTTGCCAATAAAGCACCACGGACAGACAACGTCGGACACGACGTCAATCGGCAGCACTGGGCGAACGGTGTGTTGTGACAGCGACGTCGACATGACCAAACCCTCGGGTCTCCCAGACCCAAAGGTAAGGCTGAGATCAGCCTGTCGCAACCGCGCCTGGTGGACACGACACTCTGGCAAGCAAGGTCCGCGGCGTATCGTGGCTCTTGAAAGCCGCGATGGTCACAGTGGGATCAAGCTGCCGGCGATCGTGACCGGCGAGCAGAGTCGTATGTTTGAGTACGCTGGCGATCCGCCTCGCCACCACATGGGCGGCGCGTTGGTCGGTTTCCGTGAACGCGACCAGAATCGTGCCATCGTCGTCGCGGCAACCGAAATCGACCCCGCGAACCAGTCGGGCGACGATGCGCGCCGCGTCATGGCTGGCACGCCAGTCGGTCAGGCTTGCGAGCGAGAACCGCGCCAGCGACAGCGCCGTCCCATATTTTTCCGCGTCGCTCATGGTGCGGGCAAGGTCGCGCAAGAACGCGTCGCTGCTGTGTAGCCCCGTGTCGGGGTCAAGCGAACCCTTGGCGTCGAGTGATGCCATCATGCGACGCAGGCGTCCCGTAAACGCCCGCAGGCGCAGCAACGGCATCAGATGATCGATCGCAGTCTTTGGCTCACCTGCAACGTAGATCAGATTAGGCAGCTTTTCGGGGTCGATCCCGCCCGCCACGCCGTCGGTCACGACGATTGGAAGATCGCGAAATCGGGGGTCGGCCGCCAATTCATCGACGAACCCCATCACGATCCGCCTATTAAAGCCGTCGCCGATCACCAAGCCATCAATGTCACGGGAGCGAAGTAGGTGGCCGGCGGCATCGAGACTGAGCGCCCCGACGAGACCTGCGCGCTCGCCGACCGCGACCACGAGGGCCGGATAGCTTCCCCCCCGACCCGCGACCAGAACCGTCGCATCTTCGAGGGGGTCCCCGCCAGGCATAGCGGGTGTCCTTCCGGCTTCCTCAATCAACGCCAGCCGTCTGAGCACCGTGGCGTGAAGTGTCCGTACACGCAGCGCCGCCCGGAGTCGCGCCGTCAGTCGTCCAGGACGGTCATCGGCGCAAATCAGCAGGCCAAGCCGTTCGGGGCTCGTGCCATCAGTGGTCGCAAGGATCGGCACATATGGACGATCTCCAGCCCAGTCGTTTGGCATCCCCATCACCGGATCAAGATCGGCGGCCGGCGGTTCTGCCAGGACGATGGCGGCCGGCTCGATCTCCGCGAGCCTGGCAGCAAGCTCGGTGTGGGTGGTCTCAATGATCGGGAAAGCCCCCGCGCCGGTCAGGCTCGAGAGCAGTTCGGGAACCGGACTGTCGGCGACGACAAAGATCGGACCTTGAAGCGACATGCGAGCTTCCAGAGCGTCACGAAAGCTTAGCCGCGTTCTCGTAAACGCTCGGTCAACGCCGACGTGCTGTCCGCGTGCTAAGCCGTTGATTGACTCTTGGTCTGGCGGTGCTCACCGAATGCCGCCGTGAGCAGTGGCTGAGCGCCTTGTGCGGCCAGCGCCCGCCGCACGGCCTGACGATCCGCCGCAACCCCCGCAAGCCGCTGGCCAGTCAGGGCGTCGGGCAACGCGGCTACCGACGACTCCGGGTCGATTCTCGCCACCGTCTCCTCAAGTTCGCGCAATGGCACCCGGTAGCCCCCGACGCTCACAATCCCCGACGGGGGACCGGTAATGACCATGCGATTCGATGCGCGATCGAACCGACATGGATAACCTGTGTCCACAAATCCGCTTTCATCAATTTTGAGCCGGAGCGGACCGCCGCGCTCGGTGCCCAGTGGGAACTGATGGCGCGGAACGATGGCGCCGCGCAGCGCCAACGTGCCGGCCTGGCTTCGCGTCGCTTCAACCCGCAGCGTCGCGCCCGCTGGATAGCGCCCCATGGAAGGGAGAGCGGGGCCTTCGGGATGACCGTTTGGGCCGCGGCGACTGGCAACCACGGCGATCTCGCCAAACGCCCAGAGGTCGACAATGGTGCGCCCCGGATCAGTCAGCAGTGGGTTGGCGGGCGTCAATCGTTCCGGCGTCCGCCACAGGGCGAGCACAGCGGCCGGCCCAAGCAGTTGAGCATCCGCGAGGGTCGAGAGCAGCGGGCCGGGGACCACGGCGAGTGTGCAGCGTTCGCGGTCGCGTTGCAGCGCGAAGACATCGGCCGAGAATGGGTGTTGCAGCACGAGTGTTCCATCGCCCACAAGCCACGGGAGAACCCCACAGGCCAGTCCAGCCAGTGAGGCGACTGACGCCGCGGAGATGATCCTCGCGCCGGCGCCGGCCGCTCCAAGTTCGGAAACCACGGCTGCCCCGGCGGTAACGAGTTGCGCATTGCTCCGCGCCAGAGGAATGATGCCCTCGGCTGTGACTTCGAACGTGACCACGGCGATGTGGTTGGCGGGATCGCCCCAGCGCTCCCCCGGCGCAACCGCTGTGGCGGGCGCATCAAACACGTCATTGAGCGAGATGACACCGTCGGGCAGGAGATCACCAAAGCCGAACAGGAAGCGGATGGCGAACGTTTCCGCCGCCACATGGGCGGCCATGTCCCCATGATCGACCGTCCCGACGCGGCGCGGGACGACAAGGGCCCGGGCACCAATCCGCCCTAGGGCGCGGACCATGTCGACCCGACGCCACAGTAACGGCACAGGAACCCAATCAGGCCCGCTCTGAGTACGCCCAGCAGCACCAGAACGCTTTCAACCACATTCGGCAGTTGGATCGCCACTATGGCGTTTGCCGGTAGCCCGCAATCCAAAAGACGCCGTGCGATGGCGGAGACGACGCGGTCGGCCTCTTTATAGGTCAGACGCCGTACCGGGCCGTCCGTGAAACGATAACGATCGGCCGGGTCGACCAGGGCCAAACGCTCTGGCGAGCGGGCAACCGCAGCCCGAAACAGCTCGTCGAGGGTCGGCAGACGCTCCGAACCCGAAGTTGTAGGGGCTGTGTGCTCACCGAGAATCACGGTCATCAAGCCTCACGGATTGGGTGTCTTGGTCCACCAAGTCTCCGGCAAATAACCAAATAACGACGTTCGCGCGGGTCGCTCGATCTTGGCCCAACGCGCAATCCACTGATCGTGAAGATGAAACAGGGGAACGACATAGAAACCGGAGATTAGGACCCGATCGAGGGCCCGGACCGCGGCAACGAAGTCACCACGGTCCTGTGCACCCAGCATCGCGGCAATCATGGCGTCGATAGCCGAATTGCGCACCCCCATGTAGTTTCGGCTTCCCGGCTCGTCGGCGGCGGCCGAGCCCCAATAGAAGCTCTGCTCGTTGCCCGGTGAAAGCGATTCGCTCCACTCGAACTGTATCATGTCGAAATCGAAGGTCTGTCGCCGTTGATCGTATTGCACACTGTCGACCAAGCGCACCCGCG
>Ga0126373_10003436_pt1 | contig 11865 bp, 15 predicted proteins | sample PanSoiMetPlot_11_FD_92545 | JGI IMG/M metagenome (GOLD analysis project Ga0126373, IMG submission 92545) | Tropical forest soil microbial communities from Panama - MetaG Plot_11 | ecosystem: Environmental > Terrestrial > Soil > Tropical forest > Bulk soil | place: Panama | collected 2016-02-17
AACGCCGCGCGCGCAACGCTCTGAGCCTCCGATGCGCCGACTTGCAGTTCCCCCACCGCGTCAACACTGCTCTGCGCACCGGCGCCGAGCAACCTCAGCCTTACTGTGGATCTGTGCCCGCACCGTCATGTGCCGCCTGGCTCGGCCCTGGTGACGGCCACGTCCTTGCCGATCTGCTCGATCAGCTGCAGCTCCGCTCGGATCGTTGTCAGCAGCGGCTGGACCGGGCAGATCACGACCCGCACCCCGTCGAGCACGCCGACGCGCCACTGTTCGCAGTCGGTCAGGTAGCGCATGCAGGCCAGCACCGCCTCGGCCTGGTCGTCGGTGATCATCGCCACCTCTCTCCGGCTAGATACTGGTTGAGCCGCCACCAGAAGCGATCAGCGGGCCACGCCGGCCAGGGTTGCCAGATCCGCCTGCGCGGTCGGGACGAATACGAGTAGGCGGGTCGGTGAAAGATCAAGATCAATGCCAGCATCGTCATGCCTAAGAACTTGGCCAAGTAGATGCCTGGGATGACGACGCAGTACTGGATCGCCCAGACGGTCACCGCGAACCACGTGATGAGGCCGACGATAACCCAAGCGACGACGTAGCGGCTCGCATAGCGCAGTCGCTTGTCCTTGGTCAGCCTGTTGGCCATGACTTCTTCTCGGCCTCGACGTCGGTAGCACGCGGGTAGCTCGATAGCCCCCAGTTCTCGTCCTCTCGGCTGCGGCCGATGGCCGCCAGCGTGCTGGTGACTTGTCTGGCGGCCTCGGCGGCGCTGTCGTATGCGCCACCTTCGGTCTCGCTGGTCAGCCCGCGGTCAGGGCCCCAGCTGCGTATCCACACCTGGAACGGGTGATCCGCGTCCGGGTGGTACTCGACGTTGACCGTCTCGCGGTCGCGGCCGGTGTCGATCGAGAACCAGGCTTTGCCGTCGTTGGTCTCTACGGTGCCGTCGCCGAGCAGTGTGGGCAGTTCGGCCAGCGGGACGCGCGCCGCTTTCTGGCGTCGCGCCGCCTCGATGGACCGCTCGCGGCAGGCGGCGCCGTCGGCGCATTCCCAGCGGTCGGTGCCTGCGTTGACGAAGTCGGCAGTGCCCCCGCGGCCGCAGCATTGGCAGACGTGGTGTGCCATGGGGGTGGTGGTCATAGCGAACTAACAGCAGGGATCGCGGGCATCAGAGCGCGGCGGTGCGCTCGACGGTCTTCAGAACGATCTTGGCCCCAGCCGGGATGTGATTGGTGAACATCACCTTGTCGCTGGCAGTTTGGCCGGGGTCGACGTTGTTGATCAGAGCTGTGCCGGTGTCGTACTGGGTCTTGCCGTCGGCGGACTGCACCGCCACGTCGATCACGTAGTCCGACCGCTTCGACGAGTGGTTGACGACGGTGACCGTCTCGTAGCGGATCCCGAGAACGTCCGGTGCCTGCGGCGGGCCGAGCTTGACGTCGCCGGTGGCATCCTGCGCGGCGAGGCCTCGGCTGACGCCCGAGTTGGAACTGCCCGAGTTCGTGCTGCCGCTGTGCTTGCTCTCGCCCCCGGCGTGGGTGGCGACGACGATGGCGACGATCAGGCCGACGATGCCGAGCAGGGAGTTGCGCAGCTTGTGCGACTTCTTCGGCGGCACCGGCGGCACCGGCTGGGGCAGGGGCGGTGGGGGCGGCGGGGCCGCCCAGCCCGGCGGCTGGGTGGTGTCGTTGACCGGCAGTGGCGCGTAGCCGCTAGGCCGCTCGGGGGTGTACCCCAGCCACGCGGCGTAGCCGGGGTCGCTGGAGACGGGACCGCCGTCGGGCTGGACGGCGTCGAGGGCGTCTGACACTCGTTACTCCTGGTGGTGGTGTGGTACGTAGCCGGTGGCGGGCACCGAGGCGGTGTGCCTGGTACGAGAGCTGCCGATGATCGAACGGGCCGGTCGCCGGGCCTGGGCGTTGGTCAGCGGCCGACGGTGTCGGCGCCGTGCTTGCTGTCGTCTGGCTGATCCGAGGCTCCGCGGATTGCCATGCGATCAGTACGTTGCCCGCTGCTCGATCTCGACTCTATCACGTCTCTATTCGAGCGCTGAAGAGGCAGTGTTGGTGATCTCTGGCACAACTGGTGCTACGGTCTGTTGCATGCCGCGCCCCTATACAGACCCTGTGGAAATAATCACGGCCCCAGTTCCGGCGACGTCCCCGTTCATCCCCGCCGACGCCAAGATCGTGGTAGGCGCCGTCGCCCCGGCATCCCCGGATCCGATCCCGATCGTGCTGCTCCCCGGGTTCGAGTACCGAATGCGCGAATGGCGCCACCCCGAAACCCACGAGATCCACTGGCGGCTCGAACGCAGAAGATCCGCCCACTACAGCGACACCGACGAGTAGCCCTGACGGCCGGACGGCATGAGCCCGGCAGGGTGAAGCGCTGGCGCGGAATGCGAGCGCGATGCACAATCCGTCAGCAGGGACGGCGCTGCGCTGAGGCCGTATGTGGGGCCGAGTTCCGCGTCGCCCCGTCTATCGAGTATGCGGGGGCCTGATGCACGCGTGGCCGGAGGAGGCCGTCGCACGCGGCACGTCGTGGTCGCGCGTGCGTGTGGCGGGTGCCGGCCGCCGGCGGCGGGTGCTCGAGCCCGGTGGCGCCGGTGATAGTGCCGCGCGGGCGCGGCGGGTGCCTCGGGTGGCTGGCAAGCACCCCGACCGTGGCGCGAGACCCGCCCACGCGGCCCGCCCGACGCCTCCGGCTCGCCCGCGCCTGCTGGGTGCTCGCGAGCCGCCACTTCGTGCGCCAGGGGTCCGTTCGCTGGGACTTGCTGACCGCACGCTCTCCCACCAGGCCGGCCGGCAGCCGTTGCCGGAATCGCCCGCCACCGGCAGGCCGCCAGCTCCTTCCAAGCCGGAACAGTTGCGGCCGTCGGTGACGATCAATCCGCGGCAGACGATCGCCAGGCGGACCCCAATGATCGTCGTCGCGTGCCTGGTCGGGCTGATCGCCGCGGCCATTACCGCGTACCTCGTGAGCCGGCATGGCGGGTCAACGCCGGTCGCCGGCTCGCGGACTTCACAGTCTGCCCCGACGGTCAGCAGCCCCACGTCGATCACGTCCACGCCGTCGGCCCGCTCGACGCCCTCGACATCGGCGCCGCGCACGACGCCGCTGCCCACCCGCACCTCATGCCCCTCCAGCGCTGCGTGCACCCTCAACGGCGACGCCGGTGGCGTGGTCGCCGCACTGAACCAGTTCCGGGTCAGTCACGGCCTGCCTGCGGTGCCCGGGAGCGCCTCGACGCAGGCGCAGCAGTGCGCCCTGGACGAGGGCCAGGGGCCCGCCTGCGCATCACACTTCGCCTGGGAGGTCGCACCCGAGCAGGACGGCGGGCAGGTGATCAGCATGATCGCCGGCCGGGGTGCGCAGTGGCTACTCGACCCGGGTATGACCTCGTTCAGCGTCGGGTGGGCGTTCGTGCCGAGCACCCGGCAGTACGAATGCGCGATCCTCAAGGTCGCCTGACGGCACGGCACTCCCGGCGAGATCACCCTTCAGGCGGGGCCGCCTTCTGCCAGACCGAGACGTGTGAGCGGCTGTCGGTGGTGAACGGCTCTCGATTCCAGCCGGCCCAGCGGTCGCGCAACCGGAGTCCGGCGAGATGCGCCATCAGGTCGAGCTCGGATGGCCATACATAGCGGAACGGGATCGTCCGGTACTCCCCGGTCCCATTGACGAACGCGACGTAATGCCCGCTGTACTGCTGGGTGGCATGGTCATAGCCGTAGCTGACGATCCGCTCGGGACTTGCCCGGTACCCCAAGATGTCCTGGCCGGGCGGCAGGTGGCGCAGGGGCGGGATGTTGGTCTCGATCACGAAGCAGCCGCCCGGGGCGAGGTGCTCGGCGACGTTGCGGAAGCAGGCAACCTGCGCCTCCTGCGAGGTGAGGTTGTTGATCGTGTTGAACACCAGGTAGGCCACCGTGAAGGTGCCGTCCACCCTGGTCGTGGCCATGTCGCCGATCGTCACGTCGATGGCTTCGCCGCCCGGCTTGCCGCGAAGCTTGGCCACCATCGCCCGGGACAGCTCGATGCCGTGCACTGCCACGCCACGCTGGGACAGCGGCAGTCCGATGCGGCCTGTGCCGATCGCCAGCTCCAGTGCCCGCCCACTGCCCGCCAGCTCGGCGAGCAGCCCGACCGCCGGGTCGATAGCCTCTGGCTGGAACATGCGGTCGGACGGGTCGTCGTATCCCGCCGCAATCGGCTCGCCGAAATATCCGTCCGGATCATTCATAAGCGGGAACCTAAGGCCACCCGCACCGGGTCACGTGGGCGGCCTGGTCAACCTCACACTGACCTAGCTCCAGCGGCTGATCTCGCCGTGTGGGTACGGGGCGAACTGACCGCTCTCGGCCCCGGTCTTGAGGCTGGTGAGGTAGGCGCCCCAATTGGTGCTGCAACCGCTCATGAACTCGCTCGCCTCTGGCCAGCCGCCGTGGGTGAACAACAGCGTCGTGCCGTCCGCACCGTGCGGGCGGATGGTGAACATGACGAGCGTGCCGATCCACGAGTCCGGGCCTTCCTCGACACGCCAGGTGATCTCGTCGGGCTGGTCGGCCACGACCTGCATGACCGCGGCCGGCTTGTCGGAGTCTCCGAAGTAGACGCCGAAGCGAGCGCCGTTGCCGTCGAGCGGCCGTCCGGTCCACCAACGGGCGATGCCGTCGGTGGTTGCGATCAGGTCGTGTACGCGTTGGCTCGGGGCGTCGATGGAGATCCGGTGCAGGATGTCGGGCATTGTGGTGTCCTTCCTGTGCTCAGGCGGCGACGAGGACGTCGGTCGCGGTGGAATCGGTGGGCGCCCCGGACGGGCGCGCGGTGATCGCGATCGCGGTCAGTGCGGCAAGTACGGCGAAGATCACGCACGACCACAGGGCCGGGCGGAATCCGGCCGTCACCGCGGCCGGACTGCCGAGGTGGCCGTGCGCGGCGAATACGGCGCTGGCAATTGCGATCGAGAAGACGGCGCCGAAACGTTGCGCCATGTAGTTGACGCCTGAAGCCTTGCCCATCTCATGTTGGGCGACCGCGTTGAGGACCGTGGTGGGCACGGTCGGCAGCGCCATGGATATGCCGACGCCCGCCACGAGCAGTCCGGCGACGATCTCCACCCAGCTCGTGGACAAGGCGCCGCGCGCAGCCACCCAGGCATATCCGACGGCCTGCAGCGCGAGGCCGGTCAGCATGATCGGCCGCCGGCCGATCCGGTCGGACAGCGCGCCCGCGATCGGCGAGACGAGCATCGGGGTGGCGAAGAACGGCAGGAGCCGCACGCCGGTCGAGATCGGCGAGTACCCGCGCGCGAATTGGAACTCCTGGGTGATCAGGAATGCCGCGGCGAACGTCGCACCGGACATCAGGAACGTCGTCAGGTTCCCAACGGCGAAGGCTCGGCTGCTGAACAGGCGCATCGGCACCATCGGCTCGTCCACCCGCCGCTCCCAGCCGACGAAGGCGAGCAGGAGCGCACCGCCGGCCAGCAGCGTTGCGACGATCTCGGGGCTCGCCCAGCCGATGTCGTTCGCGCGGACCAGTGCCCATACGACGCCGACGACGCCGCCACTGACGAGCCCGACACCGACCAGGTCAAGCCGCTCCGGTGCGCCGTGGCTTTCCGGAAGCAGTCGCAGGCCGAGCACCAACGCCACGAGTCCGATCGGGACGTTGAGCCAGAAGATCCAGTGCCAGTCGAGACGTTCGGCGACGACGCCTCCGACGATCGGGCCGGCAGCAACGGCCAATCCGGCCAGGCCGCCGTAGATACCGACGATCAGACCACGCCGATCCGGCGGGAACGCGGTCGTGAGGATGGTCAGACTCAGTGGCATCACCACGGCGGCACCCAGTCCCTGTACGGTGCGCGCGACGATCAGCTCACCGATGCCGGGCGCCAGTGCACACGCGGCCGACGACAGGGTGAACAAGGCCAGGCCGAGGCTGAACACACGGCGCCGTCCGAAGCGATCGCCGAGCGCCGCGGCCGTGATGATCCCAGCGGCAAACGCGATGCCGTAGGAGTTGACCGTCCACTGCAGGGACGCAAGGTCGGCGTGCAGGTCTCGCTGCATCTGCGGTAGGGCGGTGATCACGACCAGCGCGTCGAGCACCACCATGAAATACGCGGTCGACGTCAGGCCCAGTACCCATCTCAAGCGGGTCCTGGACGGTACTCGGACGTTCGTCATCAGCTCGGCTCCTTCAGAGCAGGCCGCCTCCTGAGGGCGGGTCGAGAGCTTTGACGAACAGCCGGACGCCGGACAGACACCCGCCGCAGAAATTCGCCGAGGTCATGTCCGTCCGTAGCTCGTCCGTTCGTCTGATACTCGAAGCGGCTCGAGAAACCGTTGCTGGAGGACTGATGCAGTACGCACTGCTGGCCTATGGTCGCTCGGATACGTTGCGCGCGGCGACGGCGCCCATCGACGACACCACCGCGGCGGTTTTGGCCCGGCCGTACGTCACCGGCTGGGTTCGCCTGCATGCTGATGAGTCGGCGACCACGCTGCGAAAGAGTGAAGGCAAGACACTGCTGACCGACGGCCCGTTCATCGACAGCAAGGAATACCTTGCCGGCTTGATCATCATCGAGGCAGACGACCTTGACGGTGCCCTCGCCGTGGCGCATGAACTCCAGGACGTCCGCAGCGGCGGGGCGCTCGAGGTGCGACCCGTCATCGAAGGGATGTTCCGTGGCGCTTGACGCCGTCTTCCGCGATCACTGGGGTCGTGTCCTGGCTGTGCTCGTCGGCGTCCTCGGCGACATCGAGTTGGCCGAAGAGGCCGCGGCGGAAGCCTTCGCAATCGCCGCCGAGCGATGGCCGCGCGACGGGGAGCCGCCCAACCCGATCGGCTGGCTCGTCACGACCGCCCGCAACCGTGCCATCGACCAGATCCGCCGGCGACAGGTCCTAGCCGCGAAGGCAAAGCTGCTCGCACGTGACCTCGAGGTCCTCCCGGAGGCAGCCATGCATGACTCGGCGACAGCCACGATTCCCGACGAGCGGCTGGAGTTGATCTTCATGTGCTGCCACCCGGCGCTCGCGCTCGACGCACAGGTGGCGCTCACCCTACGCACCCTCGGCGGGCTCTCGACGGAGGAGATCGCGCTCGCCTACCTCGTGCCGTTCGACACGATGAGCAAGCGGCTGACCCGAGCCAAACACAAGATTCGCGACGCGGGCATCCCCTTCGCCCTACCACCCGAGCACCAGCTTCAGGAGCGGCTCGCGGCCGTGCTCGCGGTGGTGTACCTGATCTTCAACGAAGGCTGGGGTGGTGGCCGCATCGACCTGGCCGCGGAGGCGATTCGCCTCGGACGAGCCCTGGCAAACCTCATGCCCGGCGAAAGCGAGGTACTCGCGCTGCTGGCGCTCATGCTCTTGGGCGACGCGCGCCGAGCCGCTCGGGTGCGCGAGGGGCAGGTCGTCCCGCTCGACGACCAGGACCGCAGCCTGTGGAACGAACGGCAGATCGCCGAAGGCCGCCACTTCCTGCAGACGGCGAAGACTCGCGAGCACGTCGGACCGTACGTCGCGCAGGCGATGATCGCCGAGCTACACCTGCACCAGCCCCGCGACTGGCCACAGATCGCCGCCCTTTACGAGACGCTCGTTCGGCAAACAGGATCACCGATCGTCGAAATGAACCGAGCCATCGCAATCGCCGAAATCCACGGACCCGAGGCGGGGCTTGCCCTCCTGGACGCCCTCGAACTGGACCACTACCGCTACTTCCATTCGACGTATGCGGAACTGCTTCGGCGCGCCGGTCGTCATGACGACGCCCAGCACGCTTACCAACGCGCGCTCGACCTCGCGCAGACCGACCCCGAGCGCCGCTTCCTCCGTGACCGACTCGGAGAACTGAACCCGCGCGACTGACCGCCCATTGCAAGTTGTCCGTGTGTCGCTGCGTCGCAGCACCGCGACACACGGACAGGTCTTAGGCGTGCTCCGCCACGCGGTCAGAGGCTGACGAGTAGCTGGTGGTCGATTTCGACGAACTCCTCGATAAGTGCGCTGAAACGTCCTGCGATGAGTTCGCGATATGCGTCCGAACCGGTGTGTGCGTCGTAGGCCGCCTGGTCGGCGAAATGCTCGACGAAGAGCAGGTAGTCGGAACGCATCGGATCACGGTAAACGCGAAACGACAGCGTGCCCTCTTCTTTCGCCGGCCCGCGCCGCGCGAACTCCTCGACGATGGCCTCGGCGGCGGTCTGCTTGCCCTGTTGCAGGGGGATGGGGAACACCTTGCTGAGCATGAAACGAGATCCTTCCTCGATAGTCGGTGGATCTGACGTATCTCAGCCTCGGCGCTGCCGCGGCGGAAGTCCGGCCGGATCAGGACGGGAAGGCCGCGGAAGCATGTCCGGATCTGGCCAGCCATTGTCGGCACCGCGCCGTACAAATGTCTGGTGACGTTCTCGGCCGTACGCACCACCGGCATCTACTGTCGGCCCGGTTGTGGTGCGCGGCCGCGGGCGGACAACGTGCGCACCTTTGAGACGGCGGCGGCCGCAGAGGCCGCCGGATATCGGGCGTGCCTGCGTTGCCGGCCGTACCGGCTGGCTGGATCGGTGCCGTGGCGGGCTCCCGAGCTGGTGTGTCGGGCCGTCCAGCTGATCATCGCCGGGGTGCTAGACGTCGGCGGCGAGGCAGAACTGGGCTTACGGCTCGGCATGTCCAGCCGTCATTTGCGCCGGCTGTTTCGCGAGCACCTCGGAACGACGCCGAGCCAGTTCGCCAGGTCGCGCCGTGCGCACTTCGCCCGGCGGCTGCTCGACGACACCGACCTCGACATCGCTGAGATCGCGTTCGCGTCCGGCTTCGGCAGCCTGCGCCAGTTCAACCGCAGCATGACCGACGTCTTTCGGGCGACGCCCCGCGAACTGCGTGACCGCCGACGGCGAAGCGACAGGCTGGTTGCCGACGGCGGGTTGCTGATACGACTGCCGTTTCGGCCACCGTTCGACTGGCCTTCCATGGCCGACCTGCTTGCCGACCGCGCAGTGCCGGGCGTCGAGTCCGTGATCGACGGCGTGTACCGGCGCACGATCAGCCTGGACGGCTTGCCGGGCGTCCTGGAAATCTCAGCCGGCGGCGCCGACTACCTCTTGTTCCGTGCTCATCTGCCTTACTGGGAGGGTCTCATCCACGTCGTCGAGCGCGCCGCACGCATCGTCGGCACCCTCGACGATGCCGCTTCCGGCATCGCCCAGCTTGCGGCGGACCGGCACCTCGGCCCGCTTGTCGCGGCCCGTCCCGGCCTGCGGGTGCCGGGCGCCTGGAGCGGCTTCGAGGCGGCCGTGAGTGCGATCGCAGGGCCGGAAGTTGGCGCGATCGCGGCTGCGTTCGGCGAACCGGTCGCCGGTCTGGGTCACGGGCTGACCCACTTGTTCCCGTCACCACACACACTCGCTTCCGGCGGGCCGACGCGCGTGCGCGCGATCGCACACGCGGTCGCGACCGGCGAGCTCACCCTCGACCACGCCACCGATCCCGCCGACCTGATCATGTTCGCTCCGTCAGCGGCGCACGACATCGCGCTGCGCCTGGGCTACCGCGATGCGTTCGCCGCGGCGGACCCGCGAGTTCGCGATGCGCTGGAACTGCTGCGCATTCCACCGAGCCGCGCAGCCGCTTGGCGTCCGTGGCGCGCACTGGCCACCACCCACCTGATCAGCCACGTCATAAGTCAGACCGCGCGTGCAGCATGACCGACAATCCAGTTCATCTCGTAGAGGCGCGGCGCAAGAGGGCTGCTAGCCGCAGAAGGCAGGGTCGCTGATGCCAGGTCGTAGTCGCCGCCGGCTCCAACCACGTCCGGGGGTGCCGTGATCGGAGCCGGGCGGCGAGTCTTGCAACCCGGTCAGAGCTTGATCGTCTGGCCGGGGTAGATCAGGTCCGGGTTGCTGATCTCGTCGCTGTTCAGCGCGGCCAGGGTGTGCCAGCCGCCGGACACGTTGTGCGCGTCGGCGATACGGGACAGGGTGTCCCCGGAGCGGACCGTGTAGCTGCCGCCAGACGCCTGCGGCGCGTCGTTGTCGGACGCAGACGGCGTGGACGACGGAAGGGAAACGGGCGTGCTGTCGACGGCCGGCGACGTGTCTGTCGGGGTGGAGCCACCGGTCAGGTAGCGGCCACAGACCGGCCACGCACCGACGCCCTGCCCGTCGAGCACGCGCTCCGCGACGGTGACCTGCGCAGCCTCGCTTGCCAGGTCGGCGCGCGAGGCGAACGACTGACCGCCGTAGGCGTCCCAGGTGCTTTGCGTGAACTGCAGGCCCCCGTAGAAGCCGTTGCCGGTGTTGATGTGCCAGTTGCCGCTTGACTCGCACTGCGCGACACCGGACCAGTCGTGTCCGGGGGACGCGCCTGCGGCGTTGGTGCTGGCGACGGCGGTGGCGACAGTAGCGGCTGCTCCGACGCTGACTGCGGCTCCGCGGACAACGCGGCCCGTGGTGCTGGGCGCGCGATGGTGGCCCTTGTAGCGGGCACGGGGCATTACGAACCTCCGATCCGCCGCCTGCGGAGTTAGCTTTCGGGTTCGGGCGATCGGTGCCCGGCCGCACGAGACGGCTTCACCCCACCTGGATTCGCGCTGTCGCGCGGATCCGGGACCCCCAACAAGCGGGTGGGTCCCCCGCCCCCATCCAAGAAGGCAACTCGACTTGGGCGCTGGCGGACGGGGCTCGGCGGACCTGCGCCGCACCACGCAGTCGGCGCAGTGCCGGAACAGGATTACGGAGTTACGGTTGCAGCGACAACCTAGGCCCCCGAAAGTGAGATGTTCGTCTCTGTTCCAAGTTCAGTGCCACGCACCTAGCGGCGTCGACTATTACGTATGGTGATGTAAAGATAACACCGAGCATATGAGAGTGAACAGTGCGAGGCCTGAGGGCAAACGGATAGCAGCGTACGGCGGATCGGCGCACAAACGCATGCCATGAGTTGGGCCGAATCTGCAGGTCGTATCCATATCCTCGATGCGTGCTGAGTCTGGTCCACCTCAGGGTTCTTGCCGCGGTCGCGCGCACCGGATCCGTCACCGAAGCGGCCAAGGAGCTGCATTACTCGCAGCCCTCCGTGAGCCACCACCTGGCTCGTCTCGAGGCGGCGACCGGAGCCCGGCTCGTTCAGCGCGTAGGCCGAGGAATCCGGTTGACCCCGGAGGGAGAGTTGCTGGCCTACCGCGCAACCGAGATCATCGGGCGGGTCGACTCGGCCTCGAACGAGCTGGCGGCACAGGTCGGGTTGCAGGCCGGACGGGTACGCCTGGCGGGCTACCAGTCGGTGCTCAGCACCATTGTGCCCGAGGCCGCCGCCACCCTGGCCCGCAAGTACCCGGGCATCGAGCTGAGCCTGATCGACGTCCACCCGGTGGAAGCGTTGCGGCTGCTGCGGCACGGGACGATCGACGTTGCGCTGATCTTCCGGTATGCCGACACGCCCCTCGAAGAGGAGGACTTGCGGCTCGTCCATGTGAGCGACGATCCCCTGTACCTCGTGAGTCAACGACCCGATGACAGCGTCGCGAACTACCGCGACTCGGCGTGGATCGGTGGTTGCGAGAGATGTCAGGCAGAGCTGGTCGCCGTGTGCCAACGGGCCGGCTTCACCCCTCGTATCGCATCCGTCAGCGACGACATGGTGGTCATGCAAGCCCTGGTCGCCGCCGGGATGGGTGTCACGACGCTGCCGGGCCTGGCACTTTCGGCTCATCGCAGCCCAGGCGTCCACACGACGGAGCTGCCCGACGTCCCCAGGCAGATCTACGCGGTCACCTACGGCGACCCGCCCGACCCGCCGGCCAGCACCGCGCTCATCGAGGCGATTCGAGAATCAGCCGCGG
>Ga0126373_10003437_pt1 | contig 11863 bp, 5 predicted proteins | sample PanSoiMetPlot_11_FD_92545 | JGI IMG/M metagenome (GOLD analysis project Ga0126373, IMG submission 92545) | Tropical forest soil microbial communities from Panama - MetaG Plot_11 | ecosystem: Environmental > Terrestrial > Soil > Tropical forest > Bulk soil | place: Panama | collected 2016-02-17
ATTGCTCACGGACATCGTTCGCAACCGAATTCCGCTGGTTACCGTAGGCGACTATCTGCTGAACGTCACACCATCCTGGCTGTACCTGTTTACTCCTTTGTGCGTTTTGCTGGCGGTGCTGGTCACCTTCGGGCTGATGGAGAAATCCAGCGAGATTACAGCGATGAAGGCGACGGGCATTAGCGTTTACCGCGCCGTGTTGCCGGTGCTGTTTATCTCCGCGATGCTGGCCGGCGGATTATTTCTGCTGGAAGAGGCGTATCTGCCTTACGCCAACAAACGGGTTGAGACGCTGCGCAACACGATCAAGGAAAAACCAGCGCAGACGTATTTGCGTCCGGACCGCAAATGGATTTTTGGCCAGCACAACACGATTTATTACTACGAGTTTTACGATCCTGAAACCGATCAGTTTGGCAGCATCTCAGCATTCGAGTTTGAGCCGCACACCTTTGAAATCACCAAGCGGATTTATGCGACGCAGGCGCACTGGGAGCGAAGCCTGCAGGAATGGATTTTTGAAAGGGGATGGCAGCGGTCGTTCCGGGGCGCAGCCATTGAAAACTTCGAGCCATTCAAACTGCACGAATTTGCCGAACTGAATGAGCCGCCGACCTACTTCAAGAAGGAAGTGCACCAATCGCAGGAAATGAACTACACGGAATTGAGCAACTACATTCATGACCTGCAGCAGAGCGGCTTTGATGTGGTGCGTCTGCGTGTCCAACTGCAGAAGAAGCTTGCGTTTCCGTTGATCACGCTGGTGATGGCGGTGCTGGCCGTTCCCTTTGCGCTTTCTGCAGGGCGTCGCGGCGCGCTAACTGGAGTGGCAGTGGCGCTGCTGATTGGCATCGTTTATTGGACCACAGCGGGGCTGTTTGAGGCGATGGGAAACGTAAACCAGTTGCCGGCGGCGCTCGCCGCGTGGTCTCCGGATGTAATCTTCTGCCTGGCGGGCGGGTATATGGTGTTGAAGACGCCAAGCTGAGCAATTAGCAAATGGCAATTGGCTGCAATTGGCAATTAGCTAAACCAACATCTCGACCGAGCCCTTGGCCTTTTAGCCCTTCGGGAAGACTGAAACCAAACCACTAAAAGAAAACAGCCATGGCAGTGAAGCCACGGCTGTTTATAAAGAAATGCTTTCGCTAGAAGAGGATCTTGATAGCGAGTTGCATGTTGAAGGCTTCGCCGGGGCCGATTCCGGGAGCGCCGTTGAAGTCGCCGATGGTATCGCTGACCAGACCGAAGCCACTGAAAGCCGGATCGGTAGTCGCAGCGCACCTGCCGGTGGCGGGATTGGGTGTGCATCCGCCGGTTGGCACAGAACCCGGTCCGGATTGCAGATTGATACGGTTGAACAAGTTAAACATGTCCGCCCGGAGCTGTATTTTCAGCCGCTCGCGAATAGGAATGTTCTTGAAGATTGACAGGTCCACAGCTCCATAGCCTGGCCCGTAAAACTTGTTGCGAGAGACGTTACCGAGAGCGCTTCCTGCAACGATGGGGCCCGTTGGACAGGTCCCGACACCAGCGGCGCAGAACGCTGTGGGATTAATCCATTGGGTGCCTCCACCAGCCGCTGAGAAGTTATGGGAAACACCTGCGAATGGGTCACCCAACAAGCTCAGGCCTGATAGAACCTCATCGTACGGCTGTCCCGTGTGCCAATTCATAATGCTGCTCACCGCCCAGCCGTGGGTAAGGATTTTGGGGCCGCGGGATGATCCCGGAATCTCGTAAGTGAGAGTCGTGGAGAACAGGTGCCGCGTATCGTAGTCGCCGTTGCCATAGTCCAGCTTGACGTTATTGGTGGCGTCGGCGATGGCCGCACGATACTCGCTGATCTCATCCAAGGTGTGCGACCAGGTATAGCCGAACGCTGACGTCAGGCCATGCCATGACCGCGTCTTGAAGGAGGTCTGGAGCGCGTTGTAGTTGGAGGTTCCGATGCTGTTCAGTTGGAGGATGGAGCCGAAGTTTGGAAACGGAAATATCGTTCCCGTGGGATCCGGTTGATTGATGTTGGTGACTATATTGAGTTTCCGTCCCTCGCTGCCGACATATCCCACCTGAAACACAGCAGACTTGCCTAAGCCTTTTTCTACCTGCAGGTTGTAAGTGGCAAAGTGAGGCGTGCGGAAGTTCTGGCTAACCGTGAACAAATTGAATCCGGGAGTGCCAACGCACAGCGGGTTGGTGCAGGGAATGACACCAGGGAAAATTGACTGAGTCGGATTGGCTTGACCGGCCTTGTCTGTTCCGGCCGGGCAAGTCGCGTTCTGTACAGTCTGCCAGTTGTAGGAGGTTGTTATCGTGTTGCAGAAAGGCTCGCTGTAGGTTGAGACCGGGAAAGCACCAAACGGGTTACCCTGGATACCCGAAGCGGCCGCGATGGGCGGGCGGAAATCCAGGAAGGGATTCATGTTGATCTGGTCGAAGAAGATGCCAAATCCGCCGCGAATGACCACGTCGCCCTTCTCGGTTGGCTGATAGGCAAAGCCAATTCGCGGCGCGAAGTCATTGCGGTTGGGCGGAAAGATGGAATCAATTCCGGCTCCCTGTACGACCAATCCCTTCCCCGGGATAAAGACTGCGATGTCTTTGCGATCACTATGGAGCGGGCCGAAGTATTCGTAGCGAAGACCCAGGTTCAGATTGAGCTTGCGGGTAATCTGCCACTGGTCCTGAAAGTAGAGGTTGTAAGCGTTTACCTGAACAAATCGCTCCGGGTTGCCGACCGCAATGGCAGACGATGACACATCGCCAGCGAGGAAATCAGCGAGCGCCTTTGTAGGCGTATCAATGGCGTCCCCTGCCCACGGGCCTTGGGTGCCGTCGAAGACAAATTTTCCGGTCCCACGGCGATGGTAGAACTCATTCACGCGGGCCTGGCGGAACTCGCCTCCGAAGCGCAACTGGTGCTTGCCCACAACGTAGGAAACGATGTCCGTCAAGTGACCGGTGATGTCATTTCGTCCTTCCGGCGGCGTAAGCCCGATTTGCTCAAAGCCACTGATGGCGATGTTTGGCGCACCAAGAATCGGCGCACCATTGTTGGTGGCATCAGGGCTCAGGAACAGGCCCATGGTCTTGGTGTTAAAGCTGTTGTTGAAATCGTGAAAGATCTGGTTGAAGTAGTTCACACCGACGAGCACCTGGTTGGTCAGACGCGGTGAGAAGGTGGAGTTCAGAATCACCGAGTAGTTGTAGACGTGGATGGGAGCGACCTCAAAGTAATCTTTCAAATTGGAACTGGCCGTTCCCAGTGCAGGGCTGCCGCCCAGTGGCGCCGTCTGGCTACCTTGCCCGCCAAACCAGTGCGCGGAGAGATGGTGCTTGTCAGTGAGGTTGAAATCGAACTTCATGGTGCCGTTGTAGCTGTAGCCGGTGGAAGCAATGGGGCTGAAGAAATTGTTGACAGTTGCGGGCAGTCCGCCAATCAAGCCTCGGGGCCAGAATCCGTTTGCACCTATCAGGTTGGCCGAGAGCGAACTCTCCGGAACACCATGAGCAGCCAGAACAGCCAGCGACTTGTTGATCCAGGCATTGGAGGGTTCGGTGGCGAGTCCAGACAAGCCGATGACGTATTGCTGCTTTTCAAAGGTCAGGAAGTAAAACGCTTTGTCTTTGACGATGGGGCCACCCACGCTGCCGCCATAGTTCAGGTTGCGGAGTTTGGGGGCATTCGGGTTCTGGGGGGTTGCAATAAAGAATGGTGACGCCGCGCTCCAAGCTTCATTGCGTTCGTAGAAATAGGCTGTTCCATGAATGGCGTTGCCGCCCGATTTCAGAACCAGGTTCACGGTGCCGCCCGCGTTGCGGCCGGCTTCGGCGCCGTTCTGTGTCTGGGCGGAAAACTCGTCAATGGAATCGATAGGCAGAATGATGCCGGCAATGCCGGAGACACCGCCTTGGTTGACCGCTGGTATGTTATGCCAGAAGTCATTGTTATCCACGCCGTCAATCTGCCAGTTCATCTGGTTAGGCCGAGTGCCATTCAGTGAGCCGAAGCCGCCCACAGAGTAGCCACCATAGCCCGTGTTCTCAGCAATCAACTGGGAGAAGTCACGTCCATTGAGGGGAAGATCCTGGACGACCTGCGACTCAATGGTCTGAGTTTGGGTGGAGGTTGTGGTATCCACTGTAAGTGCCGCAGCCGAAACTTCGACCGTGGTCGCACTGGCGACGGGAAGTTTGACAGGCAAGGTGTAAATAGTCCCTGCAACCACTTGAACCTTGTCGACGGCGGTAGTGGCAAATCCAGGAGCGCTGACAGTGACCTTGTAGAAGCCGAGCGGAATATCCTGAAATGCGAACTGACCGTCGTTGGTGGTGACGGTATTGTGGTCAATGTTGGTTGCGGTCTCCGTGGCTTTGACCTGGGCGTTGGGAACGAACGCCCCGGTTGGGTCCGTTACTGTACCGTTAATGGTGCCGCGGAAAGTCTGGGCACTTATTGCTATAGCAAAAGTCAGAATAGCGAGCACAACGAGAAACAAACGTTTCATAGCCTCACTCCTGAATCGAATTTGAATGACCCTCAGCCGGACTGAAGCGAACGAAAGGGGAGCCATTTGTTAACGAATAGCATAAAACTGTATACCAATTTGCCCTCAGAAGGATAATAAAAAAAGCTAATAGGCGAAAACAGCATAATGAAATTCTGTAAGCCATTTTGTTGACTCCCGCAGGGCTATAAAATCATCTATTAAGCTTCATGCACAAGAACCTCAGGCCGCTCTATCCCTATCTGTGGAGATACAGAGGAACACTGCTGATCGGCACTGTCACTGTGTTACTCACCAATGGTATCTGGGCATTGTTTCCGCAGGTGATCCGGCTGGCGACGGACGCGCTGGAAAGTCATGTAAAACAACACGACCTTCTCACTTCTGCGGTGCGGCGGCAGCTCTTGATTTATTGCCTGTTGATGGTGGCCATTGCTTTCAGCAAGGGGATTTTCCAGTTCCTCACTCGCTGGCTGGTAATTGGGGTGTCGCGCGAAATTGAATACGACCTGCGGAATGATCTGTTCCGCCACCTTGAGGGCCTCTCGTATTCCTACTACCAGAAGACGCGCACCGGCGACATCATGGCGCGCGCGACCAACGACCTGAACGCAGTGCGCATGCTGCTAGGGCCGGCGATCATGTATTCGGCGAACACCATTGTTTTTACCGCCGTAGCACTGATTTTCATGTGGCACACCAGTCACAAATTGACACTGTATGCGTTTGCACCCCTGCCGATAGCCAGCATCCTTATCCAATATATTGGCCGCCGGATTCATGAGCGTTTCGAACGCATCCAGGCGCAGTTCTCGGATATTTCCGCAAGGGCGCAGGAAAACTTCTCCGGAGCGCGCGTGATTCGCGCTTACGTTCAGGAAGAGCCGGAGATTGCACAGTTCGAGAAGTCGAACCAGGAATACGTGACCCGCAGCCTGCCCCTGGCGAGGTTGACAGGAATGTTGTGGCCAACGCTGGAAATCATGCTTGGTTTGGCGATTGTTTTGACGCTGTGGCTGGGCGGACGCGAAGTCCTGCTGAATCGCATGTCTGTGGGGCAGTTCATTGCATTCAATACGTACATGGTGCAGCTGACCTGGCCGATCATCGCCCTGGGCTGGGTAATCAACGTCTTTCAGCGCGGAACGGCATCCATGGGCCGCATCAACGAAATCCTGACTGCCAAGCCAGAGATTACCGACGAGGGCGTAGCGCCCGATCTTTCAGGCGAGGCTCTCAAGGCCGCGACGACGTTGGCGACAATCACGGGCGAAATTGAGCTGCGCAATCTCAACTTTAGTTACGATGGCGTTCCAGTTCTTCGCGATATCAACCTGCACGTGCCTGCGGGCAGCAGCCTGGCGATTGTCGGACCGACGGGATCGGGCAAGACGAGTCTGGTGAGCCTGATCCCACGCATCTACGATCCAGAGCCGGGATCAGTTCTGCTGGATGGGCGACCCATACGCGAGTATCCGCTGGAAATGTTGCGACGCAACATTGGATTTGTCCCACAAGAAACGTTCCTGTTCAGCGATACCGTGCGAGGGAACATCGCTTTCGGGACAGAGGGAGCCAGCGACGAAGAGGTTTGCGCAGCGGCAGAAGCGGCCAGTATTGCGTCTGACATTGAAGGCTTCCCGGCTCAATATGAAACCATTGTGGGAGAGCGCGGGATTACGTTATCGGGTGGCCAGAAGCAGCGCACGGCGATTGCCCGGGCCATCATCCGCAATCCGCGCATTTTGATTCTGGATGACGCGCTGTCCAGTGTGGATACCTATACCGAGGAACGAATCCTGAATCATCTGCGCCAGATCATGCGTGGACGCACCACGATTTTCATTTCCCACCGTGTTTCAACAGTGCAGGCTGCGGACAAGATTGCCGTTCTGCATGAAGGCCGGATCGTGGAAGTTGGCACTCACGACGAATTGCTGGCGCGCAACGGCTACTACACCGATCTGTACAACAAGCAGCTTCTGGAAGAAGAGTTAGCGCAGGTCTAGGCCAGAGGCAACAGGCCACAGGTTAGAGGAAGAGCGAAACCTTTAGCCGCAAACCAACGCGAATAAACGCGAATTTATTGTCTAGAGCTAAGGGTCAGCAGCTGCCATCATGAAACGTATAGTTATTCCCGAGCTTCTGGACAGCGATGCGGGAACGCCGCGGGAGATTCAAGATTCTCTTGCCGACCTCAGGACCATCAACCGTTACTTCGGCGGCCTGCACACGATGACAGAGTTGCTCAGCGATGTGGCGAGCAATCGACAACTCAAAAAACTGTCGTGGCTGGACGTGGCGGGCGGGAACGGCGAACTGACAAACTTTGCCAGCGAATCGCTGAGAAGCCAAGGTATTGAGGTTCAGCCGGTCTTGCTGGATCGCATGCCGAGTCACCTAAACGGTCGCTATCCGGCGGTTGCCGGTGACGCGCTGGCCCTTCCCTTCAAAGAAAACAGTTTTGATGTCGTAGGTTCATGCCTCTTTGTCCATCATCTTGAGCCGCCGGACGTTGTTCGGTTTGTGAATGAAGCCCTGCGCGTTGCGCGACATGCAGTCCTGATCAATGATCTGATCCGGCACAGGCTGCATGTGGCGCTGGCCTACGCCGGATTTGCTTTGTATCGCAGCCGTCTGACCCGTCACGATGCTGTGGCTTCAGTGCGTCGGGCCTTCACTGTCGAGGAAATCAAAACAATGCTGCAACAAACAGAAGCTGTCAAAGTAGAAATCAAAACATTCCTTCCGTTTCGCATGGGAGCAATCGCTTGGAAGCGGCCGAGTACGATCTGATCATTGCGGGAGCGGGTCCTGCCGGCTCAGCATGTGCCATCACCGCAGCGCGAGCGGGCGCCAAGGTTCTCCTTCTGGAAAAAGAACGGTTCCCACGGCACAAAGTGTGTGGGGAATTTGTCTCGCCGGAATCTCTGCATCTTCTCGATTGGCTGCTAGACAAAAAGTGTTTTCAAGAGAAACTGGAGATCGGCCGTGCCCGTGTTTTTTCAGAGAGAAAAACAGTGTCGCTTCCTATTTCTCCTGCCGCACGAAGCATTCCTCGCTACGAACTCGATGCGGAATTGCTCGCGGCTGCGCGGCGCGCAGGCGCCAAGGTACACGAGGAAATGGCGGTCCGCCAAGTCGAGGGCGGGACGGCCTTCAAGGCTAAGACCAATGGCACAGCGTTTGTTGCGCGCGCAATGGTTAATGCCAGCGGACGCTGGTCACAACTCACGCAGCACAGGGAAGGAAAGAGCAAAGACAAGTGGATTGGACTGAAAGGGCATTTTTCCGAATCAGATCCGTCGTATTCCGTTGACTTGTATTTTTTTGAGGGCGGCTACTGCGGTGTGCAGCCGGTAAGCAAGAATGCGATCAATGCCTGCGCCATGGTGCGAGCGGATGCCGCGCGTTCTCTGGAAGAAGTTTTTTCCCGGCAGCCGGAGCTGTGGCGTCGCAGTCGCTGTTGGGAGCCGCTGTTTCCGGCAATCAGCACTTCTCCACTGTATTTTCACCAGCCACAAACCGAGAGCAATGGCATGTTGCTGGCCGGCGATGCCGCCGCATTTATCGATCCTTTTGCCGGGGATGGCATCTCCCTGGCGCTGCACAGTGGGACTCTGGCGGCTGAATCGCTCGCTCCTTTTTTCCAGGGAAGATGCTCATTGGAAGAGACGAAGCGGAAGTATCGCGCGACTTATCTGGAACAGTTTGCGCCAGCCTTTCGCAACGCCGCCCGAGTGCGGCTGATGCTTTCGACACCGCGTTTGATTCGGTCGATGCTGGTCAGCGTCGTGGGAATGCAGCCATTTGCGAAGGCAATTGTGCGGGGAACAAGAGCGAAGGCGAAACCTTACCACACCACGGATGATTGATAGCGCTGCTTTGCTGTGACTTGCTACGGCATAGCTGCCTTCATCGCGGTTGCGCGGAGGACGCGGCGGAGAACAGCCAGCAGCTCAGATGCTTCGAAGGGCTTCACGAAGCAAAGAATATGGTCGGCGTTCACGAAGCTGCGTGGTGTGGAGTCGTTGCTGGGTGGAAGCATCAAAATCGTTCGCGTTGCAGTTTGCGGCTGCTCCTCTCGCAGCCATTGAAAGAAACTCTCACTGCTTAGCTGGCCGGGAGCGTTGCTATCGAGTAAGAGCATATCGAAGCTCTGCTGCTTCAGCAGGTCGACCGCTTTATCGTGGCAGTTGGCGGTCACGACGTCCAAGCCGGCTGCGCGGAGAACTTCTCGTTCAAAGTCGAGCGCGCCCTCGTCATCCACTAGGAGCACACGGCCTTGCAGTTTCGATTCACGCCTGGCTACTATTCGTTCCCCTTCCGTCATGGGCTTTTCGCCCGCGGTGGCAGGGAGCCGTACCTGAATCAACGCCCCGCCTCGAGGATGATTGCCGGCAGAAATCTCTCCACCATGCTCCTTCACAATTCCGTAACAGATGCTCAAGCCAAGGCCGGTGCCCTTGCCCACGCCTTTGGTGGTGTAAAAAGGATCAAACACGTGCTTGGGATCGGTGATGCCCGGGCCGGAATCGTGAAATTCGCAGACAACCTGCCCATTTTCTGCGGCGATTCTGATCTTCAGGACACCGCCTCGGGCACTCTCGAGGATGGCATCAACTGCATTATTGATGATGTTTAGAAAAACCTGCTCCAGTTGGTGAGGATCTGCCACAACGGAAGGCAATGTGGAGGCAAAATCCCGTTCCAGAACGATGCTGTTAATTTTCAGTTCATAGTCACGCAATGCGATCGTGTCTTCCATTACTTGCCGCAGGTCCGCATAAACGCGCTGGGGCTTATGCTGACGGGCAAACGAGAGCAGGTTCTGGACAATTCTTTGGGCGCGCTCAGTCTGCTTGTGCAGTTTGGTAATGAACTCCTCCACATGCGGCTCCAGAGGCTCGCTCTCCAGCAACTGCGTGTACCCGCTGATTGCAGTCAGTGGGTTATTCAATTCGTGTGCAACACCGGAAATCAGACGGCCGACCGCGGACATCTTTTCGCTTTGCAAGAGTTGTTCCTGAGTGCGGCGCAGATCGTCGTAAGCCTTTCGGGTTTCCTCGTAGAGCTGGATTTTGTCGATGGTGGTGGCAATCTGGCGTCCGACGCCGATCATGATGTTTTCTTCGGCAGGCCCGAAATGGCGGTCAGAGCGGCTGCTGGTGCCCAGCACGCCCAGAATTTCTCCCTTTCGCCACAAGATCATCCAGAGCAACGCCTTGAGCCCTTCAGCCTCGATGAATTTTCCGGGAAAAGGCGACGTACCGGTCACCACGTGGTCCTTGATGATCTCAGTATGGTCAGCCTTGATGCTCTGGACCAACTCTACGGGCATAACGAATTCACTATTTCCCTGAAGCCAGGCGCTGCGATGCCCATAGGCGGCCCGCTTGCGCAGCGTATTGCTGGACTGGTCAAACAAGTACACGGCTGCAGTATCGGTGCCGAACAACTCGACAATCTGCAACAATGCGGCGTGAAGAATTTCGTCCAGATCAAATGATTGATTGAAAGTAACGGCAATTGAGTTCAACGCGGAAAGCTCGCGGTTCCTGCGGCGAATTTCGTTTTCAGCCTGCTTCTTTTCCGTGATGTCTAACAGCACTCCCTGATAACGCTCGCCCTGGCCATCGGGATTAGGAGTGGCAAAGCTGCTCTCGATGACACTGATCTCCTGGCCATCTTTGCGCCGCAGTGAAAACTCGAAATTCTTGACGAAGCCGTGCTCCTTCATCTCCGCGAGAAACTTGCGCCGGTCTTCGACATCCACATAAACCGATTCGCTAACGTCCACTTGCGACAGCTCTTCCCTGTTGGAGTAGCCCAGCATGCGGAGAAAAGCATCGTTGCAGTCGATAATGCGGCCTTCGGGAGAAGAGACGAAAACGCCTTCTTGAACGTGATCGAAAAGGGTTTTATAGCGTTCTTCCGCGGCTTTTGTTTCGCTCAAGTCTTTGACAGAGTGAACGAGTTGTTGCACCAGATGGCGATTTTCCGCAGCAAGCCCCAGTTGCCCAGCAGCGGCTTTCAGAAAGTTCTTGTCCTTTTCCGTATAGGTGCGGCGATGGCCCATACCGAGAACCAGTACGCCAACGCTGGTGCTTTTTCCCACCACCGGCACAACGACGAGGTGCTGGATGCCATGCTCGACCATAAGAGAACCGGCGTCCGGAACCATCCCGGAGATCTCAAGGATACAAACGTTTCGATTTTGAAGAGTAAACCCGACGCTTTTGGAATCAACTGTCTTCAACTGCGTGATGAATGCGTCGTGAAGGCGCTTGTGGGCAACAAGATGCAGGTTGCCTTCCTGGTCAATAACTCGAAACCAGGCGCACTTTGCCCGGGTGATTGCCAGAAGGTCGCTCAAAGCAGTATCGACGGCTGGAAGAAAATCGTCGGAACCAGATATTGCGCCGCTGATGCGGTTGAGAATGTCCATGCGCTGGATCTGGACCCGGGAATCATCGAGCACGATCATCATCATGCTGATGCCCAGCAACACATCGACCAGAATCCCATAGGCCAGAGTAGGGCGATGCTGGGTCAGCAAAAGCAGGGCGGCGCTTAAGATCCACGCGCCAATGTTGTTCCTGCCCCTGGCAAAGGCGATTAATCGCGCAGCAGCGAACCACGCAAGCATTCGCCACAAAATGCCGAATATAAAGAGCAGAACGCCCGCGTGTGCCAGCCAGAATGCCTGGACGATGCCGACCAGTACAGCGGGCACAATGACGGCTAAAGCCGGCAAAAGAAGACGCGGCTGATAGACGTAATAGAAGATAGCGGCCGAGAAGAGGGCAATGGCGAAGATGAAAGCAAAATTTGCCAGCGCAAGCCAAACTGCCGGTCCGTGGGCGGCGCTGATGGCGAGAAAGAGTTTGGAAAGCGAGTAAATGGCCCATCCGGCAATCCAGGGCAGGAGATATTTCTCGCGGAAACTACGGTAAAGCAATATGGCGCCACCCAGCAGGATAAGCGGCGCAGACGCCTCAGCCAGCAATGCGGATTGCAGTCCTGGGTACATTTGTCAGCAATTCATTGAATTTCAAAGGAATACGAAATGTTGCATTTTGTATACCACGAATTAGCGGGGGCGGGAGGTTATTTTAGTGCATTGTCTTTCCAGAGACTCTGGGTTAGAGTGTAGACTTCCCCCGCAGCTGAATCTTAGCTTTCCCCATGACCACAGAGCGCATTCTGGTTGTCGACGATGAGGAGCCAATCCGCGAGATTATTTCCTCCATGCTGAGCGCGGCCGGCTACAAGACAAGGCAGGCTGCGTCCGGCATGGAAGCGCTTGCCATCCTTAATTCCACTGGCGAATTCGAGTTGGTGCTTTCCGA
>Ga0126373_10003439_pt1 | contig 11860 bp, 8 predicted proteins | sample PanSoiMetPlot_11_FD_92545 | JGI IMG/M metagenome (GOLD analysis project Ga0126373, IMG submission 92545) | Tropical forest soil microbial communities from Panama - MetaG Plot_11 | ecosystem: Environmental > Terrestrial > Soil > Tropical forest > Bulk soil | place: Panama | collected 2016-02-17
GCCGATGCTGCTTCAGAAGCCGCTCCAGATGCATGTCCATGTCGCCCTCGTCGGCGACGAGGCAGACGGCGCTGTCGGTGAGGCGTGCGGAGCTGCGCACGTCCTTCACCGACTCGCCGAGAGCCAGTTTGAAGATCGCGATGAGGCTGGCGAGCTTTGCCGGCGGTTCGGGCGGCGTCTCCTCGGCGCCTTCGGATAGCGGCATCTTGTCGAGATCGGCGCCGCCGCGGGTCGCCGACTTGAACGGTTTTTCCTTATAGCTGCCGATCGTCGGGACCCAGAACTCGTCGATCGGGTCCGTCATCAGCAGGACCTCGACCCCGCGCGCGCGAAAGCCTTCGAGCTGCGGGCTCTTTTTGACCACGTCCAGATTGTCGCCGTGAATCGTGTAGATGGCGTCTTGCCCCGGCTTCATCGCGGCGACGTAATCGTCGAGTGAGACGAGCCCGTCCCGCGTGGTCGAGCGGAACCGCGCAAGGCCCAACAGCTCGTCGCGGTGGTCGCGGTCCTCGTAGAGGCCCTCCTTCAGCACGGCGCCGAAATTGTCCCAGAATTTGACGTATTCATCGGCTGCTTCGCCGGCTTTTTTTGCCAGCTCGCTCAACACCCGCCGGGTCAGCTGCTGGCGGATTCTCGCGACCATCGGGTTGGATTGCAGCATTTCGCGGCTGATGTTGAGCGGCAGGTCCTCGCTGTCGATGATGCCGCGCAAAAACCGGAGATAAGCCGGCAGCAGATCCGTCGCCTCGTCGGTGATGAACACCCGCCTCACATACAGCTTGATGCGGCTTTTTCGCTCCGGATCGAACAGGTCGAACGGCTTGGTCGACGGCACGAACAGCAGGTTGGTGTATTCGAGGACGCCCTCAGCCTTATTGTGCAACGTTAGGCACGGATCGTCGAAGCTGTGGCCGACGTGGTGATAGAATTCCTTGTATTGCTCGGCCGTAATTTCCGAGCGCGGACGGGTCCATAGCGCCGAAGCGGTGTTGATCGTCTCGTCCTTGCCGTCCTCCTTGAGGATGATCGGCAACCCGACATGGTCGGAATAGGTCTTGACGATCTGCCGCAGCCTTGCGGGATCGAGGTATTCATCTTCCCCCTCTCGCAAATGCACGATGATCCTTGCGCCGCGATCGGCCTGCGCCAGCGGTTCCACCGTGAACTCGCCCTTGCCGACGGATACCCAGCGCCAACCCTGGCTTTCGCCGGCCTTGCGGCTCAGCACCTCGACCTTCTCGGCGACCATGAAGGCGGAATAGAAGCCGACCCCGAATTGCCCGATCACGCTCATATCCTTGCGCGCGTCGCCCGACAGCTGGTTCATAAACGCGGCCGTGCCGGACCGGGCTATCGTGCCGAGATTGTCGATCAATTCTTCGCGGTTCATGCCGATCCCGTTGTCGGCGATCGTCAATATGCGAGCGGATTTGTCGGGAGTGAGCGTGACGCGGTAGCCGCTATCGCCTTCGGCCAGCGCAGGCTCGGTCAGCGCGGCATAGCGCAACCGGTCGCACGCGTCCGAAGCATTCGAGACCAGCTCGCGCAGAAAGATCTCTTTCTCGCTGTAGAGCGAATGCGCGACAATGTCGAGTAGGCGGCTGACCTCCGCCTGGAAGCTCTTTGTTTCCTGGGTCATCGCTGCCGTCGAAGGTTGGCGGGAACGCGCCGAGGATATGTGGCGGAAATCCTTGCGCTGCAAGACCGTTCGCAGCGCGGCGGTCGGCTCCGCCGCAATCTTTGCCTAACGTATCCCGCGACGCCAGCGTTCGACAGTGTGCTCCACGACCGAGCCGTCGGCGTCGCTGCCCCATGCGCTCGCAAAGCAGGCAGTCGCGCTCTTCGGGCGGTGCTCCTCCGGCGGTGGCGTGAAACAGACCCGCATTGGCATCGACACCCCCTCGCCGACCGCGATCGCCTCGCCGTTGCGCAAGGCGGGCAGAAAATTCATCAGCCCGTGAGAGGCCTCGGGAAGAGCCCCTCGCACGATCTCCTGATCCTCCTGTCCGGTCATGCGGAAAGCAAAGATCGTGTTGCATTCCGACAGCAGCCCCGGGGCGAGATCGGACGGACGTTGCGTCACGACGCATAGCGACACGCCGTATTTCCGACCCTCCTTGGCGATCCGGAACAACGCGCGTTTCGCCGCCTCGAAGCCGAGCTCGTTGTCGCGCGACGCATAGCGGTGGGCTTCCTCGCACACGATCGTCAGCGGCACCGGCGTTTCGTTCCACAGCGCGAAGTCGAAGGTGAGCCGGCACAGCACGGACACGACGACGTTGACGACCTCCGACGGGATGCCGGAGAGATCAAGGATCGTGACCGGCCGGCCCGCGACCGGGATGCGAAAAAGCTGAGCGAGAATTTCGGAAAACTCGTCCCGCAACGTCAGCCGGCCGCCGAACACGAAGCCGTAGCGGGGGTCGTTCTGGAGGGCGGCAATTCGTGCCTTCACGGTCTGATAGGCGGGAACGCTGTCGGGCCGGTTGAGGCTGCCCATCGCTACGTCCAGGTAACGGAGCACATCCGACATGCGATAGGGGGCCGGCGTGTCAACGGTTCCGAATTTCTCGAGGCCCGCCTTCGCGAAGTAGGATTGCTTGGAGGCGAGGATCGCTTCCCCGAGGATCTTCGCCTGTTCGAGGTTGCGATCGGGACCGATCACGATTTCGGTCAATTCCTCGAAATTGAACAGCCAATACGGCAGGTTCAGGCCGTCGCCCGGGCTGAGCGTCATCGCCCGATCGCCAAATGCTTGAGCGTATTCGTTGTGCGGGTCGAGCAAAATGACGTGGGCATTCGGGCTGTGATCAATAACTGCCCGCAGGATCGTTGCCAGCCCGCAGGATTTTCCCGATCCCGTCGTTCCGACGATGCTGAAGTGCTTGCCGAACAACTCGTCAACCAGGATATAGGCCGGAACCATGCCATTCTGGTGGATCGTGCCGACCGGCGCCGTTACCACCTTGGGCCTGGCATAAACTTGCGCGACATCTTGTGCCGACGCGAGGTAGACCGGCTCGTCCAGCGCCGGATAGGCCGAGAGCCCGCGCTGAAAGCCGTCCGACGCGTCGGCCCCTCGAGCTTCTCCGACAAGATCGAGCTCGACGAGCCGCAGATCCTTTTCGGAGGGCTCGAGGCTCGGCAGCGGCACCCTTAGGCCCGTCACCATGCCGTAGGCGACCGAGATCCGCGTCCGCATCTTGACCAAGGTCCCCATCTCGAGGGGCAAGTCGCGCTCCGGTGAAGCCCCAAGGCGAGACTTTTCTAGAAGCGCGATCGCCTGACAGGCCGAAACAGCAATGACGCGTCCCAAAAGCAGGTCGTGACCTGGGAAGTGGGCACCACAATCCATTTTCGCTGGCCTGTTCGGAGAAGCCTTCATGCTGTAGTCGCCGGCGCATCGGCGGCATGTTGCGCCGCGGAAGCCGCAAGGGCGCGCACTCGGTCGCCAGGCAACCGAATTCTGGCAACCGTACCTTCACCGGGTTGGCTGGTCAGGACAAGGTCTCCGCCGTGCAACTCCATCAAGGCCTTGGCGATCGGCAGACCGAGGCCGCTGCCCTCGTGTTCTCGCGTCAGGTGATCTGCGACTTGTTCGAAAGGCTGAAACACTCTTTCGATCTGTTCGGGTGGAATGCCCATCCCGGTATCCGTGATCGAGAGCATCAGATCTCCGCTTCGGTGCAGGACCGACTCGACTGCGACGGAGCCTGGCGGTTCCGTAAACTTGACCGCATTTGATAAGAGGTTCAAAGCAACTTGTTTGAATTTGGTGGGGTCGACATAAAGCATCATTGCGGGTTGCTCGATCTCGCAAGTCACTTCTATCGACTTTCGATGTGCGAGCGGGCGTATAGTGTTAATGGCTGAGTAAATAAGCTGGCCTTGCGGAATTAATTCTTCCTGAAGTTCGACCTTTCCCGCTTCAATCCTCGCTAGATCCAGGATTCCATTGATGATGTTGAGGAGGATTGTGCCCGCATCATGGATATATCCGGCGTATTCCGGATAATGATCGCGCATTCGGGTTTGATCGAGCTTGATGATTTCCGAAAAACCGATGATTGCATTAAGCGGAGTGCGCAGCTCATGGGCCATATTGGCGAGAAACTTGCTCTTCGCCCGGTCCGCCGCCTTCGCCTTCAGCATCGCTTCATGGGCGACCCCGGCGGCTTTTTCAGCCTGTTGTTTTGCCGCAAGTAGCGCGAGGCTCGAATATCGGTGTTCGACCAAGCTTCCCAGCCGAGAACAATAGCCGTCCAACAGCATCGCCTCACTTCTCCGAGAGCTTTTTCGATCCTGAAGTCACAGGCGAGGTTGACCCGAATCCCGCTAAGTATCGGTTAATCGGCCGTTCAAAGTACTCGGGCGGACTTCATCCCGCGATGCGCCACCGATTTTCGGGCGGTTTGCCCTTGCCCTCGCGGCGTTTCCGCCCGATACCTTTAGGGCATGGCCATGCTCCGCGCTGCTCCGCGGCTCGCCGCGGTCCTCGGGCCGACCAACACCGGCAAGACCCATCTCGCGATCGAGCGGATGCTCGGCCACCACAGCGGCATGATCGGCTTTCCGCTGCGGCTTCTGGCCCGCGAGAATTACGACCGGATCGTGAAGCTGCGCGGCGCCCGCTCGGTCGCGTTGATCACCGGCGAAGAGAAGATTCTGCCCCCGAACCCGGCCTATTTCGTCTGCACGGTCGAATCGATGCCGCTCGACCGGCCCGTCGATTTTCTCGCCGTCGACGAGATCCAACTCTGCGCCGACCCAGAACGCGGCCATGTCTTCACCGCGCGGCTGCTGCACGCGCGCGGAGTGCAGGAAACTATGTTCCTCGGCGCCGACACGATAAAACCGCTGATGCGGCGCCTCGTACATGGCGTCGAGTATGTGAGCCGGCCCCGCTTCTCGACCCTGTCCTACACGGGCTACAAGAAGGTGACACGGCTGCCGCCGCGCAGCGCGGTCGTTGCGTTCGCGATCGCTGACGTGTTCTCCCTCGCCGAACTGATCCGCCGCCAGCGCGGCGGCACGGCGGTGGTTCTCGGGGCGCTGAGCCCGCGGGCGCGCAACGCGCAGGTCGGGATGTTTCAGGCCGGCGAGGTCGATTATCTCGTCGCGACCGACGCGATCGGCATGGGTCTCAACATGGACCTGGACCATGTCGCGTTTGCACGCATCGGCAAATTCGATGGGCGCGGCCCGCGTCGGCTGACCGCGGCCGAAATCGCACAGATCGCCGGCCGCGCAGGGCGGCATATGAGCAACGGCACATTCGGCACGACCGCCGAGCAAGGCGTGCTCGACCCCGAGATCGTGGATGCGATCGAAACCCACTGCTTCGAACCGCTCACGCGGCTCAATTGGCGCAACAGCCGGCTGAGGTTCGACTCGATCGCGGCGTTGCTGAAGAGCCTCGACGAACGGCCTTCCGTTCCTGGCCTGGTCCAAGCCCGCGAAGCCGACGACCATCGCGCGCTGCAATCGCTCGCGAGAAATCCGGATATCGCTGCATTGGCGAGCCATCCGGGCGCCGTTCGGCTGCTTTGGGAGGTGTGCCAGATCCCCGACTTTCGCAAGGTCATGAGCGAGAGCCATACGCGGCTGCTCGCGCATTGCTTTCTTCATCTCGCCGGACCCGACGAGCGGCTGCCGACGGCATGGATCGCCGGGCAAATGGCGAGCCTCGACCGTGTCGACGGCGACATCGACACGTTGATGGCCCGCATTGCGCATATTCGCACCTGGACGTACATCACCCATCGCGGCGATTGGGTCGAGAATTCGACAGACTGGCAGGAGCGCGCCCGCGGCATCGAGGATCGGCTTTCTGACGCACTGCATGAAAGCATCACACAACGCTTTGTCGACCGCCGGTCAGCTTTTCTCGTGCGTCGATTGGCGTACGAAGGCGAACTGCTCGCAGCCATATCCAAAGAGGGTGAGGTCCTCGTCGAAGGCGCGCGTGTCGGGCAGCTGGAGGGTCTCCGATTCATTCCGGATGCGCTCGACGGCATCGACCCGAGATTGCTGGTGACCGCTGCCGGACGCGTTTTGAGAAACGAGATCGCCGCGCGCGCACGCCTTCTCGCCGCCGACTCTGACGAGGCGTTCGCGGTCGAGTCCGGTGGCGCGCTGTTGTGGCGGGGCGCGATGGTCGGCCGTATGGTCGGCGGCGATAGCCTGCTGACTCCCCGAGCCGAGCCGATCACCGGCGATTTCCTCGAGGGCGACCCGCGCGAGAAAGTCCGGCGCCGCCTGCTGGAGTTTCTCCGCAACGAAATCCGGCGCCGCCTGGCACCGCTCTTCGTCGCACAGGAACTGCCGCTGGCCGGTATCGGCCGCGGTCTGGCCTATCAGCTGGTCGACGCGCTCGGTTGCCTACCCGCCGCGGGCCTCGCCGGCCAAATCGACGCGCTCGCGCCGACCGACAGAAAGGCCCTAGGCCGGGTCGGCGTCAGGTTTGGCACCGAAAGCATCTATGTCGAGCCGCTGTTGCGCGCCGAGACGATGCGCTTCCAAGCGCTGCTCTGGGCGACACGGCGAGGCCGTCCCGTGCCGGCACTGCCCTCGGCGCGGCGTATCGCCAAACCAAATGTCATCGATCCGGAGTTGCCGGCCTCGTTCTATGCGGCGATCGGTCTGCGGGTCGTCGCGGGAGTCGCGCTGCGTCCCGATCGGTTGGAGCGGATCGCCGCCGCGGCGAGGCGTTTGGCCCGCCAGGGCCCGTTTTCCCCCGGACCTGAGCTTGCGGCGGTCGCCGGCGTCGAACCCGCATCGTTGCGCTGCTTGCTGGCAGCGCTGGGCTATCGCGCCGTCATCGATGCCGATGGAGAGAGGTTCGTCGCACGCTCGCGCCGCCGCCGCGCCGCATTCAAAGGCGGCCGTCGCAGCTCACGGGCCGGCGAGGCGCATCCCTTTGCCAAACTTCGGGAGCTGAAGCTCGCGTGAAGGACGGCGGCGCGCCCTCCGCTGCCGCGAGCCGCCGGCTCGATCAGTGGCTATGGTTCGCGCGCTTGGCCAAAAGTCGCTCACTCGCGGCGCGTCTTTGCGTTACCGGCGCGGTCACGGTCAACCAGATCGCGGTAAGCAAGGCCAATCATTTGGTTCGGATCGGCGACACGGTCACTGTGCCGCAAGGCGCCGTTCGCCGGAGCGTTCGCCTGGTGGCGTTAGGCATCCGCCGCGGCCCGCCCGCTGAGGCGCGTCTGCTGTACGAGGAGGTAGCCGCTCCGGCTCGCGTCCCCAGATCCGCACCCGCCTGGGTTCCACTGTTAGTCGTGGAGGATGAGGTCCAGAACCAAGACCGTTGATCACCATCCTCAAAGGAGGCGGATCTCACAGCCGATCGGCGATAGGACCGAAAGTGCTGCTGAGATCGGTGCAATCAACTGTAAGGCGGTAATGACCGCTACGGCAATCACAGCATGTCGATCGCCGTAATACCGAGCTGCCAGCCAATCCTGACAAATTTCCTCTTTCTGGTTCGACACTACCCCGTTGGGGATCTGGCGGAATTTTCCTCATCAACCGCTCGATTGATGTGCGGACGATTAGTTCACAGGTAACAATTTCGAACAATGCAAACGCAGCGAAGAGCCGACTCCATGCGTGGAGTTAACCTTAACCGATAATATTAATGACGGCTCGAAAATGACACAGATATTTTCGCCACCCGCCTGGACAACATAACCGATAGCAAGTAAAAGCTGGATCCATCCAAGAGGAGAACGCCATGCCATCCCTAGAGAATATCCGAAGCTCGCGACGCAATCTCATCAGGATGGGGGCGGTCGTCGCGGCTGCGGTCGTCGCCAAGACGACGCCCGCCGCAGCGGATCATTCTCGCTGGGATGATGATGAGAAGTTTCATGAGCATGAGCATCATCATCACCATGAGAACCGACGCTGGAACAAGGAGCATTGTTTTCTCAAAGGCACGGCGATTCGCACCGTGCAAGGCGACAAAAAAATCGAGGATCTCATTGTCGGTGATTTGTTGCCGACCGTCTTCGGCGGTGAAGTGCCGATTAAATCGATCACCCGCCGCCGTTTCGGGATGGCCGTCAGGATCGCCCAGTCGGCCCTCGGCCCCGGTGTGCCGAACGAAGATTTGTACGTAAGTAGCCCACACGCATTGCTGATTGACGGCACCCTCGTCGCCGCCGGCAATCTCCTCAACGGCACTACGATCACCGAGCCAGCTGATTTCGACGATTTCGAGTCCTTCCACATCGGGCTTGAGCGACACAACGTGATCTATGCCAACGGAGCGCCGTGCGAGACACTATTACGCCCCGGCGAGCAGCCCTGTGCGCCGCTGCTTCAATACGGCTGGCGGCGCGGTTTGATAAAATCGCATCTCCGCAGCGCCGTCGCGCCATGGATCGACCGCCGCCAACATGTAGACCTCATTCGGGAGGGATTGGATGCGAGGGGGATCACGCTCTTGCGGCAACCGGAACTCGCGGCCTGATCCCGGCGTGCGGAGCGCACGCTCGGATTTCATAATTGTCGCCCGTCGAGATCCCACAAAGGCGTTTGTCGACGGCTCCGGAGAGAGTGGGTGAGAAGGTCGGTGGTGTGCAACAGCGCCGGAAATCCAGCAGGCCGTCGAAAAACCTGATGGCCGAGCGCTAACGGTTCACGGAAATCGCCGATCAATTGAGGCTAGTGCCACTACTAAAGAGTTCGGCGGAACGGCATTCCGTGAACCGTCTCCGCTTAGCGGGCCGGATCGTTAGGCAGGGTGACTACGGAAAGCAAGCTCTCGCCGAAAGGGGGATCGAATAAGTGCCGAACAGGGGAATAGTCAAAGAGTAGGTATACGACGCGCTCACTGTGTTGCCGCAGCCGGTCGCCGAGTAGGTAAACGGGTTTGTCCCCCCGAGACTCTCCCCGTGGTATTGATTGAGGGCATAGGTCTGGATCGCGCTTGCCGAGTTGCAGGTCGTCGTGTTGGCGGATGCGCAGCGGGCCGCGGTCTCGGCGGCAAAGTGCAAACTGCCGAGCACCCACAGCACTCGCGCAATATTGATCACTCCGAATATCAGCCCAAGAAAGGCGGTGAGGCTCAACCCAAACTCTACCGCCGTTGCGCCCCGGTCGCAGGCGATCAAATAAAGCCCCTGTCTCAACCTACTGCAGCCTTTCCATTGCAGTGCTCGTCAGAGTTTGGCTCGATGCGAGGCTCAGCCCTCTGAAGGCCGGAGTATACGAGTAGTTCACCTGCACGGCAACGTAGTCCCCCGGAACGACCGCGGAGTTTCCGGCCGCCGAGCAATCGAACGGACTTGGGGGCGAGGAATAGCTGCCGACTGACTGCAATGACGTCCCCGATACGCAGTAATAAGTCTCTGTCGGATAACCGCTGGCCACACTGACTGCACTGCCGAGTGAGGTGCCATGAATCGCATTGCTGATCGCAGTGTTTAATTCCCCGCAATTGCTTATTGCCGGCAGGGTGCCTCCGGCACAGGTCTTCAGGGCCGCCTGCGCTCCCATCTGGGCCGCGTAATCGGTCTGCATGGTGGTCCAGATCAATATACTGAAATCGAAGAGATTAATGAGTAGCGTTACCAGGATCGGCGCAACTAGCGCAAATTCGATCAGCGCATTGCCCGCATTGCAGGCAAGCCAGCCGCGTCTTGCGGCGCACCAAACATTTGACCAAGCTCCCTCCGATGCCGGAATGCGCGGTCCGCTCACTTGACCAGACTCACAGTGCCGACGATGTTGGTCGGCAGATTGAGGCCCGCCGCAGCGCAGCCGCCTTTGGCCAGGATGTCGCCGGTGCCGTTTATTGTGATGTTGTCGACCACCAGGGCGAAACAGGAAGCCCCGTTGCTCGACTTATTGACCGCACCGCTGAACGTCACGCTCGAATGCGGCAGGTAAACCAGGCCTGTGATATTCCAGGTCGGCGAGTTGCCGGCAGCGGAGATGTCCACCCCTGTCGTCAGCGCCGGATCCTGATAAATCGCTACTCCTGACCAAGGTCCCGATGTCGGTGCCGGGAAGTCGAGCGTGCCACCGCCGGTCGGGGCGTGCGTGTAGCTTCCCGCAGTGCCGGTGAAGATAATGGTCAAGGCTGAGCCCGCGACGGTTTTTAGGGTATGACCATTGGTGTCGAGCTGCCCGTTGACGATGACGAGTAATGAACCCGGTGCGTCCGTGGTCAGCGTAACGTCTCCCAGCAGCTGCAAATCACCGCAGACGATCCCGTGGTTTGCTGTAGAAGGCGGGTACGGCAGCGCCATCGCGGTAGTGACGCCCGCCGATCCCCATGTATTGAGGGCGGGTAAAGGTGAACCACTTTTCTTCGTCGGCTCCTGCGGGTAGAGCCCGCCGCAGGGGTCCGTAGGTATATTCGTGGCGAGCGATTTGTAAGGATCTGCAACCGCCGCGACGTTGCTGTTTTGGATAACGCCACAACCGTTGTCAGTCTTGTGGGCGTCACCGTAATCGGCCTTGAGATCGTGCCCGTGGCAGTCAGCGCCAGTGTTCGACATTATGCTGCAGCCGCTGAGGTCGGCCTTGGGTGCGCCATTCGTGGTAATTGCCGGATCTGTGCCGCTGCTGGAAAGTGCAATCAAACAATAAGAGTGGGTTTGCCCACCGCCGGCCATCGCAGAGCTAGACAGAGCCGGCGCCGGCATACGAACGACTTGCGAGAAAAACTGCGGCGCAGCGGCCATCGCTATGGAAACCGAATAGCAGTCGGTCTGCCCGTTCGGGCAGGTCTGGTTGTTCAACGCGGTGACGGTGACGCCGCCGGCTCCGTCGACGAGGCCGTATTGCGCCGCAACCGCCTTCGCCTCGGATTGGTATGAGCTCGTGCCATTGCGGGCAGCTGCGACGGCCGCCGCATCAGCGGCGTTTTGCAAGATGCGGTCCGTGCGGTGCCAAGCCCCCATATCGATGCCGAGACCGAGAACGGCAGTGAGTACTGTCGCCAACAGAGCGAAGACAAAGGCGACCGCGCCGCTTTCGTCCCACCATGCCGGCAACCGACGCGAGTGCCACCCGAGATACCGCGCCATGCGAGGCGGGCACCGCAAACTCGGAGCAAAAATTGTTACTGCGATCCGAGCGCTTCTCATCGGCGCAGAGTCAAGCGTCGATCATTGGACGAGGGCGACGGTGCCGACCGTATTGCTCGGCAGATTGAGGCCTGCGGCCGCGCATCCCCCCGTCTTCAGGATCTCCCCGGTACCGTTGATTGTGATGTTGTCGACGACCAGACCGAAGCAGGACGCACCGTTGGCGGATTTGTTGACTGCGCCACTGAACAAGACGCTCGCATGCGGCAAATAGACCAACCCGGAAATATTCCAGGTGGGGGTGCTGCCCGCCGCGGAAATGTCGACCCCCGAGGTCAGCGTAGGATCCTGATAGATCGCTACGCCCGACCAGGTACCCGAAGTTGGAGCGTTAAAATCGAGCGTGCCGCCACCGGTCGGCGCATGGGTGTAGCTTCCGGATGATCCCGAGAAAATGATGGTCAGCGCGGAGCCCGCCGCCGTTTGCAAAGTATGTCCGTTCGTATCAAGCTGGCCGTTTTCGATGACCAGCACCGAACCGGCTAGCCCCGCGCTGCTGGTCACCGTCACATCCCCAGTCAGCTGGACATCGCCGCCGACAATGGTGGTCGAAGGTAAAGTGACGGGGCCGGAGGTCAGGAAGGTACCGGTACAATTTTTATGGCCGGAGTAAGCGCCATGTTTAGGCTCTTGTGGATATAAGCCACCGCAGGTGTCGGCGGGTATATTGCTGGCGAGAGATTTGTAAGGATCAGGAAGCACCGGCGCGTTGCTGTTCTGTGTGTCGCCGCAACCGTTATTCGTCCCGTGGGCATCGC
>Ga0126373_10003441_pt1 | contig 11859 bp, 7 predicted proteins | sample PanSoiMetPlot_11_FD_92545 | JGI IMG/M metagenome (GOLD analysis project Ga0126373, IMG submission 92545) | Tropical forest soil microbial communities from Panama - MetaG Plot_11 | ecosystem: Environmental > Terrestrial > Soil > Tropical forest > Bulk soil | place: Panama | collected 2016-02-17
AGCGGCATGATGGAGTCCCTGGTCAGCGGGGCTAGCGCCACGCTAAGCTGATCGCTTGGGTCAAGCCAGAGGATTTCTTCGATTTCCGAAGCGGCGCGTATCGGACCAAGCAAGCGAACACGGTACAGCGCAGCTTCGACCTGACTTCCTTGCTCGTTCGCGGCGAGCGCGCTGAATGTGCCGAGATAGATCGGCTCCGGCCGAATCGCGCAGGATAGCTCTTCGGTGATTTCGCGGCGCAGTGCTTCAAGATGCGATTCGTCACCTTGGATTTTCCCGCCGGGTTGCATGAAGGCACGCGTGCCCCGCTTCCGTACCAGAAGAACCCGGCCCCGGTCGTCCTGGACCAGCGCGGCGACGATGCGAATCGTTTTCTGCGCGGTCGCCATCCACTTGGCAAGCGGCGCCGAGTACTCGCGGAACGACTCGATGATCGCGGCGGGCTTGGTGTCGAAGACCAGCATCGAAGCGTGGTCCATGCGCAGGAAGCCCTCGCCGGACATTTGGTCGATCATCTGGCGCAACGGATCGAAATAGCCGTTGGTGTTGAGGAATCCGCAGGGCTTTTGGTGAATACCGAGCTGCGCCCAGGTCCACTGCTCGAAAATTTCTTCGAGGGTGCCTGCGCCGCCGGGCAAGGCGACGAATCCGTCGGCGAGCATGGACATTTTGGTCTTGCGCGCGTGCATGGACTCGACGACGTGGAGTTCGGTGAGACTTAGGTGTTGGACCTCGCGATCGACCAAAGCTTGAGGCATCACTCCGATGACACTGCCACCGGCCGCCAGTGCTGCGTCCGCGATCACGCCCATCAGCCCAACTCGCCCGCCTCCGTAAACCAGCTCGATGCCCGCTTGAGCCAGTGTGACTCCCATGTCGCGGGCCGCTTCGGCGTAGGCGTCGTTTTTTCCGGAGCTCGATCCGCAGAAAACGCAGATGCGCATACTTGAACTACTTGCGAGCGGCGACCGCAGAGTGGGCCGCGACGTACGCGCGGCGGTAGGCTTCGAAAGCTTCTGCGAGCCGGTCCTGCACCGTGCGAGTGGGTCGCAGCGTCAGTCCCTCGATCGCGGAAACCGGCAGAAAATCGCGCGTTGTTGAGCTGATGAAGACCTCATCCGACGATTCCAGATCGCCCGGCAGCATCGCTCGCTCGAGGGCGCGAATACCCGGCACTCGAATCTCTTCGAGCAGCAGCGCGCGGGTCACTCCGGGGAGACAGCCGGAAGCGATGGGCGGTGTCCAGATTTCATCCCCGCGCAACGCGAAGATATTCGCCGAGGTGCATTCCGCCGCCTCGCCGCGCTCGTTCAGGAGCAGGACTTCATCGTAGCCGCGCTGGTGCGCTTCCTCATACCAGGTGAGATTTTGGGCCCAGGAGAGGATCTTAGCGTTGACGAATTCGTTGGCTGCAAAGCGCGCGTTCGGCTTGATGGCCAGCCGCACGGCGTCGCCCCAGGGATTGCGATCGGTGGTGAATGCGATGACGTCAAAGTCCCGCGTTTGATCGGGACCTTCGAAGAATCCGCCGCGGTTGCGAACAACGGCTACGCGTAGAGTGGCGTTGACGGCCTGGTTCGCGTCGATCAGACGTTGCAGGCGAGGCTTGAGCCAGTCCCGCTCACCGGGAAACGGGACGTGCATGAGCTTGGCATCGTGCCGCATGCGCTCCCAATGGCGCTCGAAGGCGAACATCACACCCTCTTCAATTCGAATGGTGGAGAAAACCCCCCAGCCGTTCAGGAGTCCGGTCTGGCCGGCGGACAGAGTCTTGGCGTGAGTATCGAGGATGTCGTCGTTATGGAGAAATAGGCGGTGCAAATCTAATTTTATCCGACCGCGCCCGGCAGCACGGGCACCGCTCTAGCTATTGCCGAGATACAGAACGTGCACGTAGGTCCCAAGCCGGACGTTGTAGGCCAGGTAGAACCCGACATGGTCAGGATCTTCGTAAATCACCACATCATCGGTGTTCCAGAGCTGGTCCGAGCAGAAAGCAAGGTCGGTCGTCCAGACGCTGAAGTAGAATCCATTGAACCAGAAACGATCAGGCCCTCCGCCGACGAGACGCCAGACGTGACCTTTCCCGAAACCGCCGCTAAAGCGGCCGTGTTCCCAGGGATAATCCAAATGGAAGCGCGCATCGTTCTTGCCGATCGTGGCCGACCAACTGGCCGTTCGAGTGAACGTGCGGCACGTCGGGATGCCCGTCCTTTGTGTCGGCGAAACCACGACCGTCGCCGGTTTCAGGCGCAGGACGCGCGGGAGGGGCGTTCCTGACGGGCGCCGGACCGCGAGAAGGGATCTTGCCCCCGACTTCACGATTTCCGTCGCCGCGCGACTCGCCCCGTCCCTCGCCTCTTTGCGCGACGCGGGCGCAAGAATCAACGCTGTGACAACCGTAAGAATGCTGCTCTTTTCATTCCGCTCCTTTGCTGTGGCTCACCTTGGTGAATAAGATCGCGCGCAATCCGAGTGTTGCTTGCACGAGATTGTTGGGATCGACTGTAGTAGTAGCACGTCCGCGGGCGGATGAAGAACGCCTCGAAATTCCTGTAGAATGTAGTTTCGATTGACTGAGCGAGCGCGCGCGCTCTCCACGCGGCCGATCGAAAGCTCAGACACAGGGGAAGCAAATGCCAGTAACTCAAGCAGGACTCGAAGGGATTGTTGCGGCCGAGTCCAATATCTGTTTTATCGATGGTGATGAGGGAGTTCTTAGCTATCAGGGCTTCAACATTCACACCCTTGCCGACAAAGCGACCTTCGAAGAGGTCATCTATCTGCTTTGGCACGGGCGTTTGCCGAAGCAGGGGGAACTCGACGCGCTGAAAGCGGAATTGGTCAAAAATCGTCCGATTCCGAGGGAAGTTACCAACTTCCTGAGTACGGTGCCGAAGATGTCGCCCATGGACGTGCTGCGCACGGCGGTATCGATGCTGGGGCTGTACGATCCCAAGGCTCGTGATACTTCGATCGAAGCGAGCGTGGAGAAGGCGGCGCACCTGATGGCGCAGACCGCCACGATCGTGACGACGTTCGATCGCCTCCGAACCGGCAAGTCGTTTGTGGAAGGCGATCCAAAACTCGGTTTTGCGGCCAACTTCTTGTATACGCTGACCGGCTCGAAACCGGACGACGTGATGGAACGGGTGTTCGACATTGCGCTGATCCTGCATGCCGATCACGAGCTGAACGCATCGACTTTCGCAGCACGTGTTACCGCGGCGACGCTATCGGACATTCATTCTGCTGTAACGTCGGCAATCGGAGCGTTGAAGGGCCCACTGCACGGTGGCGCGAACGAAGACGTCATCCGCATGCTGCTCGAAGCGGGTTCCGAGAGCGCGGCGGTGGCGCACGTCGAAGACATGCTCGCCAACAAGAAGAAGATCGCCGGTTTCGGTCATCGCGTCTACCGGACCGAGGATCCGCGCGCGACACACCTCCGTGCGTTGTCGGAGGAACTGGGCAGGCGGACCGGACATCTGGATCTTTATCTCACGTCGAAAAAGTTGGAAGAATTGATCAAGGAGAAAAAGGGTCTCAACGCCAACGTCGATTTCTATTCGGCCTCGACCTACTACTCGCTTGGCATTCCAATCGATCTGTTCACGCCGATCTTCGCGGTTAGCCGCATGTCTGGCTGGACCGCACACGTGCTGGAGCAATATCGGAACAATCGGCTGATTCGGCCGCGCGCCGATTATATTGGTCTCCCAGTGGGCCAGCGCTGGGTTCCGATTTCCGACCGCTAGTCGCTGCCGCTTGTCATCGTGAACTGAAACTTGCATGCATGATTTGTCTCAATTTCGCTCCAATCTCGATGCCTATGCGGCGCGATTGAAGACGCGCGGGTTCGAACTCAACATCGAGCAGTTTCGCGAATTGGACACAGAGCGGCGTGCGGCGGTGACCGAATCTGAGCAGCTCAAGGCTCAGCGGAACGCCGAGAGCCAGGAAATCAGCAAGCTTAAGAAGCAGGGCGTCGACACCGGAGAACAACAGCAGAAAGTTCGCGCAATGGGCGATCGCATCACGGCGTTGGATGAGAAGGTCAAGGAGCTGGAGGATAAATTTCGCGATTTGCTGGCCGGAATACCGAATATCCCACACGAATCAGTCCCGGTAGGCCGCAGCTCAGACGATAACGTCGAGGTGCGCCGCTGGGGGACGCCACGCCAGTTTGACTTCGAACCCAAAGCGCACTGGGACCTTGGACCAGAACTGAAGATTCTCGATCTGGAGCGGGCGGCCAAGATCAGCGGCGCGCGCTTTGCAGTGTATTGGGGCATCGGCGCGAAACTCGAGCGCGCGCTCATGAGTTTCATGCTGGATGTGCACACGCGCGAGCACGGGTACACGGAAGTGTTTCCGCCTTGCATGATCAATTCCGCGAGCCTCTACGGAACCGGCCAGCTTCCCAAGTTCAAAGAGGATTTGTTCAAAGTGGACAATCGCGACCTTTGGATGGCGCCTACTGCGGAGGTCCCGGTCACCAATCTCTTCCGCGACGAGACTTTGGATGCCGATGCGCTCCCAATACGTCTGACAGCGTACACGCCGTGTTTTCGCAGCGAGGCAGGATCATACGGGCGCGATGTGCGCGGAATTATCCGCGTGCACCAATTCCACAAGGTTGAGATGGTAAAGTTCGCGCGCCCGGACCAGAGTTATGACGAACTGGAAAAGATGACGGCGGATGCTGAAGACATTCTGAAACGATTGGGACTGCCATTCCGGACGATCGTGCTCTGCACCGGAGACATGGGATTCCAATCCGCCAAGACGTACGACGTCGAGGTCTGGCTGCCGGGCCAGAACGACTACAAGGAAATCTCTTCGTGCTCGAACTGCGAGGCCTTCCAAGCCCGGCGTGCGTCAATCCGTGCAAAATCGGGTAGAGGCAAAGCGGAGTTCGTTCACACACTGAATGGCAGCGGGCTGCCCATTGGTCGCACCTGGGTGGCGATCATCGAGAATTACCAGCAAGCCGATGGGAGCGTGGTGGTTCCCGAAGCGCTCCGGCCCTATCTGGGTGTGGAGCGGATTCAGCCCGAGTCACCACCGTTCCACTAAAATTCCAGCGCCGCAAGCCGCGACAATTCAAAAACTTCGTCAATCGAGGCACGCTGCGCCCCGGAACGCCGTGCTAGGCCTCCGACTAACCTGAAGCCGGATCGCCGATCCGATCTCGCAAATGATTCAGGGAGGCAGTTCGGTTTCCGCCGGTGGCCCAGGTGCGCGAATTTGTTGTGCGCCGCCTTGGGATTTTCCTTAAGGCTAGGCGCCACTCCACCTCTGACGACCATTCAGGACACGCTGTTTAGTTCCGAGGTAGGCGGTTCAACGGAATCGTTACGATTTTTTGCAGAGCTTCGAGGCCTCGGATGCGAGCGACATTGCACGATTGAGCATTCGGCTGCAGATCGTCAACGGCCTATTGTATGTGCAGCTCGTTCCGAGCCGACGGCGGTCACGCCCGTGATTTACACCGTGCAATATAACGACGGCGGGGCATCGGTCTACACCGAGGCATGGGCAGTCCCAGCAAGCAGCACAGCGTTGACGGTGGCGAGCGTACGGCTCGCTCCTGAGACTGTACCCAGGGCTCACCACCACTGACGCCACCCACGACCTCCGCCGCCCTCGGAGGGATCGACGCCGCCTGCACAGACCAATCTGGCAATCGCCAACATCACTGGACTGCAACGCCCAACGTCTGTCCGGTGGAAGGGAGTTCTGCGGTGGCACGCGCTGCTGAGATCGACTCGACAGGCGCGATTGACGGTGCGACGGGTAATCTCGGCGATTGTTTGGACGTCGACGGGACGTCTGGACCATGCGGCTCGGGCGGCGGCACAAGCGGAAATGGAACGTTTGTGGAAGCCGAAGTCCCCAGCGGACCGATTAACAGCAGCAATACGAGCTTCACGTTGGCCATCCGCGCACCTGCGACCAGCATGGAGTTGTTCTGCAACGGACTACTGCTCCAACAAAACAAAGATTACACGATCGCCTGGCAATATGGTTACGTTTCGGAACACCACGGTGCCGCAAGCGAGCGACATACTGCTAGCCTCTTATCGCGTTTCGGTCACGATCAAGGGTGTGAGTTTCGTGGACATGAAGACGCCCGCGGGCGTGGTGAACGGGAGCAACGCGTCCTTCACGCTGTCATGTCACAAGTGCCCAGTCCGGCATCGTGCGTCGCCGTATTTCGAAACGGCATGCGATTGACGTCGGGGCTTGACTACACGATCACCACGACCGCGCTCACTTTTTCGGCGGGGGACATCCCGCAATCGGGGGATATAGTCCTTTGCTCCTAACCGGGTGGCACAGTAGTTCGAGAGTGCTCTTTAAGGCGTTTGCCTGCACCGAATGGTTGGATTGTTGGATTGTTCCAGGCTCGAAAGTGCGGCAATATCAGAATCGGTAACGCTGTCCCAAGCGTGGGGCAGAATAGCAGAGACGGTTGCCGGTTCCGTGCGCTTTTGTGGGAATGATCGAGCCATTCTGAAGGCGGGGACCGGCGACTGTCTAGTCTTTCGTCAGCGCGTCGCCTATTCCGCTATTCTTGCCAACCGCCGCCGAGCGCGCGATAGAGATCAACCACCGAATCCAATTCTTGAAGCCGAAGCTGTGCAAGCTGGAGCTGGCCTCCGAAGAGATTCCGCTCCGCGTCCAGAACCTGTAGATAGCTATCCAATCCGCCGCGATAGCGCAATTCCGACAATCGAACGCTCTCTGAGAGCGCCGCCACCAGTTTTTCCTCTTCCTGCCGCTGCTGGTGAGTTTTCTCGTGGGCAACCAAGGCGTCTGAAACTTCGCGCAGCGCGGTAAAGATGCTCTTTTGGTAGCTCACCAGCATCTCCGTCTTTTGCGCTTCCGTAAGCTGAAGGCCGGCGCGGAGTCCGGCGTGAAAGATTGGCGCCGTAGCGGACGGACCGATATTGGCCATGCGCGCGGGGCCGGAGAATAGCGCCAGGAGCGCCTGGCTTTGCCCGCCCAGGAATCCCGTGAGCGAGATTTGGGGAAGGAACAACGTGCGTGCTGCCCCAATCTCCGCGTTCGCGGCGATGAGATTGTCCTCGGCCTGGCGAATATCCGGGCGGCGTTCCAGCAGCGCGGCGGGCAGGCCGGGCGGAAGATCGGGAGGCGGCTGGAGTTGCTCAAGGCCTGTTCCGCGCTCGATCGCCGCGGGCGCTTTACCAAGCAGCAGGCTCAGGGCATTTTCCTCTTGACCGATGGCGCGCTGCGTGGCTACGATCTGAGCCGTCGCCGTATATAGAAATTGTTCGGCCTGGTGGACTTCAAGCGCATTCGAAGCGCCACGCTCGCGCCGCAACTCGATCAGTCGCAAGTTCTGCTGCGCGGCATCGCGGGTTCGCTGGGCGATTTCGAGTTCGAGGTCCTGCTCGCGCAGAGCAAAGTAGCCGGTCATTACGTCCGAAACGAGCGAAAGAACCACCCCGTGCCGCGCTTCTTCACTCGCGAGGTATTGAGCGCGTGCTGCTTCCGTGAGGCGCCGGACGCGGCCCCAGAGGTCGATCTCCCAATTGAAGTTGAGCCCAGCCTGCGTGTAGCTAGTTTTGAACGGCTGGCCGCCAGGAAACGGGAACGCGCCAATGGCGGACGACTGGGAAGCCGAGAACTGGCCAGTGGCGTCGACTGTAGGGAACAAGCCGGCACGGGTAATTCCCACCTGCGCGCGGGCTTCGATCACGCGCTCGGCCGCAATTCGCACGTCGAAGTTTTCGCGGAGCGCATTGTCGATCAGCTCTTTCAGCGTCGGGTCGCGAAAAAGCTCGAACCATCTCGTATCGCCGATGGATGCGTTTCCCGCGGCTGGAGGCGCGGTCCGGAATTGGTCCGGTAATGTTTGTGGCGGCCGATGGTAATTCGGGCCCAGGGTGCAGGCCGGCATGAGCGCCAGGAGCGGGAGCAGCAGTGTTGCTGGCCGGTTCAAGTGACAGGCTCCGAGGCGGGCGCCTCTCCTACCGTTCGCGCCCGACGGCGCTCAACCAGCGTTTCGATGACGTAGTATTGGACTGGAACGAAGAAAACGGCGAGAAGAGTGGCGGCGTTCATGCCGCCGAACACCGCGGTCCCGAGCGAGCGCCGCGATGCCGCGCTCGCTCCCGTGGCAACGAACAACGGAACCACGCCGAGAATAAAGGCGAACGAAGTCATCAGAATCGGGCGCAAGCGGAGACGCGCGGCGTGGAGCGCTGCTTCGCGCACCGGCATGTTCTCCTTCTCGCGGCTGTCTTTAGCGAACTCGACGATCAGAATTGCGTTCTTCGCAGCCAAACCGATCAGGGTCACGATGCCGATCTGCGTGTAGATATCGTATGGATAATCGCGTAGATAAACAGCAAGCAGAGCGCCGAACAATCCGAGCGGAAGCGATAACAACACGGCAAACGGGATCGACCAGCTTTCGTACAGGGCGGCGAGGCAAAGGAACACAAGCACGGAGGCGAAACCGAAGATCAGCCCCTCGTGGCCTTGCGCGAGCTTCTGCTGGTACGTGGTTCCGGTCCACTCATAGCCGTAGCCGGCAGGAATATTCGCGGAGAGCTTCTCCATGATGTCGATCGCTTCGCCCGAACTGACGCCCGGCGCGGGGCCACCGAGAATCTGCAGCGCGCGAAACCGGTTGTAGCGGTAGACCACGTCCGGACCCGTGCTGGGCTTCACCGATGCAAGCGTACCCAGCGGGACCATGTTGCCATCGCCGCTGCGCACGTAGAAATGATCAATGTCGGAGGGCCGCGCGCGAAAATCTGGCTCAGCCTCGACGAGAACCTGCCAGGTGTGGCTGAAGCGGTTGAAGTCGTTCACGTACAGCCCGCCAAGAAAGGTCTGGAGGGTGTTGTAGGCGTCCGTCACCGGGATGCCGAGTGTCTGGAGTTTGTCGAGATCCATGTCGACGCTGTAGCTCGGGACCGCAGCGCGAAAGGTACCGATCATGTTTCCGAGGCGCGGATTCTGGCGAGCGGCACCGAGGATCCCGTCGCCGACTGCGCTCAATTGATCGAGGTCCCCACCGGCGCGGTCCTCGAGCACGTACTGGAATCCGCCGGTGAGACTTAGGCCGGTGATGGGCGGCAGGCCGAACGCGAACGTGATCGCTTCCGGAACTTCGGCAAAGGCCCGATTGGCGCGGGCGATGATGGCATTTAACTGAAGATCGGGAATGGTGCGCTCTTCCCAAGGCTTGAGCGCCATGATGATGCCTGCCACGTTCGAGCTGTTGACCTGCGTGGCGAAATCGGTGCCGCCGATGACGAACCAACTCTTCACGCCTTTGAGCTGTGCGATGCGTTGTTCGATTTTTCTCACGGCGGCATCAGTGCGGTCGGTGGAGGCCCCGTCAGGTAGCCGGACCGAGACAAAGATGGCCCCCTGGTCTTCATCGGGCAGGAAGCCGCTTGGCAGCGCTCTGAACAACCAGGCCCCCGCGGCCCAGAAAGCGGCTAAAGCGACCAGCGCGAAAGCGGAGCGGCGAATCATCGCGGAAACGCCTGCAATGTAGCGATTTGTTGCCCATGCGAAGGCGCGGTTGAACCAGTCGCCGAGGCGCGACAGCGGGTTTCGCGTGGCTTTATGCGGTTTGAGCAGCATCGCACTGAGGGCCGGGCTCAGCGAAAGCGCGCTGAACGCGGACAGCAACACTGAAGTTGCGATGGTCAGTGCGAATTGCTTGTAGATTTGTCCACTGATTCCGCCCAGGAACGCCACGGGGATGAACACAGCGGCGAGGATGAAAGCGATAGCGACCACGGGCGCCGAGACTTGGTCCATGGCGCGGAATGTAGCCTCGCGCGGCGCGAGACCGTCGTCGATATTGCGCTGCACCGCCTCCACCACCACGATCGCGTCGTCTACGACGATACCGATTGCGAGCACCAGTCCGAACATGCTGGTGATGTTGATGGAAAATCCGAGCAGCGGAAAAAGCGCCAACGTGCCCACGATTGCGACCGGAACCGTCAGCAACGGAATCAAAGTTGCGCGCCAGTTCTGGAGAAACACGAAGACGACCAGAATCACCAGGCCGACGGCGGAGAAAAGAGTGATGACAACGTCCTTAATGGCAGCGCGTACGAAAATCGTCGAATCGTATGGGATCTCGTACTGAACGCCCGCTGGAAAATTCTGCTTGGCCTTCTCGAGGAATGCCTTGACCTGATCGGCCGTTTGGACCGCGTTGGCGCCGGGCGAAAGAAACACAATCACGCTGCCGGAAGGATGGCCATTGAGGCGATTGAAGCTCGAATACGATTGCGCGCCGAGTTCAACGCGGCCGATGTCGCGAATGCGAACCAGCGAGGCGTCGGGCTGCGCACGCAGGACGATGTCGCCGAACTCGCGCGGATCAAGCAGGCGGCCCGGCGCGGAAATTGCGTACTGGAAAGCAGTGCCCGGCGGAGCCGGAGATGCACCGAGCGAACCCGCCGGGTTTTGGCGGTTCTGCGCGTTGATGGCGTTGCTGACATCCGTGGCAGTGAGGCCGAGCTTCGACATCTTGTCGGGATCCACCCAGACGCGCATCGAATAGACCAGCGGCGAGCTGAGACGCGTGTCGCCTACGCCGGGCAGACTGCCAAGCTGATTCAGCAGATTGATCTGCGCGTAATTCACCAGGAACATCGAGTCGTAGCGTTCGTCGGGTGCGGTGAGGCCGACCACCATGAGGAACGCGCTCGAAACTTTCTTCACCACGACGCCCTGCCGCTGTACTTCTGGTGGCAGACGTGGGAGCGCGAGGTTTACTTTGTTCTGGGTCTGAACGGTGGCCGTGTCAGGATTCGTGCCGAGTTGGAAGGTGACGGAGATGGATATGGTGCCGTTGTTCGCGCTGCTCGACAGGAAGTACAGCATGCCGTCGAGGCCGGCGAGCTGCTCTTCGATGGGCTGCGCGACGGTCTTCTCGAGATCGATGGCGTTGCCGCCCAGATAAGTCGCGCTGATCTGAATCACCGGCGGGACGACTTCGGGAAATGTCGCGATGGGTAGAGTCGGAATCGCCACGACGCCGAGAATGATGATGACGATTGCGATAACGATAGCGAAGACCGGGCGGCGGATGAAAAAATGCGCCATGCTGGATCAGCTTCCGGTTTGGTAGGGCTTCGGTGTTACGGGCATGCCTGGCCGGACGCGAAGCTGGCCCTCCACGATGACGCGGTCGCCCGGTTTGAGGCCTTGGGTCACAATCCAGTTGTCGCCTGAGCGCTCCGCGGTAGTGATCACGCGGAGTTCCACCTGATTGTTGGCGCCAACGGTGTAGACGTTCACCATGTTCTGCAATTGCTGTACGGCGCGCTGCGGGACCAAAACAACATTCTTTCGTATTTCCGTTTCGACGCGCACTTTCCCGAACTGGCCGGGAAGCAGCGTGCTATGCGGATTGGGAAAGTTGGCCTGCATTTCGAGCGTGCCGGTCTTCGGATCCACTTGATTCAGCGTGTTCGTGATGTTGCCCTTATGAGGAAACTCACTATTGTCGGCCAAGACCAGAGTCAGAGCTGAGGAAGAGAGCGCGCCACGCTTTTTGAACGCCAGATACTGGGCCTCGCTCACTTTGAAGCGAACCCAGATGGGATCGAGCGGAACGATGGTAGTGAGCGGCTGCTGTGCATTGGCAGTCACCAAACCGCCGACCGGAACGAGGGTATCGCCGATGAGTCCGGTAATCGGCGCGCGGATGGTGGCGTATTCAAGGTTGAGCTGCGCCGTGCGCAGGGCTGCCCGCTGAGCTTCGACTTTTCCTTCGGCGGAAGCGATTTGCGTTTGCGTGGATAGCCGGGTTTGATCGACGTTGGCCTGGCTGGCGCGCACGGTGGC
>Ga0126373_10003442_pt1 | contig 11858 bp, 7 predicted proteins | sample PanSoiMetPlot_11_FD_92545 | JGI IMG/M metagenome (GOLD analysis project Ga0126373, IMG submission 92545) | Tropical forest soil microbial communities from Panama - MetaG Plot_11 | ecosystem: Environmental > Terrestrial > Soil > Tropical forest > Bulk soil | place: Panama | collected 2016-02-17
TCGCAATCCTCCCGCAGTAGGCATCTTTGGGGTCCAGCCGAGTCGGGCTTTCAACTTCTGGTTGCTATAACGTGTCTTCCTCCAGTAAGCGTACCATCGTCTGCGGGTAAAGATCGGAGGCAGTTGTCCGTTCGACCATTGTGAATACTTCTCCCACAGGTAGCAGAGCGCATGACTCGCGGCATGGGGAAGATAAACTGATTTGAAGTGCCCCACGCTTTCCTTATACAGACGGAGATACTCGCGGCTGGTGGGGAGGTCATCATCGACGACATTGAAGACCTCACTTTCCACACCCTTGACGAGGCCTGCCAAGACAATCGCTTCGGCACAGTTATCGACGTACGTCAAGGGTATCGTATTTGAGCCACCTAGATGCACGAAGATCCCAAACGCACCGATCCCGACCCGACCGATGATTCCATCCTTGCCCGGTCCATAGACACTACCAGGTCTGACAACGACATAGGGAACTCTAAAGCTCCGGCCATACTCGGTGAGAATTTGCTCCTGTTTGACCTTCGCAAAACAATAGGCCTCCCCGCGAAGCTCGGGATGCTCTTCGATTGGGCACGATTCCTCTAACAACCGGGACTTCTGCCGATTTGAGTAGACGGCGAAAGAACTGACCAGGACGAATCGTCGCAGACGGGCATACCGCAGACTGGCATCGAGCAGGTTGCGCGTCGTGACTACCGAGTTCATAAACGCATCGGGAAAGGACTTCTCGCCGGTTCCGGCTGCTAGGTGAAAGATGACCGACACGTCCTTGCTTACAGCCTCGCAATCCTCGCGGGAAAGGAGATTCCCTTTGAGGATCTCGACTCGTGTCCCTAGTGGTCGGCTCTTGCAACTGGCTTCGATCCTGGCCAAGTGGCTAGAGGGTCGAGCAAAACAGATGAGGTTACGAAATCCGAGATTCAGCAGACACTCTACAACGCTCGGCCCTACGAAACCGGTAGCCCCTGTGATCAGGATGCGATCCTCAGGGCCGATGATGAAGGAATCGCATGTCAGCAGCCTTGCAGCATCGCTCGGCAGCGATTCGCTTTGGTGGCTCGCAACGTTGGGCTGTCGAATATTCATCTTTTGTCACCGAGGACAGAACACAGCTGTCGACATTTACTAGCTCAATGCGCTTATGGGGGCCTCATGGGCTCGCAGCCATTCCTCGAAAAGGATTAGGCTAAATAGGATTTTGTGATTATCATTCCGGCCAGAGGCGTGTTGCTCAAGAAGTTCCCGCACGGCAGCTGGAAGTAAGTATTGATAGATTCTGGAGCGGCTGTCGATTAGAGTCTCGGCCATCTTGCTGTCGATGGTGCTCCGGAACCAGTCATCCACAACATTGCTGGCAAAGCCGCGCTTGTGTCGTCTCATAATTGATTCAGGAAGAAACTCTCGGCACACCTGTCGATGCAGCCATTTACGCGCCCCATTCCGCACCTTGAGGTTCGCGGGCAGGCGCTCGACATATTCCACGATTTCTTTGTCAATGAACGGGACGCGAAGTTCAAGACTGTGAGCCATGGAGAGCTTGTCCGCATACATCAAGAGTTCGTCAGGAAGCGTGAAACGTATCTCCAGAAACTGGAGGCCGCCCAACTCATCAGTGGATGACATCAGGTCGGCGATGCTCGCCCAGCATTCCAGTATGGTGTCACCTGAACTGGAACCCAACAGCCCGTCTCGGAACAGGCCATCGATTTCGTTTCCCGGCAGGATCGACAAGACGTACTGATACCTTTGCATCCGGTCCGGGATCGCCAGGGAGTAAGTCCCACGCTTGAGGGTCTCATTTCTGGGTAGTGCGGCGACGGCCGACGAAAGGGGAGTGCGCATCCAACCTGGCAAACCAGCCCACAAGGCGCCATAGCGGACGCCGAGATGACGCCGATAACCGCCAAATAGTTCGTCCGGCCCCTGTCCTATCAAAGCTACTTTGACATCCTCGCAGGCTCGTTCACAGACGAAATACATTGGAACAATCGAGGAGGTGGCGATTGGTTCTTCCAGGCACGAGACGATCTTCGGGAGCATCTCCTCGAAAGTTGATCTCGTAATCGTGATGCTCGTGTGCTTCGATCCCAAGGCACGAGCGGTTTTTGCGCCATCGACCAGTTCGTCGTCTGCGAACGTTGCGCCATACCCTACAGTGTAGGTCCGCCACGAATTCCCGTTGAGATTCATCAAGGCGAGCAGTAGACCGGAATCGACGCCGCCGCTCAAGAGTAAGCCGACCGGAACGTCGCTGATGAGCTGTCGCCGCACCGCCTGCTGATACAGAGCGAGTAACTCTTCCCTAGCCTCCCCGGGTGATTTTGCGGGTGAAAAAGGATCAGGCTTGAATCTGTACCATCGAGTCAACTGGTATGAGCCGTCTTGGACGGTCAGCTTCGTTCCTGCCGCGAGCTTGCGGACGTCCTTAATGATCGTGTGCGGAGATGGCGTGTAACGGTAGCGCAGGAAAAGGTTCAACGAAGTGGGATCGATCTCTGCCCCTTCCGGCATCGTAGCGCGAACGGCGCGCATCTCCGAACCAAAATACAAACGATCGCCTTCGATTCTGTAGTAGAGCAACTTGATCCCGAATGGATCACGTGCGAGCACCAGCCGCCTTATCCGCGCATCCCAGATGGCCAAACCAAACATACCATTAAGGCGATTGAGCACCTCATCACCCCACTGCTTGTACCCATGAACGATGACCTCTGTATCTGAGTTCGTGCGGAAAACATGCCCGTAGCCTCGTAGTTCACGCCTGAGTTCGACAAAGTTATAGATTTCACCGTTGAAAATCACCCAGACGGATTCTTCCTGGTCCGACATGGGCTGATGCCCCCCCGCCAAGTCGATGATCGAGAGCCGGCGAAAGCCAAATCCGAGGGATCCAGTGACATAATATCCCTCGTCATCAGGACCTCGATGCACAAGGGTCTTGGTCATCGTCTCGATGTCACGGCGGAGGACGGGCTCCAGACTTCCAAAGTTAAACTGTCCGCAAATACCGCACATATTGTCAGGTTCAAATTAAGACTAGCGCAAAGTTTCCCACTTTCGGAACCTCTGCGGCTATTGTTGAAGTACGAATCGCAGAGTTTGAAAAATAAAACTCTGCGCAAACCATTGGGTCCGAAATGCGGCCCCAAGCGCTTTCACTAGTTAGCTCGCACGGGCCGCTCGTGAGAGCCGAATGACACCCAATGACTACGTTAGCCCTTACCTGGACATTCCTGCGGAGCGGAAGGCGGCCAACCAAAAGTTTTGAATTATTATAGGCGAACACTACGAGAAGTTCGCCTTCTTTCCCGGAATGGGATCGCCGAGATCACGCGCAATATCGAACGACGAAAGAGCAGCTTCTTAGGCATGCGCCCCGCCGAGTGTGCTCCAGCGGCCAATGCAAGCGCATGAGGAAAGAGCTAATTCCGCTCCACGTTGAAACTGTCAACCCGCTGGAATCGTCCGAGAGACTTCAGAATGGAGTTGAGCTTCGCCATTTGTTCTTTACGGTGAAAAGCCATGAGTTCTTGAGAGACCGAGCGAGGTATACGGCGGAGAGAAGCCCAGCAGTACCCAAGACCCAGTGCTACGCCACCAATAATGAAGGGTGGCTTGGCGACCCTGTATATCACCCGGAACAATTCCCAGACTGGATGCCCACCGAGGTAGTAATCTTTCTCGCCATAGGAAAACAAAGACGAGAGGACACTGCGTTCCGAGGTTCCCAAGCGCCGGTAATGAAAGAACGACTTCTCGCGGAACGACTCAGTCTTCCAACCCATCATCCGGGCAGTTGTTACTGCCACCCAGTCAATTCCCCCAGCGCGGTGCGGGGAATAACCGCCAATTTCCTCCCAGCATTGCTTCCTGAACAGCTGGCAACCACCCGCAACATGGTTATGTCCCTCAAAACTATCTTTCTCCGAACTGTAGCCTTCCTCTCTAAAAATTGTTCCCGCCACACCTAGGGCATGGTCCTCTTTGAACTTAGCAATAAGAAACTCGAAATGGTCATTCTCAAAAGAGATGTCACCATCCAGGTTGCCAATGATTTCGTACGGGAGATCTCGTACCCTTTCGTAGCCGGCATTGAAAGCGTCCACTTTAGAAGCAAAACTCCGGTCTCTCCGTTCCGGCATTTGTACCAATTCCATCCAAGGGTATTGCTCAAGATAGCGGCTTACAATACAGGAAGTCCTGTCCGTTGATCCATCATCCACGATCACCCATTTGAGTGGCAAAGCTGTCTGTTGAATTACCGAATGAATCGTCCTCTCTATAAAGGTCTCTTCATTGCGAGCAGGTGTAATTAGAATGTAGGACGCGTATGAGCAGTTCCGACTTTTATCATCCCTTATCACGTCCGCTCCGCCCGTTCTGGCTTCTATAAGCAGCCTTAAGCCCCTGATGAGTTATAGCCCATGCCTACGAACGGCCGCATATTTGAGCATTGCTGCTGGAAGGAGACGCCCTGACGTGTTGCGAGTCGAAGATACCGGGGCCAAGGGCGTCTTTCGATACGCCTTCACGGAGCAGGAAGCAAAGACTTCTAAACATCTGTGATTGGGCCCAGCGATGCATGGGAGTATCGTCCCATCCAACAAGGAGCTGACGGCTTCTGAAGGAGCCGTCCGGATTTTGCCATAGGGTTAGGATTTGGTGGAGAACGGCCGCCAAGATCTCGTCAAGCTCCGGAAAACGGCCTCTCAGCAGGGTGGCCAAGTTGACGCACTCCGCATAGTCGTATAGTTCACGCCGGTAGACTGTCAGTCGAGGGCGACGGGAGAATGGTCTAGGAAAACCTCGGTCGTCAAATAAGTTTCTGACGTAATATCGGACGCCGCGCTCGATAGCCGCAGTACACTTGGGATCATTCGTAAGTATCTCGATCTTCGCCAGTGCTTTTAGGACAAAACAAGTGTGAAAATGGTCGATAAAGTCTCTCTTTCCATCCTTCGCATAGTACCACGAACCGTCCGAATTTTGAGACTCAATTACGAAATTTAGATTTCTTTCAGCTACCTTTTGGTACTTGCCCTCGGAGAAATCCAGAGCCGCGATCGTCAAGAGGAATGCTCGGTAAGCGTTGGCATTTACGACACTTAGTGAGTCCTTCGGGTCAGGAGTATAGGAACAGGTGGACGCCATGGGCGATGTTTCAACGTCCTGATAGTCCTGAACCGCGTGCTCGGCAATCGATCGCATTATTCGAAACCATCTCTCGTTTCCATCAATCTGATGAGTTTGTCTGAAAGCTTCGTAGACGTAGGGTATCGTCGTGATAAGTGGTGTCCCTTCCCTAATCGTGCCGCGCAGCGTTTCCCAGTCATAGGGATATCCCCAACAGTAGTGATCGTACCTTGGGCATCTAGTCCGATCCAGGATCTCAAGAAAATGGACTGCCCGTAGGTAATATCGCTCTTCTTCAAGAGCCTCTGTGAGGAAAGAAAATCCCATAGCGTAATGGGCATCAGCTATCGGGAATCGCTGAGGTTTCCAAAATAGCCTCTTCGCTGAGGGGAGAAATGTTTCGCAAAATACCATCGGCGATACGGCCAATGTTCCTAAAACCGGATTTCTGTAATACAGAGCCTTCGCTCTTCGTCCCAAATTACCCGCATAAAAGCTCTGAAAGTCGTATGAGACCTCTCCGTAGCGATCCAGCCATTCCACAAATCGAACCACTGCTGTTTGCAGCTGATCAGCTTTTACCATTTTCGGTGGCAGGACCACTGTGCCTTTGTCGCTCATTTAGCGTCGAGACGGGATTATAGCTTACAAACGTCGAAAGAAGTAATGAAAAGCACTGCCAGCGGGCTCACCTAAGCCGCTCACAACCGCCCTCGAGCGCCCAGTAGTCGCGCATCTTGCTGAACGGCCCTTTCACACGCGCGCAGAAGGCTCTCGACAGAGAGCATTTCAAGAATGGTCAAAACCTTTCTTGTCCCCCCCACCGCGGGATGAAGGTCCTCAAATGTAAGAGCAGTCGCGATGTCCCAAAAACCGGACCCCGTAAAGGAGTGGAGCAGGAAGTTAAGAGATTAAGAGGTTAGTAGCTCCATACTAACCCGTTTAGATAACTTTTGCGAAGGCTTGTGCATTAAAAAAAAGGCGCTGCAAAAGTTCTATGGTCAGCAGTTTATGAATTGTCGTAGTATAGTTTCGCGTACCATTTAGATGGCTCTTAACCACGGTCTCAACGGTTTTCTTTTGCAGATAGGGTCTTGATAATGTCAAAGGATCAAGCAGTATCTGGCGTACATAGTCTGCGAGTTGGTCGCGATACCAGATTCTGAAATGGAGCAGCTTATGGCGGCCTAGGAACAGGCGCTCTAGGCGTAGCGGTGAGAGGAAATGGTCGATGCTAGCCACGGCCTGAGGCATCCCTTCATCGTATGCGTACTCGGCTTTGAAGGTGAATTCCCGGGAGGCGTGCGCTAGAAACGAGGTCATGCGCCACCCGTTTCCCCCTATTCCGCGGTCGGACCGAATTTTCCCTAAGGCAGGGCTTCCGCTCTTAATAAGGCGTAGGCGGACATCATTTTTATTAGTCGAACTTCCCTGAGGTGCGCGGTAGGCGGTTCGAACAAACTCATTGTCCATAAATGGAGACCGCACTGTTAACTGGCTTTGTTCCAGGGCAAGAATGCCATGGTGGTACCACGGTGACTGCCGGAATGCTGCGAATGTCACTGGGTGCTGTTGTCGGAAAGTCGCATACGTATCTCCCGCAGCCTGAACATAAGGGAGGAAGTCCGGACTGAGCAGCCCTTCAGGCGGCATCACCGGTTTGAACATGACCGCATGTCGCACTATCTCACTGCCATAGGTACCGACGATTTTCGCGGGAGTGATTTCTCGAACCTTCTTGCTGAGATAAAGATCGGCTGCCCTAAAAAGGTCGACCGTCCCTTCTGTGATGAGGATGCTGCGCTGGGCATAGCTCTCAAATTCGGTCAAGAACTCGTCGCCTACTTCTATCACTCGATGGGATTGCCTGCAGATATCCGCAACTTGCCGGCCGATGCGCACGTCATAAGTATCACGCCGCTGACTTCCAAAAGTATAGGCGGAGAGTGTGCCTGGAGCAGGGGTCTGAGCTGCTAGGATTACTCGCGTGTCGAGACCGCCAGTCATCGCTATTCCCTGCTTCTCTCGACCAACAAAATATCTAGGAATTCTCGTCGACAAAATCGAGCGGAGTTGCTCATAGTATGACTCCGGTCCAAGCAGAGTCTGTTGCTCCCACTGACGCGGCTCGAAATATGTAGCCCTCGAGTTCAAGCAGCCACTCCTAAACGTCCACCAAGAAGCCGGGGGGAGTACATGAATGTTTTTGAAGATCGTACGATTGTCGAGAACGCAGCTGCAAGCAACAAACTCTCCAAGTCCTTGCAAATCGCATGTTCTGAGTTCTGGCCGCACGGCTAGAATGGCTTTCGCTTCAGCAGCGAAGTAAAAAGCCTCGTTTGATTCGTGATAGCAAAGTCGGTGCATTCCGTAACGATCATTGAATAGATTTACGATGCCACGCGTGCGGTCGACGATAAGCCCGTGGAACATCCCATTAAGATTCTGAACAAATCCCGCATCTTCCTCATATAGGCGAACAAGATATGCTGCTTCAGTTTGACCGATTTGATGCCCGCGCTTCCACAACTGCTGCACGCTCTGGCAATCTGGATACTCTTCACCAGAGAAGATCAGGTATACGTCCTCACGCTCGTTGCTGATGGGCATTTCATCGGAGAATGAATCCTTGAGTGCCGTCCAGCCGACATACACGCCCAAGGACGCATCCGCCCAGGTTCCGCTATTGTAAAAAGCTTCATGTTGGATGGCCTCTAGCATCCTAGACAAGTGCGACTTTCCGATGGCATATGGCTGTTTGGCTATGAGGCCAACAATTCCCGGCACGATCTCGCCTCCTGACCCCTCGCGTTGTTGATGGCGGTTGAACCGACCGGCAAGACATAGCCGTGCCCGCACAGCAAGACATTGACTAGCTTCTGGCTTTTTGCGTAGCTGCCGCCCACAGTAAACCTGAAAGTCATCCATGGATGTTGTAGGATTCCGGCTCCAGCAGCTGCTGATTCAAGCGGCTCGATCTAGCCCGTTCTCCAACGCTCCATGTTGAGAATGCAAGCTGCCCTGGTTGGGAAGGAACCTATGTTATCGGCAATGACCACCGGCCGACGCCCCCGTTTCGTTAGCACCCCAGCATCTGATAGCACTTGTGAAGGTAAATTGCCCAATGCTAAGCACTGGAGCCGGCGGAAGGATTTGAACACTTCATCTGCCGATTACAATTCGGCCGCTCTGTCATTGAGCTACGCCGGCTTATGAACGCCACGAGACGGTGCCATTGAGCGCGGGCACGCAAGCCGATTGTGATCACCGCAGGAGGGAGAATTCCGACCAGGCCTCGGTGGAGCTTCGCCTTCATACAAATCCTTCCCCAACGTGTTAATGGTACGAAATATCTCGGAACGAGCATCTCTTCAAAGCCATTTCGGATTTTGAATGTACGCAAAGAATGGTCGTGTTTGTTCCCATAATTGTATAAGCCATAGGAGATATATGAGATATCTTTTTCTTCGCATATCTCCGCCGCCTTAGCCATCAATGCGTTGGCCGGTCTCTTATCAAAATGGCTGGGCGACGTAGTTAGATTCAAAATAGACGCCACCTCGCCCCGATATATTAGATGCAGAAATCCTATTAGCCTATCTCCGAAGTAAGCGCAGATGAAGTCGGATCGGCCGACAAACTCGCCGTAAAGCCTTTTGGTCTCGTCGAAGCTCTTGCCGTAGTATCCATTAGGCGTCCCTTGCCTCAAGGGAGACTCGTTGTTCACTTCTCTGATGCCCCGAATCAAATCATCGTCGTACTCCTTAATGATCACCTGCACACCGCGTTTGCAAGACCTCCGCACATTCTTACGAGTTTCCTGCGGAAGATTCTCCCACCAACGTGTAAAGGTAGTTAGGTGAATAACCGCAACACTCTCCCATTCCACATGATAGGAGTACTTCGGTTGACTTGTAGGTAGCTTGTGAGTAAAGGTAAATATATCGGCCTTCAAGATACTATTCGCATCGCCCATTAGCTTTTTTATGTAAACTTCTGGACATTCCAGTTCACTCTCCATCATTTCCTCACCGCGGACTCTAGCTACCCTCAACCACTTTCCGGCCGCGATAAGGTTATTGCCACTGACACTCACTGCAGGAATCTTGACCCAGTGGCCCCTGACCCTGACTTCGACGGAATTCATGCTTTCGGGCGCCATGTCGTTCTAGTTCTTCCCTGTCTCGAAACTGCAAATCTCAAATTCCCAAAAAACCACGGCAGCACCGCAGATGTCGAACCCCAAACTGAGATTGCCCTTCTTCGTATTCTCCTCACTTCCGTACGTAGCAATACGAGATCCGTTATTCGAGCCTCTCATATCTCACACTATTCGCCCGATCATGCGATGGGATTCGATAGCAGTAAGCCAGTTATATGCAACTCGGTTGGGGCCAATCTAGTAAGCTTTTACGCTGCAGCTGCTGCCCGTCAGTGCGCTGGAGCAAACACAGAATCTGCCCTGGGGTGTTTGGCGGCATGTTCGCGCCGCACGATGCTTGCCTATACAAACAGCCGTCGAAGATGCCTTCGAGCGACATCGCCGCCTTTGCTATCCCATGTGTTTGTAAAGCGCCCGACCGGCAGCCGCGAGTATGCTGGTGGGTGCATGAGACCAGACATACTTGCTGATAAAAATTTGGCCTGCTTTAGTAACCCGGTGGAGATGTCTAATAGGATACCGAAAATAAGTCAGTTCTGTCCGAGTGGCACCCCAGCGATCCTTGAATGCAACTAGTCCTCGATTGTCATATTCACTGCGACCCATATCGAATTCATGGAGGCTATCCTGCTTGGCCTCCTGGATCGCTCTCCAAAATAAGAGCTGTGTGCCCCCCAAGTTATTGAATCGGGGATCCGAGCAACCATACTTGTAAACAAGGCTTTGCTTGTAGGAAATGGTGAGAATGCTGGCGATCGGCTGCCCATGCTTAGAGGCTACTCGGATCTTGACTCTCCCGCCCAAACAGGTCATAAGATTTTGAAACCAGTAGACCGGTTGCGCTGGCAGTCCGTGCCTTCGGCGTGTCATTAAGAATAGATGATAGAACTTGGTTAACAAAGAGTCGGATCTCCCTTCTTCGTAAATCAAGCCTTCACGTGCTGCACGCTGAATTTTCCTCTGTACGCAATGTTTATGGAAGTTCTGAAGCGTCTCATCAAGGCTAGGATGTAGATCCAGTTTGTGGAAGTAGAATGTCTTGTCCTTGCCAAAGCCCATGGAGCCCGTTTCAACCGAATCTGTGGGCCTGATCTCGATGTAACTCCATTTTTCTAATGTGGCCCTCTCTCGCAGATAAGCAAGCAGGAAAGCCAATTGCTTCGGATTTTCGACCAGTGGCGTACAGTGATCAGAGAATGGCAATGAGACTAGACGGCGACCGCTTACCCAACTGGAAATCCCACAAAACGGAATGCCATTCGCTAAGTGACACTCGGGAGGTGAGGTTGTAAAGGCCACCGGGACATAGCCATACGTCCGCTGCAATGCTTCAAGCCATCCCCGGGTATGAAAAATGGACGCCCGCGGGTGTGTCTCTAGGAATTCGTCCCAACGCGGATCTCGCGTCGGATCAATCTCGTAAACTGTCATCTCGCAATCCGCTGCAAACTTATGCTCGGGCACCCATCGAAAGCTGCTAATCGCGGCAATAGCAGAGCCTGCTCGACACAAGAGCGGCAGGCAAACGGATCAGTACTAGCTTAGCTAGAGTGATGCGAGGCTGTCGACCGCGGTCAGACACTCCTTGACCGTTCGGGCAATCGTTTCCTGGTCCACGCGCTCGAGCTGTGGGAACATCGGCAGCGAGAGAATTTCAGTCGCAATTCTCTCTGTCACCGGAAATTCTCCCTGGCTGTATCCGAGGGCGCGATAGGCTTTCTGGGAGTGAAGGGGAACGGGGTAGTGAATACCCGTGCCAATACCCGCTTCCTTCAGATGGTCCTGCAACTCCCGCCGATCTTGCACCCTGATCACATAGAGGTGATACACAGCCTGGGTCCAACTTGGCTCAAACGGAAGGGTCAGACCGTCCACCGGGTAGAGCAATTCTTGGTAAGCCTCAGCTTTTTCTCGACGTTGCTTGTTCCATTCCGCCAAATGCCCCAGTTTCACTCGCAGAATTCCTGCCTGAATCGCATCGAGTCTGCCGTTGTAACCCTCGATTTCATGGTAGTACTTCTCTGCCTGTCCATGGTCACGAAGCATCCGAACAGTCTCCGCTAGATCCGGATCGTCGGTTGTGACAGCGCCACCCTCTCCGCACGCACCGAGATTCTTGCCGGGGTAAAAACTGAATGCAGCTGCTTTCCCCATAGACCCAGCCTTCCTCCAGCGTTTGTCCTTCCGGGAGAAGTATTCGGCCCCATGAGCCTGGCAAGCATCTTCCACAACCATCAGATTCCAAGTCTCGGCCAACTCTAGGATGGGATCCATATCGGCCGTCTGCCCATAGAGGTGAACTGGTACAACGGTCGTAATCATGCGGCCCGTACGGCGAGATATCGGCCTTCCGGTCCGTTGGTCCAGGTCACATTTGGTATCCAGGAATTCCCGAAGGCATTCCGGATTCATGTTGTAGGTTTGCTCATCGACATCCACGAACTCAGGATACCCGCCGGCCTGCGAGATCGCCTCTGTCGTGGCAATAAACGTGTTCGGCACCGTAAGCACACCATCACCCGGGCTGACTCCGCTAGCGATCAGTGCAAATCGCAGTGCATCA
>Ga0126373_10003443_pt1 | contig 11857 bp, 11 predicted proteins | sample PanSoiMetPlot_11_FD_92545 | JGI IMG/M metagenome (GOLD analysis project Ga0126373, IMG submission 92545) | Tropical forest soil microbial communities from Panama - MetaG Plot_11 | ecosystem: Environmental > Terrestrial > Soil > Tropical forest > Bulk soil | place: Panama | collected 2016-02-17
CCGGAAACAGAAACGACCACGAGCGAGGGCGCGCGTTCATCCGGCGTCGCCGATCTCACCGTGGCCGTCAGAGCATGATCGAAAAGATCACGCTCAAAGCAAACGGCGATGGCGTTACGCAACTCACCATCGCCTCTTGCAAACACAACCTAACAGGCGTCAATGACAGGCAAATGAGACAGCAATGACAGGCAAATGACTGCGAAATCAGGCCCAATCTATATCGGCGTCGGCGGCTGGACTTTTGAGCCCTGGCGCGGGCTCTTCTACCCGGAAGGCCTGCCGCATGCGAAGGAGCTTGCCTACGCCGCCGAACGACTCACCTCGATCGAGATCAATGGCACGTTCTACCGCACCCAGACGCCGGCGACGTTCCGCAAATGGGCGAACGAGGTGCCGAACGGGTTCAAGTTTTCGCTCAAGGGTCCGCGCTTTGCCACCAACCGGCGTGTGCTCAAAGAGGCTGGCGACTCGGTCAAGCGCTTTCTTGATTCCGGTATAGGCGAACTAGCCGACCGGCTCGGTCCCCTGCTCTGGCAATTCGCACCGACCAAGAAATTCGACCCCGCCGATTTCGGCGGCTTCCTCGAATTGCTGCCGGCGAAATTCGAGGGACAAAAGCTGTACCACGTCATCGAGGTCCGCCACGACAGCTTCCGCAGCCCCGAATTCATCGCTTTGTTGCGCCAGTTCGACATGCCGGTCGTGTACACCGACCATGTCAAATATCCGAACATCGCCGATGCGACGGGCACGTTTGTTTATGCGCGGCTGCAGCGCGGCAAGGATACGATCCAAACCGCCTATCCACCGATAGAGATCAAGGCCTGGGCGGCTCGCTTACGGGAAATGGCCGAAGGCAAAGAGCCAGCCGACCTGCCGCACGTTGCCTCGCCGGCGAAGCACAAGCCGGGGCCCCGCGAAGTGTTCGCCTATGTCATTCATGAGGGCAAAATTCGAGCCCCGGCGGGCGCGATGGCTTTGATCGAAGCGGTGGCTGAAAAGATGCGCGCTTAGACGTGGATGCCCGCCACAGGCGAGCGAAGCGACGCCGTTCTGCGACCGGCGATGCGCGGGCATAATGGAAAAATGCTAACGGCCACGAACGAAAAGGCGCGCGTACATCCGGCGTCGCCTCGTCATCGTGGCCGTCCATGACGGAGCCCTTGCTCACGTCACAACACCACAAATAGGTACGCCACGCAGGATCCGCAAGATCGCCTCTGCCCGATAGCGCCTTATCCGAAGGCGGCATTTGTGTAACACTGCCCGGCGATGAACCGTTCCAATGCCGTGGACGTGCAGCGAATGGCGAATAGCAAATGGCCAAAAGATTTTTCGCTATCCGCCAATCGCGTTCGCTAAAAAGCGCAGGCGATCGATTTAAGGGGAGCCGATCATGACAATGAATCAACCGCAATCGGGCAACGACATGCGGCGCGCGGTCGTGAGCGCGATCCGCGAGCATTGGGTCTTGTTCCTGATCGAGGGTATCGTTCTCATGCTTCTCGGCGCGGCGGCGATCGTTCTGCCGGTCATCGCCACGTTGGCATTTACGCTTCTTATCGGCTGGCTGTTTCTGCTCAGCGGCGCGGTCGGTCTGGTTACGACGTTCTGGATGCGCAATGCGCCGGGTTTCTGGTGGTCTCTTCTGTCGGCGGTGGTCGGCATCGCCGCCGGCATCGTGCTGATCCGCTGGCCGATCAGCGGCACGGTTTCGCTCACGCTGGTGCTGATCGCATTTTTCATCGTCGAGGGCATCGCCACGCTGATGTTCGCATTCGAGCATCGCGCACGATTGTCCGGACGCTGGGGCTGGATGCTGGCAAGCGGCATCGTCGATCTCATCCTTGCCGGCATCATCTTTGCGGGCCTGCCAGAATCCGCGACCTGGGCACTCGGCTTGCTGGTCGGGATCAATATGTTGTTCGGCGGGTCCGCGATGATCGCCATGGCGCTCGCGGCGCGAAGCGCGGCGTAGCAAGGTTCTTCCGTCACCCCGAGGTGCGAGCGCAGCGAGCCTCGAAGGGCGACGCCAGCCAAGTCGGCTGTTGCCGACTTGGACAATGATGACCCGAAATCGGGAAGTCCGATTTCGGCTGGCCGTGCATCCTTCGAGGGCCGCGGAGCTTGTCATCGGGCCGGCCACTTCGGGCTGGACCCGTTGGCGGCCACCTCAGTATGACGGTTCATTAGCGTGCGTCCGACAGTAGATGCGCTCCCCTCACCAACTCACCACCCGCGCCGCATCCGACGGCGTGACTACGCGCGGCTGCGCGGCAACGATGCCATCCACGATTTCGGTCGCGTCGTTCAAAGTGTGGGATCTGCGGCTCGGCCGATCGATCAGCGGAGCATGGACGCAGCTACTCGGCCGGCTGCGGCAACCGCGCCCTCTCGACGCCGTTAGCGAGGAACGCGATCGCAACCGCAGCGACAAGAAAGCCCAAGGCAATGATTGCGGTGGCGCTGAGCACAAGCCCAAAGCCGCCGCGCGCGTAAAAGACCGCAATCATCGAGACCGCCACGCCTGAAATCATGAAGGTGATAAAGTAACGCACGGCATAAACCCGTCCGCGCCAAGCGTCCGCGGTATAGCGTGCAATCAATAAATCGTTGACGGTGATCTGGCCGTAGATCGCCGCCATGGTAAAGGCGAGCGCGACAAGCAAAGAGGGCCCACTCGCGTAGGCGGCCCAGACCACGCCGGTAAACTGCATCACCGCGAGGGCAGCAAACAATAAATGCGGCGGGATGCGCTCGACGAGCCGCCCGACCGTGATCTGCGCAACCGCGCCGCATAAGAACACCGCCGTCGTGAGCCCGCCGACCAGCACCAGCGAAATACCATTGCCGACCCGCTCGTCGACAATCTTCGGCAGCGCGACCGAGATCGTGTTGAACACCAAGCCGGCGCTGAGCGCGACAACCACGAATAACGCGAAAATGGTAGCGGCAATGATCGGCGACAGCGCGACATCAGGTGCGCGCGAGCGCGAGGCCGCGCGCCGCTGCTCGGATGGACCGAACCAAAAATAAACGAGGCCGGTCGCGATGCAGATGAGGCCGGGCACGAGAAAAGCGCCGCGCCAGGAAAATACTGCGGTCAGGGCGGCGGTGATTCCGGCCGCGAGTGAAACGCCCAGATTGCCGCACACGCCGTTGAACGCGAGCGTGCGGCCGCGCTCTCTGGCATGCTCGATGACCATGGCGGTGCCGACCGGATGATAGATGGCGGCGAAAACGCCGAGCGAGAACAGCGCGACCGCCAAGACCGTCAAGGACGGCGCCGCGGCGGCCGCCACAAGTGACAGGCCGCAGCCGACATAAAACGCGATCATCAGATTGCGGCGACTCCAGTGGTCGCCCAGCCACCCGGCGGGCAGCGAGAACAAGCCAAAGGCGACAAAGGAAGCGGTGGAGAGCGCAATCAAGCTTGCGTAGGAACGGCCGTAAACAGCGGCCAGTTCAATGACCACTGTTGGATAAATCAGAATGACGAAATGATCGAGCGCATGCGCCCAATTGAGAAAGCCGACGACGAGCCGCCGCGACGTCTCGGCGGAGCGGGCGTTCGACAGATCGACCTCGGCTGAGGAACTCATCTTAATTTTCCTGTTCGTTCCCGAACCTATAGCCCAGCCAGCGCCCTCCACCTACCCGGTTCTTGCAAGCCAGCTACCGCATTGACGGATCGCGGCGATGGCCTGATCAATTTTGCCGCCAGGGTTGCCGTTGCACGACATCCATTTCCCGATAAAACTGGCGATAGACCTGCCATTAGACTCGCCAATCGTCGGCACACGTGAGGGGCATCAATGCGCTTATCAAGGCGTCGAGCCATCGTAGCTTTGCCGGTGCTGCTCACAGCACTGACCGGCTTTCTGTCGGTGGCGCGCGCGCAAGACTATCCCAGCCGGCCGGTCCGAATCGTCACCGATTCGGCGCCCGGGAGCGCCATCGACGTTCCGGTGCGTTTGATCGCCGAAGGCTTGAGCCGGATCTGGGGTCAACAGGCGGTGGTCGTCAATCAGCCGGGCGCGGGCGGCGCCATCGCGGCGCGCTCCGTCGTGACCGCCGCGCCTGACGGTTACACTTTCGGGGCCATGGCGCTGTCCGCTTTCGTGGCGCTGCCCGGCACCGCGGATAATCTCCCGGTTGCGGTCCCGCGCGACGTAATTCCGATCGGCTATCTCGGCGGCGCGCCGATGCTTATCGGCGCCGCGCCCTGGCTTGAGATAAAAACGCTGCCGGATTTGATCGCGCTGGCAAAACGAAAGCCCGGCGAATTGTCATACGGCGTCAACGGCATCGGCCGGTTGACGCATCTCACCGGCGAACTCCTGCAACGCCAAGCCGGCATCAAATTATTGATGGTGCCTTACACTGGCGGCACTCCGGCGATCATCAACGATATGATGGGCAAACGCGTCGGCCTGGTTTTCGAGGCCTATTCCGGCCTTGCCGGCGCGATTGACGCCGGCAATGTGGTGCCGCTCGCCGTCGCCGCGGCGAGCCGCATGGCCTCCACGCCCAATCTCGCGACGGTGGCCGAAACGCTGCCAGGTTTCGAATCGATCGGCTGGCAGGCTCTGGTCGCACCAGTCGGAACCCCGGACCCGCTCATCAGGAAGGTCAACGCCGACATCATCAAAGCCATGCGCGACGATCCCGAGATTCATAAACGCTTGATCGATCTCGGCCGCGATGACCGCATGATGTCGCCGTCGGAATTGCTGACGTTCGTCCGCAGCGAGCAATCGAAGTGGACGCCGATCGTGCAGGAGATCGCCGCGCAGACATCAAACAAATGACTTGCGCTACGTCTTCTCCAGCTCGGCCTTGATCGCTGCGAGCGCCTGCGGGGTGTCGATGTCGGTCAAAGCCGCGGCGCCCGACACCGGCACTTCGACGACCGCTTCGCCGTAGCGTCCAATCAGATGGCGCGCGCCGACATCGCCTTCGACAGCCATGAGATCGGGGAAGAAACGGCGCGACCAAACCACGGGATTGCCGCGCTTGCCGTCGATCGTCGGCACCGCCACCAGCGCCCCCTTGTCGGGATCGAGCGCGCCGATGAGCCGATTGATCAAGGCCGCGTCCACTTGCGGCATGTCGCCGAGGCAGACGACGGCCCCGTCGACCTCCGGTGGCAAGGCGGCGATGCCGGCCTTGAGCGACGTGCCGAGCCCTTCGGCGTAATCCGGATTGTATACGAGGCGCACGGGCAGTCCGGCCAGTACCGTTTCAACCCGCTCGCGCTGGTGTCCGGTCACGACCAGCACCGGGCGCGCCTGCGAAGCAAGCGCTGCTTCCACGACCATGCGAAGGAGCGGCCGCCCGCCGATTTCGGCAAGGAGCTTGTTTGGTCCACCCATACGGCTCGAGCGCCCGGCCGCGAGCACGAGGGCCGCGATCGAGCGCCCGGTCTGCAACGGCTCTTCGCGCGGCTGCGGGCGCGTCACGATTTCCATCAGCAAGCCGCCGACCCCAAGCCCAGTGATCTCTTGGCGCTGTACCGGCAATCCGGCGAGGAGCCGCATCAGCACCCAATCGAAGCCATTCTCTTTGGGACTGCGCGCGCATCCCGGCGCGCCGAGCACCGCTCTTTGGCCGGCGCTGCCGATCATCAACAGATTGCCCGGATCGGCCGGCATACCGAAATGCTCGACCCGGCCGCCGATTGCCTCAAGCGCCGCGGGGATCACGTCGCGCCGATCGGCGATGGCCGAGGCGCCGAACACGACGGCGATTTCAGCGCCGGCTTTGAGCACCTCGTCGATGGCGCGGGCCACCGCATCGCGCGCATGCGGCACGCGCCGCTCGGCGACAATCGCAGCGCCGGCCGGCGCCAGCCGTTCGGCCGTGATTTTCAGGGTCTTGTCGATCACTTTGGCGGCAAGCCCCGGCAACAGCGTCGATACCACACCGATTTTGCGAACGCGGTAAGGCGCTACACGCAGCAACGGTTTGGTGGCGCCCGCCAGCGCCGTATCGCGCGCCGGGCCGCTGACAGCAAATGGAATGATTTTCACGGTCGCGATCATTTCGCCGGCCACTACCGGCTTATAGGCCGGCAATGTCGCGAGCGTGATCGCCTCGTCGACTCGATTGAGACGGTCGATCGCATCCTTATCGACAACAAGAATGCCCGCGGTATGTGCGAATAGATTGGCACGGCCGGTAAAGGCGCGATCGACATGGACGCCCTCGCCGGCAACCGCTTTGGCGATCTCGGCAGCGGCGACGTCCTCGGAAACGTCGCCTGGTTCCAGCCGCGCGACCACGACCTCGGTGATGCCGCCAGCCTCCAAAGCGGCGACCTCCGCTGGCCCGATCGGCGTGCCTTTTTTGAGGACGAGTCCGTCTTGGCGAATCGTGTGCACGGCGGTCGCGCCGAGCGCTTCCTTTGGCGGCACCGCGCCGAATTTCATGATGCCGCCGCCGCGGGCGCCACAACCCGTTCGCCTGACGCTTCCTCGCTCTCGGCCGCTGCGTGCAGCCGATCGGTGATCTGCGCCATGATCGCCACCGCGATTTCAGCGGGCGACACCGCGCCGATGTCGAGCCCGATCGGAGCGTGGATACGCGCAATATCGGCCGCGCTCACGCCTTGGGCCTGCAGACGCTCGACCCGGCGGGCGTGCGTTTTTCGTGAGCCCAGCGCCCCGATATAAAAACAATCGCGCGCCAGGGCATGGCGCAGCGCAGGATCGTCAATCTTGGGATCGTGCGTGAGCGCTACAAAGGCGGTGTAGCGGTCGACATTCAGTTGCGGTAGCGCTTTGTCCGGCCACTCGGCAACGACTTTCACTTCCGGAAAACGCTCGACGGATGCAAAGGCCGTGCGCGGATCGACAATCGTGACGTCATAGCCGAGCAGTTTGCCGATCGGCGCCAAAGCCTGGCTGATATGGACCGCGCCAGTGATGACGAGTTGCGGCGCTGGTACATAGATCGTGAAAAAGACGCGGCCTTCGGCGGTGTCGGCCATGCCGCTCTTTCCGGTGCGCAAACGCTCGGCCAAAGCCGCGCGCAACGGATCCTTGCCGATCTCGGCGGCTTTGAGGAAGCGCTGCTTGCCGTTCTCGACATTCGTGACGACGATCGCGGCGCGCCGTGCGGCGCGTTCGCTATTGAGTGCGGTGAGGATGTCGAGCTTCATTTTCGCTGAGGGAATAGTGAGTAGCGATTAAAGAACAATATTCGCAATTCGCGCCCCTTCCCTACTCCACCTTCTCCACAAACACCCTAATCGTGCCACCGCACGAGAGGCCGACTTGCCAGGCCGTTTCGTCGGCGACGCCGAATTCCAGCATTTTCGGCTTGCCGCTTTCGATCACATCGATCGCCTCGGTAACGACAGCGCCTTCGACGCAGCCTCCCGATACCGAGCCGAGGAAATTGCCTTCGGCGTCGATGACGAGATTCGAGCCGACCGGGCGCGGCGCCGAACCCCAGGTTTCGACGACGGTGGCAAGTGCCACCTCGCGGCCGTCCTTGCGCCAGTCCTCGGCGGCTTTGAGGATGTCGGTGTCGGTTGACAACATTGGGGGTCTCCTCAGCGAGCCAAAAACGAGTACCGAACGGATATAAAATAGGCGTTACTTTCTCTATTCGCCACTCGCTCCTCGCTATTCGATGTCTTAGGCCACCTTGCGCAGCCAGACCTTAGAATCGGCCGAGCGCCCGCCCCCATGTGCGAGCGCGGCAATCAGGCCTGCCATCGATTCCAGATTGTGGATGGGGCGCATTTCGTCGACATGCGGCAACATGGCTTTGATGCCGCGGGCGCGCGCCTCGAAACCCTCGAAGCGAAGCAGCGGATTGAGCCATATCAAACGCCGGCATGATCGATGCAACCGGTCCATTTCGAACGCAAGCGTGTCGTCGGCGTCGCGCTCGAGACCGTCGGTGATAAAGAGCACGACCGCACCTTGCGGCAGCACCCGCCGCGCCCAAAGCTTGTTGAATGCACGTAGCGACGAAGCGATCCGCGTGCCACCGGACCAGTCGGGCACCGCCGCCGAACAGGCGGCCAGTGCATCGTCCGGGTCGCGCTGGCGCAGCGCGCGTGTCACGTTGGTCAACCGCGTGCCAAACAGGAACGTGCTGACCCTTTTTCGCGCATCGGTAAGCGCGTGCAAAAAATGCAGGAAGATCCGGCTGTATTGACTCATCGAGCCGGAAATATCGAGCAGCGCCACAAGCGGCGGTGGCCGCATGCTCGGACCGATGAAGCGCAGATCGATGAAGTCGCCGCCGCCTTTCATGCTGGCGCGCAATGTTCGGCGAATATCGATGAGATGCCCGTGCAGATGCGGGGTCAGACGCCGCGTGCGCACCTCCGCGAGCGGCAGGACGAGCCGCTTCATCGCCTCCTTGGCGGCGGCGATTTCAACCACGGTCATCTGGGCGAAATCTTTGCGTTGCAGCACTTCGCGATCGGACACGGTCATGCGGGCATCGAGCTCGACTTCGCGCTCTTTTTTCAACTTGTCGTCGAGGCCGGCAAACAATGCCTCATGCACGCGGGTAGCGCCGGCTTGCGGCGCCTGCGGCACGCTCGGTGCTTGCGGCAGCATCATCGCCAGAAGCTGATCGATATAGCCACGGCGGCGGAAAAAGATGCGAAACGCCTGATCGAACAGGATCGAATGTTCGTGACGCTTCACGAACACAGCATGCAGCGTCCAATAAAAATCCTCGCGCGTGCCGACGCCGGCAACTTTCAGCGCTTCCAGCGCATCGAGCACGGCACCGGGTCCGACCGGGATTCCGGCAGCGCGCAACGCGCGGGCGAAATAGACGATGTTTTCGGCAAGCCGGCCGGTCGATTCTGAATGCGTTACGCTATTTTCCATCGTCATTGCCGGGCTCGACCCGCCAATCCATCGAGCCGGGCCGCCGCATGGTTGTCCGGGTCAAGCCCGGGCATGACAAGTCGGGACTTAGCTGTGCACGACCGGTATATCACTCCGCCGCTCTCAGCTCCGACTTCACCTGATCGAGCAGGTCCTTGACCTTGGAGCCCTCGAGCCGCGCGATGTCGTCCTGATATTTTAGGAGCACGCCGAGCGTATCGGACACCGTCGCTGGATCGAGCGCGGTGACGTCGAGTTCGGAAAGCGCGCCGGCCCAGTCGAGCGTTTCGGCGACGCCAGGCGCCTTGAACAAATCCTGCTTGCGCAAGCCTTGCACAAATCCCACCACCTGCTCCGACAACCGCTTGCTGACACCGGGCACCTTGGCGCGCACGATCGCCAATTCGCGCTCCGCGCTCGGATAGCCGACCCAGTGATAAAGACAGCGGCGCTTGAGCGCGTCATGCACTTCGCGCGTGCGGTTCGAGGTAATGACGACGATCGGCGTGTGCTCGGCTTTGACCGTGCCCAATTCCGGGATCGTGACCTGAAAGTCGGCCAGCACCTCGAGCAGAAAGGCCTCGAACGCCTCATCGGTGCGATCGATTTCGTCGATCAAGAGCACCGGGGCGCCGGCGGTATCCGCTTCAAGCGCTTGGAGGAGCGGCCGCTTGATCAAAAACCGTTCGGAGAACACGTCGTGCTCGAGGCGCTCGCGGTCGTGCTCGCCTTCGGCTTCGGCGGCGCGGATGGCGATCATCTGCGCGGCGTAATTCCATTCGTAGACCGCCGCCGCGATGTCGAGGCCCTCGTAACATTGCAGGCGGATCAGGCGCCGCCCCAGCGTAGCGGCCAGGACCTTCGCGATCTCGGTCTTGCCGACGCCGGCCTCGCCTTCGAGGAAAATCGGCCGGCCCATCTTCAACGCGAGATAAAGGACGGTGCCGAGCGACCGGTCGGCGAGATAATCGGCTTCGGCCAACAAATCGACGGTGCCGTCGATCGAGGCAGGAAGCGGCCGCGGGGACGTTTTGTTCATCGTATCAATCTAGCCCGTCACTGCCGGGCTTGTCCCGGCAATCCACGTCTGCCTAGCATGTAAAGACGGAGATGCCCGGCGCAAGAGTCTACACATGGGCCCGCCAGAGGCGGGACACGAGTGCCGGACACCGCATTTGGTAAATTCGTACTTTCAGATCACGCGATCGGCTTGCCGATCGCGTCCGCCACGGCGCGGCGCGCCAATACGCCGACCAGATGCGCCCGGTACTCGGCGCTGCCATGGATGTCGCTGTTCATGCCGTCCGCCGGAATGCTCATGCCTTCGAGCGATTTCGGCGAGAAGCGCTTCTTGAGCGCCTCTTCAAACGACGGCACGCGGAACACGCCATTGGCGCCGGCGCCGGTCACTGCAACGCGGATATCGCCGCCGCGCTTGGATACAAACACGCCGACCAGCGCGAACCGCGAAGCTTGGTTGCGGAACTTCTGATAGGCGGCCTTTTTTGGAATTGGAAAGCTGACTTTGGTGATGATTTCCGCGGGCTCCAGCGCGGTGGAGAACATGCCGGTGAAGAATTCATCGGCTTTGATGCGCCGCTTGTTGGTGATGATCGTGGCGCCAAGCCCGAGGCAGGCGGCCGGATAATCCGCGTTCGGATCGTTGTTGGCGATCGAGCCGCCAATCGTGCCCATATGGCGGACCGCGGGATCGCCGATCATGCCGGCGAGCTTCGCGAGGACTGGAATGGCTTGTTGAACGACCGGCGACGTATTGACTTCATTGTGGCGGGTCATCGCGCCGATGGTGAGCGAGCGGCCGCTCAGCTCGATCCCGGACATGTCCTCGATCAGCGACATGTCGATAATTTGCGGCGGGCCGGCGAGCCGCAATTTCATGGTCGGTAGCAGTGTCTGACCACCGGCCAAAAGCTTGGCGTCCGGATTCTTGGTGAGCAGACCGGCCGCCTGCCGCACCGTTTGCGGCCGATGAAAACTGAAAGCGTACATCGCTAGTCCTCCGTCTATTCTCCCTCTCTCCTGCGCGCAGGAGAGAAACTTAGTGGCTCATTGGTTATGCCGCCTTCGGCATCCGATTTGCCTTCTGCAGCGCCGCCCACACCGCCAGCGGCGTCGCCGGCATTGCGAGCGCTTCCGTGCCGATCGCGTCGGTAATGGCATTGATCACGGCCGCAGGCGCGGCGATTGCGCCGGCTTCGCCGCAGCCCTTGATGCCAAGCGGATTGGACGGACATTTCGTCACTGTGGTGTCCACTTTGAGCGTCGGCAGGTGATCGGCGCGCGGCATGCAATAATCCATGAACGAGCCGTTAACGAGGTGGCCGTCCCTGTCGTAGACCGCGCCTTCGCACAGAGCCTGGCCGACGCCTTGAGCGATGCCGCCGTGGACCTGGCCCTCGACAATCATCGGATTGACAATCACGCCGAAATCATCGACCGCGGTCCAAGCGACGATTTCCGTGTTTCCGGTCTCTGGGTCGACCTCCACTTCGCAAATGTGGCAACCGGCAGGGAAGGTGAAATTCGTCGGATCGTAGAAAGCGCCTTCCTTTAAGCCGGGCTCGAGCTCCTGACCGGAAAATTTGTGCGCGATATAGGCGTTGAGCGTCACATCGCCCCAGGCTGCCGATTTGTCGGTCCCCGCGACGTTGAATTTTCCGTCCTTGAATTCGATGTCGCCCTCGGCGGCTTCAAGCATATAAGCGGCGACTTTCTTGGCCTTGGCCTCGATCTTGTCGAGCGCCTTGGCGAGCGCCGACATGCCAACCGCGCCGGAGCGCGAGCCGTAGGTGCCCATGCCGAATTGCACCTTGTCGGTATCGCCGTGCACGACCGAAATATTGTCGATCGGAATGCCGAGCCGTTCGGAGACAAGCTGCGCAAACGTGGTCTCGTGGCCCTGACCATGGGCGTGAGAGCCGGTCAAGATTTCGACCGTGCCGGTCGGATTGACGCGCACCTCGGCGGATTCC
>Ga0126373_10003445_pt1 | contig 11857 bp, 15 predicted proteins | sample PanSoiMetPlot_11_FD_92545 | JGI IMG/M metagenome (GOLD analysis project Ga0126373, IMG submission 92545) | Tropical forest soil microbial communities from Panama - MetaG Plot_11 | ecosystem: Environmental > Terrestrial > Soil > Tropical forest > Bulk soil | place: Panama | collected 2016-02-17
GGTGCAACCGTACAGTCGTGGATAATCGACAGGGCGGTGGTATCGTTCGGAGAGGGCGTACCCATGCACAGAACCACACTCATGTTCGCTCTATCGACGTTGCTGTTGGCTCAGATACCTTCCGAACCCTCGAAGCTGTGGGCAGGGATCAGCCTTCAGCAGCCAGTCTTCTCTACGGCTGAACTTACTCGGCTACAGCTTATGTTCGCTGTTGTGAACGACGGAACGACCACAGCCAATCCGAACATCGAGTCATCGCATCTGCTCATCAATGGTGTCGAACCGCCCAATTGGGAAATAATCATTCACAACGGCCTTCGTGGTCCCGAGTTTTGGTCACTTGCTCCCGGCCACACGTTGAAGTTCGGTTATGCTCTCGGTTCGCTGTTCATGAAGCCGGGTATCTACACCGTGCGGTGGGAAGGTCCAAACTTCAAATCAGCAGACTTGGTATTTCGCGTCGTTCTGACCCCGGAATAGCTCTGTGGAGCGGTGAATCTTCAGTGGGAGTGATCGGCTCATCGCGTTCGTGTGTTAAAAGTGTGGCACGTCGAACGAGGTTCGGTGACTAAAGCAGATTTGAACTACCGCCCTCCCTCCAGTCGATACCACACCTACGCTACCGTCCCACTGGCATCCAACAGCGTGATTCCTTCCGAATCGAGCCAAAAAACGCTTGAGTTTCAGATCCGCTGGAGATCTTCGACAGTTGCGGGGTAGAGGTTGGCTAGGATCTCGCTGTATTCGTTATCGACTCGGATCTCTACTTCGGTGTAGCGAACATGAGCGTTTCGGAAAACAGAATCAGCCATATTTCTAGCCTCGTTGAGCGAGTAATAGAACAGGTTCGTGATCTGGTGTTTGCCATCGTCACGGATGAAGTCGAGTGTGATTGTTTTATGTGGTTCGGAGTTCATAACCACACCTCCCACCGTTCGACGTGTCTTACCTTGGAAGATCTCTGGGTGACAAGGGACGTCACCGTGACCTAGGAGTTGTCACACCTTCCCAGCCGATTCGCCACTGTGCTACAGGAGCGTATGAATTATCAGGCCGCAGTAGTGTGGGGTACTAGAGGTGGATCTTTCGTCCATCGTGCTCGGAATCACGTTGTTTCCGGCGGGATATTTTCGAACGAAAGAATTACGGTAAGCGGGGTGGGTCTACGATCTGCAGTGAATCCCCGGTTCTCGCTCCCCTCTAAGCCCTAAAACGCTGCTCCAGTGGGAGCGATAGACATTCCGGCGGAAATGATCGTGCCTCTTTCCCGTACGGACCCCGACTTGGTGCGTTATAGCCTCATGATTCGTCGTTCGATCATTCCTCGGATGAACCATCTCGGCATGAACATCGTCCACCACGGAAGGCCAAGGTTCCGATGCATGAACATGAACTCCTGCACGGTGCAGTCCGTGGTAATGATGGCTGGTGTAATGGCGAGAATGATTCGCATTCCTAAGGTCCGCCTGAGCGGTATTCGAGTACTGTGCAGGGTGTCCTTAGGGCTGGTCGGGGATCGGTACGGCGTACTCGGAATTGGCGTGAACGAAGATCGGATCGACCTTCCTGAACATCAACCGCACGTACCCCGGCTTTCCAACCTCATCAGGACAAGCGTAGAGCTTCCAGCCTCGGGCGGTGAGGTTGGCGATGACCTGTTGTTCTTCGGGTGAATCTGCCGGAACGGTTTCCTCGTGGTAGCTGGGGTTTACAGCCATGTCGATCACTCCACTCATTCGGATTCCAACAATGAGAAGTGATCTTAGCTCTCGTTTCGTTTCACTCGGTCATCAAAGTCATGTAGCCCCACAGGATTTCCACATGAAGATCGGATCTCGGAAGTCACCGTGGAGGATGCTAGAATTAACCCGATGCTACCGACGCCTCGACCGAACGAGACGGCCTCGGTGTGCTGTGATAAAACTTTGATGAAACTGATCCCAAAAGTCGATTTTTATCACAGGTGGTATACGTAAGTAATTGCGAACGTGGCGGAACTGGCAGACGCACTAGACTTAGGATCTAGCGGCCGAAAGGCCATGGGAGTTCGACCCTCCCCGTTCGCACCAGTTAATTCAATAGCTTATGAGAAAGCTTGCCGGATGCTGCCGGCGTGTTCGCGTCTCCTGTCCCCAAATTGTCCCCGTCACTCGTAGTAGTTGACTCACGGATATAACGATTCAACCTCTGCCGCTTCGTGAAGATCTCGCTCGGACACGATATTGTACCGATCGAAAACTGAACGCGTCTTGTGTCCGGAGATCGTCATAGCGACTCTTTCAGGCACCCCGGCGCGAACGAGATTGCGCACGCCAGTGCGTCGAAGATCGTGGAAAAGCTTCGTCGGCTTCTTTGTCGCCGCGTCCCACAAGCCAGCACACTCGCAAGCTTCCTCCCAGGCTCCGCGAATCTCGAAGATAGGTTTGCCACGTCGAAAGAACACCCACGGACACTCCGGCCAACGCTCATCACGCACGTGCTTCTGCATTCGCAGCATCTCCAGAAGTTCGCCCGCCAACGGGATAATGCGTTGCTTGGTCGTTCTTAGTCTCGCCGGGTTCGAGTCGTACAACCGATGCCTGGAAATCGACTTGAGACCAACGCAGGGCAAGAATCTCACCCTTCCGGCATCCTGTCCAATAAGCGAACGTGACGACGGGTTTGATGTCGTCTGGTAGTGCGGCGCGATGTTTCACGAACTCCTCCCGCTCAAAGAACCCCTTGCGGACGTTGTTCTCCTTCAACTTCTTCGGAAACAACGGAACCATCGTGATCTTGCTCGACTCCTTCGCCAGCGTGAAGGCACGATGCAACAACGCGAGTTCGTGGTTGATTGTGGCATTTGCTGCGTCCTTGGAATCCTTGCGATGGGCGATGTACCTCTGCGCGTGTAACGCCGTGAACGCTGATGCGCGAATGTTCCCAAAGAACGGTCTCAGGTGCGTTCGCACCACGAGTTCCGCCCAGTCGCTTTGACCGGGCTCTGACACTCCCCTTGCTTACCGAGGGTAGGCGTGATACGCTAACCTCGGTAATCGAGGTGAACCATGAGCAAACCGGCTGATCTGGTCCAAGGTACGCTGGATCTCCTTCTTCTCAAAATTGTCGCTCTGGAACCACTCCACGCTTGGGCGATTAGCCAGAGGCTGAAGCAAGTCTCTGGAGAAGTCCTCCAAGTCAGTGATGGGTCCCTGTACCCTGCGCTCCACAAGCTTGAACAAGAAGGGTGGATAAAGGCTGAATGGAAAGTTACAGAAAACGGCCGGCGGGCGAAGTTCTATTCACTCACCCGCCCAGGACGCCGCGCGTTGGAGCGTGAGACTGCCAATTGGGAACGGCTCGCTGGGGCGATTTTCCAAGTCGTCCGTCACGACGAGGCTTGAACTATGCCTGACTGGCGGTGGCTGCGTCGGATGATCCTTCGGCTGCGATCGGTGTTTCGACGAGACCTCGTCGAACGTGAACTGGAAGAGGAGTTTCGGTTTCATATCGAACAGCGCATAGAGGCGGAAATCGCGAGGGGTCTCTCGCCGGACGAGGCTCGTATCGCAACCCATCGAGCGATGGACGGCATGCAACAACGCAAGGAAGAATGCCGCGACATGCGCCGCGTGAACTATATCGATGATTTTCTCCGTGATCTCCGCTACACGTGTCGGAATCTCCGCCGAAGTCCAGGCTTTACCGTGGTCGCGGTTGTGATCATGGCCTTAGGCATAGGTGGAAGTACAGCGGTTTTCAGTTTGGTAAATGAACTCTTGTTGCACCCGCCGGGCATTTCCGAACCGCAACGCATCGTCGTGCTGCGGACGAAGTACGACAAACTACATCTGGATTTCGAGCTGGCCTCGGCGCCCCTTCTAGCCGATGCCCGCGCGAACAAGAAGATCTTTGACCATGTTGGCGCCGCTCGCCCAGCCACGGTCAACTACGCGGATCGGGCTGTCCCTGTGCGTTTACCAGGGGCGGCAGTGTCAGCCGAGTGGTTCGATGTGTTTGGAGCGCGGCCAGTCTTGGGGCGCGTTTTTTCTGCTGACGAGGATAAACCCAAGGCGAACCGCGTCGTGGTGCTCGCTTATAACGCTTGGTTGCGACTTTTTGGCGGTGACCCGGGAATCCTGGGGCGAACCATCGAACTCGACCAGCAGCCTTATCAGATCATCGGCGTGATGGGCCGCGACTTTCACGAGCCGCACGCCGCAGACTTATGGTTGCCGTTGGCGTTGCGCCCATCAGACTTCGCAGTAGGAATGGCATTCAACGGGTATCTTTCTGTAATGGCTCGCATGCAGCCCGCGGTTTCACTCACCCAGGCCGAAGCATGGCTCCACTGGAACGCTGAGCGTGTCGTCGGGGCAGCCCCAGCGAATCTGCAGGCGATTGCTAAGAACTGGGGGTGGGGCGTCCGGGCTTCTCGTTTCACCGATTCGAACGCTGGAACGAGCAAAACGCCTTTGCTGATTCTGTTGGGAGCCGTCGGCGTCGTGCTGTTGATTGCCTGCACCAACGTCGCAGGCTTGATGCTGGCCCGGATGTCGGCACGCGTGCCTGAGTTGGCCGTGCGGGCAGCCCTGGGTGCCGGCCGACAACGGCTCCTGCGCCATGTCCTCGCCGAAAGCCTAGAGTGCTGGCGCTTGTCGGCGGCGCGGCGGGCGTGCTTCTAGCCCATGGCAGCATGAAGCTACTGCTCAACCTGGCTCCACGTGCCGCTGTGGCCGGAATCGACCCTCGACTGGATGTCTTCGTACTCCTGTGTGCCACCGTCGCGACCTTATTATCAGGGCTGTTTTTCGGGCTGGTTCCGGCCTGGCAGAGCTCGCGGGTTGATCCTTATTACGCCCTGAAGTCAGCTGGCCGCACAATGTCGGTACGGTGGGGTCTACAGTCCGGTCTGGTTGTCGCCGAGGCAGCACTGGCGCTAGTACTACTGATCGCGGCAGGATTGTTCCTGCGGAGTTTCGCACAATTACAAACGGTCAATCCAGGGTTTGACGCGGGTGGCGTCATGACCGCTGGGTATGCGCTACCGCCACGCGCTAATTCTGAGAGACAAGCGCTCTTCGCGCGAAGTGTGCTGGAACATCTGCACGCCACGACAAGCGTGACAGCAGATTCTATCGGAAGACCGATCCCCTTTAGCAACGATATCGAAGGCGCAGCGTTCAGAATCGAGGGACGCAATCTGCGGGACGGCGAGCCAACGCCGGAGGGCGATCGGGGCTGGGTTACTCCGGGCTACGTTCAGGTGCTGGGCATCAGTCTCCAGCGCGGCAGGTTTTTCACCGACCTGGATCGCACAGGCACGGAACCGGTCGCAGTCATTGACGAGAATCTCGGCCGTCAATACTGGCCCAATCAAGATCCCATCGGCAAACGAATCCAGCCCATGTCGGGCGAGGGTTGGTACACCATCGTGGGAATCGTGCGTCACGTGATTCGTTCGGATCTTGCGGGCGACACAGGTAGAGGAATCTACTACGTGAGCCTGTACCAGACTCCGTCCCAGATGGGAACGATTTTGGTGAAGACATCGGGCAACACATCTTCCGCCGTGGCCGCTATCCGCGAGGCCGTCCAGGCAGTCGATCCGAATCTACCGGTGTACGACGTAAGGTCGCTGGGAACTCTCGTGGAAGATTCATTGGCTCCAAGACGTTTCGCGATCCGAACGGTGGGCTTCTTCGCAGTTGCAGCCCTGCTCCTCGCTGCAGTCGGCCTATACGGAGTCCTGACGTACGCAGTCGCTCAGCGCACGCGTGAGATAGGCATTCGCATTGCTCTTGGCGCAGAGAGGAGCACAGTCCTGAGACTCGTTGTCGGCCGGGCGCTCCGCCTTGCAGGAGCCGGAGTGGCGCTTGGGATTGTCGCAGCGATTCTGTTCGGGCGCTTCATAGAAAGCCAGTTGTTCCAAGTGCGCGCATTCGATCCCATAACCATGGCATCAACTGCGTTCGCAGTCATGACCACAGCTCTGCTTGCCAGTTGGCTTCCGGCACGGCGGGCAATGCGGGCGGACCCAGCGGTCACATTGCGCCATGAATAGTGAAACCGACGAGATGCTCGTATGCTGTGGCCTTGGGCGAGGCTTACTTAAGCGATCCACACTTCTCAGCCTTGAACGTTATCGTCATGCCCCTCCGCTCGCGTCCTCGAAGAGCCTCGGCGATGGTCACGTTCTCGTACTCGACAATCGACATCGCGAGTAGCCCATCATCTCGGCAGATCGTCCCAGCTCCTTACCGCGGGAAGTCAGCGGCACGAGTTCCAAGATAAACTCATCCATCGCTTGAGTGCTCGTCACACCTGGTCTACGGCTATCCGGTGCCATCGCGGGAAGCTGAATCCTACACACGTTCCCATTGTTCGCGTAGGCAACGATCATCTCCCCCGCTGGGACAACGAACGTCTCCCTTGCGAGCGGCGGGCCGTACTTGCCACGGAGATCGGCGGTGAACTTGGTCCCGTCCCCTTGGAGCGAGAACCAGACTTGCGACGACCGTGAGAAGGGGAATCAGCTTGGATATCATTACATGTTGTCCTTGACAGGTAGACGCGACGGTCGTGCAAGCCGTGGAAGGAAATCACTCACGTCGTCGTTATTGAGAATTCAATAATAGAGTGACACTCTTAAAGCCATACACTAGTCTCAGTACATGCGAATTGGTCAAGTTCCGGGTAGGGCAGCCTATTTCAAACTCGTTCCTCTTTTACTATCTCTCCTAGCATTTCCGATCCCGGCAAGCTCCGACAACCCACAAGACTTCGTGGAACTGGTTAAATCTCGGCTCTTGATCGTCAGAGTCCCTGGCGGCAAGTTTCAGATGGGAACCGACAAAGTGATCAGGGCAGATGATTACTGGAAACCTTGCTCAGAGTGCCCGGCACGGAATGATGTGGAGCGTCCAGTACACCGAGTGACAGTCAGCGAATTTTGGATAGGGCAGTTCCCAGTTACGCAGCAGCAATGGCAAGAAGTGATGGGCACCAATCCATCCTATTTTCACAACGGCCCGAATACGCCGGTAGAGCAGGTTAGCTGGAAGGACGTTCAGGCATTTCTCGCGAAGGTAAACACAATCCAAGCCCGTTGGACGGTTCGATTGCCCACAGAGGCCGAATGGGAATATGCGGCCCGAGCTGGGAGCACGGGGGAAACTTACGGACCGCTGGATGAAATTGCCTGGTACGGCGAAAACGGATCGCACACAATACATCCCGTGGGGCAGAAGCTACCCAACGCATTCGGACTTTACGACATGTTGGGGAACGTATGGCAATGGTGCCAGGACTGGTTCGGTCCTTATTCCCCCGGATCCGCAACCGACCCACAAGGGCCGCCCGCCGGTGAATTGCGGATTACCCGCGGCGGATGCTTCTACTGCGATGCCATTCACGAACGGGCAGCAAGAAGAAATCGCGACCTGGAGGGCCATTCTTCGCAGAGTATTGGGTTCCGGGTTGTAGCCGTCCCGCGAAAATCGACAGCAGCACGGGTGTGTGGTCGTTCAGGTACCGCTGGTCAATTCTCGTCTGGTCGCTCCGCATGGTCGATGACAAACTTCTCGACCGGGCCCTTGCTAGCTTCTAACTTCAGCCCTAGTTGCTCCTGGAGAGCAGTGAAGATCGAGTGTCCGGACATATCCGGCGACGGTTTGGCGCCTCCGGTCGCGGGTTGGCCTAGAGAATCGCCAGTAGGTTGATCGGAAGCCCATCGCAGATGTACATCGAACCGTCCTGTAAGACCGGTTCTGTCGATGACGGGGCGATCCAAGATTAGAGGCAGTTGTCCGGCTAAACTCTGGAACGCGGGACCAGCAGAATCGGCCATGCTCATTCCCTGGCCTTCCAATTCGCCGAGATTTCGATGTATTCCCCCACACTGGCTGTGACGTTCTTGTTCCGACAATGCAACTTGCTTCGGCAGGTTGTTCGGATCGAACGGAACGCAGTTGACTTCGTGCATCCTGACGCCGCTCTTCGCAATACTCAACGCGTAAACGGAGTCCTCTTTAACCTCGTGATGGAAGCGCATTTGGAATCGATCTCGAGAAGGGTTCGCAGCATCAGCAGCATTTCATCTGCTCCCTTGGTCCCAGCAGTATTGGCTTCGATATCGTAACCCTCAGAGTCGGCCCAACTCGGACCTCCGGAAACTTGAAGATATCTGACTTTATACGCAACAGAGACGATGCGACGGAGGGTGAGGTTTTGCACCGTGAACCGCCCAGGTGTGATGCGGACACCCAATTGACTCGTTGTGTTGTCTTTGTTGGCTCTAACGGAGTCTACCTCGAAGCTTGGTCGCGCCGGTTCTTGCGCTGATGCCAGAAATACTGAGACAGCAGCTGTGCTCAGAGCAGCACGAGCAAATGCGAGAGTCCTAGTTCTCATCCGGTCGCTCAACCTGATCGATGACCAGAACTTCCACCGGCCCCTTTGTCGCTTCGAGTTTCAATCCAAGTTGCTCCTGAAGTGCGGCGAAGATTGAGGGTCCTGCTGTGTCCGATAGCGGCGGCTTCGGTGCTCCCGGCGGCAGGTATCCGGCAAGTTGTGCGTCGTCGGGCGTCCACTGTAGCGTCACATCGTAGGTTCCGTTTAGACCAGTTTGGTCGATGACATTCCGGCCAAGAAACCGGGATAACGTCGGCGGCAACCGCCGAATCGAAATCGCTAGACCCCTCAGTTGCTGGATGCCCACAAAGAGCTGCCCGCACGCAAGCGTCGGTCCCTTCGCTGGGTCCGGCGGAGCAGGAGGCTTGGTCGGATCGGGCGATGTACAACTACCCTCCTTCGATTCGACAAGCTGCGGTCCCAGCTTGCCATCTTTTCTCGCTAAGACCAACGCGAAGATGGGAAGCTCTTTAGTTTCTCTGTGGATCACAAGCTGAAAGCGATCCGCAAGGAGCGACCGGAGCATCTGCATTAACTCAGGCATCTTCGCCGCGCCTTCCGCCTTCGCCGAGACATCGTAGCGGACGGAGTCGATCCATGCTGGTCCACTAAAGATCTGAAACGGTTGAACACCCCACGCGCTGCCGATCATATTTTTTAAGGTCAAGTTTGTGATGTTAAGCCGACCACCGGGGGTGGGTTGGAGCATCATGAATTTTGAGTCAGGCGAAGCGGATTTGACTGACGCGACCTCGAACTTCGGAGTAGTGGGAGCTTGTGCGAAGGCAACGGAGAACGAAGCCATCACAACAATAAGCCAGAGAGTCATGGTGAATCCCTTAATTCTCATCCGGTCGTTCGACATGGTCGATGACTAGGACTTCGACCGGACCTTTCGTTGCTTCGAGCTTTAACCCAAGCTGCTTCTGCAGAGCGTTGAGGATCGAAGGTCCGCTGGACTCCGTTCCTGGTTGATCCGGTTCATACTCCAGCTTGAAGTCATACTTGCCAGCGAGATCTGTACGATCCACGACCGGACGTTCCAGTCGCTGTGCTAAGTAATGGGTCAACATAGATATCGGCGCAGCCGTAAACGTGAGTTGAGTCTCCACACCGTTACTCCGTCCGCTTAAGCCGTCGCTACCAGCTTTCGCGGTTGCGACGCGGACCTTCGATCCTTCTTTCGCAACGACCAGCGCGTAGAACGGAAGTTCCCTGAACTCAGTGTGCGTCGTTAGCTTGAAGCGATCTGCCAGCAATCCCTGGAGCATAATCTTGTCGTCACCCGCTCCTCGACGCTTCGCGAGTTCGTCTGGAAACTTCGCGAGGATGTCGTACCTGTCGGAGCTGGCCCAAGCTGGACCGCCTAAGACCTGAAAGATCTCGATCTCATGCGCGTCGGCGATCAATCGTCTGACAGAATACCCATGCAGGCGGAGTGAAGCGTTGTTCTCGTGCCATGAGTGATCCATATCGGTGGAATCACTCGGCTTGACCGACGCGACCTCGAACTTCGGCGTCGTGGGAGTCTGTGCGAAGGCCACGAGTGACGATGCAACTATCACTGCTGCCATTTCGCGATTCATCGCATCGTACCCCGCCGTACGTACCTCTACACCCGCGGATATATGAACGCTTCAGTTCTCATCCGGTCTTTCAATGCGATCGACGACAAGAACCTCTACGGGAGCCTTGATAGCCTCTAGCTTAAGACCGAGTTGTTCCTGAATCGCCGTGAATATATCTGGTCCCGCCGGATCTCGCGTAGTCTGGACTTGGTTTCCAGCTCCTGTTTGAGGTTGGGGTGGTTCATCCGGGGTCCATTCAAGTTCCACGAAGTACCTCCCGTTTAGTCCGGTTTTATCGAGCACGGGACGTTGGAGCGTTATGGACAAGCCATCACGAGCCAAAATCGGAACCGAAATGTTCAACCCGTAAATATGGTTCCGTCGTACCGAAATCCCGTCACATGGAAGTGAAGGCACCTTTCCACGTTCGGGAAGAAACTCAGGTCTAGCGTTCGGAATAGCTGGAGCCACGCACTCCCCGCCCGCTTCAGGAAGTTTCGGTCCATTTCTGCCTACGATCAACGAATAGACCGGGAGCTCTCTCGTCTCCTGGTGTACTTTCAGCTTGAGTCTTTCCTCCAACAAGGATTGAAGCATCAACCGAACTTGGTCACGGTCAGCGTTATCCGCGTTACTGGCAATGACATCATATCTCTCGGAATCGATTCAATTGGAGCCGCCGGAGATTAGATATGTTTGAACACGATATGCCGAAGCGATCAACAGTTTCACTGTTACGCCCGTAGCAACATATCTTCCCGGTGACGGGTGGAACCCCAACCGGGTATCGTCGGACTTGTGTGGCCTTATCGAAGCAACTTCAAAATGCGGTTTAGGTGGGTCTTGTGCCTCAACTACGCACGACGCAACAGCCATCACACCCACGATCACCCGAGTCATCGCATGGTACCTCCGGCGGTTGTACCGATTCTACATTGGCTCTGCTGGGAATGGGAGCTACTTCACGCCTGAACTCTTCGTCTCCACGCAAAGCATCTCCACCGGCTTGGTCCCAATGTTCTTTTCAGATCGAGTGCCACCGTAGATCCACCGAGTTTCGCCGGCGTCCATGTGAACGTCTTCAGAACGACCATTTGGAGACGTAAAGCGTAAATGACAGTCCTTCAGACACACTACCAACGCGTCTCGATCATCGTGCATGGGCACGGCTTCGTTGGCCTTCAATGTGAGTCGCAACACCCGCACGCTATCGTTCTCAAGTTCAAGCTTGTAGTGATTGGGATCGACTTGGAGAGCATCTCGACCCTTCAGTACTTCGGGAGGAATGATCTCAGGGGGAAGGTGAGGTGGTTCTCGGAACTGCGCGAATACACTCGCACCAAGAAAACCGAGCAGGATAAGACGGACTCGATTTCTCCGTGGCATATCTTAATCATATTCCCGGCAAAACGACGCGCGTATTAAGGCGAAAAACAAGAAGGGGACGAAGCCCAGTCCGCCTCATCCCCTAAAGAGTTGCCACACGTGATAAGCGATCTATTCTATCGCAGCACATGGGCCGATTGGGTTGTTTTGTTTGGAAGAGCGAGGTGGACGAGAGGAGAACACGTTGCATCTCATCCACCCCGCGGACGGAAGGAATTGAGATGACGCCTTCCGCTGGCACCCTCGCCGGAGATCGACACGTGGGGGCGTACACGAGATATCGGCTCGATCCGCCCGGAACGATACGTACCAAAAATCAGGGGATGATGAATAGCTTCGATCACCCCCGTGACTTGGATCAGCCTGGGAAGGTCCAATGGCAATAGAACCTTCCGGCAGTGAGACCAAGTAAGGCATCAAAGGTTTCCATCGAGGAGTACTGTGGATGGTTCGATGCCGCGTATCTGGACGACGTGGCTTAGTAAGTCGGTAATTCACGCGACTTATCTAGA
>Ga0126373_10003446_pt1 | contig 11855 bp, 8 predicted proteins | sample PanSoiMetPlot_11_FD_92545 | JGI IMG/M metagenome (GOLD analysis project Ga0126373, IMG submission 92545) | Tropical forest soil microbial communities from Panama - MetaG Plot_11 | ecosystem: Environmental > Terrestrial > Soil > Tropical forest > Bulk soil | place: Panama | collected 2016-02-17
CTCGTCCGCGCCAGCTTCCCGGTACGCGCCGATGATGTCGGTCACTTCGGCGGGCGTCCCGACGATGACAGGCAGTCCCGGCGCCACTTGCCGCTTCTCATCGAGCCAATTGCTGTCGGTCGACAGGTACAGCAGCGCCTGCGTAGAGACATGGATCTCGCTCGGGTCGCGTCCGATCTGGTCGCACTGTGCCCTGAGCACCGAGACTTTACGGGCGAGCTGGTCGGGGGTCGTCCAGGTATTCCAGTGATCGGCGTAGCGGGCGGCGAGCGGGATAGTGCGGCGCTCGCCACCGCCGCCGATGAGCAGCGGCATCGGGCGCTGAACCGGAGTCGGCTGGCACGGCGCGTCGTGCAGCTGGTAATACCGGCCCGAGAACGTCGTCCGTGGCTCGCGGAGCAGCGAGCGCAGTACCTGAACGGCTTCCTCGAAACGGTCCATCCGCTCGCGTATCGTCCCCAGCACCAGGCCGTAGGCGGCGTGCTCGTTTTCTTGCCAGCCTGCCCCCAGTCCGAGGGTCAGGCGACCGGCGCTGACCTGGTCGACGGCTGCGGCAATCTTGGCTAGGACCGCGGGATGCCGGTAGGTCACGCTTGTGACCAACGGCGCCAGGCGTACTCTCGGCACCACCGCGGCGAGGGCCGCGATCACAGACCAGCACTCCAGCACGTCGCCGTCGGGTGCAGTGGGCCCCCCGGAGTTCGGCATGAAGTGGTCTGCGACGTAGACGCCGTCCCATCCGGTCTGCTCGCAGTGCGTCGCGATCTCACGGATCGCGTCCCACGGCTGGGCCGCGTAAGGCCAGATACTGAAGCGCATGCAGGCACCCTAACGCGTGGGGTGGGACCGCCGGTCCGGTCTGTGTGTCGGCACGCAGCTGCGGAACGCCCGGTCAGATGGTGACGATGACCTTCCCGGTGGCATGTCCTTTTTCGAGGTAACGCATTGCGTCGGCGGCGTTCGCGAGCGGATACGTCCGGTCGACGACGGTCGTGAGCTTCCCGGCCTCAATGAGCTCGCCCAGGACGGCGAGGTCGGCTTTGGTCTGGTGAGCGAGGAAGAACATCATCCGCTGGCTGACGGCGGGGGCGACCATCGCCATCTTGAGGCTGCGGCTCAATGGGCCGACCCAGTTGCCCTTGTTAGGGCCGCCGACCGCGACCAGCGTCCCTCGCGGTCGCAACACCCCCCTGGTTTCCGGCAGGCTCCGGCTCCCGGCGATATCGAGCAACAAGTCGTATTGCCGCTCGGCCTGGGTGAAGTCCTCGCGCGTGTAATCGATGACGCGGTCGGCCCCGATCTTGGCGACCATTTCCATGTTCCTGGGGCTGCAGACACCCGTGACCTGGCCGCCAAGCGCCTTGGCGAGCTGGACCGCAAACGGCCCCACGCCTCCGGATGCGCCGTTGATGAGCACCTTGTCGCCGGGCTGGATACGCCCTTTGTCGCGCAGCGCCTGCAACGCAGTGCACGCGGCCACCGATACGCCTGCCGCCTGCTCGAATGTTAAGCGACCTGGTTTGGGCAGGACCGCCGCGTCCTGGCTGATGGTGATGTACTCGGCAAGAGTCCCGCGTTCCTCCAAACCGCCGAAGACTTCGTCGCCGGGCTGGAATTCGGTCACGTTCTTGCCCACCGCCTCCACCGACCCGGCCATGTCAGCGCCCAGCTTGCGGGCGTCGGCCCTGGGCTTCGACAGCCCGGCCAGCAGCCGAACCATGTAAGGCATGCCACGCATAAAGTGCCAGTCCAGCGGGTTGACCGAAGCCGCGCGCACGCGCACTAACAGTTCGTCGTCCCCGACCGCCGGCACCTCCACGTCGCGGAGCTCCAGGACGTCAGGGGAGCCATATCTGTCGAACCGGATCGCCTTCATGGTGCAACCATTCTCGTCAGCGGCCAATGAAAGTTGGCTCGCGCCGTTCGACGAATGCCTTCGCTGCTTCGCGATGATCCTCGGTCAGCCCGGTGCGGATGTGGTGGGTGACCTCGATGTCCATGCAGTCGCCCAGCTCGCCGCTGACGGCGCGGTTGAGGTTCTCCTTCATGTAGCGGTACGCCAGCCGCGGGCCGTTCGCGAGACGGCCGGCGCGCTGCATTACCTCGCCATCGAAGTCAGCCGCTGGGAACACGGCGTTAACGATTCCGAGGCGCTCGGCATCCGCGGCAGAAAGCCGGTCAGAGAAGTAGTACAGCTCCTTGGCCTTGGCGCTGCCGACTAGCCGAGTTAGGAACCACGTCCCGCCGTAATCCCCGGAAAACGCTACCTTGGCGAACGCTGTCGTGAGTACAGCTGTATCGACTGCGTACCGCAGGTCGCAGGCGAGCGCCAGCGAGAGCCCCGCGCCCGCGGCCGGCCCGCCGATCGCGGCGATCGTGGGCTTGGGCATGTTCCAGAGTCGGCCGCTGGTCGCGCGCTGCCGGATCCGCTGGCGGTGAATGGCGGCGTCCATGCCCTGCCGCCGGTCTCCAGCCGACCGCTCCGCCATGGCTTTGACGTCGCCGCCAGCACAGAAGGCCGTCCCAGCCCCGGTGAGTACTACGCAGCCGACAGCGTCATCGACCTCGACCTTGCCGAGGATTCGGTCCAGGGCGGCCATCATGGCCTCCGACATGGCGTTTCGGCGGTCCGGGCGATTCATGGTGAGGACGGCGACGCCACCGTCAATCTCGGCAAGCAGGTCCTCGGTGCCGGTGTCGAGCTGCGTCATGCTGACTCGCCTCCACGTGTTCTCGCCGCCGGAACGAACCGGACGCCGGCGATCTCGACCGGCGGCATCTCAGTCTCGGTGGACAGCCTGACCTCGGTAATACCGTCAGCACGCCCCGGCGCCGCCGGCGCGAATCGCAGGTCCTGGCCGGCGTGCTTGAGCAGCACGATTGGCGTTCCGGCGTCATCAGTGACAGTGAGCCCGAGCACTCCGGCCCAGGTGGCGGCCGCCGCGGCCGGATCGTCGACCTCAATGGTGAGCCCGGACAAGCCGCCCGATGAATGTTGCGGCGCCTGCCCCGTCCACTCCGGCCCGGCCCAGCGCCACGACTCAGGCGGCTCAGCCCAGTCCAGTGACACGATCGCGCCGGGCATGTCCTTTGGGTGCAGGTGCGTGCCCGCGATGTCCGCGTAGTCCGCCTGCCACACGACCCGGATGCCTGCCTCGGCGACCCGGCGACGCGCTGCCGCCAGATCCGGCAGCTGGAAGATCGCCATGTAGCCGCTGTCACCGCCGCGCCGCTGCAGGTAGCGGCCAGCGGTAGTGCCGGGCTGAACCGGCGAAACGACCTCGACGAACGTGTCGCCCGCAGCGAACACCACATTGGTGAGCCCGAACCGGCTTATCCCTTGGTCGTGGAACGGGTCCGGCCAGTTGAAAGTCTCCTGCAATCGTCTGGCCGTTCCCGCGCAATCCGCGGCGACGAGCGCAACCTGGCGCAGGCGCGGTCCAGCGAGCATTCTCGAACATTACCGCCCAAGGTGGCCCGACGTCCGACGGTGCAACGGTGCTTATGCGACGGAGCACACCGCGAAGCCGTCAGGCTCCGTCGAGCACACTGCTGGCCGGTTCGGCCACAACGCCGTCGACGTAAGTGATGGTGTTCGCGGCGATGGCCGGTACACGCGGGCCCGGTAGCACGACCCCAGTGAGATTCACCGGGTCGGCGGCCGAGATCCGGATGGTCTCCCCGCGGTGCTGCTGCTTACGAACGAACTTCAGCACGTCGATCGCATCCGGGTGGGCGTACTGCTCGCCGCTGAAGCCTGACACGAACCGGCCACCGCGGATGGTCCCGCGCGCTTCCATCCGCCTGAACGCCCACAGCACGTCACGCCAGGGAACGGCGAGGTTCTCCCGGGCGGCGACGTCGCGGAACACTACTCCCCACCTAGCAGCGAGCTGCTCTGCGACGGCCTCGGCAAGCTCATCCCGGTCCGCGCTGGCGTCTGGCACCGGCAGTAGTGACCAGCGGCCGGAGGCGCCGGCGGCGCTGCGCAGGCCGCGTCGCAAACCGCGGGTCGGGGCGTATCGTTCCGCGCTCCCGCGTCGCAGCAGCGAGCGCACCGCGCGGAACCCGTCGGCGGTGATCAACCCGCGTGCGACGCCATCCCACAGCGCCTCGTCGACCTCGTAGGGCAGGCGGCCGGTGAGGGTCGCCAAGTCCGGCCGGAACAGCGCTCCATGCTGCCGGAGCGCGGCCAGCACGTCGCTCGTGCGGCCGTCGGCCGGCTCGGCTGGGCTGAGGTCGCCGCGAGCCGCGCGCAGCAGCCACGGCAGGTCGCCGCGGATGGCCAGCGTGATGGGAGTGGCGCGGGACGGGGTCAGGCCGCTCCGTCGTGGAATCCCGTCAGGCTCCGCGTCGCGCACCGACAGGCGCCCCCAGCAGACCTGCCCGGAAATACACAGCTCGTCGAGCCACTCGCGGCGGTAGCCAGCTACCCGCTCCGCCAGGACGGACTGTTCCCAGGCACCCGTAGCGATCTCGAAGCCTTGCAGCTGCTCGATGACAGCAAGGAGGCCGAACCGGCCTTCGCGCCTCGTGCCGTCCGCTAGATGCTGCCAGCGCAGCAGGAAGCGCATGAAATCTCGGGCGGTGACGGGCTCGATCTCGCGCCTGCGCCGCTGCCTGGTGTAGGCGTGGATGCGCGCAAGGAGCCGGCGCGAGCAATACTCCTCCGGCCCGTGCGGCTCGGTGAAGTGCCCGCGGATGGCGAAGCCTTCCGCCTCGAGCTGCGCGAGTGCGCGCACGATCAGCGACTCGCGCAGTCCCGAGGCCGCCGCGAGCTCCGGCACCGTGGCCGGGCGACGGCACTCAAGATGACCGCGAAGGAGATCCGCCGCTGCGGTCTCCTCAGCAGGCTGCTCCGCTGCGACCGGACATGGATGATCCGGAACGGGGTGCGATCCGGGGAACAGTGCCTTGATTGCTGGCAGCCGCTCGACCGCTGCCCACAGCGGACCGGCCGGACTAGGGACTTCGACCGCGCGCCGACCTTCCACCAGCGAGTCGAACCACGCACGCCAGTCTTCGACTGGGCGCGTCGCCACCATGTTCATCAGCACGTCGTGCAGCTCGTGCTCGTCGCGTGGTTCGGGCCGCACCTGCTCGGCAACGCGCTCGATCGCGGCCCGATCCAGCGTGTCAAGCTCGTGTGGTTCGACCGGCAGGCCGCGGCGCAGCGGCACGGCACGGCTCCGGCGCTCTTCTAGCGGCGCGTCATCCAGGTAAGTGAAGGGCCGGCCGTTCAGGATCTCGTGCGCGAGCACCGACGGTTCGGTGGTGTCTCGGACTACGACGCGGACGCGGCCCGTCTCGATGCCGGAAACGAGGTTCTTCAGGCCGTCGATGTCCATGGCCTCGTGCAAACAATCCGCCAGCGTCTGCCGGACCAGGACGTGATCGGGGATCTCGAGCGGACCCGGCGCGACGTTCTCCTGGCAGGCCGCCAGCGTGGGGAAGACCGCTGCCATCAGGTCGTCGGCCTCCATCCGCTGGATAGCCGGCGGGTTCTTCCGGCCGCCGCGCATGCGGAGCACGGTCAGCGACGTATTCAGGTTCCAGCGCCAGCGGGCCGCGAACATCGGTGACGTCAGCACGGCCTGGCGGACGACTTCTTCGACGCTGCCCGAGGCCAGGAACTTCGGCACCCGGTCCAGCGGGAAGCTGTGCTGCGGGCCGAGCGACAGCAAAATCGCGTCGTCGCTGGCGGCTGCTTGCAACTCGAAGTCGAACGTTACGCAGAACCTCTTGCGCAGCGCCAGGCCGAGCGCGCGGTTCAGCCGGGCCCCGAACGGCGCATGCCCCACGAGCTGCATTCCGCCCGCATCATCGAAGAACCGCTCCAACACGATCGTGTCCGTGGTCGGCAGCACGCCGAGTTGCCCGAGCCCGGCGCCCAGGTAAGCGACTATGATCTCCGCGGCCGCGTCGCCTATGCCGCACTCGGCGCTCAGCCAGCCGACCGCGGCCGCGGTCCCGTTGTCCGCCAGGCGCTCGGCGACCCCCGCACGAATGGCGCTGACCTCCTCCGATAGCTCGGCCGTCCGCCCGGGTGCCTCGCCGAGCCAGAAGGGCACGGATGGCGGCGCTCCCTGCGCGTCCACCACCCGGACTACGCCAGGCTCCACCCGGCGGATCCGCCATGAGGTCGTGCCAAGGAGGAAGACATCGCCCGCCATGCTCTCGATCGCCCAGTCCTCGTTGACGGTGCCGACCAGCGCATCATCGGGTTCAGCAAGGACGCGGTAGTCGCCGAGCTCGGGGATGGCTCCGCCGGATGTCAGGGCCGCAAGCCGGGCGCCTCGCCTGCCGCGCAGCTGCCCACTCACCTGATCGTGGTGCAGGTAAGCGGCCCGGCGGCCGCGACCGGTCCGGATGCCTTCCGACACCAGCTCCGAGACGTCTTCGAAGTCGGCAGCGGATAGCTCCGCGAACGGGGCGGCATTACGCGCCAGGCCGAGCAGATCGTCGGCCGACCACTCCTCGGCTGAGCACTCAGCGACCATCTGCTGGGCGAGGATGTCGAGCGGACAGGCCGGAATCCGCAGCCGGTCGAGGCGGCCCCACAACGCACCGCGCATGAGGGCGGCGCACTCCACCAATTCGTCCCGCGTCGTCGGATACAGCAGTCCCGCAGGCACCCCGTTCCTGGTGTGATTGGAGCGTCCAACCCGCTGCAGGAACGTCGAGAAGCTGCGTGGCGAGCCGATCTGGCAGACGAGTTCCACGGGGCCGATATCGATGCCCAGCTCCAGGGACGCGGTCGCCACCAGCGCTCGCAGGTCACCGTCACGCAACCGTGTCTCAACTCGCTGCCTGCGGTCTTTCGACAGGCTCCCGTGATGGGCTGCCACCTGGCCGTCGCCGAGCCGCTCGCCAAGCTGGTGGGCGAGCTGCTCGGCCATCCGCCGGGTATTGACGAAGACCAGCGTGGTGCGGTGCTGCGCTACGTGGCTGGCGATAAGGTCACAAATCTCGGCCATCTGCCCCGTCGTCGCGACGGCACCCAGCTCGTCACTCGGCAGCTCGAGACCGAGCTCAAGGGCACGCTGATGACCGGCGTCCACGATCGAGCAGCGCGCCGAGCCATCGGCCCGCGAGCGGTCCGCGCCCGCTCCGACGAGCAGGCGGGCGACGGCCTCGACGGGGCGCTGGGTCGCCGAGAGGCCGATGCGCTGGACTGGCTGTTCAGACAGATACTGCAGCCGTTCGAGTGTGAGAGTCAGGTGCGAGCCGCGCTTGTTGCCCGCGACGGCGTGAATCTCATCCACGATCACCGTTGTGACCGCGTCCAGCATCGAACGGCTCTTCTGCGCAGTCACGAGCAAGTACAGCGACTCAGGCGTCGTGATCAGGAAATCCGGCGGCCGCTTCAGCATCGCGGTCCGCTCAGCCGGCGCCGTGTCCCCGGTCCGCACGGCAACCCGAATGTCGGGCGCTCCGATCCCCAGCTCAGCAGCTACGGCCGCGATCTCCGCCAGCGGGCGCTCGAGATTCTGCCAGATGTCCACCGCGAGCGCCTTGAGTGGCGATACGTACACCACCTGGGGGCCGGCCTCAGACTCCACGCCGGCCTCATGGGCGCGGTAGATCCGATCGATGCACACCAGAAAAGCCGCCAGCGTTTTGCCCGATCCAGTCGGCGCAGCGATCAGCGTGTGCTGTCCAGCGGCGATCTCGGCCCAGCCCTCAGCCTGCGGCACGGTCGGCCCAGCCGGGAACCGGCGCTCGAACCAGGCACGCACAGCCGGATGAAATGGCTCCAGCATCCAGCCACAGTAACCGACCCCTCGGACATCGCGCGCAGCTCAACCGGCGTGGGTCTGCTACGGCCGAAGCTCTCACCCTCGATGTGACAGTCGCCCCCGGCTGCCTGATTTCCTGACCGGCCGACTTACAACTGGAAGCTATCCCGGCTTGCGTGGCGCGCAGTCTGAGCGGATTGTGGTCCTGTGACGCGCCCACCGAACCGGACAACTGTCGACCTGTCGTCCTACCCCGACCTCGTGGTGATCTACCTGGGGATGAGGGTCAATTCGCCGATGGGCATAAGAACCCTCATCTCGTTCGGGCCGAAGATCCGGCAGTCCGTCGAAGCGCAGCCAGAGGGTCTCCTGCTGCACGAGAACCTGCTGTTCTCGCTGTTCCCTCCCCACGCCGGAATGCGTCAGTACTGGCGGGACTTCGACTCTCTTGAGCGCTGGGCGCGCTCTTTGCCGCACCGGCAGTGGTGGCAAGAGTTCCTGCGAGACCGGGGCGGCACCGGTTTCTGGCATGAGACCTACTTCCGCGGCGGCCAGATCGAGACCGTCTACATCGACATGCCAAAGATCGGACTGGCCAAGGTCGGCCCGGTCACACCAGCCCGCGGGTCGCTGTTCTCAGCGCGCCGCCGCCTCGGAATGCGCGAGGGAAGCGGACCGCCGCCGGCAATACCAGAAGATCAGCTCTAGCGGCGATGCGGCCACGGCGAGTCACAGCGGCCCGGTTGTGATGTCCGCTACACCATCCACTGACGGCCGTCGATAAGCTCCCGGGCTGCATCGAGGTGTCCGGCGTGACACGCGCTTTCGGTGATCACGTGGAGCATGACCGCGCGGAGATCGGCCAGCCGCCAAGTTGGCCACATCTCGGTGGGCCAGATGGCTGGCGGCTTGTCGAGCGGCGTGACCGCGATGATGGCGTTGGCGCGCTGGATTTCCTGGCGGTAGGCGGCGATCACTTGGGAGGGGGGTACGTCCGGAGAGACTCGCCATACTGCCTCGGCTTCTTCCTCGGAGGTGGTGACGTAGGCAGCTTCGCCGGCCATGATGCCGCTGAACCAGAACCGCTCGTCGCTGATCGTGAGGTGCTGCAACATGCCGAGGCAGCTCCAGCCTGAAGGCAGCACGGGCCGACGCAGCTGATCCTCCGTAAGCCCCTCGATTATCCCGAGCACGTGGTTGCGCTGGCTGTTGAGCGATGCGAGCAGGGCCCTGGCTTCTGGTTGGATATTGGCCTCCTGACAGTGCCTGTCCAGGTTCTCCAGCGTCGTGGCTATGTCCTGCGTCCAGCGCTGGCCGTTGCGCACGGCTTTCCGCAACCAGTCAGGCGCCCGGGTGCAATCATAAATTTCGCTGACGACGGTGCTGTCGGGGCCGACCGGCTCGAGCTCGTAGATCCACCGGTGTCCGCTGCGCTCTCCGATTTCGGCCTGATCCTCGGCGCGAGACGCCGCGCTCAGCACCGGCTCCCAGCCGATCCGCCGATCACGTTCGAACTCCACGACATGATTGGTGATCTCGTAGCCGCCCATCTCGGCGTTGTGCATGCTGATGACGAACGTGTCGCCGATACCGGCCAGGGGCCTGGTGGTCACCGCGTGCATCAGCATCCCGGAACCATCGATGCGCGGGTGGCTGGCCGGGTCCGCCAGGATCGCGAACAGTTCCTCGGCCGGCGCATGGATCGTCCGCGAAACTACTATCGGCTGGCAGTCACTTGTGCTCATCGGGTATGCCTTCCTGATCCAGCGCTTCCGGCGGTCATCTGTAGCCGGCCGCCTTCAATCGGACGACGAACCTATTCTCCGACGATGGACAAGGCCACTCAACAATCGGACGCGCCGAGCGCGAACTGGCGCAGGGCAGGCGCCAGCACCTCAGCGGCGACGGAGTGTTGCGCGCCCTCCACTCCCTGAAGGGACGCGGTAGGCAGCTGGTCAGCGAGGGCCCTCGCGGCCGTGATCAGCCACTGTTCGGTGCCCTTTCCGTACATGATCAGGGTTGGCACGGTGACTGATGCCCAGCGATCTGCCGGCAGCGGCGCGCCGGACATAGTCGTTCCCATGATCCGGCCGTCGTAGGCGATCGTGTGCGCGACCGCCTCCATCGTGGGCCAGAACGGGCTCTGACGCATGCCGGCGACGGCCTCCGCCGGCAGGGCGATGGCAGCGGTGAGGAAGATCTCCGCGGCGTCGCCGGGACGCCCGTTGGCGACGGCAGCGTCGAGGCGCTCGACGTAATCGGCCGGAAGGGGAGGGCGGCTGTCGTCGACCACGAACGGCGGCTCGAATAGCGCAAGCTTCTCTATCGGCAGACCGGCCGCGGCGGCGTCTAGAGCGAGGACCGCACCGGATGAGAATCCGCAGACAAGCGCCGGAGCGCCCGCCACTTCGATCACGGCAGCGAGATCCTCGATCTCGCGCTGGGGCGCATACGGCGCGGTATCGCCGCTCTCTCCGCGCCCGCGACGGTCGTAGGCATACACCCGGAATTCTGTGCCGAGCAGCTCACCCACCTGACTGCCAAGCTGTGACGTGGCTCGGTACCCGGTCGCGCCGTCAACCATGATCAGCGGCCGGCCGTCTCCCCACCTGTCGAAGCCGATCGTCGTGCCGTCGGCTGATTTAGTCATACCCATCGTGACTTCCTCTCCGAGTCGGGATTCCCGCTCTTGGCTCCGCGCCGGGCGTTAGCTCTTGCCTGAAGCCGGGTCGCCCATCGTGTAGTACTGAACGGTACCGTACTACATGCGTACGGTACCGTACAGTACTAATAACGAGACTGCTTTCGCGGGAGGGCGCCAATGGAGCTTCGGACGCGAGTCACAACCGAGACCGTTCGCTCCGATCAACGGCGGCAAGCCATCATCAAGGCGGCGACCGAGGTCTTCCTACAGCATGGTTATCTCGGCGCCACCACAGACGAAGTCGCCGCGCGCGCCGCGGTATCCAAGCAGACTCTTTATAAGCACTTCGCCGACAAGAACCGCCTATTCGCCGAGGTCATCCTCGATACGACCGTCCACGTCGTGGAGGGGCTGTCAGGCGCCGTTGTGCGCAGGCTAGAGGACACCGACGACGTGCCTACGGCACTCCACGGCCTCGCCGAGGAGTGGATGACCGGTCTGCTGCAGCCAGATGTGGTGCGGTTGCGTCGCCTCGTGATCGCCGAAGCCGACCGCTTTCCTGAAGTGGGCAAGGCGTGGTTCGACCGCGGTTTCGGCCCGAGCCTGTCCATCCTCGCTGAGGCGCTGCGACGGCTTGCGGACCGCGGTCAGCTGCCCAACCTCGGAGACGCGACGCTGGCCGCCAACCAGTTCGCTGGACTCGTCCTGTACATGCCGATGAACCAGGCCATGTTCGCGGGAACAAGGGAGATCGCAGCCGCAGCCGAGCTGCGCCGCATCGCCGACTCGGCAGTAGCGGTGTTCCTAGCCGCCTACGGGCCGCCGCCCCGGCTATGAGCCAGCCTCAACGCGCACCCGAGCAATCGTGAGGCGGGCGCTCCGGAAATCTATAGATGACCTACAGTTATCGGTTCTTATTAGACTTGTCACCCGGACTGGCACTGACCTGGGCTAATGCCAGCTTTCTCATCAGGATGGCGCCGGTTTCTCACGACAATGTCGCTTTCCTCAGCAGCGTTGAGCGTTGACGACGGCCATTCGGATCTGCGTAGCGGCGACAATGCTGAACCGCCTGGCGACCATCGCGATTACCTGGTGTGACGGCGGTCCATAGTGGAGGCGCACGTAGGCGCCGCTAGGTGCCCGAACCTCCGTGGCTCGATAGCGCGCGGCGGTCGCAGATCCGGCCGATCTGCGCTGTTGTGGCTCGCGCTCATGGCGATGAGCGGACGAGCGTTCCTGTGGACACGGAAGAAGGCGCGCAGGTTGTCCGGCTGACGGATCTGCTCCGGCTCAACCCGCCTGATGGGCGCTCATCCCATCTTGAATGGCAGCCTGAAGGACATCAACGTTTATGACTGCAAGCTGTCTGAACTTGATGCAATAGCCCGTAACACTGGCCTTGCCGATCGAGCCGCCATAGGTGCGCGCCAGGTAGGTCTTGTCGTCGAGGCCAAGCACATAGACCGAAA
>Ga0126373_10003447_pt1 | contig 11854 bp, 8 predicted proteins | sample PanSoiMetPlot_11_FD_92545 | JGI IMG/M metagenome (GOLD analysis project Ga0126373, IMG submission 92545) | Tropical forest soil microbial communities from Panama - MetaG Plot_11 | ecosystem: Environmental > Terrestrial > Soil > Tropical forest > Bulk soil | place: Panama | collected 2016-02-17
ACGGCGTCTCGTCCGCCACGCGCTGGTTTAGCATGTCGAGGCTCGTTTTCCACATGCGCGCACATGCTTTGTCGCCAAACAGCAGCGAACACTTCAACAAATACTCGTAGTAGGAATCGATGCCGCCACCGATGTGGCTGTCCGTGTCCGTCCACGCGCCTGTTTTCACGTTGATCGCCGAACCGACCAGGCCGCCGAGCGACCGCCGGCTGTATAGCTCCACAATGCCGCGCTTCGCTTTGTCAAAGTAAGCCGGCTTGCCTGTCAATTTGCTGAGCGTACCGAATTCGACGATCAGCGTCCCGATTTCTGCAGGATTGCTGATTTCACCGCGCGTCGCGCCGGTTTTCAAGTTGACGTACATGAACGGCATTCCCGTCGGCGAATCGAAAGCGGGCAGCAGCCGATCGCCCAAATCCTGCGCGAGCGCCAGCAGCCGCTTGTCGTTCGTGAGCTCGTAGGCGCTCAGCAGTCCGCCGAGCAGTCGTATCGTAATTTCGAAGTTTTTAACGTAGATGTCTTGATTGAAACTGAGATTCTTCGCGATGAACTCGCGCGTTTTGTCCGCCTCGTCGCTTAGGCCCATCAGGATCATCGTGTCCAGCGCGTCCACCGGAGTCATCTCGAGTGATACACCATACCAATCGCGCGGAGTCTTGCTGAGCGGCCGCAGCTCGTCGTGTCCCCAGGCGTATTGCTTGTAGCCGTTCCACGCGTGGACGAATTCCTGTTTCACCCGGTCGGCCATCGCCGCATCGGAAACCGGTGGAGCCGGTTCCTGTGCCGGCGCATTCGAGCCAGCCGCAGGGACGGTGCTCTGCTGGTCTTGAGGATTTTCCGGACTCGGCGCGGATTTCGCCGGACCGTACGCAACGGCACAAATCAAAAGGAACGCGATCACAAACGACGAGTGGTGGCGCTTCGCAGGCAAGAGCGCGCTCCCAAGAAGACGCACAAGGGGTCCAATACCGAAAATCGGCGCGATTCTATCCCCCTTACCGCGGCACAAGCGAGCGAATCTTCTGGATCACAAGATCGATGCCCACTTCGTTGTACCCGCCCTCGGGGATAATCACGTCCGCGTACCGCTTCGACGGCTCGACAAACTCCAAGTGCATCGGCCGCACGGTCTTCATGTACTGCTCGACGACGGATTCCGTGGTGCGGCCGCGTTCGCGAATGTCGCGCGTCAGCCGCCTGATAAACCGCAGGTCCGGATCGGTATCGACAAAAATTTTCACGTCCATCAAGTCGCGTAGCGCATGGCTTTCGAAAATCAGAATCCCCTCGACAATGATTGCGGGACGCGGCTCGATGCGTACCACGTTGTCCCCGCGGCGATAGTTCGCAAAGTCGTACGTCGGGCGCTCGATGGTTTGCCCTTCGCGCAGCCGCCGGACGTGCTCCGCCAGCAGCGGCGTGTCCATCGAATCCGGATGATCGAAGTTTTGCTTCGTGCGTTCTTCGAAGGAGAGTTCGGCGAAGGACTTGTAGTAGTTGTCCTGCTCGAGCACCACGACGTTCGTTTCGGAGATGGCTTCGATAATCCGGCTCGTGATCGTCGTCTTTCCCGAGCCGGTGCCCCCGCAAATTCCGATAATCAGCGGACGGCTATCGAGCGGTCGAATCGCCAACCTCCTAGCTCGCCCTGCGCCTCTTGGCCTTCTTCTCCTCAATCACCGCCTGCGCTGCCGCCAGCCGCGCGATGGGTACGCAGAACGGGGTCGCGCTCACATAGTCCATGCCCACCCGGTGGCAGAACTTCACGCTTTCGGCCTCGCCGCCGTGCTCGCCGCAGATTCCCACCTCTAGCTTCGGCCGCGTCGCGCGTCCGCGCCTGATGCCCCAGTCCACCAGCATTCCCACGCCCTCGACGTCGATCGATTGGAACGGGTCCGCCTTGAAGATTCCCGTCTTGTGCTCGTCCACATACTCCGGCAGGAAACGGCCCGCATCGTCGCGCGAAAGGCCCATCGTCGTTTGCGTCAGGTCGTTTGTGCCGAACGAAAAGAATTCCGCAATTTCCGCAATTTGATCGGCAAGCAACGCGGCCCTTGGCAGCTCAATCATGGTCCCGACGAAATAGTGAAGTTTTACTTTAGCTTGCGAAATGATCTCGTCGGCCACGCGTCGCGTCGCGTCGTCGAGAATCTTCATCTCCTTCTTGTCCAAAGTGAGCGGATGCATGATCTCAGGTATTACTTTAATGCCCCGCCTCTGGCAATCGATCGCGGCTTCGATGATCGCTTGTACCTGCATCTCGAGAATTTCCGGATAAATGATCGCCAGCCGGCAACCGCGCAGGCCAAGCATGGGGTTCGCTTCCTTCAACTGTTCCATCCGGCGCAGGATCGCCTCGCGCCTCACCCCGATTTTCTTCGCGAGCTGTTCTTGCTTCGCTGGATCCTTGGGAATGAATTCGTGCAGGGGGGGATCGATTAGCCGAATCACCACCGGCAGGCCGTCCATCACTTGAAATAGGCCAATGAAGTCGTTCCGTTGGAACGGCAGCAGCTTCGCCAGAGCCTTTTTCCGCGCCTCCGTGGTGTCCGCCAGAATCATTTCCTGGATGGCCTGCTGGCGCTCTTCGCTCTTCTCCGGCTGCTCGAAGTCCTTGAAGAACATGTGTTCAGTGCGGCACAGGCCGATTCCTTCGGCGCCCAGATCGCGCGCCACCTTCGCATCGTGCGGAGTATCCGCATTCGCGCGCACGCCAATCTTACGAATGCCGTCGGCCCATTCCATCACCGTCGCGAACGCCTTTGGTGGCGCCGGTCGCACCAAATCGATTTCGCCGGTGTAAACCGTGCCGTCGCTCCCATCCAGCGTGATCCAGTCGCCTTCCTTCACAACGCGGCCGTTCACGCTTACCCGCTTCTGTTCGGGATTAATGTCGAGCTTTTCCGCGCCGACGATGCAGCATTTGCCCCACCCGCGCGCGACCACTGCTGCGTGGCTCGTCTTGCCGCCGGTCGCTGTCAGGATTCCCTGCGCGACGAACATCCCGCCGACGTCTTCCGGACTCGTTTCACGACGCACAAGAATCACCCTCTCGCCCTTGCCTGCCCATTCCTCGGCGTCACGCGCGGTGAACACCGCCTTGCCTACCGCCGCTCCCGGCACTGCGTTGATCCCACTTGCCAATTTGCGGCTCGCCAGTTCGTTGCGCGCCAACTTCGGATCGAGCACGGGATAGAAAAGCCGCTCGACATCCTCACCTTTCAAACGTTCAAGTGCTTCTTCAATTGTGATCAGCTTCTCGTTCGCCATGTCCACAGCCATTTGAAACGCGGCCCCCGGCGAACGTTTGCCCGTCCGCGTCTGGAGCATGTACAGTTCCCCGTTCTCGACCGTGAACTCCAGGTCCTGCATGTCGCGATAGTGCTTCTCGAGCTTCGAGCGCACGCCTTCGAGTTGCTTGTAAACTTTCGGCATCCGCTTCGCCATTTCCTTCAAATGCATCGGCGTGCGGATACCCGCCACCACATCCTCGCCCTGCGCGTTGATCAGGAAGTCGCCGAAGAAAACCTTCTCGCCAGTCGATGGGTCGCGCGTAAAGCAAACTCCTGTGCCCGAATCCTCGCCCGTGTTCCCAAACACCATCTGCACCACGTTTGCCGCGGTGCCGAGCAGTCCTGTGATCTTCTCCACACGCCGATACGTGACGGCCTTCTCGCCCATCCATGACTCGAAAACCGCCCCGACTGCGCCCCACAACTGTTCTTCGGGATCATTCGGAAAGTCGCGCTTTGTCTTCTCCTTGAAATAGGCCTTGTACTCGTCCACGAGCTGGCGCCAGCCTTCCGCCGTCACCTGCGTGTCGTCCTTCACGCCAAGATAATTCTTCAAGTTGCGCAGCCGCGATTCCAGTTCTTCCTTCGGCAGTCCGATCACGACGGACGAATACATCTGCACAAAGCGCCGGTAGGCGTCGTAAGCAAAGCGCTCGTTTTTCGTGTTTCGCGCCAGCGCCTGGACGGACCTGTCGTTCAGGCCCAGGTTCAGAATCGTCTCCATCATGCCTGGCATCGAACGCGCCGACCCGGAGCGCACGCTCACCAGGAGCGGGTCCTTCGCATCGCCAAGTTTTTTCTTTGTCAGTTTCTGGAGTTTAGCGACGGCCTTAGCCACTTCAGCTTTCAACTCATTCGGATACTTGCGACCGTGCTTGAAGAAGTAACCGCAGGCTTCAGTGGTAATCGTGAAACCTGCCGGAACTGGCAACCCGATACGCGTCATCTCTGCTAGGCCCGCGCCCTTGCCGCCAAGCAACTCCTTCATGTCTCCGGTTCCGTCCGCCTTGCCCGCGCCGAAAAAATAGACGTATTTCATTTTTACCTCGAAGTATTACTTAAGATCCGTGTCGTGACCGCCGACCATCGTCGGCCTGACGACATTCCAATCAAAACTTTAGAATTTCATGCCCCAAAACCGATGACTGCTTATCTCAGGTAAACGCTCACGTCACCCGGCATCAGTTAAGACGCGCGCGGCGAGAACCTTCGCATGTCACTTCACTTCTTCCCCCGCCAGTTCCGAAAAATCAGCGATCGTCGAGAACTCCTTCAATAGATTCCCGAGCAGCGCAATTCTGTTCCGGCGCACCTCTTCATCTTCAACCATCACTAGAACTTTGTCGAAGAAGTGATCAACTGCGGGTCGCAGCCCGGAAATTTTCTCAAGCGCGTCTCGATATTTTTTCTCCTTGCGCGTCTCCGCGGCCTCTCTGCCGATCTTCTGCGCTACCATGTGGAGCTGCAGCTCAGCGGGTTCCTTCAGCAACTCCTGCCGTACCGCTCCTTGCCGCTTGTCGCCAGCGCCTGCCGATTTTTCGAGAATATTCCGGATCCTCTTGAACGACGCCGCCAGCGGACCGAAGTTTTTGGTCGTCCGGATTGCCTTCACGGCCGCCACTCGCTCCGCGGCATCCACTAAGTCGTCTGCGCCCGCCGCGAACGCCGCGTTGATTTCGTCATATGCGAATCCACGCCGCTCCCGCAGGATGAATCGCGCCCTCTCCAACAAAAATTCCATTACTTGCTTCTGTACCGCCTCGCTGGCTTCGATTTTCGGCGGATTCTCGCGCAACGCTTTCGCGGCTGCGGAGGTCGCCGCCGAAAGCGAAATCGGCAGCTTGCGTTCCAGAATGATTTTCACGATGCCGAGTGCAGCCCGCCGCAAAGCGAAAGGATCACTTGAACCTGTCGGGATCGCGCCCACCGCGAAGCACGCGACGATGGAATCCAGTTTGTCCGCCAGCGCGACGGCGCAACCCTTCAGGTTTCGGGGCAGCGGATCGTCCAACCCCACCGGCTTATAATGATCGTAAATCGCCCACGCGATGTCTTCAGGCTCGCCTTGGGCTCGCGCGTACAGTCCGCCCACAATCCCCTGCAACTCCGTGAACTCGCGCACCATTTCCGTTACCAGGTCGCATTTCGCGAGTTCTGCTGCACGGTCCGAACCCGCCACGTCGGCCTTCGCCACGCCCGCGCTGAACCATTGCTCAGCCAGCCAACGCGCGATTGACCGCGTCCGCTCCACTTTGTCGCGATAACTTCCAAGCCGCGACTCGTACGTCACATGCGCGAGCTTCGGCAAATAATCTCCGAGCCTGAGCTTCTGGTCCGCATCCCAGAAGAATTGTGCGTCGGCGAACCGCGCCCTCATCACCCGTTCGTGCCCGGCGCGCACCAGTCCCTTCGCATCGCGATCGAGATTGATCACAGCCAGAAAATGCGGCGCCAATTCTCCGCCGCGATTCTCTACGCCGAAATACTTCTGATGATCTCGCATCACGGTGAGCAGAATTTCCTCGGGCAATGCGAGGAACGCCGGATCGAAGCTTCCCATGATTACGGTAGGAAACTCGTTTAGGTAAGTCACGAGCTCCATTAGTCCCGCGTCTTCCCGGGGGCGCAATCCGTGCTTTGCTGGAACAGCGCGAACCTCCGCCTCAATCTTCTTGCGCCGCGCTTCCGGTCGGCACAATACAAAGTTTTTCTTTAACTTCTCTTCGTAGTCGTTCGAGCCACCGAGAGACACCGCACTCCTCCCAAGAAACCGGTGTCCTTCGGTGCGATTACCTGTCCTCACATCGGCGAATGTCGCAGGAATCACTTTGCCGTCCAACATCGCTACGATCCAGCGCACTGGTCGAATGAATCGCGGTCCCTGCGCACCTGTCCAATACATCGACCGCGGCCAGCTGATTTCCTGGATCGCGGCGGGCAGTCCCTCTGCAAGAATGTGTGACGCGGCTCTACCGGCGACGACTTGTTTCACCGCCACGTACTCGCCTTTCGGCGTACTTACAATTGTCAGCGCTGAAAGGGCCACTCCCTGCTTCGTCGCAAAACTCTCTGCCGCGCGCGTTGGCTCGCCGTTTACATACGCCACCGCCTTGGGTGGCCCCGTCACTTCGCGAACGATGTCTTCTTGCTTGAGTCGCACGCCTCGAGCGATCGCCGTTAGCCTTCTGGGTCCACCGAAAGTTTCAACCGCTTCGTGAGCTGTCGACTCGTCGACTAGGCGATTCGTCGCCAGATGCTTTTCAAGTATCACCTTCAATTCGTGCGACGCCTTCAGAATCATTCCCGCAGGAATTTCTTCACATCCAATCTCGAAAAGAAGATCGCCAACGGCGGGCGCTGCCGCATGCTTCCGCATTTTGGCCGCCGCAGCACCCCTCATGCTGACACTCCCGCGGATGCACTGGCACCGCTCGCCTTAGCTGCGGCACCGTCGGCGCTCGCAACAAGCGTTCGCTGGTCGAACCAATCCGCCGCAGCCTTGCACGCGAGCTTGCGTACACGGCCGATCATCGCCGCGCGTTCCGTCACCGAAATCGCGCCACGCGCGTCGAGCACATTAAATAGGTGGGAGCACTTCAGACAGAAATCGTACGCCTGGAGCACCGGAAACCGCCGCTTCACGTCGCCCTTCGCCTTCGCGTACAGATCGAGAAGCCGCACAGCCTCCGCTTCTGCGACTTCAAATTGCTTCCGCGTCGCACTTATGTCGGCATACTCGAAGTTGTACGCCGAAAACTGCTGCTCCTCCGCCAGCCGCACCTGCGCGTAAGTCATCGTGTCCGACCAACGTACATCGAAGACGCTGTCAACCCCTTGCAGGTATGCCGCGATGCGGTCGAGCCCATAGGTAATCTCCGCCGAAATAGGATCCAAATTGAATCCACCGCTCTGCTGAAAGTAGGTGAACTGCGTGATCTCCAATCCATCAAGCAGCACCTGCCAACCGATTCCCCACGCGCCCAGCGTCGGCGATTCCCAGTTATCCTCTTCGAATCGAATGTCATGTTCTTTCAAATTGATTCCGGCCGTGGCCAAACTTTCTAAGTAAACGCTTTGAATGTCGGCAGGCGACGGCTTAAGGATCACTTGAAGCTGTGTGTGCTTGTATAGCCTGTTGGGATTCTCGCCGTAGCGTCCGTCCGCTGGCCGGCGGCTCGGCTGCGCGTACACGACGCGATAAGGCTCAGGTCCAAGCACGCGTAGAAAAGTTTCGGGGTGCATCGTGCCGGCGCCCACTTCGACGTCGTAAGGTTGCTGCAGCACGCAATCGCGGCTCGCCCAAAATTCTTCAAGTTTCAGTAAAAGATTCTGGAAGGTCAGTCCGCGCGGCTTCGCGTTCGCTTTCACTGGAAGTGCTGCTTGAGGCTTTGTTTTTTTTCCGCTGCGAAGCGATCTCTTCAAGCCGGCGACTCCAGAAGCTCCCTCGAGGTGAGCTTGCGGTCGATCTGATGCTCAATCACATCCAGCATCGCGTCTGTCAGTTCCCTGGCCGCGCGTGCCGGAATCGTGTCTGCCGACAGCCTCTCCAAATTCCCCGCCAGCATTTTACGCGCCCCCGCCACGGTCGCGGCAGAAATCACGCGCATTCCGGGAACTCGATCTTTCGCGCAGGCGACCCCACTTCCGCTCCTGGCGAAATATGCCGGCTCGCCGACGATTGCTTTTCCGCACTTCCAGCAAGTCTCAAGCGACGGCAGCCAGCCACCGAGCTTCACCGTCCATAGCGAAAAATAGGCAAGCGGCAGTTCCGGCTTCCGTGTTCGCTTCACCGCTTGCGACGCCAGCAGGAGCAGCCTGAAATTTGCGTCGGATGCTTCGCGCTCCGGCAGAACCGTCTCGGTGATTTCGCTGAACAGCGCCAGCGCCACGCCCGAGGCGTAATCCCGAAACGCGTCGAGAAACGATTCAATCAGCTCGCACTGGCTGACGCGCACCAGATCGCGCGTCTCGCGCTCGAAATACCAAATCCGAATGTGAGAGAGCCGCTCAAGGGTTGACCCGAATCGGCTTTTTGGCCGCCGAGCACCCGCTGCTACGCCGCGCAGGCGTCCCGCCGTGCGCGACAAAAAACTGACGAGCCGATCGGCCTCGCCCAGCGGATAACTCTGCAGGACGATTGCCTCGGATTCGTGGAGCGGCATCGAAGCAAATTTTTCTATCACAGCATCAGAGAAAAGAAAAGCGCACTGCGACGCAATCCGTTTGAATTTTCGTGCGACTTCGCTACAGTGTTGCGCTATGGCGCGCCGCATAAGACCTCTCAACTCCCGCGCAGGATCATGGCACGACTTGGAAGTGGCCGGCGTCGGGATCAACGCCACAGACACGATCATGCGCCTGCCCCACTTCCCCACTCTCGACTCAAAGGTGGAGCTGCTTTCCGCCGAGGTGAAACCAGGCGGCCAGGTCGCAAGCGCCATGGTGGCGTGCCGACGCTGGGGCCTCGCAGCCCGGTACGTTGGCAAAATCGGCGACGATGCGGCTGGCAAACTTCAGAGACGGGAAATGAAGCGTGAGGGCGTCGCCGCGCGTTGGATCACCGCTCGCGGCGCGTCCAGCCAGATCGCCTATATATTGGTTGACGAGCCTTCCGGCGAACGCACGGTTCTTTGGAAACGTGACGCCGCAATCGCCCTCGCACCGAAAGATCTCAAGCGCAACTTTATCTCAGGGGCAGCTGTACTCTTGGTCGACGGCCACGACACCGCCGCCGCGATACAAGTCGCCCGCTGGGCTCGCGCCGAAAAGATTCCCGTCGTCGCCGATCTCGACAACCGCTATCCCGGTGTTGAGGCGTTACTTGAATTCGTCGATTTCCCGATTACATCGAAAGACTTCCCCGCGCGTACCAGTGGTGAGAAGGACCTCTTGAAGTCACTTCCGCTGATCCTTTCGAAGTTCAAGTGCCGCTCGACGGTTGCAACACTGGGCCGCCTCGGTGCCCTTGCGTGGGACGGTTCGCACTTTACATTGAGCCCCGGCTTCCACGTGCGAGCCATCGACACCACAGGTGCCGGTGACATTTTCCACGGCGCCTTCGTCTATGGCTTGGCCCACAAGATGGAACTTGAGTCGCTACTTGAATTCTGCTGCGCGGCTGCCGCGCTGAACTGCACCGCTCCCGGCGCACGCGGGCACATTGCCACCCTGGGTGAGATCTCTAGACTCCGCGCGAAGGGCGAGCGGTCCGAACTTGCCTACACGCAAGACGATCTGCAGGCAGCCGCAGCGGCAGTCCAGCAAAATGCATTGCGTACCATCCACCTTGCGGGCATCCAGAAATGATCCCGCTAAAGAATCTCGATCCGCGCCGCTCTTTCCCGATCATCACGCTGATTCTGATCGCGGTGAATGTGTTGGTTTTCGTTCACCAATTGTCTCTTCCGCCCCGGGTCGCCGACGCCTTTGTCAGCCAATACGGCTTGGTTCCCGCAAAAATCTCTTTGGCGCTTGCCGGTCGTCACTACACGCTTCTCGACGCGCTGCTGCCGCTCTTCACCTGCATGTTTCTACATGGTGGCTTCCTGCACATTATTGGCAATATGTGGTTCCTCTGGATCTTCGGCGCCAACGTGGAAGATCGTCTTGGGCCACTTCCCTATCTTCTGTTCTATCTCATTTGCGGAGTCGGTTCAGGAGCTACGCAGGTTGCCTTCTCCTGGGGCTCGCGTGTCCCGTCGATCGGAGCGAGCGGAGCGATTTCTGGAGTCCTCGGCGCATTCATTGTTTTCTTCCCGGGCGCGCGCATCCTCACGCTTGTGCCGCTGTTCATCATCTTTTTCATGGCGCGTATCCCCGCGATTGTCTTCATCGGGTTGTGGTTCCTGATTCAGTTCCTAAGTGGGGTTGAGTCGCTGAAGCTGCCGGCGTCTGCCAGCATGGGAGGCGTTGCATGGTGGGCCCATATTGGCGGGTTCTTTATGGGTGTCGTGCTTGCAAAGATATTCGACCCGGGCAGTCGCCGAGCCGACATCTACAGTCCTTATTGAAATCGCAAAATCGGCGCTGGGCGCGCGACTTCATACGCAACTTTAAGTCATGTTGATATCAGAGCCGTGCGCGCGGGCTTCGTGAAATCACGCGGACAGTTGCTGTGGCCACGATTCAACCTGTAGTTTAATTTTACGCCGAGGTGCTCTTCGCGCGCGACGGTTGCGCCGCATACTTCTCGGTCAACTCACGCTCCGCTTCCAGCCAATGCTCTCCGTCACGCCCTTCCGGGCGGCCCGATGCTTCATAGAGTTCATAGGCGCGGATCGCGATCTCTTCGTGCGTAGGACCTGTGCCGGGTCGATCGAGACTCGACGCTGATTCGGTTACATCTAGGTCGGGCTTTTGCCTGCTCATAGCTCCTCCTCGCCTGGAGCGAACTTCGCGTTGCGGAGGATTCTACGCCTCCGCGACATCCTGTCAATTCCCGGAATCCTTTAGGCCGAACTTAGTGTTTGAGTCTGCTGGCGATCCAATCTCCCACTTCTCGCGTGCCCATCGACCCACCCAAGTCCGTCGTCGTCTTCCCGTCCGCGATTGCCGCGCGCACCGCGTTCTCAAGCGCTCGCGCCTCGGCATGCCACCCGATGTGCTCAAACATCATGCCCGCTGCTAGCACGGACCCCATCGGATTCGCCACATTCTTCCCCGCCAGCGGGGGCGCCGAGCCGTGCACCGGCTCAAACAAAGACACCTGCCCTGGATGAATGTTGCCCGACGGCGCCAGCCCTAACCCGCCGATCAGCCCCGCACCCACATCGCTCGCAATATCGCCAAACATGTTTCCCGTCACAATCACGTCAAACTGCCGCGGGTCGCGTACTACCTGCAGCAGCAGATTGTCGATGTACATATGACTCGCTTCGATTTCCGAATATTCCTCCCGCACTAGCTTGAAAACGCGCTGCCATAAGTCATGACCGAATGTCAGCGCATTCGACTTGTCGCTCATGCACACCCGTCGCCGCCCGGTGCGCCGCGCGTACTCGAACGCGTAGCGAATGATTCGCTCGACGCCCTTTCGTGTATTGATATCTTCCTGCGTCGCAATCTCGTCGGGCGTTCCCTTCTTGAAAATCCCGCCCATTCCCACGTACTCACCTTCGGTGTTCTCCCGAAAAACTACGAAGTTCACATCCTTCTCCGCGCGATCCTTCAAGGGCGTTAGCCGCCGGTCAAACAACACGCACGGCCGCACATTCACGTAAAGGTCCAACTTGAATCGAAGCCCGAGCAGAATATCCGCCGCATGCTGATTCGTCGGCACCCGTGGGTCGCCCATCGCGCCGAGCAAGATAGCGTCAAAGTCGCGCCGTAACATTTCGGGCGCATCCGCCGGCAAAGTCGTTCCGTCACGCAGATAGCGGTCCGCGCCCCAATCGAACTCGGTAAGCTCCAGCATCCGACCGCCTGCCGAGGCAGCCCCCTTCATGGCGTCGACCGCTTCGCCGATCACTTCTCGGCCGATCCCGTCGCCGGGTATCACCGCAATTCTCCTGCGCGACTCGTTCGTCATATGGGCCGCGACCGTAGCATCCGCATGCGTGCAT
>Ga0126373_10003448_pt1 | contig 11854 bp, 9 predicted proteins | sample PanSoiMetPlot_11_FD_92545 | JGI IMG/M metagenome (GOLD analysis project Ga0126373, IMG submission 92545) | Tropical forest soil microbial communities from Panama - MetaG Plot_11 | ecosystem: Environmental > Terrestrial > Soil > Tropical forest > Bulk soil | place: Panama | collected 2016-02-17
GAGCGATCCGGAGGTGCTGCGGGTCGCGGTACCAGATGTTGACTGTCTGGGTGCCCGACGTCAGGTCGGCCGCACCGCCAGACTGGGAGGCCTGCGGGAGCTGCGGGAGCTGCGGCAGCCCGAGATTGGCCGTCTCCTGCACCGTCGCTGTGAACGGCCCGTACGGCTTGCTGGTGGCCTGGATTATCTCGGCCACGAGCTGCGCGGCCGTCCGAGGCGGTAGCGAAGGAACCGCTGCGCTGGCCACCGCAGTGGCCGCGGCGATGATGCCGACAGCTGCCAAGATCCCAGCTGGAACCGCCCATCGGGATCGAGGATTCAGCCCGTTCACGTGATTCACCCGCCGTTATCCGAAAGCACCCCGTCTCAGCCAACAATAGCTTTGGTTATTCTCAGGGACGTCATCCCGGAGTATGAGGTGATGTCAGCCCTGGCTACTACCAGTGGTGCCAGGGCAGCAGCGCGGTGACCGCCACGGCGGCGAACAGCAGCGTCAGATACACGATCGACAAGTGGAAGAGGCGCATCGGTGCCGGACTGACGCCAGCCGCGATGCGCCCTCGTAGCCGGTGTGCCTCGACCAGGAACCAGCCGCCGAGGCCGGCCGCGCAGCACCCGTAGATCCAGCCCGCGTACGGCGTCAGCACCAGCGTCACGCCTACCATCGCGTAGGAGTAGAGCAGGATCTTCCGCGCCACCCTGGACGGCGTCGCGACGACGGGCAGCATGGGCACGTTCGCGGCGGCGTAGTCGTCGCGGAACTTGATCGCGAGTGCCCAGAAGTGCGGTGGCGTCCAGAAGAAGATCACGGCGAATAGCACGCCGGCCCACACGCTGATTCTGCCGGTCACTGCCGCCCAGCCGACCAGCACGGGGAAGCAGCCGGCCGCGCCGCCGATCACGATGTTGGAAGCGGTACGCCGCTTCAGGCCCAGGGTATAGATGAACACGTAGAACAAGATCGCCGCATCGGCGAGCGCGGCCGCCAGCCAGTTTGCGGCGAGGCCCAGCAGCAACGTCGAAGCCGCGCCAAGGACTACGCCGGAGAAGAGGGCCTCGCCCGGCTTGATGGCAGTGCCAGCGGCCGGTCCGGCATCGCCATGCCCGGTCACTTGCACCCGCGCCACCAGCGGTCGTCCTCTGGTGCGCCGCATGACGGCGTCGATGTCGCGATCGATGTAGCAGTTCAGCGTGTTCGCACTGGCGGCAGCCAGTGCGCCGCCGAGCAGCGTGACAAGCAGGAGCCGCAGCGATGGGAGCCCGCGGTCGGCGAGCATCATTGTCGGCAGCGTCGTGACGAGCAGGAGCTCGATGATGCGGGGCTTGGTGAGCAGGAACAGGCTCCTGGCAATCAGCCGCGCCGACCGGCGGCCGCTCGATGCCGCGGGCTCGGTGGCAGGCGCCAGTGCGCCCGTCATCCCTGTCACTCGCTTGCCTCCGCGACTGTCGAACCAAGTGCGCGGTCACGCCAGGCCTAGCGCGAATGACGACCACCGCGTCAGCAGACACGTTACCCGGCGAGCCGACCGCGCCCGCCGGGCGGCTCAGGCATTGCGGATCGCGACAGTTTGTATACAGCAAGTCACATCTGCCTTGCATCGCCTAGCCAGCCGGGATAGTCGCGCTAGATTCAATGGCGAACGCACAGGGCACCTGACCCGGCCTGGTTCCGGACAGGCGTGGTTTCGGACCCGCGTGATATCAGACAGGAGAGCCAGCCCATGGAGTGCCCGGCGGGCGACGGCGCCCCCGCCCGCCCGCGGTGGCGCGGCGCATCGACGCCGCCAGCGCGAGGTGGGCTGACCGGCAGCCTGGCTAGCGGGCCGGGCTAGCCGTGCCGGGAATGACCGTTCCTACGGGCGCCGCCAGCGCAGCGCTCGCCGCAGCCTTCAAGTCGGCACTGCTGAACCAGGGCGAAGTCGTCTTCATGATCTTCGTCCTGCTGGCCATCGCGTGGGTGACATGCCGGGAACTTCTGCTGGCAAAGGCCAAGGCGCGCCTCACGTTCCGGCTCGCGGCGAGCCGGGCGGACCGCGTGCCCGAGCCGACCGCGCGCCAGGTGGTGCGGATCGGCTTCGGCATCCTGTGGATCTTCGACGGGCTGCTCCAGGCCCAGCCGACCATGCCGGGCGATCTGCCGTCGCATGTGATCGGCCCGGCTGCGGCCGGCTCGCCCGGCTGGGTCTTGCACACGGTGGGCTGGGCGGCAACTGCCTGGTCCGCCCACCCCGTCGAGGCCGCCGCCGGTGCGGTCTGGATCCAGCTCGGCATCGGTGTCTGGCTGCTGTCCGCTACCAGCACGCGCTGGTCGCGGGCGGGCGGACTGATGAGCATCGGCTGGGGGCTTGTCGTCTGGGTCTTCGGCGAGGCGTTTGGCAGCCTGTTCGCGCCGGGCGCGACCTGGCTCATGGGCGCGCCGGGAGCGGCGTTGTTCTACAGCGTGGCTGGACTGCTGCTGGCACTGCCGCTCACCGCTTGGCACGATCCCCGCCTGGGCCGCTGGGTACTTCAGGTCAGTGGTGCGCTCATGCTGGCCTTCGCCGTGCTGCAAGCGTGGCCGGGTCGCGGCTACTGGCAGGGCAGGCTGCACGGTCAATCAGTCTCGCTCGCCGCTGCTATCGGCGCTATGGCCGCCGGCAAGCAGCCGACTGTCCTGCACCGTCTCGTTGGCAATGCGAGTTTGCTTGTGGCCAGTCACGGCTTCGCTGTCAACCTCGGCACCGTGATCGTGTTGGCTGCGACCGGAGGTTGCTTGCTGACCGGACGCGCCGCGTTCGCGCGGCCCGCAGCGATTGTCGCCATTGCGATCTGCGTGACCGACTGGGTGTTTGTCCAGGACCTTGGCTTCTTCGGCGGGGTCGGCACCGACCCGAACAGCATGCTTCCGCAGGCTCTCCTCCTGACCGCCGGGCTCGTCGCAATGGCACCCGTCCGGGCGGCAGTCGTTCTGGAACGTGGCGTCGTCGACCATGCGCCAGCGGATGCTGCACCCGCCGGTGTACACGCGGAGCCGACGGGAACTCTGACGTGGCGCAGCGGCCGACCGCCTGGCCGAGCCGTCCGGGCCATCGGCGTCGCGCTGGGCATGGCCAGCGCGAGCACCGTCCTCGCCCTGTGGGCCGGCGCGATGGTCATACTCGGTGCGGTGCCGCTGGCGGTGGCGACAGTGCAGCGAGGCCCCGCACAGGTTGTCTCGGCGTCTCACCCGCACGCCGCCGTTGCGATCCGGCCGGCGGTCGCCGCGCCCGTTGCGACAGGGGCGGCATCGCCACTCGTGGCGACCCGGCGTTCAGAGGCCGCAGCTGCTGACCGCCGCGCTGAAGGCCGTCTTCCAGGCTTCCGCTGACCGGACCGGCGCTGCCGGGGGTGGCTTGGCCCGATCTAGCGCCGCGAGCGCGCAGCGCGTGACGTCGCTGGCCCCAGCCGACGTGACCATGGCGTCGCCGAGCTCGAGCTCGTGCTGCAGATTGTCACGCCCGTGGCCCTGAACGACGTCCAGCAGTAGTAGCGGTCTCCCGACGGTTCTGGCTTCCGAGCACGTGTCACCCGAACTGGTGATCACGAGGTCAGCAGCCGACATCAGGTCAGGGATCCGGTCGGTGAACCCGAACGCGTGCACCCTGGGCTGGCGGACAGCTGCGGCGGCCAGCTTCCGCGCGAGCCGCCGATTGCGGCCCGCGACAGCCAGCACGTGGACGCCGGCGCTGGCCAGCGCTTCGGCCGCCTCTGCGACCGGACCGAGTCCCCAGGCGCCCGACATCAGCAAGACGCAGCGTTCGCCGGGCGGCACGCCGAACGACGCCCTTGCTTGCACCTGTCCGAGCGCGTGATAAAACGCCGGCCTAACCGGCGGCGGCACCACCTGCACCTTGGCGTCAGGCTGGAATCGCAGCACCGCGAGTTCTGCGATCTCCGCAGTCACCAGGTACATGTCGACGTTGCGGTGCACCCACAGCCGGTGCGGCGTCACGTCGGTGCAGAAGACGATGTGGCGCATCGTCGGGTAGCGGCAGGCCAGTTCGCTGGCCGCCGCGGCGCCTGTTGCGAAAACGGAGATGAGCAGATCGGCTGGGTGCTCGTCCAGGAAAGCGCGGAGCCTCGGCACGAGCTGACTCCGCGCCCCGGCGTCGGCCAGCCTGGCGAGTCTGCCGCCGGTCCGCAGCGACGCGTAATGAAAGGCGTCGTACAGTCCTGGCACTGACAGCATCGCCCGGAAGACCACTTCGCCCGCTGAGCCGGTCCGGCTGCGCATCATCTTCATCGCGTCCAGCGTCGACGTCGTCCAGCCCTGCGACTCAAGGGATGTGGCGCACGCCGACGCCAGCGCGTCGTGGCCCATGCCGATAGACCCCGACAACAGCACGGCGGCCCGTTCGGCGGTCATGCTCCTGCCTCCGCCGGCGACGGCTCGTCCAGTTGCCTGTTCAGCCAGTCCAGGTACAGCCGGACGCCTTCGGCGAACGAAGTAACCGGCGACCAGTCGAGCAGTTCTTTCGCTAGCTGTGCGGATATGCTCACGCCCTCGTAGTCCGCGGGTCGGGCCGCCACGTGGCGGACCGGCACCTGACGCACGAGGCTGCAGACGGTGTCGGCGATCTCCCGTACTGACACCGGCGTGCCGCCCTCGATTGCCAGCGTCTGATCCGCCGCGGCGGGCGCGAGCGCCCGAACGTGTGCGTCAGCGAGGTCCTCGACGAACACATAGTTTCTGTGCTGCTCGCCCGTCCCCGCGATGGTGATCGGCTGACCCGCGAGGGCGGCCCGCACGAACCGAGCGACGACCAGTGCCTCGCGCATGCGCGGCCCGTACGGGATGCCGTACCTCAAGATGGTGAAGTGCTGCCCGTACATCTCCCGGTAGCTGTGCACCAGCAGCTCGGCCGCCAGCTTCGTGGCGACGTACACGTGACCCGGGCTGCGCAGGTCGATCGGGGCGTCCTCGGTCAGCTCGCCATGGCCGACAGCCGCTCCGTAGACCCACACGGTGCTGGCGAGCAAGAAACGCCCGACGCCGGCCGAACGCGCTGCCTCAAGGACGCGGGCGGTCCCCTCGACGTTGAGCCGCACGGCCCGCACCGGGTCAGCAGCGACATCGTTAACGTCGGCGGCTCCGGCCAGGTGATACACGGCTTGAGCGCCGGTCATAGTGGCCTCGAGAACGGCCGCGTCGAAGATGTCCGCGTGCTTGTACTCCGCCTTCGGATTGATCCAGCGCCGATCGACATCCAGGACGGTGACGTCATGTCCGTCCCGGATTAGGTGATCGACGACGTGCGAGCCGATGAACCCGCAGCCCCCTGTTACTGCGATGCGCATGTGTCCACCTTTACCCGCAGGACGGCGACGGACACCGGCGGCATCCGTTACACCCGGGCCAGAGCGGTATAGACGGCCGTCACGCCGTCCACGACCTGGTCCACCTCGTCGGTCGTCATATCGGAGTGAATCGGCAGGCAGATGTGCCGGGCGCACAGGTCTTCCGCGACCGGCAGCGGTGGGCCAGCGAACTCGGCGAACACCGGCTGGCGGTGCAGCGGCAGGTCGTACACCTCGCCGGACAGTCGAACCGCATGGTCCTCCGCGAGTTTCTGCTTGAACATCGCCCGATCCACGCCGGATGGCAGGACAGCGATGTACTTGTAGAAGTTGGTCCGGCATCCGGGCGGCTCAACGAGGGGATCCAAGCTGTCAAGGCTTGCGAGGGCGGCGTCGTAGCGCGCAGCCACGTCGCGGCGGTGCTCGATGAACGCAGTCATCCGACGCAGGTGCACGAGACCGGTGACCGCCGCCTGCTCCGACATTCGCCACGCGTAGCCGTGCAGCACGTGATGGTTCGCGCTCGCTGTGCCCTTCCCCTGATCGCGGTAGATGCGTGCCTGCTGCTCGACGTCGTCGGACGCCGTCAAGATCATGCCGCCCTCGCCGCAGGTGACCACTTTCGTCGGGAAGAAGGAGAATCCCGCCGTCACTCCGAACGAGCCAGCGAACTGGCCGTCGTAGCTGGCGCCGTGCGCGTGCGCTGCGTCCTCGACGAGCGCGACGCCGCGATCGGCGCAGATCCTTGCCAGCTCGGCGACGTCTGGGGTGATGAGACCGCCGATGTGCACGAGCACTACAGCCGCTGTCTGTGGCGTCAGTGCAGCCCGCAGCGTCGCCGGGCTGAGCGCGAAGGTGCGGTCGTCGACGTCGGCGAACACGGGCCTGCTGCCAGCGCGTAGTGCCGCTTGTGCCGTCGCGAAGAACGTATTGGCCGGAACGATGACGTCACGGTCCGTGACGCCGATCGCGCGCAGACTGATCTCCAGCGCGGCGGTTCCGCTCGAAACTGCTACGGCGTGCGGTGGCGCGGCATTCCGCGGTGAGTGCGCGGCGGCAAAGGCGGCCTCGAACAGCCGCGTGTACGGGCCGAGCGTGAGCGTGCCGCCCGCTAAGATCTCGGCGGTAGCTGCCGCGATCTCCTCCCGGTCGGCTGCCGGAAAGACGATTCGAGCTGCCTGCACTGACAACCGGGTCCCCCTAGGCGCCGGGTGATAGCAACCGTGGCGATAGCAACTGTTAGGCGATGTTGACATGATCCCAGGTAACCGACTGCCGTGTCCGCACCTTTTGCTCGCACGTGTCAGCGTTTGTATCCCGGGCCCCTCGCCAGGCTAGCCTGACCACGGGCCGACCTGCGAGCAGTCGATGAGGATGTCGGGTGAACATTTGGCCAGGCTCCACCACACGCGCTAGCGCGCGAGCACCTCGGCGGAGCGAATCCCGCGCCCGCCGGCCGCTTCGCTCGGCGACATGGCTTGCAGCAGCTGCGGCCGGACTCGCGGTCGCGCACGCCGGTCCCGGCATCACCGGATTCGGGCCAGTGCGCACGCTAGCCTTCCGCCGGCTTGCCGGGCAAGGAGACCCCGACCACGTGGCCCTGACCTTCGACGACGGTCCCGACCCCGAGTCGACGCCAAGCTTCCTGCAGGTGCTGGCCGAGCGCGGTGTCCACGCGACCTTCTTCATGCTTGGCTCGATGATCGAGAAAGCGCCGAGTCTGGCGGCCGAGATCGCGGCCGCAGGCCACGAGGTGGGCGTGCACGGATTTGACCATCATTACCTCACCCTGCGCGGGCCGCGAAGCACTCGGCAGGATCTCAGTAAGGCAACCGACCTGATCGCCGACGTCACCGGGAAGCGGCCGACGCTGTTCCGGCCGCCGTACGGCGTGCTGAGCGGTGCAGCGTTGCTGACCGCTCGCGAGCTTGGCCTCACGCCGGTGCTGTGGGGTTCGTGGGGCCGGGAGTGGGCATCTGGTGCCTCACCGCAATCGGTCCTCCAGACCCTCATCAGCGGTCTGAACGGCGGGGTGACGGTTCTGCTGCACGACTCCGGCTGCACGTCGCCGCCGGGCGCCTGGCAAGCCGGGTTGGCCGCGGTCCCGGGTCTGCTCGACGAGTGTGACCGCCGCGGGCTGCGTGTCGGTCCGCTGTCAGAGCACGGCCTGCTGAGCCGCCGCTAACTGGCCTCGACCGGAATCCCGATCAGCCGCGCAGTTCTCGCCGCGGCCGGACAACGGTTCCGACGACGCCGGTCAGGGCGTAAGCGATCGCGCCGTGCCACACCGCCGTGAAGGCGCTGCCGAAGATGCCGCTGCCGTGCAGCACCGTCAGCACGAACACGACGATGGCTGCTGCTGCTCCCGGCGCAGCGGCAAACCGCCACGGTCTGCTTCGGGCCCAACGCAGCGCGCGACTGCGCTTGCTCCGAACCAGCGCACCGGCGCCGGCAACGGCGAAGAACGCGACCACACCCATGGATAGTGCGGTCGCCCACTCAAGCCGGAAGCTGAACAGGTGAAAGGCAAGGTGGGTGACCAGATCCGCGCCAGCCACCACGACACCGGCGGCTCCGGCGAGCTTCCACGGCGCCTCGGCTAGTGCCGCTCCAGAGACTGCCACCTCTTCGCGGCGGTTCAGGTTCGGTTGATAGGTGCTCGGCGGTGCTGACATTGTCGACTCCTGCGTGCGGGTTCGTGTCGGTCTTAAGATATATCTCTAACCTGCAACTGACAAGATATATCGTCTTGCTGAGGTAGCCGAGCACGTTTCGGCGCGTTGCGATAGGCGATCCTCAGTGCTCATTCAGCTAACGTCCAGGTCGGTAGTGCTTACTAAGGGACTACCTACATCTGGGCGAGCGTTGCGACTGGAATGGGCGCGACCGACCGCACATAGGCTGGCTTGCACGGGGCAGAGGGTGATGGAGATGGACGAGCAGAGCAACGACGGGCAGCAGCCTGTCTTCTGGGAATCCTGGACTCGGTCATCAGCCGAGTCCGACCCTTCTCAGGCCAGCCCGCCCACCGACGCCGACGTCCCCGCCCCAGCCCAGCCCGCCATCAGTCAAGCGCAGGCCGGGCCAGTAGACGAGGAGCCAGCACTGCCAGAATCGCCACTGCCAGAATCGCCACTGCCCGAGCCAGCACCGCCCGAATCAGCACTGCCCGAATCGGTACCGCCTGGCGAGACGAACGCTGCCGGCGGCGGTCCGGATGACGCCCAGTCGGCGGGACTCACTCAGCCCATCGGATATCCACAGCCTGGTTACGGCCCGCCTGGCTCCGGCTACGAGCAGCCGCCGGCATATGGCCACCAGCCCGGATACGGTCAGCAGAACGGATACGGCCAGCAGGCGGGCTATCCGCAACAGGGTCAGCCCGGCTACGGGGGTCAGCCCGGCTACGGGGGTCAGCCCGGCTACGGGGGCCGGCCTGGCTACGGCAGCCAGCACGGCTACGGCGGCGTGCCCGGCAGCGCCTACGGGGCGGGTGGCGGATACGGCTACCCGCCTGGTGGCGGTTACCCGCCTGGCGGTGGCTATGGCATGCCGGGTGGATACGGGCAACCGCCGCGGCGGCGTCGGCGCGGCCTGACCACTGCAATCACTTATGTCGCCGTTGCCGCCATCGCGGCCGCGGCCGGCGGCCTGGTGGTAGCGTTCGCCGACAGCGGAAGCCAGCAGCCGTCCGCCAGCCAAGGCAGCGGCGCCTTCGGGAACGGATCCGGCAACAACCCGTTCAATGGCAATCCCGGCAACGGACTTTCGCCGGGCTCCAACATCAGCCCGAGCACACTGCGGAACGTTGAGCATGCCGTCAAGCCGGGTCTCGTCGTCATCACCAGCAACCTGAAGTACACCGGCAGTGGCGCCGCCGCGGCGGCCACAGGCATGATCATCAGCAAATCCGGCCTGGTGCTCACCAATAATCACGTCATCAACGGCACAACCCTGTTGAAGGCAACCGTGGTGGCGACCCATACCACCTATACAGCCAAGTGGCTCGGCTACGACAAGAGCTCGGACGTTGCGGTGATCAAGCTACAAGGGGCCAGCGGGCTCACAACGATCCCCGTCGGCAACTCCGGCACGGTCAAGGTCGGCGACAGCGTGATCGGCATGGGGAACGCCGGCGGGACGGGCAGCATCGCCTCTGTCCCAGGGAGCGTGACTGCCCTGAACCAAACGATCACCGCGAGCGATGATGGCAGTGGTGTCGCCCCTGAGCGGCTTACCGGCATGATCGAGACCAACGCCGACATCATCCCTGGGGACTCGGGCGGGCCGCTGGCTAGCACCGACGGCAAGGTCATCGGCATGGACACGGCCGCAAGCACCAACAGCGTCACCAACAACCAGCAGAGCGTCGGGTTCGCCATCCCGATTGACCGGGCGCTGTCCATCGCCAGGCGGATCATCACTGGCCAGGAGGGCGGCGGCATCCAGACCCACACGACGGGGTTCGTGGGAGTGCTGGTGCCGAGCGGGCAGAACGGCGCGCAGAGCACTGCCACGGACCCGCGTGTCCAGCTGCGGCAGGAGCAGGCCAACCAGGCGACCTTCGGTCAGCCGGCGCAGGCGCCCAACGGCTGCGTGCGGAACGACTCGAGCCCTGGCATCCCCGCCAGCATCGCTCCGGTCAGTTCAGGAACGCTGGTGATCGGCTCGCTGTGCAAAACGCCAGCCGCCAACGCCGGTCTGCTTCCCGGCGACGTCATCACCAAGGTGGACGGCCACCAGGTCACCTCGCCGATCTCGCTCATGACCGTGCTCAGGACGGTTCGCGGTGGCTCGAAGGTGACGATGACGTGGGTCACGCCAGCCGACCAGACAGTGACGAAGACCATCACGCTAGCGTCGGCGCCACCTGCATGACCGACAACTAGACCATCTGCCCGCCGAATGACAGCGAGGAGCGGCGGCGTCCGGGTGCCGCTGCTCCTCCGCTTCTCGTGCTTCCCCGTTGCTAAACGATCGTCGGCTCTAGGCCGTCGCCAGCCAGGCCAGCATTCGCTGCTCGCATTCCTCAATCTGCACGAGTGGCACGTGCTCGTTGCGGGTGTGAGCGAGCTGCGGATCGCCCGGACCGTAGTTCACCGCGGGTATGCCGAGCGCGTCGAACCTGGCCACGTCGGTCCAGCCCAGCTTCGCTCGCGGCTGGCCGCCCATGGCTTCAGCGAACGACGCGGCGGCCGGCTGGCCGAGTCCTGGCCTGGCGCCACCCGCGACATCGGTGACGCAGACCTCGAAATCGGCGAACACGGATCGCACATGCTCCGCCGCTTGCTGCGGCGACCGGTCAGGGGCAAAGCGGTAGTTGACGCTGACCACGCATTCATCGGGAATGACGTTCCCGGCGACGCCGCCGCGGATTCCGACGGCGTTAAGACCTTCGTGATAGCTGAGCCCGTCAACCACTGGCTGGCGGGGCTCGTAGACGCGCAGCACGTCCAGGATGCCGCCCGCCGAGTGAATCGCGTTGCTGCCGAGCCACGAGCGCGCGCTATGCGCACGCTGGCCCCGGGCAAGGACGTCGGCACGCAGGGTGCCCTGGCAGCCGCCCTCGACAACGGCCCCGGACGGCTCCAGCAGCACCGCAAAGTCCCCCGCCAGCAAGTCGGGGCGGTGCTGGCTCAAGCGCAGGAGGCCGTTTCGCTCTGCCTCGACCTCCTCGCAGTCATAGAACACGTACGTGACGTCCCGGACGGCACTGGCGAGCTGGGCCGCGAGCCGCAGTTGTACGGCCACACCGGACTTCATGTCGCAGCTGCCGCACCCGTAGAGCAGGCCGTCCTCCAGGTGGGACGGCAGGTTCTCGTGCACCGGGACGGTGTCGATATGACCCGCGAGCACGACGCGCTCGGCCCGGTCGAAATCTGTCCGGGCCACGATGGCGTTGCCATCGCGGTCTAGACGCAAGTGCGCAAGATCAGCAAGTGCGGCAGCGATGGCGTCAGCCAGCGCCCGCTCGTTACCGCTGACCGACTCCACGTCCACGATCTGGGCAGTGAGCTCGGCCGCTGAACACGACAGATCTAGGTGCACGCCGGCAGCATAGCCAGTCAGCCATGGAACACCATGACGTGACGCCGAACACTCGTCACGGCGTCACGGCCCGGCGGGATTCTGCGGTGAGGCGAGCCGCCTGCGTGGCCAGGTAGTGCCGCTCCCGGAGGTTGCCGGTGCGGGCGGCGGCCGCGCTGAACTCCTCGGCCGCAGCCGCGACGTCACCGGTCCGCTCCAGCAGATGCGCCCGTACAGCGTGCAGGCGATGGTGGTCGCCGAGGCGGGCGCTAAGCCCGTCGAGCACGGCAAGACCGGATCGCGGCCCGTTGACCATCGCGGTCGCGACCGCGCGGTTCAGCGTGACCATCGGGTTCGCTGTCATGGTCTCCAGCAGGTCGTACAGGACCAGGATTTGCGGCCAGTCGGTAGCGGCATGGGACGGGGCCTGGTCATGGATTGCCGCGATCGCCGCCTGCAGCTGGTACTCACCTGCGTGCCCGCCGCCGAGCACGCCGCTGATAAGGGCGAC
>Ga0126373_10003449_pt1 | contig 11853 bp, 11 predicted proteins | sample PanSoiMetPlot_11_FD_92545 | JGI IMG/M metagenome (GOLD analysis project Ga0126373, IMG submission 92545) | Tropical forest soil microbial communities from Panama - MetaG Plot_11 | ecosystem: Environmental > Terrestrial > Soil > Tropical forest > Bulk soil | place: Panama | collected 2016-02-17
ATCCCAGAACCAGTCCTCGCCTGGCTCGAAGCTCCGGATCACGTGATGCCCCGTGGCCTTTGCGTGCATGGTGGCGTGTTGCGACGGTGAGGTGTCGCAGCAGCCGATGTGCCCGCACAGCGCACACCGCCGCAGGTGCAGCCACCACCCGCCGCCCGCCTCGCATTCCGCGCAGCCCGTCCCGCTCGGCGGGACGGCCGGGTCGACGTAGTCAGTCATCGTCATCTGCCACCTCCACACCTCGTTGCTGGCCGAATGGGTCGCCCAGTGATTCGCCGGCCGCCCAGCGGTAGATTCCGGCCGACATCGTCGACGTGGCCCGCTCGGCCCGGATGGTGAACACTCGGTGCCGCGCGCGGGCCACCTGGTCATCTCCTGGTGCGGCGAGCCAGGCAAGCTCGGCAAGGTGACCGGCTACCCGCAGCCCTTCCTCCCCGCCGGGCAGGCCAGCCACACTCGGATCCCCCAGCTCGCCCCCGGCCGGCCCGCTCGAGGTCATGTCTCCGTGGGCCAGCTCGACCGCCCGGTCAGCGAGCACGCCAGCGCCGCCCGCCAGCGCGGCGAGCTCTGCTGCCAGCGCGCGCTCGGGCGCGGGTTTCAGCGTCGCCGGGTTGCCGTCCCACCATCCGCCGTAGCGACGCCAGACCGTGCGGACGACGAATTCCGGCTCGTCGTACACAGGCTGCAAATACGGCCGGTCGGCCAGCCGCCTCGGCACGGTGACGGTGTGGATGGCATCGTCCAGGCGGCCGCCGCCGTTCATCACCGCAAGAGTCTGCTCGACCAGCGTCTCCAGCAGCTCTGCCGTGTCGGTCAGCGCGGCCTGCACCCGGTCAGCGCCGACGACCGGCAGGCCGTGGCCGGGCAGCAGGCAGTCCGGTTGCAATTCGGCCATCCGGCGCAAGGCCTCCGCCCACTCCAGCGGGTAGCGCTGAACCTTCTGAGGGTTGCCCGCGTTAGGTGCGGCCCAGATGAACAGGTCACCACAGCACAGCGCTCGTTGCGCTGGCAGCCAGGTCACAGTGTGATCGTCGGTCTCCCCCAGCTCATGCCGGAGCGCGAGCCGGACGCCGCCGATCTCAAGGGCGAGGTCGGTGGCGTAGGTGCGGTCCGGATAGGTGTACTGCGTCGGCCACGTCAGTCGCTTAATCCCGAACTGGCGCTGGTTGATGACCTGGTTGTAGCCAGCGGTCAGCCGATACCTGTCGAAGCGACGCGGTACCGCCTCGTGCGCGATGACAACCGGCGCCGGCCAGTTCCGCCCGGCTGACTCAGCCGCCCAGACCGGGATGCCGAAAACGTGATCGATGTGACCGTGCGAGTACACCGCGGTGTGCAGACGTCGGCCGTCCCAGCGCCGCAGGTCGTCATAGATCCTCCTGGCCGCGAACTCGCTACCGGTGTCGACCAGGACGAGCCCGTCCGCCGTGCGGATCGCAGTCACATTGCCGAACGCCGGCACGAAGGCGACGTCGTCGCAGATCTCGGCGAGGCCGGCCAGCGCGCCGCTGTGACCGACCGGGTGGAAACGCGTGATCGGCACGTCGCCGCGCCACAGCCTGTCGGCCACCTGGAGGATGTCATCGGTCACGAGATGCTGCCCCCTGACCGCCGTCGGCCCGGTCGGCCGGGTTGACCCGGCTGGCCCGGAACCCGGCATACCACGCGGGGAACTCCGACAGCGAGCCGAGCACCACCGAAGCGCCGGCCTCGGTCAGGTCGCCGGGCCCGAAGGATCCGGTCGGCACTCCGACGGCGGTGGCGCCGCCCGCGAGGCCGGCCACCATGTCTGCGGGCGTGTCGCCGACGTAGACGGCAGCGCCGAGGCGGGCCAGGACGACCGCCTTCTCGCGGCCGTGTACGTGCGTGAACACCTCGTCTGGCTGCAGGCCGACCGCAGACAGGCTCGGCCCTACGGAGACCGCATGCTTCGCGGTGACGACGACTGCCCGCTCACCTGCGCGCCGGACCGAAGCCAGCGCCTCAGCCGCACCAGGCAGCAGGAACGTCAGCGCCGGCGCCAGCCGAACGTAGTGCCGCCGGTAGCTGGCCGCGGCGTCGCTCTGGTCGGACGCCGGAAACCAGTACGCGACCTCGTCCTCGAGTTTGATGCCCATCCGCCGGTCAACCTCATCCATATTGATGCTGACCTCGAGTTCTTCGGCTACTGCCGACCAGGCCGCCATGATCGCCGGGCGCGAGTTGATCAGCGTCAGATCCAGGTCGAAGCCGACTGGCCCGGCAACGCGCATCGGTCTCCCCACGTCAGGGATGGCGGACCTTCCCCACCCTATGCACGCGAGCCCTGCTCATCAGGCGCGCCAGCATAGGCAGCGAGGAATGCCGCCGCGCCGGAATCGGCCTGGGCCGTCAGCTCGGCATCGGAGAACGGCTCATCGCCGCAGAACAGGCTCTTGTCGAGCGCGCGTCCAAGGACCAGGAAGGCGAACTGGGCAGCCGCCGCGCCCGCGTCAGAGATGGCGAGGAGGCCGCGGTCGGCCAGCCGAGCGAACGTGCCGGCGAGAGCGCGAATCGTCCGCTCCGGTGCCCGCTCGTAATACTCCTGCGCAAGGCCGGGCAGCTGGTGCGAGGCGCCGATGACCAGCCTGCGAAGCTGCAGCACCGGCGGCTGCATGACGGTAGCAAGGTAATGTCGCGCGACCCGACGAAGCTCGGCGTCCAGATCAGCAGTCTCGGCAAGGGCCTCGAGCTCTGCCTGGAATGGCTCGACGGCCCGGTCGAGCGTGCCAAGCACGATCTCGCTGAACAGATGCTCTTTGTCCGCGAAGAACTTGTACACGGTCGGCTTCGACACCCCTGCGAAGGCCGCAACCTGGTCCATGCTCGTTCCGAGGTAACCGTGGCGCAGGAACAGCGCGGTCGCCGCTTCCAGCACAGCCCGCCGCTTGCGCGTCGAGCGATCCTCCGCCGGTGGTGCAGCCACCGTGCCAGCGGCGCTGCGCGCGCGCCGTGCAGGCCCGGTGTGCCCGACCTCGATGTCCATGTGACTCCACTCTGCCGATCACGTTGACGCGCCGCCTCTGCTGGGTTACTGTACCGTGTAGTAAGAGTACTACACGGTTTAGTAACCTCCAAGACCGGAAGGATCGAGGGCTCGTGCGATTCCAGGCCACGGTTCAGCAGCACGGCAAGACGGCGACCGGCATCGAAATTCCCGCCGAGGTCCTGGCAGCGCTCGGCGGAGGCAAGCGACCGAAGGTCACGGTCACCCTCAACGGCTTCAGCTACCCGAGCACCGTGGGGTCAATGGGCGGCCTGTCCCTCATCCCGATCAGTGCTGAGGTCCGCGACCGGGCCGGCGTCGCTGCCGGTGACGAGGTGGACGTCGACATCGTTCCGGACACCGCGCCGCGCGTCGTCGAAGTCCCTGCCGACCTCGCGGCAGCGCTGAGCCGCGAACCCGGCGCGCGGCAGGCATTCGGCCAGCTCTCCTACACCGGTCAGCGCCGTTACGTTCAGCTCGTCGAGCAGGCGAAGACAGCGGAGACCCGGCAGCGGCGCATCGACTCGACCGTCTCCGAGCTTTCCGGCTGAGGACCCGGCGATCAGACTGGGATCACCCGCCGCAGCTTGCCGGTCTCGGGGTGCCGTGGCAGCGAGGTCACGGCCTCGACGTGAACCTCCGGATCGGCGAGGCCGGCTCGCTGCAGAGCCGCGCGCAGGTCTTCACTCAGCTGGCTCAGATCCAGATGACTCTCCAGCAGCGCGCTCACGTCGACTCCTGTCGCCGTCTGCCGGACCTGGTAGTCGATCACCTCGCGGCGGGTCAGCAGCACCGAACGCAGCACCAGCGGATGCACGTCGGCGTCGGCGTAGCGGAGGATATCGTCCCTCCGCCCGTCAACGATGGCCCGCAGATGCCCGTGCTCGGTGCTGTCGGGCTGCCGGATGAACGAGTCGGTCAGCTCGTACCTGATCAATGGCTGCACCCGGTTGTACAGGTTGGTCACCAGAACAGCAGCGGACGGCGTTCCAGCCGGAACGGGGTGCCAGTCAGCATCGACGAGTTCGACGATGCAGCTATCGGTCGCCATGGTGATGACCGGATCGTCCGGGGCGCTGACACCGACGAGGCCCTCAGAGGTCACGAAGCTGTTCGTAATCGGCGCCCCGAACGCCGCGCTGATAGCAGCGCGGAACTCGGCTAGCAGTGTCTCCGCGGTGCTGCTCACCATCTGCGGGGCAATTCGGAGGCGGCCAGCACACTGCTCGGCGGCGAGCCGCGCCAGCATGCTCGGATAACCCATCAGCGCCTGTGGCTGAAGCTGGTTCAGGCGGGTGACGATTGCCACGATTTCCCAGGTCACCGGCACATGAGTGAACCTGATCGGGCTGCCTTCCAGGATCGATGGCCCTGCCACGGTGCCGTGGACCGCCGACGGCGCAGCCACCATAGTGACGTTGAGAGAGGGAACGGGCTGGATATCGGTCCCGGCCGGCGACCGGGCCGCGGCCGTGGCGGCAACCCCGGTGCGGAAGATCAGGCTGAGCCACTCCGCAATGCTGGCAGCGTCGTGGGCGAAAATCCCGCGCTGGCCCGAACTGCCGCCTGACGCGATGCACAGGTAGCCGCCCGGAAGAACCTGAGGCGTCATCCCGCCGGCAGCGGCCAGCGCGCCCTCTGCGGCCTCCCGGGTCAGCCGCCGGCCTGTGATGACGTCGTCGAATTCCGCCATCATCTCTGCCTTGGTCATGACCGGCAGGTCCGGCAGATCGGCGAGCTCGAATCTGCTCGGGTCCACACCTGCCAATCGGCGTGCGTGGAAGGGTGATCCGCGCTTGGCCGCTGCCAGAGCTGCCCGCAGCCTCTCCCGCTGCCAGTCGCGGAGCCGGTCCGCGGACCAGGTCAGGCGGTCAACGTGGGCCGGCATCCCGGCGAAAATGTCCGCCTGAATCCGGTCGCGCAAGTCTCGGAATGGCGGTGTGCCGCGGTCTGCGCCGGGCGGCCGCTGAGTAGACATAGCTCCCCCTGGTCGGTGGTGTACCTACCGCTCGCCTGCCGCGGGCGGCGCGGTCTGCAGGATCAGGTCGCTGACGACCTCAGGGACCGGCAGGCCGACCGCGGCCGGATCCGCCAGCTGCTCGACGAAACTGCCGATATCGATGCTGAGCAGCAGCTCGGCAAGAACGCGGACCGGATAGCGCGGTGTCGTGCCGGCCCGCTCGTGCAGCCGCGCGACCACCGCGGCGAGGCCACTTATGGTGCGCTGGTGCAGGTCGGCATAGCGCCGGCTCAGCTCGGGCACCCTGGCAGCGTGGACGCGGAACTCTAGCACCAGGTGCGTCCACTCGGGCTCGGTCCGCTGCAGGGCCATGGCTAGCTCCGGCACCGCGACGGCGAGATCGCGGCCGTCCAGGCTCGCCTCGAGCTGCCGGTTCCGCGCCAGGCGCTCGGTGATCCTCGCCTCCAGCAAGGCCAGGAACATGTCGGCCTTGCTCTCGAACTGGGAGTAGACGACGCCCTTGGAGAATCCGGCGTCCTCGGCGATCCCGTCCACGGTCGCGTTGACGTAGCCGCGGGCGAGAAACACCCGCCGGGCTGCAGCCAGGACTAGATCCCGGTTCCGCTGGACCTGATCTTCCCGGCTCAGCCTCGTTCTCATACCGGCAGTATCTAATACCGTCGGTATCTGTTGTCAAGTACAGATGTCAAACCGGCCTGCAGGCGCCGAGGGCCGACGAACCATGCCCGGCATGCCAGTGCTGTTGACGGACCTGATTTCAGATGTCTATCATTCTGATATCAGGTTTTCGAGGTCAAGGGAGAAGTGCCACATGCCGGCCTCACGTCGAACCGGGCGCACCCCCGTCGGGATGAGCCTTTGCCTGCTCGCCGTCCTCGTTATGTTGCTTTCCGCGGCATGCACCTCGAGCAAGCCAACGGTGGCTCACACGCAGTCCGCAACAACGACGAACCCCAGCGCGACGCCACCGTCGGGCTCATGGCCGTATCCGAACGCCGACCGCGCCAACACCCGGCAGGCGCCGGGCTCAGTGGTCTCCTCGGCCAACGTTTCACAGCTGAAGCAGGCCTGGACGTTCCGGATCACAAGCAAGCCGGACGCGGGTACCGGCACGCTGGCCATGTCGCCGGTCGTGGTCGACGGAGTCGTTTACATCCAGGACCTGCAGGCGAACGTGTACGCGATTGATCTCGCCACCGGCAAGCTGCGGTGGGAGCATGAGTTCAACACCCGCGAGCTCGGCGGCCCAGGGCCGGACGGCGTCGCGGTCGCGGACGGGCTCGTGTACGGGGACACTCCCTACACGGTGTTCGCGCTCAGCGCGGCAACCGGCAAGACGGTCTGGGTGGACGGGAATCTGCTGCCCGGCGGCCGCGGGATCGCTGGCGGCGAGTCGGGCGGAGGACTGTTCGGCCCCGACGGCGTGTTCGACATCCAGCCTCAGGTGATCGCAGGACGGGTTTACCTGGCCAGCGCTATCGGCAGCGGGCCTGGCGGCGGGATCCTGTTTGCCCTCAGCGCCGCGACCGGCCAAGTGATCTGGAAGTTCAATACGATCGTCGGATCCGCTACCGCGGTGCATTCTGTGGGCGCCGGCGGCGCCTGGGAGCCACCGCTCGTCGGCACCGACGGTTCGGTGACGTTCGGCATCGGCAACCCGTACCAGCCACCCGCGACGGCCATGGCGCACCCCGCGCCGCTGCTCTATGCCGACAGCGCGGTGAACCTCGACGCGGCGACAGGCCGACTGCGCTGGTATTACCAGGCGGTGCCCAACGACTTCCAGGACCACGACCTGCAGACGTCGCCGATCGCGACGAGCATCAATGGAACCTCCGTGATCATCGCCGCTGGCAAGATGGGCTACGTATACGCCATCAACGCGCAGACCGGGGCGCTGCTGTGGAAGACGCCGGTCGGCGTGCACAACGGCCACGACAACGACGGGCTCCTTGCGCTGGAGCACAAGCTGCACCTGACCGCGCCCTTCACGATCGAGCCCGCGGCTCTCGGCGGGGTCCTCTGCAATCCGGCAGTCGGCGACAACACCGTGTATGTGTCCACCATCGACGAGCCCATCACCTTCACCAAGCTCACTCAGTACCTGGGCGGCGCAGCGCCATCCCAGCCGCCCAGTGGGGAAATCGAAGCGCTGAGCCTCGCCACCGGCACGGTGGAATGGGACACCAAGCTGCCGCAGATGGCGCTCGGCGCCGCCACAGTGTCCGGGGACCTCGTCTTCAGCACCCTCTACGACGGCGAGCTGATCGCCCTGAACCGCACGACCGGCGCGATCATCTACCGGCACCAGCTGCCCACCTCGACCAACGCTCCGCTTGACGTCTTCGGCAACACGGTGCTCGTGCCGGCCGGCGGGCCCCTGACGGGACACGGCGTCGGCCACCCGCAACTGGTGGCCTACACGGTGCCGTGATGGGAACTGGTCCGGCCCGCCGATGTCGGCTGGCCGGACCACCCTCCGCTCGCCCTAGCTAGCGACCGACGACCAATCGGCGAATCCCGTCGGGTCGTGCCTGCCAATGGTGGCGTGCTCGAACATGCCCCAGCCCTCTTCGCCGTCCATCCAGGCGTGGGCAAGGTGGTCGGTTACGCCCCAGGGTATCCGCCCCGCCACGGCCGGATCGCCGAGGTCGTAGACGGCCGAGCCGGTCCAGGCTGGCCCCATCCACCGGCCGTGCGACCAGTCGGGATCGCCATAGCCGGCGCCCACGTGCAGCGGCACGGAGGTCAGCGTCTCGACCTCAACCATTACCGTCTTACCGGCCGGATCGGTGAGGTGGAATCTGGCGGACTCGGGGTGCCGCGTGCCCGACCGGTAGCTGATGTCCGCCCGCGGCCAGCCGAGCTGTTCGACGCGGCCGTCCGCGTACACGCGCCGGGCGTCGTTCAGGGTCCGGTAGCCGTCCGGGTTCTCCTGCAGGATCACGATCAACGCACAGGACTCGAAGCGCAGCGGCATGTACACCCACCAGAAGCCCCGCATCCCCTCCGCCGCCGCCCGGCCTGGCGGCTCGGACTCGCCGGAGGGCCTGATCCCCCAGGATCGGTCCCTGATACCCACCCACCGGTCGTCGGTCACGTCGAACTCCCGGTCGCCCACCCGCAGCCACCCGCTCCAGCTGCCAACCTGCGAGAAACGAGACGCGTCCAGCACCGGCCGACCGCCCGAGAGCAGCAGGTGCGGCTCCTCCTGCACGGCCGGGAAGGACCCGGTCCAGCTCAAGTCGAATTCCACGCCGCCTGCCGCCGCCGCGCAGCGCACCTGCAGTCGGCGCAACGGCTCGATGACCTCGATCTCGTAACCTCCGACGCGCTGGGAGAGGCTGCGCTCGCCGAGTGCGTCGGAGAACTGCACCGCCCACTGACGATCGCCACAGCGCGCGGCAGCGTAGGCGTCGATGACGCCCAGGTTCGGATAGACGCCAAGTCCGGTCACGAGGAAGACGTCACCCGTGCGATCGTGCGCATTGAGGTAACACCGGTCGTAGAAGTTCCGGTCACTGGTCACCACGCGATTCATCGGCAGCGGCGACTGATGTATCGGGTACTCGTCGAGCGGAATCGGCACGCGTCTCAGTCCCATCGGTAGGTGCCGGCCAGCAGCAGTTCCAGGCTGGCTCGGTGCATGACGTAGTCGTCGGGGTCGGCAGGCACGTCGTCCTCGCCGAAGTGGATCATCCGGCGCCTGATCCTGGCCATGATGATCGCGTGCCGCAGGGCGGCGTAGGTGAGGTAGAAGTCCATGTCGCGCAGCTGCCAGCCGGTCAGCTCCTCGTAGCACTGCTCGACGTCGGACCGACGCAGGAAGTCGGGCAGCCCTTCGACCTCGAAGAACTCCGCGATGTCCTGAAAGAACCGATGCAGGAACACGAACCAACCGACGTCGAGTTCGCGCGGCCCGAGCGCCGCCATCTCCCAGTCGAGCACCGCGACCGGTTCGAAGCCCTGATAGATGACGTTGCCGATCCGGGCGTCTCCCCAGTTCAGTACGTCGGGTCCGGGATCGCGTGGCCAGTTCTGCTCGAGCCAGTCAAGGCTGCGCTCGATGATCGGCACCCGGACCCCGTCATCAGCCAGCGCCCAGCGGTAATAGTCGCGCTGAAGCTCCAGGTGATGCCGCAGCGAGTCTCTCCCCGCAGGAGGGCGAAGCGCGGGGACTGCCAGCTCATCGGCGGGCACCGCGTGCAGCGTCGCCAGGATCTGCACGCTCGCCCGCATCAGCCGCGCACGCTCCTCCGGTGTCGCCGCCAGCAGCCAGCCGCCGAACACGTAGGGCGGATTGTCAAGCGGTATCCGGCCGTCAACACGGTCCATGACGAAGAACGGGGTACCGAGCGGGCCGCCATCCGGCACGTTCCACCGGAGCTGCGGCAGCGGAACATCACAGCGTGCCGCCACCCTGCTGATCAGCTCGTACTGACTACCGAGGTCGTACCGGGGAAAGACCGGTACCGCGTCGTCCTCGGGGGCCATGCGGGCGACGTACGAGCCGCGCCGGACGCTGTCCCCGTCGGCCCAGCTGACGTCAAAGAGCACCGACGTACTGGAGAGCCCGTTGCTGTCAGGCGCGCGCACCTCCGTCACCGTCGGCGCGCCCGGCGGCGCGCCCGGCAGGTCGGACCGTGCGATCCAGTGCTGCAGAGCGGCGGTCAGCGCCGGAATACTGCGCTCGCTGACCGTCATCTTCCGCTTCTCGGTGTGTGACTGGTCTGCCGCAGGCGTCGTCATTGGCCGCCTCCTGGCCTTGGGAACGAGACTGAAACATGTTCTAGCGCACGGTAACGAGGGCCCGGCTAGCCGTCAACGGCCCTCATGCGCTGCACATTGCCGCCGGCCGGCTGGCGATGAAGACAAACTCCAGACCGGGCCGGTCTGGCGCGTCCCGCACCTCGTCGAGGCGGTAGCCGGCCAACGACAGCGATCTTTCGACGTCGTCGCGCTCGCGGAACCGCAGTGTCGACTCCGAGGTCAGCACAGCGCCGTCTGCCTCGAACACGAACACCGTGCGGAACGACACGAGCTGGCCGCTCACCGCGATGAGGTCGTGCCATTTCTCGACCACCCCGACACCGGGGACCTCCGCCCGCGTGCGGGTCTGCTCGCGCGTCCAGCCCAGCCACGCTTGCCGTGCCGGGTCGCGAGTCTCGAACACCAGCCGGCCGCCGGGCCTCAGCGCCGCACGCGTCCCCAGCAGCGTCGCCGCCCAGTCCTCGTCGGCAACGAAGACCTGCGCCACATTGCCGGTCATGGTAGCCAGGTCCGCGTGCATCGGCGGCAAGCTCGTCGCCCCGCCGTGCAGCCAGCGCACCGCATCCGCCCCCGGCTTGGCGCGCGCAACATCGAGAGACGCGCCAGCCGGGTCGACACCGGTGACCGCGAGCCCGCGCGCCGCGAGCAGGCAGGCGAACGTGCCAGTGCCGCACCCGACATCGAGCACACTGCGCGCCCCGAATTCCGCCGCCATCGCTACATAGGCATCCAGGTCACCGCGATCGGGATCCAGCGGGTCGTAGACGCGCGCGAGCCGCGGGTGAGCGAAGATCGCATCGGACACGCGTTAGCCGCAACGAGAAGCCGAGCGGCGGCCTCCGTGGGAGGCGACGAGCGAGTCGGCGACAATCGCCGCGTCGGCGTCAGCAACGTCCGCCGGGTACTCCGGCAGGAGGTCGTCCCAGACGACTAGCCACGACCCGTACAGCTGCGCCTGACCCTCAGGTCGGGCGAAGAACCACACATGCAGATGAGCGCCGCCGTCGCCGATGCGGTACACATGGGCCCGCGATATGTGCGGGAGTGCCTCGACGTGGCGGACGATGTACGTGGTCAGCAGTCCCAGCTCGGCTGCCAGCTCGTCGGGCAAGTCGGCCATGTCGTAGTGGTCGCGCGGATAGAGCATGAGGACCAGCGGGACGCCGACTCCCGCTATCCGAGCTAGCCGCCAGCGCTCGCTCAACCAGATCCCCTCGTCCTGGCTGCGGCACGCGCTGCAATCCGACGGGTCCTCGCCTTGCCTGTCCGGCTCGGGCAGCACGGGCGGCCGAAGCGGCGCAACGCGCAGTCCGCCCGGCTCGAACGGACTGATATCCCACCCGGTCATCCGTGCGAGCGGCAGCCGGCGCTCGCTGTCCCCGGCCGCGAGGGCATGATCATAGAACTCGTCCGGTCGCAATGCCACAGCCTGACGCTATGCCACCGGCTCGCGGGCCGCACGAGCTGGGCACGCCAGTCGCTATGGTGTTCGCCACATCCGGAGAGATTGCATCTTGTGGGGCCGGTGGGACTCGAACCCACACTGCCAGGAACCTAAATCCTGTGCCTCCTGCCGTTGGGCTACGGCCCCAGCGAACTACCTTCGCGCCTTCACACCCCGAGTTCCTGCCGGAGCCGGGCGACGTGACCGGTCGCCTTGACCCCGTACTGCGCCTTCTCGATTGTGCCGTCCGGATCGATCACGAAGGTCGACCTGATGACGCCCACCGACTTCTTCCCGTACAGCATCTTCTCGCCCCAGGCCCCGTATGCAGTCAGCACAGTGTGCTGCGGGTCGCTGAGCAACGGGAAGTTCAGCCCGTCCCGGTCACGGAACTTGGCTAGCTTCGCGGGCGCATCCGGCGAGATCCCCAGCACCGCGATCCCGGAGGCGGCCAGGCTTGCGAGGCTGTCCCGGAAGTCGCACGCCTCCTTCGTGCAGCCCGGTGTCATCGCCGCCGGGTAAAAGTAGACGATGACCCGCCTGCCGCGCAGCGATGACAGGCTCACCTCAGTCCCGTCGGCGTCAGGCAGGGTGAAGTCAGGCGCCGCGTCCCCGGCAGCCAACCGCGCGTCAGGCATGCCCGTTCCCTTTCTC
>Ga0126373_10003450_pt1 | contig 11849 bp, 10 predicted proteins | sample PanSoiMetPlot_11_FD_92545 | JGI IMG/M metagenome (GOLD analysis project Ga0126373, IMG submission 92545) | Tropical forest soil microbial communities from Panama - MetaG Plot_11 | ecosystem: Environmental > Terrestrial > Soil > Tropical forest > Bulk soil | place: Panama | collected 2016-02-17
ACGAGCTCGCGCGTATCCTCGTGGTCGTAGAAGCCGCCCACGAGCCATTGCAAAGCGCTGCTGCCGGTAGATGCCAGCCGCAGCTCCTGGGTTATCTTGGTGGTGACCGTGTGGACGAAGAGGCCGTACGGTTGCGAGCCGAATACCGCGGCCAGCAGCGGATTGTAGACATCGCTCTCGTCGTTGAGATATCTGCCGGAGTTGAGCTGATAGCCGGACACCGAGGTCAGCGTCGCGTCCTCGAGATGCCAGTTCACGACGGCGGAATAGAGGCGCAGCGACGCCACCGAGGGCTGCGCCACGGCGTAGTTCTGATCGTAGGTGCCGTAGGTGGGCTGGCCCGTGACCGGGTCGTGGAAAGCCACGGGATATCCCATGGCCGAGATGTCCTGCGAGAATGCCCCGAGGCGCAGGTCGAGGTCCGGTGTCAGCTGCGCCAGCAAGGAGACGCGGCCCGCGAGGGTCCGCGACTTGCCCTGGTCGTCGCGGCCGTTGAACGGGTCGCGCGCGTAGCCCGAATCGAACTGCTGCAGTCCGTCGATGCGTAGCGCCACCCGATCGCCGAGGAGCGGAATGTTGATCATGGCCCGGGCGCCATCGTTCCCGGAGCCATGGGCCGTTTCCGAGCCTTCGAGCTCGCCGCTCGCGGCGAAGCGCTGCGGATCGGGCGGCTGCGTGATGTATTTGATCGTGCCGCCGAGCGCGTTCGATCCGTAGACCGTGCCCTGCGGGCCGTTCAGGACCTCGATGCGCTGCAGATCGAAGGTGCTGACGTTGAATGTCTGGAAGGCGAGACCGAAGGAGGAGCTCGCGCCGACGGGCACCTCGTCGATGTACATGCCGATCGCGCCGCTCAGCTGCGCGCCGCCGGTGGTGATGCCGCGGATGGCGACGAGATCGCTGGTCGGCCCGGCGGATTGGAAGCTGAGGCCGGGAACGGAGGCGGCGAAGCTCTCGAAGCCCGTCGCGTGCGTAGCGTCGAGACTCGAGCCGGTGATCGCCGTCACCGCGCCCGCGACATTCTGCAGGTCTTCGCTTCGCTTCGTGGCGGTGACCACGATCGTCTGGAGCTGGGTACCGTCATCGGCGGCGCCCTGCCCTGGGGCAGCAGGTAATGTCTGCGCCCCGGCCGCCCCGGCGGCGACCATGCAGCCCGTGATGAATCCGAGGAATCGCACCCCAGAGAGCGGCTTGCGCCAATGCCAAGGCCGCAGGAAACCGTCGCGCCCGAAGCCATCAGCCATCGAATCCCCCAATTTTTGCGATGCGCCGCCCAAACAGCGCGCCGCTATAATGGAGGCTGAGTCCGCCGGCCGTCGACGACCGGGCAGATCAACAGCAGAGGACAAAATCGCTCATGCTGAATAGCGAGCTGGGTATCGCGGGATCTCCGGTGGCCGTGCCGGCAGCCGAGCTGCGCTCTCTCGGCCCGGTTGCTTCCGCGGCCGGCATCAGCCTGCACGACATATTGCGGGGACTCGATCTCGAGCCCGAGCTGCTGGAAAGCGCGCACGGCACCGGCATCACGCTCGCGGATTATTTCCGCATACTGGAGCGCGTCTCGCTCGCGCTGCACGACGAGGGCTGCGGACTGACGGCACGGCCGCTCATGCTGGGCGCGACGGACCTCGTGCTGTCGAATCTGGCAGGTTGCCGAAACCTGCCGGATGTCATGCGAACCATCGCCCACACTTACAACATCCTGCACGGCGGGTCGTACAACCGGGTGGACGTGCGCGCCGATCGCTTGACCTATGTAATCGATGACACCTCCTTTCCTTATGTATCTGACGCGGACCCGGCCCGCATCCTCTTCAGGATGAACTGTGTTCTGGTGTTCCTGCACGCGCTGCTGACACTCGTTGCCGGCGATGCGCTGGCAGGATCGCTGCGGCAGGTGCACACGAAGAGCGATCGCGACGGCGGTCGCGGATTCTCGGCATTCTGGGGCGTGCCGATCCGCTGGAGCTCCCCGCATTACGGTCTCGACTACGAGGCCGCCGCCGCGGGCATCACTGTGAGCGGCTGCCAGCCGCCGCCCTCGTCACGCGCGGTCTACCGCCGGATGATCGAGTTGGCGGAGGACAAGCTGCGCGTCTGCCCTCCCTCGCGCAGCGCGCTCAGCGTGGTCTGCGACGCGTTCAGCGAGAACATCTATAGCGAGTCGGCCGTCGCACGGCGGGTGGGAGTCAGCATCGCAACTCTCAGACGACGGCTGCAGGCGGAGGGACTGCCTGCTTTCCGCGAGCTGCGCGATCGGGCACTGAACCAGGCAGCCCGCACCCTGCTCGAGCGACGCACCAACCCGAGCGCGGTCGCCGAGCAGCTCGGCTTCAGCGACTTGCGCAGCTTCAGCCGCGCGTTCAAGCGCTGGACGGGATTCACGCCCGCCGCTTTCGCAAGACGGCAAGAAAAAGGGGCGTGAGGCCCGGCGTCTACCGGTCAGCGGTAGCGTGCGCCATTTCTATTTTCGTACTTAAAAGGCCGAAAAGCTCAGCTTTTCTGCTATTTAAAGCATATGGAGCTTGACCATCGAGCACGGGGTTGATAGGCTTTAAAAGGCTGGAAAGCGCAACTTTTCGTCCGTTTAAAGCAGATGATTAAGCGAAACACCCTCACAACGGCTACCCCCTTCGAGGTGGAGCAGGCACTCAAGGCCCTCGGCGCAAACCTGCGTACTGCGCGCCTGGCCCGCAATCTCTCCATCGAAGCAGCGGCCGCCAAGATTGGCGTCGGCTACCGGGCAGTCGCCACGGCCGAAGCCGGCAAAGCGACAACCGCCATCGGTGTTTATCTCTCGCTGCTTTGGGCTTACGACCTCCTCGGACAAATCCGTGAGGTCGCAGATCCTGCGCGCGATGCCTCAGTACAGCGTGCCGCGCGAGCGCGCCAGCGTGCCTATCCGAGCAAAAAAAGAGCCCTCGATAATGACTTCTGAGGCTTTCGTCTACCTCATGCTTCCGGGAACAACGGAGCTCGTTGTCGCAGGCCGCTTCGTGCTTGCTGTCGATCGCTCCGGTGTTCCATTCGGCCGCTTTGTCTACGGACGCGGTTACCTCGGGCGAAGTGATGCGGTGCCCATCGATCCCATCGAGTTGCCGCTCTCTGATCACACCTACGAGACTGAACGGCTCAAGGGTATGTTCGGCGCACTGCGCGATGCAGGGCCTGATTATTGGGGCCGCCGCGTAATCGAAAAGTACGCTGGACTCAGCGAGCTCGGAGAGCTCGACTATCTGCTGCATTCCCCCGACGATCGTGCCGGCGCACTCGGGTTTGGCATCCAGCGCGACCCGCCTGCCCCATTACGCGCATACAACCGTACGGTGGATCTCGAGCGTCTGCAGACACTCGCCGACCGGCTCATTGCTCAGGAGACTGCCGATGCCGGCGGGGCCGAGCTCAGACAAGTCGAGGATCTCCTGCTCCTGGGCACGTCCATGGGTGGCGCGCGTCCCAAGGCCGTGATCGAGGACGCGGGGCACCTGTGGGTGGCGAAGTTCAACCGCCAGGACGATCCGTTCAACAACGCGCGCGTCGAACACGCGATGCTGGTGCTCGGGCGCGAGTGCGGAATCTCAACTGCCGAGAGCCGCCTGGCTCGGATCGGCGGGCGCGATGTGCTTCTGGTAAGGCGCTTCGATCGCCTGCCCGCTGAAGAAGGCGGCTACCGGCGCGCCCGTATGCTCTCCGCTCTCACGATCCTTCGGACTGGAGACTCGCATCAGGACCGGGATCGCTGGTCTTACGTGCGCCTGGCCGAGGAGCTGCGCCGCGTGAGCTGCGAACCCAAGGAGGACGCGGCGGAGCTCTTCCGGCGCATGACGTTCAATGCGCTGATATCCAACACTGATGATCACCCGCGTAACCACGCAGTGATCGCAGCGGACAACGATTTCCGGCTCTCGCCCGCCTATGACCTGGTGCCGTTTCGGCACGTGAGCATCGAGCGTCGCGATCTGGCACTCACTGTCGGTAATTACGGGCGCTATGCAAACGCCGCAAATCTCGTCTCGCAGGCGGCGCGTTTCCTGCTCGACGACAAGGAATCTGCTCGCATCGTGGATGAGATGGAGGCATGCGTCCGCGCACGGTGGTATGCGGTTGCGCGCCGCGAAGGCGTGAGCGAGCCGGATTGTGAGGAGATATCGCGCGCCTTCGCGTACCCGGGCTTTCGATACAGTGTGGCCGCCTGAGCGGCGCCGGACCGGCAGTGCCGCGGCACGTCGATCGTCATCCGCAGGTCTTTACGGGTGGTAACGAATGTATCCGATCCCAACGCGCATGTTGTGCAGAACGGTCTCCGGCACGCTGACAGCCAGAGACAGCGCAACCAGCGCATGGGCAACCGCAAGCGGATAGAGGGTCCGCTTGCGGCGAAACAATTCGCTCAGGATCAGGCCGCCGGCGAGCGTTACCGGGACCAGCACGGGATTCGGGATGTGCGCGCTCGCGAAGAGGAGCGCCGTCGCAACTACCGCCCACCGGCCGCTGCGCAGCAGCTGCTCAAAGTGCAGGAAAAAGAAGGACTGGGTGAGAAACTGCTGCGCGAATGCCCAGATCAGGCTGATCATGACATTCACACAGACAACCGATATCCCGGGCGGTGGCCGCAGGGTGTGCGATCGCCACGCTGCGAGCAGGATCAGTGCAGCGACACCCGCGCCCACAGAAGCGATCCACCAGCCGCGGCGGACCGAGGCTGGATTGAGCCCCAAATCCGGCCACGGGTATCGCTCGGAGAACGCCCAGGCGACGGCGAGTGCCACAGTCAGAGCTATGAAGAGGCCTTGCGCCAAGCCGGCCGACCAGAGCGCGCATTCGAGTGAGCCGTAGACCAACAGGACCTGCCGCCACAGCGCCCGACGCTCGATCTTTTCCAAATCGGCGCGGGCGGGGACTCTCATACGACGCAACCATCAAACTCAAGCGGCGAGGAACCACGTAAACCACACGGCATCGACCATCGTATGGGTGACAGCCGAAGCACCGATGCGTCTTTCAGTACGCCACGCCCTGCCGTAGAACCAGCCCGCGATTGCGGCGAGGATGACGTAGCGCCAATTGAAGACGGCGCCATGTATGTAGTGGGACAACCCGAAGATAGCTGCAGCGAGCGCGAGCGCCTGCCGACGCGGCAAGCGTGTCTCCAACAAGTTCTGCAACAGGCAACGGAAGAACAGTTCCTCCGGCAAGGCCACAAAGATGAACGTCACCAGGACTGTGCCGGCGAATGTACCGGCCGCCGGCAGGCGGGCATGAAAGCGCAAAAATCCGAGTGCTAGGCCCAGCCCGATGCCTATAGGCGCGAAAAAAACCCACTCTCGCGCGCCGATACCCAGATCGCGCGGGCGTAATCGCAGGTCGAAGCCCATGCCCGGCAGGCGGCGTTGGACGACGTACAAATACAGGGCTACATCGGTGAGTAGGAATTTCGTCATGTTGCCCAGTCCCTGCTGAGGCAGACTCCGCTGCAGCCATCCGTATTCGACGGCGCAGCCCAGCGCGCCGACGACTAGCACATCCTGCCACCCGAGCTTCGCTCCTGGCGGCACGTATTCGAGCAACCCCGCGAGCAGCGTTGGGAATACGCAAAATAACAATAGCGACCAGGCGGAAAATTCAGCGAGCGGGATGGCGAGCAGCAGATATACCCCGCCCGCGAACAATCCGGGAGTCAGCACGCGGACCATCGACAACGCGGCGAGAGGCTGAATCGAGCCGCGAGCTCCCTCCCGCCAGGGCGCGCCGGACAGCCAATCCGCCAGGGGCCCGCCCGCCCCCCAACCAAACGCCCAAAGCACGCCGATCATCAGCACCACCGCGAGAAACGGCCCGACGAAATGCCCGTGGAGGCTTTGAGCGACGCCATACGAGTGCGCGGCGATCCAAAGCGCCAATACGAGCAGCGCATACAGACCCAAGCCGAGCCCGCAGCGCAGAGCGAGGGTCAACTCGGGCGAGCCGGCTGGCCGCGGTTCCGCATTCATGCAGGCATGGGAAAACCCGCCGCTCGGAAATGCAAGCCCCTGTGCGAGGAGTGCCTGGTTCCCGGGTCGATTGGCGGGGACAAGCTTGAACGCCATCATCACCGTGGAACTCCACTCCCGGTTGATGGGTTATTTTTCTGTGAGGTCGCGCTGCAGTCGCGACTCCGCGAGACGCGGACTAATCGGAGGCTTGGCTATGTACAGGCGTGTTTTCGTCTCTTCGTTCGGCGCATTGCTGTTTGCGGCATTCGGTGTTGCGAGCGCGCAGAACGCATACACCGCCCGTCCCGTGGACGTGCTCGCCGGACCCAACCAGGATTACCCAGTGGTAGCGCAGCTGGACCCGGGGGCGCCGCTCGATGTACATGGTTGCCTGAGCGATTGGAGCTGGTGCGACGTATCGTTTGACGACGACGGTAGGGGCTGGGTTTATTCGGACGGCGTGTCGTTCGTCTATGAGGGCGAAAGAGTGCCGCTCTACTCCTACGGACCGAGTCTCGGTCTGACGGTCATCACGTTCTCGCTCGGGGCGTACTGGGGCGACTACTACCGCGGCCGTCCCTGGTACTCGCAGCGTGAGGAGTGGGAACGTCGCCAGCTTCCAGAGCACAGGAGACCCCCCGGACAGCCTCACGCGGGTCCGCCGCCGACGCCGCACGGCCAACCTCACGAGGGCCGGCAGCCGATGCAGCACTCGCGGGAGCCGGTCAACACCCAGCCGGAGGGTCGAGGCGAAGAGCACGGACACGGTGCACCGCCAGCACGAGGAGGGGCGCAGCAACCGCAGCGCACGCATGCCCCGCAGTCCGGGCACCCACCCAGCTCCCGCGAGAAGTCAGATCATGGCGAGCATGGCAACGGGCACCCGCCGCAGGATCCGCACTAGCGCGCAAGTCCCAAGCGCCTCAATGGCAACGCCTACTGACTGACCTCGGCTTCCGTGCCAAGACGGACGTGCGCCAGCGTGGCGAGCTGGGGGGCGAGAAGCTCCAGGTGGTCATAAAGGGCGTCGACGTGGCCGCCGTATCGGTCCGTGGACGGAACCTCAAGCGCGAGAAATCGCTTGGGCGGATTGGCAGCGGCGTAGAGGCGAGCCCCCTCCTGAAATGGAACCAGAGTGTCGTGAACGCTGTGGACGATGATGACGGGCATATGGACGTTGCGAATCCGCTGCAGCGAGTCCATATGGATATCGGCGACCCATCGCACGGGAAGATACGGATAGGTCGCCGCGGCCACATCGGGAATCGAGGTGAAGGCGCCGAACACGACCAGGGCCGCCGCCGGTTCCCGGGTCGCCAGCTCCACGGCAGGCGCCGAGCCCAGCGAGTGGCCCCACAGGATGATGTGCGTGGGCGGAACACCGCGCCGGCGCAGTGCCTGGTATGCCGATTCTGCGTCCTCGTAGATGTGCTCTTCCGAGGCGACACCAGGACTCAGACCGAAGCCGCGGTAGTCGAACGACAGGACGTTCAGGCCCAGAGCCCGCAGCTGTTCGCAATGGTGAACCTGCATGACCGAGAATGCGGACTCGGCGTTGCCGTGCATGTGCAACACCCAGTAGCCGGAGTCGTGCAGCGGATCGGCTGGGAAGACCAGCGCTGCCAGGCCCTCCCCGCGTGGACCCGCGATCGTCAATCGCTGCGCGTAGCCAGGCAGGTGTGCATCCGTTCGCAGGTGGCTCACGGCAGTCTCGAATACCAGCGCGTTCTCGTGCCAGCGCAGCCAGCCGAGTGTCGCACCAACGCCGAGAACGTACGCCGCGGCAATCAAGGCCACAGCCGTAAGGCATGCGCGTGGCCAGGACCATGCTGGTTTCGCCATTACGTAGCGAACGATGCGGCCGTCTTTTCCATCGAAGTCAATTTCTTGCCCATTGCCGTCAGCGGCGCTTCGAGATATCGATACGACAGCATAGCGGCGAGAGTCGTCACGGAAAAGTATGCCAGCACTTTTACCACCGGATGCAGCGGCAATGAAAACGCGATTGCCAGAACCGGCCCATGAATCAGGTAGATTCCGTAACTGTACTTTGCAACGAACGCGCAGAAGGAATTCAGGTAAGCGTTCCTGCTTTCGTGCACAAACGGGATGAAGAGGCCAAGCAACAGGCAGGCGGGATAGGCTGCCACAGTCTGCGACCAGGCGCCAAGCAGCGCATAAGCGACGCCGATCGCAGCCAGCATGACCGGCAACGCCCAGAACGGGAAAATCTTTTGCGGCGAATAGTGCCTGAGTATGCCGAAGGCGATTGCCCCGGGAATAAAGCAGGGGAAATAGCGAAATACGTCCGGCAGGGGCAATTTAAAGGCTGCAATCGCCAGAGGAACCGCAGCCGCATACGTCGCCATCATCGCTGTCGTGCTCTTGCGAAGCAGAAAATAGATCAATGGCAGAAACAGGTACATCTGTATTTCCAGAGGCAGTGTCCATAACGGACCGATGGCATCCGGGGAGTGAGTCAGATTCTCCACGAGAAACAGGTTGGAGAACAACTCAGCGGGATTCAGGCGTCGAAATCCCGGAACATTTCCGTGCAACGTCAGGAGCCAACCGATCAGAACAACGGCCACACTGAGCGGATAGATACGGAATATGCGCTGGACGTAGAAGCTCAAGGCAGCCCGTTGTCCCTGATCGGCCTGCAAACGCTCGAGCGAGAGCATCAGAACGTTGGAAGTCAGCACAAAAAACAGCATGACCCCAAAAATGCCGAGGAGATGGACCGGGACAATGCCGACTCTTCCGGTGTCCAGCTCAACCAGGAGATGCGAATCGAGAACCGACAGGACCGCTATGGTGCGGATGAAGTCGAGGTTGGCATAGTTGTTTTTCATGGGAAGGCATCGACACCAATCGAAGCTCACGTAGAGGATCCGCAGCGCACGTGCGGGAGCCCGGTGTCATTTGATCACCTGCAGTGTCTTCGCGCTTTGTTGCAGATACGTGACGACTTCGTGACGGGCCCGCTACCTTTCAGGCTATCGATCCTCCGGTCGATCGCGTGCGAATCATGGTTCAGGCACGAGCTTTGCCGTTTCTCCAGACCGGATGGCTGCCGCCGGCACCGAGAGCGTGGCCGGTCCATTGCACTCCCGCCTCCGGATCGATCGCACCGAGGGGCGCAGTTTCACCCGCTGGGGATTACGCTTGGCGTGCCATAGAGGAGAGCCGTCGCATGCAAGCAAGCCGCTACGCGCCTATTGAAGATTACGGGATCATCGGTGACCTTCACACGGTTGCGCTCGTGCGCAAGAACGGGTCAATCGACTTCCTTTGCCTGCCTTCGTTCGATTCACCATCGGTGTTCGCCGCTCTGGTCGATGCCGACCGCGGCGGACGCTTTCAGATCGCACCCCATCTGGACGATGCGGTGCATCGGCAGCTTTACCTGCCCGACACGAACGTGCTCCTCACACGGTTCCTGTCCGACAGCGGGGTTGCCGAAGTGTCGGATTTCATGCCGGTCGCGGAGGCCGGCATTGCGCACAACGTGGTACGCCGCGCGAAAACAGTCCGTGGCGAAATACGATTCGACATGCGCTGCGATCCTCGATTCGACTACGGCCGCGCCACGCATGCTGCCGAGCGGCGGGGCAACAGGGAGGTTCTGTTCACCGGTCGCTCTGGTGATCGCGAGCTGGCGCTGAGGCTGCGGTCATCCGTGCCGATGCAACTCGCGGACGGGGCTGCCGTGGCGCAATTCACACTGCGCACCGACGAGTCCGCGTCATTTGTACTCGAGGTTGTTACCGGAGACGAACTGTCGCCGTGTGCGCGTGGCGATTATGCGCGTGACGCGTTCAAGCAAACAGCGAACTTCTGGCGGGCCTGGATCGGCCGCAGCACCTATAAGAACCGATGGCGCGAAATGGTGAACCGTTCCGCGCTGGTCCTCAAGCTGCTCACGTCGACACAGCACGGCTCGATCGTTGCCGCACCGACTTTTGGTTTGCCCGAACATATCGGCGGCGTGCGTAACTGGGACTATCGCTATTGCTGGATCCGCGACTCGTCTTTCACTCTCTACGGACTCATGCGGCTGGGCTACACGGGAGAAGCGGACGCGTTCATGCGCTGGATGATGGCGCGCATTCAGGAACTCGGGCCAGGGGACTCGCTGCAGATCATGTACACCATCGACGGACGCCGCCTGGGAGGCGAGGAGACGTTGGATCAACTCGAGGGCTACATGGGTTCGCGGCCGGTCCGCGTCGGTAATGCAGCCTCCGTGCACCTGCAACTCGACATCTACGGCGAATTGATGGACTCGGTGTATCTATATGACAAATACGGCTCGCCGTTGCCGCACGACGCCTGGGAGGCCGTCGTTCGGCTGATCGATTGGGTGTCGGATCATTGGCGGGAGAAGGACGAGAGCATCTGGGAGGTGCGAGGCGGCCGCCGGGAGTTCCTCTATTCGCGGGTGATGTGCTGGGTGGCCTTCGACCGCGCCATCCGCCTCGCGAACCGGCGATCCTTCCCGGCGCCCCTGTCGCGCTGGCACGAGATACGGGATTCGATCTACCGCGACATTTATAAGCGCTTCTGGAATCCGTCGCGACGCGGCTTCGTCCAGCATCCCGCTACGGAGACATTCGATGCCGCGGCGCTATTGATGCCTCTGGTGCGCTTCGTGTCGCCGACCGACCCGCGGTGGATCTCCACGCTTGCAGGCATCGAGCGGGAGCTGGTAAGTGACTCACTGGTGTTTCGCTACAGTCTCGACGAGACTTTGGATGGCCTCACCGGACAAGAGGGGACGTTCTCGATGTGCTCGTTCTGGTTGGTGGAATGCCTTGCCCGCATGGGCGATCTGCAGAAGGCGCGTCTCTGCTTCGAGAAGATGCTCGGCTATGCGAATCACGTGGGATTGTACGGAGAGGAGCTCGGCCCGCGAGCTCAGCACCTGGGCAACTTCCCGCAGGCATTCACGCACCTGGCACTGATCAGTGCCGCGTACGATCTCGATCGGCGTCTCTCGCATGCCGGCTACACCAGTTAGGTAGGCGCTCGGTTATCGCCGCATTGACGTCTGCGCATATCAGCGGGCTGACGAAGCTCACGACCCGCTTCTAAACCCTCCACGCTGGAAGTTAAGGGTCATGTATGACCTGCAAACGGCGATTACGGGTCCTATACGATCGCTTTCATTCACAGAATCCCGTGACATGATATAGTGGATCCTATATGATCATTTATCTGGTTTAATGGGTTATATATGACCACTAATACGCGACAGCCGACGCCGCTTCCGGTGGCTCGCGCGATCACCAAGGTTGGTGAAGACGTGTCCAGGGCACGCCGGCGGCGCCGCCTCTCGCGCGCTTCTCTCGCCGAGCGCAGTGGAATCTCAGAAGCAACGCTGAAGCGGCTGGAAAGGGGCGAAGGAGCCGTGGCGCTCGAGAATCTTGCGCGCACACTGTATGTGCTTGGCGAACTCGGTCGGCTGGAACGATTGCTCGACACAGCCACGGACGAGCTCGGGATTCAGCTCGCGGACGAGCAACTACCGAAGCGCGTGCGTGCGCGCAAAAGCACGGGGGCAATGTGAAGGCGCGCGCTACAACCCGGCAGGAGGCCAGTGTCTGGGTAGGGCGCGCTGCACTGGAGGTCGGCGAACTCGCGCTTATACGCGACGGCCGCCGCGAGTATTCCGCCTTCGCCTATAGGAGGTCTTGGCTGGCCCATGCTGAGCGCTTCGAAATTTCCCCGGATCTGCCGCTCCGCGAGGGATATTTCACGCGCCGTGCGATCGCCGAGGATTCACCATTTCCCCTTGCCTTGGCCGACACAGAACCCGACGCGTGGGGAAAGCGCGTCATACAGCGCGCACACGCGAAACTCCGTCAACGCGAC
>Ga0126373_10003451_pt1 | contig 11849 bp, 10 predicted proteins | sample PanSoiMetPlot_11_FD_92545 | JGI IMG/M metagenome (GOLD analysis project Ga0126373, IMG submission 92545) | Tropical forest soil microbial communities from Panama - MetaG Plot_11 | ecosystem: Environmental > Terrestrial > Soil > Tropical forest > Bulk soil | place: Panama | collected 2016-02-17
CACAGGTTCCAGTATGACAAACAGATCCCGCATCCGCGTCGCAATCGCGGGCATAGGCAATTGCGCCAGCTCCCTGATACAGGGCATTCATTACTACACGCCCGAGCGTTGCCGCCAGGGCGTGGCCGGCCTGATGCACAGCCAGATCGGCGACTATCTGCCGTGCGACATCCAGGTCGTCGCCGCATTCGACGTCGACGCCCGCAAGGTGGGCGTCGACGTCCATCAGGCGATCTTCGCGAAACCGAACTGCACGAAGGTCTTCCATGAGGATATTCCCGACAGCGGAGTGATCGTGCGCATGGGGCAGGTGCTCGATGGCATCTCCGAGCACATGTCGGCCTACGCCGAGGATCGGACGTTCGTCCGCGCCACCGCACGGGAGCTCACCAGGGAGGAGATCGTCCGGGAATTGAAGCGCTCGGGCGCGGAGATCCTGCTGAACTACATGCCGGTGGGATCGGAGCAGGCCGCGCGCTTCTACGCCGAATGCGCTCTGGAAAGCGGCGTGGCCTTCATCAACAACATGCCGGTGTTCATCGCCAGCAACAGGGAGTTCGCCGACCGTTTCAAGGCGCGCAAGCTCCCGATCATCGGCGACGACATCAAATCCCAGTTGGGCGCCACGATCACGCACCGGGTCCTCACGGATCTCTTCGCCAAGCGCGGCGTCAAGCTGTTGCGGACCTATCAGTTGAACACCGGCGGCAACACGGACTTTCTCAACATGAAGAACCCGAGCCGCCTGGTCTCGAAGAAGACTTCCAAGACCGAAGCCGTGCAGGCCGTCACCGCCAAGCGCCTCGAGAACGACAACATCCACGTCGGTCCCAGCGATTACGTCCCGTGGCAGAACGACAACAAGGTCTGCTTCGTGAGGATGGAAGGACACCTGTTTGGCGACGTGCCCATGGATCTCGAGCTGCGGCTGTCGGTGGAGGACTCGCCGAATTCCGCCGGCGTCGCCATCGACATGATCCGCTGCTGCAAGCTGGCGCTGCTGAACGGCGTAGGCGGTGTGCTCGAGGCGCCGAGCGCCTATTTCTGCAAGCACCCCCCCAAACAGTACACCGACGACGTTGCGTACGAGATGGTCGAAGCCTTCATCCGCAACCACACCGCGGGGTTGCGCGCCGTCATCGCATGAACTGTCTCATCATCGCCGCGGGAACGGGCGGGCGCCTGCGGGAAAAGGGCCCGAGCAAGCCGCTGATCCCGATCAGGGGCGTTCCGCTCCTCGAGCGGGTGATCATGCGCGCCCGCGCCGCAGGCGTCGATCGCTTCTTCGTGGTGAGCGGCTATCGGGGCGAGCAGGTGCGGGCCGCTCTCGACGAGCTCTCGGCGCGCGAGATGATTCCCATCACGCACATCGTCAACGACGACTGGCAGCGCGCGAACGGCGTCTCCGTGCTCACGGCGAAGCCGCATCTGCAAGGGACTTTCCTGCTGACCATGTGCGATCACCTCGTCGATCTCGACATTCTGCGCGGCCTCGCCGCCACGATGCCGGCGCCGGAGACAGTCACGCTGGCCGTCGATTTCAACATCGCTGACTCGATCAACGACCCGGACGACGTGACTCGTGTGAAGTGCTCCGACGGGCGGATCGAGCTCATCGGCAAGGTGATCCGTGAGTTCAACGCCATCGATACCGGGGTGTTTCTGTGCACCCCGATCCTCTTCGATGCGCTCGAGGCGAGCCAGGCCGCCGGTGATGACAGCCTGTCCGGCGCCATGAACGTGCTCGCCGGATGGGGCAAGGCGCGGGTCTTCGACATCCAGGGCCGCCTCTGGCTCGACGTCGACGACCCGAGCTCCTTCAGCAAGGCAGAGGAGCTGCTGGCAGCGGGACGGTTGTAGTACGGACAGTCACCACCGGGACCTGCGGCGCGGCTTCAACTGGCTTGGCGGCGCGATGGCCGCCTCCAAGGTCATCGACTTCGCGACCATCCTGCTCGTTCTGCTGTTCCTCACCAAAGAGCAGGTCGGCCTCGCCTCGCTGGTCGTCGCGATCGGTACGGTGATCGAGGCTCTCGATGGGCTCGGAACCAGCGCCGCGCTGGTGCACGCGCGCTCCCTCACCCAAGAGCAGCTCGATTCGCTGTTCTGGTTCATCGTCGGCTCGGCCGTGCTGGTCGGGGTGATCACGCTCGCGGCCGCGCGAGCGTACGCCGCATTCTACGGCGCTGCCGGGATGTCGGCCTATTTCATTGCCGTCGCGATCAAACAGCCCCTGGTCGGGGCCGCGGTCATTCCGCTCGCGCTCATGAACCGCGACCTGCAGTACGAGCGCATCGCGATCGTCAACCTCTGCGCGACGTTCGTCACCGCGGCGGCGCGACTCGGCCTCGCGATCCTCGGCGCCGGCGCCTGGGCCCTCGTCATCGCCTATGCGGCGAGCGGCCTCTTCATCCTGGTCGGCGCGCTGGTTGCGAAGCCATTCCGGCCGGGGCTGCGATTGCGGATGGCGCCGATCTCGCCGCTGCTGCACTTCGGGCTGCGCGCCACTGCATCGAGTCTCTTCGAGCAGACTTTCAACAACGTCGGCTACATTCTGGTCGGGTGGTTCTACGGCGCGGCGCCCCTGGCGAACTATCGGGTGGCTTTCGACGTCGCCACGCAGCCGGCGATCGCCCTCGGCATCCTCATCAACCGCGCGGCACTGCCGGTGTTCGCCAAGGTCGCGGCGGCGCGGGACGCGCTTGCCCAGTCCCTGACGTGGTCACTGGAGAGGCTGCTCGTCGTGACTTGCCCGCTTGCGGTCGCCACCATTCTCGCCGCGGATCCGATCTGCGCCCTGATCCACGATGAGCGCGGCCGCAGCTATGCGGCGGCCAGCCTGCCGTTGAAGTTGCTCGCGGCGGCGGCGCTCCTGCGGGTCATGTCACAGTTGATATACCCCCTGCTCTTCGGATCGGGCCGCCCGAGGACGGCGGCCGCCCTTTCCGGCGTGACACTGCTGCTGGTCAGCGGCGGCTTGTCGGTCGTGGGCTTCCTCCTGCCCGCCCGCAGCGGGATCGTCGCCATAGCCGCGCTGTGGCTGGCCCTGTACCCGGTTCTCCTCGTCTGGGATGTGCGCTATGTCCGGCGGCACTGGAATATTCGCGCTGCCAGTCTCGCCCGGGCCCTGCGCGTGCCGCTCGCGGCCGGCGGGCTGCTCGCCGCCGCCGTCGCGCTCGCCCGGATCTGGATCGCAGCCGGCGCCCCCCGGACGCAGATCGTCGTCATCCTCGTCGCCGCGGCGCTGACTTACACGGGTCTCTACCTCCACGACCGGCAGCGGCGCTACTCTACGATGAGCACGCCATGACCACGAGGCTCGCGAATCCATTGGTGACGGCAGACTCCGCCGAGAACACAGCGCGGCTCGACCTGCGGGAGGCGAGGGAGATCATCGGCGATCTCTTCCGCCACGATGCCCTGGTCTACTGGACGGATTTTCTCCTCACCACGTCGATCTCGTACGGCGCCGTTGTGTTGTATCTGTCCAGTCCCGCATTCTCGCCGTTGTATATCGCGGCCTTCGTCATCGCCGCCTTCGGCCTGTTCCGCTGCGGCGTCTTCATCCACGAGATCGTGCACCTGCCTGACAATCGCCTGCGTGTCTTTCGCGTGGCTTGGAACGTTCTCTTCGCCATACCGACGCTGACGCCGTCCTTCACATACGAGAGCCATCTGGACCATCACAACCCCAGACGCTTCGGCACGGCGAAGGACGGCGAATATCTGGCTCTGGGGACCCCTCCCGCACGCCGGATCGTCTTCTACCTCCTGCAGGCACCGCTGCTGCCCGCGCTCGCGATATTCCGCTTCCTGGTGCTGACGCCGCTGTCGTTCCTCTACCCGCCCTTGCGGCGGATGGTGCTGGAGAGAGCGTCCTCGTACGTGATCAATCCGAGTTACAAGCGCATCCTGCACCCGGATGAGCAGCGTCGGCCCTGGGTCATCGCTCTCGAGATCGCGATCTTCCTCGAGCTCGCGGCGTTCTTCGGCCTGGTCGCCTCGGGCCGGCTGGCGTGGGCGGTTGCCGCGCAACTCTACGTTCTGGGTATGTGCGCGGCGGGCCTCAATTGGGTGCGGACGCTGGCGGCCCACCGTTACCGCAACACCGGAGAGGCGATGTCCTTCGAGGAGCAGATCGAGGACTCGATCAACTTTGGCGGCCGGTCCCTGCTCACTGTGCTGCTCTTCCCGGTGGGCCTGCGCTACCACGCGCTCCATCACTGGTTCCCCGCGCTCCCCTATCATTCCCTCGGCCGGGCGCATCGGCGGCTGATGGCGCAGCTGCCGGCCGACTCGCCCTACCGGCGCACGGTACGGCGGAGCTTCTTCGAGGTCGCGCGTAACCTGTGGCGCAGCGCCTCAGGCGACGCATTACAGCGCCGAGCGGCGTAAGAGCAGGCCTGCGGCAGCCACGACCACGAGCGACGGCGCCGTTGCCGCAAACGCGGGATCGAGGTGCAGCAGCTGACCGAGGTAGCTCGCGATCTGTTGGACCAGCGAGAACACGACACCGATCATCGCCCCGATCATGACACGCTGGCCGGCGCCGTGAGCACGGAGCGGCCCGAACACGAAGGGCACGGCAATCATGATCATGGCCGCCATCGCCAGGGGAATGGTGATCTTGGCCCACAACTCCTGCGCGTAGAGCGCCGCCGCCTGATGCCGCCGCTCGAGGTCGCGCACGTACTGGTACAGCTCGATCGGCGGCATGCTCTCGGGAGGCAGGATCAGGAGCGGGACCTGCCGGGGGCGCAGGAATGAATGCCAGGAGAGCACCGTCAGGCGCTCGGTTTCGCTCCCGGAACCGCTGAATTGCTTGCGCAGAACATCGCTCAACAGCCACGTCCCGTCAGGGCGAACGTCCGCCCGCCCGGCGTGCATGAAGGTCGTCAACCTGCCATCTGTTCCGAACACGTAGATATTGACGTCGGCAGGAACGTTGCCATGGTCGAAGCGGCGCACGTTCACGTAAGTACCATTGCCCTGTGCCCAGAAGCTGTTGTCGGTGCGCAGCGGCGTCGATGAAGCGGCAAGCCTGGAAGCGCGCACGGTCTGCGCCAGCTGCTGAGCCCGGGGAATGACGAACTGCGCAGCCAGGAACAACACGATGACGACCGGCCCGGCCAGCTTGAAGACCGATCCGATGATGCGCAGCGCGGAGACGCCGGTGGCCCGCATCACCGTCAGCTCGTTGTGGGTCGCAAGGCTGCCCAACGCAAACAGGGTGGCGAGCAGCATCGACACGGGCATCAGTTGCAGGAGTCTCGCCGGGGCGGTCAGCAGCACGTAAACCAGAGCGTCGATCAGGCGGTACCGCCCCGTGCCGACGTCGTGCAGCTGGTTGACGAGCTCGAGCAGGCTGAAGAGCGCCGTGAGTCCGGCGGCGGCCAGGACGAGGACCTGGAGAGTCGCGAGCTCGAGATAGCGATCGAGCAGAGGCATCGCCGCCCATCGCCCCTGCCGTCCCGCGCTCACGAGCCCCTGCGTCTCCAGGCGAGCTGCGGCGCGAGCAGGGCGCCGGCCAACACGACGCCGAGCAATGCCGGCACCCACCACAGACCGGGAAACGCCGGGATCACGCCGTTCTGGACCCAGGTCCGCGCAGATTCATACAACAGATAATAGCCGGCGTAGATCAGGATCGCCATGCCCATCTTGGCGTACTTGCGCTCGCGCGGCCGCGAGCGCGCGAGCGGTACGCCCAGCATGCCGAGGAGCAGGGTCGACACCGAAGTGGACAGCCGCCACTGGAGCTCCGCGACGTCCGGCGGCGAGTTGGAAGCCGCGAGATATGCGGTGCCGGCGGCGACCGAGCTGTACCCGGGCGGCTCGATCTGCGGACTGGCGAGCTGAACCACGAGGTCGTTGATGCTCATGACGAGACCATCGCCATCACTTGCCTGCGGGATGTCGTAGATATGAGCGTCCGTCATGTGCAGCTGCGAGCCGCCGTCGCGCCCGGCCTCCCGCATCTGCTCGACGGTCCCGGCATAAATGATCCGGGTCCCGTCCGGACGCTTCAGCTGGATGAACACGTCGTGTGCGACGGCCCGTCGCCGGCGCCGCTCGATGAATATCGTGCGATCTCCCCGGTTGCCCACGTAGAAGGTGCCCGCCTCCATGTCTCTGGTGTTGAGGTCCACCGCGGCACGGTTGGAAAGCTCGTGCGACAGCCGGTAGGCCCACGGACGAACGAGCAGCGACAATCCGGCCACCGCGAGCGCCGTGCACGTCGACACGACCACCACGGTGCCCATCACCCGGGCCGGGCGCACACCCAGGGCAAACATGGCGGCGAACTCCGAGTCGGCGTACATCCTGCCGAACGCCAGCACCACGGCAAGATACAGGGATATCGGGATCAGGACCTCGAGGCCGATCAGGGTTCGCAGTCCGACCAGGCTGGAGAGCATATTCGTCGGCAACAGCGAGTTGACCGCATCCGAGAGGAAGCTGGCGGCGCCATAGCTCGTGAACAGTATCGCGAGCACGCCGAGCGCGACCGCCAGCGGCTTGAGGAGCTCCCGCGTCAGATAGCGCTCGATGATGATCATGATAGGATTATAAAATGGAGGGCTGATGCGCGAGGTCGCGATCTTCCGCCACAACCTGTTCAGGATCTCGGAGCCCTTCATCGCCGGGCAGGCACAACACCTGCGGCGGTACAAGCCCCTTTACCTCGGCCGGATGCGCTTCGGCCCGGCGCCGGACGGAGCCGAATCCCTGGCACTGCAGGATCTCGCCGGCGGTTGGACGCTGCCGCGCATCGGCTGGCAGATGATCACCCGCAACCCGCGCCCGTACCAGCGTCTGCTGCAGGGTCACCGCCCGTCATTGATTCATGCGCATTTCGGCATCGAGGGCGTTTACGCGCTCCCCCTGGCGAAGCGCCTCGGGATACCTCTGGTCACGACATTCCATGGCTTCGACGCTACCCTCGCCAGCTGGGCGCTCCTGGGCTCGCCGGCTTGGGCGCAATATCCGCTGCTGCGCCGCACGCTCGCCCGTGAGGGCGACCTGTTCATCTGCGCATCCTCATTCATCCGCGAGCGCCTGTTGGCCATGGGCTTCCCCGAGGCGCGCACGCACGCTCTCTATATCGGCGTCGACTGTCGCGCGATCCGGCCGCGCGACCCTTCTGAGGAAGTGCCGGCGATCCTGCACGTGGCACGGCTGGTCGAGGTGAAGGGTACCGGATATCTGTTGCGCGCATTCGCAACCGTGGCGCGGCGGTACGACAACGTCCAACTCGTGATCATTGGCGACGGGCCGCTGCAACGCTCGCTGCGCTCGCTCGCCGCATCGCTTGGCCTGCAGGACCGCGTGCGGTTTCTCGGTGCGCTGAGCCATGCGGATGTGCTTGCCTGGATGCGCAAAGCGGCGATGCTGGTGCTGCCCGGCATCAGTACGGCCACCGGACGGGTGGAGGGGTTGGGTCTGGTGCTGCTGGAAGCGGCGGCCACCGGCGTACCGGCGATCGGTTCCCGGGTGGGCGGCATACCCGAGGGCGTGATCGACGGTCACACGGGGTATCTGGTCCCGGAGCGCGACCCTGACGCGCTCGCCCGCCGCATCGGCGAGTTGCTCGCCGATCCGGCAAGACGGCATCGAATGGGTGCGGAAGGTCGTACGCTCGTCGAGCGACGCTTCGATATTGACCTGCAGACCGCAAAGCTCGAGAGCCTCTATGACAGCCTCGTGTCCGACGCCGGCTGAAGCCAGGCCGGCGCGGCACTCACCGGCGGCGGTGGTCGTGGCCCACCCGGACGATGAGGCTCTCTGGCTGAGCTCCGCCGTCGGCTCGGCCGAGCGGGTCATCTTCTGTTTCGGCGCCTTTTTCGACCGCCCCCGCATGACGGAGGCGCGGCGTCAGGCGGTCACCGCACTGCCGCTGACCAGCGTCGTCGACCTCGCGATCCCCGAAAGCGGTGCCGGCTCCCGCATCGAAGGGATACCGTCGCAGCCGACCACTGACAGTATCAGGATCTCCGATGCTGCCGCGCGTGCGCGGTACGAGTCCAACTATGAAAGGTTGCTCGCCGCTTTGCGTACGTCTCTGACCGGAATCGAGGACGTCTACACACACAATCCCTGGGGCGAATACGGTCACCCCGAGCACATCCAGGTCTACCGCGCCGTTGCCGCCCTGCAGGAGGAGCTCGAGTTCACGCTGTGGTTTTCCAACTATGTGAGCAGCACGACCTGGCCGCTGGCTCGGGCGCTGGGGCGCCGGCTGCGCGCGGCCGAGCGCCGCGTGGTGCGCCCGGACCTGGCCGTGGTGCGCAGGCTCGAACGCATCTACAGGCAACATGGCGCATGGACCTGGAACTGGGCCCATCGCTGGCCCGCGCACGAGGCAATTTATGCGCTGGCACCGGCCGCGGACCTGCGGCCGCTGCGTCCCGAGTCCGAAGAGTGGCTGCTGGATGTCGGCAGGTTGCGGTGGTGGTCGCCGCTGCGGCCGTTCGCGCGCCGGCGACTGCGGGACTCCTGACGGGGAGCGATCGTGATGTGCACGTCCCGGCTCGGCCCCGGCGATACCGCTTCCAGCCTCTCCTCGCGGATGCTGTAGATGAGCAGCGGCCCACTGAGTTGCTCGCCGTGTCGACCCGACAGCGATGCTTCTCCTGACAGGTGTACGTCGTCTTCCTGGGCGTCGTATACGATCCGATCCGCCTGGCCGTGCACCGTCGAACCCGAGCTCGTGGGCTGCTCCTCGAATACGGCTGGCTTACCGGTGACCGTCGCCTGAGTGACGCGGTTGTCGCGAAACTCCACAACTGCCTGGTCGGAGTTCAGTGTGCCTTGCGGCTGCACGGAAATGATCACGTTGCCTGTGAACGTCCACGTGCTCGTCCTGCTGCCCAGCCCCGTTGCCTGAGCCTGCCCGGCCGTCACGCGGGTGTCGCCCTGCGAGACGGTGATCTCTTTGAAGGTGGCCGTGTCGGTCTTGTAGTCGACGTGGGAGAAAGCAGCCGCGACGACGAGGGCGCCTGCGCGCGCGGTGCCGCGCTCAGCCATCCCGCGGCGAGCATCATCACCGCGAAGCAGCCCGGCGGCGCAACTGACCGGACAGGCAGCGGGTGGCGCCTCACCGGGAGCTAGCTCCCTCCGGCCCCCGACAGCGACGGCGCCTCGATGTATGAGATTGGCGCATCGGAGTAGGACCTGAACGACACTTTCTCCCAGGTGGTCGCATCCGCGAGCAGCGCCCGCAACAGCCGATTGTTCAGCGCATGCCCCGACTTGTGCCCGCTGAATTCCCCGATCAGGCTGTGCCCCAGAAGATAAAGGTCCCCGATGGCATCCAGGATCTTGTGCTTGACGAACTCATCCTCGTACCGCAGGCCGTCCTCGTTGAGCACCCGAAAATCATCCAGCACGACGGCATTGTCCAGGTTGCCGCCCAGGGCCAGATTGCGCTCGCGCAGCCATTCCAGGTCGCGCATGAAGCCGAAGGTGCGCGCCCGGCTCACCTCCTTGAGGAACGAAGTCGTCGAGAAGTCCATCGACGCCTTCTGCGCCCGGCGCTTGAAGATTGGATGATTGAACTCGATCTCGAAGTTGACCTTGAAGCCGTCGAACGGAGTGAATTCCGCCCACTTGTCGCCGTCGTCCACCCGCAGCCGCTTCTTGATGCGGATGAAGTGCTTCGGCGCGCGCTGCTCCTCGATGCCGGCCGACTGCAGCAGGAAGACGAACGGGCCCGCGCTGCCGTCCATGATCGGCACCTCAGGCGCCGACAGCTCCACTATGGCGTTGTCTACACCTAAGCCCGCGAACGCCGACAGCAGGTGCTCCACCGTGGACACGCGCGTCGCGCCGCGGCCGAGCGTCGTACCGAGGGTCGTGTCGCCGACATTCTCGGCATGCGCCACCACGTCCACCGCCTGGGGCAGATCGGTCCGGCGGAACACGATGCCAGTGTCTGGAGGGGCTGGGCGGAGCGTCATCAGGACCTTTTTGCCCGTATGAAGCCCAACGCCCGTGGCGCGGATCGAGTTCTTGAGCGTCCGCTGGCCGACCATGTTTATAGCTGCGTAAATCCTTCGTCTCTTAACGATCCGAGCGGGCTGCGGATGACCTGGCCCCGCGGCGCGCCGCTTCGCGGTTCGCCGTGGACCCGAAGGTCACGGCCGTAGCCCTCCGACCCTAAGATCAGAACGGCTGCCGCGGACCCTGGGATCCGCGGCGCGAAACGGCGCGCTACCCTATCACAAGCTGGCCAGTAGCGCTCAATCAGCTTGGCGGCGCAGGAATGCGGGAATGTCAAGCAGATCTTCGGGCTGCACGTCCTGGCGCAGCCCATCGCCCACCGCCCGCTGCCGCTGGACCGTCGGCTTGTCGAGCTGCGCGTAATCGCTGCTCGAGAGCGGGCTGCGGCGCACCACCCGCATGGGCGGCTCCCGCATCTCCCGTTCACGCGCCGGCGACTCGCTCCGTCCGGGCATGGGCTCGGTGTGTCTGAACGGCTGCGGCCGGGCGGCGGCGGCGGGGCGGCCGAGCCCCGTGGCCACGACCGTCACCCGTACCTGGTTGCTGAGCTCCGGATCGATGACCGTGCCGACGACCACCGTGGCATCCTCCGAGGCAAACTGCTTCACGATCTGGCCGACCTCCTGGAACTCACCGATCGAGAGGTCCATTCCCGCGGTGACGTTCACCAGAATGCCGTGGGCCCCGGCCAGGTTGATCTCCTCGAGGAGGGGGGACGACACGGCCGCCTCCGCCGCCGCCCGCGCGCGCCCTTCGCCGCTCGCGGCTCCCGAGCCCATCATGGCCATGCCGGTCTCGGCCATGACCGTGCGCACGTCGGCGAAGTCGACGTTGATCAGTCCCGGCCGGGTGATGAGCTCCGCGATGCCCTGCACTGCCCCCTGCAGCACCTGGTTCGCCGACTTGAACGCATCGAGCAGGGTCGTCGTCGCCCCGAGGACCGTGAGCAGCTTCTGGTTGGGAATGGTGATGAGCGAGTCGCAGTACTTGCCGAGCTCCGCGATGCCGTGATCGGCAACGTAGGAGCGCTTGCCGCCCTCCATCTCGAAGGGCTTGGTGACCACGGCCACCGTCAGAATGCCGAGCTCCTTGGCGACCTGCGCGACCACGGGCGCCGCGCCCGTACCGGTGCCGCCGCCCATCCCGGCGGTGATGAACAGCATGTCGCAGCCCTCGACCAGCTCCACGATGCGGTCGCGATCCTCCATCGCCGCCTGGCGGCCGACCTCCGGATCGGCCCCGGCGCCGAGCCCCTTGGTGATGTTGGTGCCGATCTGCAGGGCGGTCTTCACCTTGGCGTGCTTGAGGGCCTGCGCATCGGTGTTGATGCACATGAACTCCACCCCCTCGATGCCGGAGGTGACCATGTGGGCCACGGCGTTGCCGCCGCCGCCGCCCACGCCGATGACCTTGATGACAGCGCTTTGGCTGTAGGCGTCCATTAGTTCGAACATTGCGCGTGCTCCTCGGGAATGAGTGTCGGTTAGTTGGAATTTGATATCTGGGAGTCGTTCAGTCTGTCAGCGTCAAAAGTTGCCCTGGAACCAGGCGCGCATGCGGTCGAGCGCCGTCTTCGCGTTGCCCAGGGACCGCCCGCGACGCGCGGGCAGGAAGTTGTCACGGGCATAGAGCAGCAGCCCCACGCCCGTCGAGAAAACGGGATTGCGCACGACATCGGTGAGTCCGTGCACCTGCTGCGGCAGGCCGAGCCGCACCGGTACGTGGAAGACCTCCTCGGCGAGCTCGATCGCACCCTCCATCTTGGCGCTGCCGCCGGTCAGCACCACGCCGGCGGCGACCACCTCCTCGAAGCCGCTGCGGCGCAGCTCTTCGCGCACCAGACCGAA
>Ga0126373_10003452_pt1 | contig 11847 bp, 10 predicted proteins | sample PanSoiMetPlot_11_FD_92545 | JGI IMG/M metagenome (GOLD analysis project Ga0126373, IMG submission 92545) | Tropical forest soil microbial communities from Panama - MetaG Plot_11 | ecosystem: Environmental > Terrestrial > Soil > Tropical forest > Bulk soil | place: Panama | collected 2016-02-17
CGAGTATGGTCTCCCGGCCGTCGAAGGCGTGCACGCTCATCGCGCCAGACGCCGCGATCCACTGCTCCGCAGCCTCCAGCGCGTCCGCGTAGCGATCGCCCGCGATCACCAGGTCCGCCAGCTGACGGATGCGCTCTATCTTGGCCGGAGAGGACACCGTGGGCACGAAGATCCTGGCCGGGATGCCCAGCCGGTGCGATGCATACGCGACGGCGACGCCATGATTGCCACCCGACGCTGCCGCCACCCCTGCCTGCGGCACATCACGGAGCAGGAGGTTCGTGAACGCGCCACGGGCCTTGAACGATCCCGCGCACTGCAGTTGCTCCAGCTTGAGGGTCACCGGCCCCGGCAGGTCGAGTTCAACGACTGGCGTCCGGCGTATGTAGGGTCCGATCGTGTCGTACGCACGATGAATCTCGTCACGCGTAATGACCAGATGTTGCCGTCCGTCAGGAGCCGAGCCCGGCGATACTTCGATCTCGGCCGGGCCGCCATACAGAGCCGCGTTGGCGCCGATCGCGGCCGGCGGCGCGGGCCGGTGCCCTGAGGCTTGCGTGTCACCAGTCACTGGCGAGTGTCTCCTTTGCCTGGGCGATGATGCCCGCGTCAAGCACAAAGGAATTATGGCAATAGTTAGCTGACTGGCGTGGCCTCCCAGGGTGCGAGGCAGTGGCCAGCGGCTCGTCAGGCCCGCTGCTTCGGCTATCGCGCGTTTGATGTTCGCTACGATTTGCCGCCTGACTGGTGGACAACGCAAGGATCAGATAGGTGCAGCCATGAGTGATAGACCGGCGCAGGCGACCGCCGGGCTGCCGGGTGCCATCGCGCGAGCCGTAACCGAGGTTGACGAACTTCTCGCTGCCTCCGACCGTGCGCTCCAGAACAGGTACCCGGGCGACCGGCCTGGCCGCCAGCCGGTACATACCGCATATGTGCCAGCTGATCAGTTCCATCCGGCCCTGGCCGCCGACTGGGGGCGGCAGGCGATGCAGGCGCTCGCCGACTGCGCGCCATCGCCGGCTGATTTCGGCGACGCAATGGGCGTGCCGGCCGACATCGCCGCCGTCGTGCGCGAACGGGTGCTGGCGAAGCTATCCAACGAGCCGGTCGAGGACTTCCGGCTGGACTTCGAAGACGGCTACCAGCCGACCGGCGACGCTGACGCCGCTGAGGATGCAGATGCGGTAGCGGCTGCCAGGCACCTTGCCGCGGCAGCTGTCGCGGGATCCGCTCCGCCCTTCTCCGGGATCCGCAGCAAAAGCCTCGAGGCGGCGACCCGGCTGCGGGCCGTCCGCACGATCACCATCTTTCTTGCCGAGTTGCTGGCGCGCGGGCCGCTACCCGCGGGATTCGTGCTGACCTTGCCAAAAGTCAGTTCGGCCGACCAGGTCCAGGCGCTGGCGCTGCTGTGCGACCGCCTCGAGCAGACCTTCGGGCTGCCTAGCGGCCGCCTCACCTTCGAGATTCAAGCTGAGACCCCGCAACTCATACTCGGCGCCGATGGCAGCGCGACCATCGCGCACTGCGTGCGGGCTGGCGGTCCGCGGCTCATCGGCGTCCATTACGGAACCTACGATTACGCGGCTGCCATGGGTATTGCCGGGGAGTTCCAGCGTCTGGATCACCCGGTCGCCGATCATGCCCGTGAGATCATCCAGGTTGCCGTGGCGGGAACCGGAGTCCGGCTCTCTGATGGCTCACTCAACGTAGTGCCGACGGGATCCCGCGGCGACGTACTCGCCGGGTGGCAGCAGCATTCGCGCCTGGTCCGCCGCGCCCTGGAGCGGGGCTTTTACCAAGGCTGGGACTTGCATCCAGCGCAACTGGCAAGCCGGTATGCCGCGACCTACGGGTTCTTCGTCGCAGGTCTCCCCCGCGCGTGCGAACGGCTGCGCACATACGCCGAGTCGGCTAAGAGCGGCACGCTAGAAGAACCGGCGACCGCGCGGGCGCTCGCCGGGTTCTTGCTCCGCGGGCTCGACTGCGGGGCGCTTAGTGAGGCAGACATCAGCCAACGATGTGGCCTCGACCCCGCAGGCCTCAGAGCCCTGCGCGATGCGCGCCGCTAACTGCAAACAATCTATGCGAAGAGCAGATTTGCCAGCGGCGCGTGATCTTCCCCATTCGACATGCGCCGTAGTAAGGTCCCATACGGGTTTCATGCGATTTTCATACGCATCTTGTAACCGGCCAGAGAGGGCCCGCCAGTGGCCAGTTCAGGTAGGTCGGAGGTTCCGCAAAGCGGCACCGCGCCGTCGGTGACGTCGGTAGAGCATCGCGGCATCGAGCACATTCCACAGTCCGAGCGCTGGGGACGACCTAGCGGGCTGTTCTGGATGTGGGCAGGCGCGGTATGGAACGTCGAGTTCGTCGTCTATGGCGCACTGGCGGTGGTCATATTCGGGCTCTCCTTCGCGCAGGCAGTTGTCGTCATCCTGATCGGCAACCTGTTCTATGTGCTGACCGGGCTGGCCAGCCTGCAAGGACCTCAGGCCGGTACCACGACGTTCGGCGTAAGCCGAGCTCCATTCGGTCCGAACGGAAACCGGCTGCCGTCATTCTTCAACTGGGTCACCCAGGTCGGATTCGAGATCGAGGGCATCGCCCTCGTGGTGTTCGCCGCCATCTTGCTGACCTCGAAGGCCGGGTTCACGGCTGGCGTAGCGGCGAAGGTGATCTTCATCATCCTCGCCGTTGCCATCCAGGCGGTCTTGCCGCTGCTCGGGCATGCAGCTGTGCTACGCGTGCTGCGCTGGCTGACGATCCCGTTCGTCGTCCTGTTCGCGGTGCTAGCGGCGCTCACCGCCGGAAAGGTCAACCTGCATGTGCCCGCGCACGGGGCAAGCTGGGGCGCGCTGACCATCTTCCTCGCCCTGGTGATCTCCGCCGGCGGACTTGGCTGGACCGAGAACGGCAACGACTACTCACGGTACTTGGCACCGGATGCCAGCAAGCTCCGCATCGTGTTTGCGGTCGCGCTCGGCGGTGCGATTCCCTCAGCCCTGCTTGAAGTGCTCGGCGCCGCCGTCGCCACCGGTGTCCCCGGCGCGAGCTCTGTCAACGGCCTGATCGCGGGATTCCCGAGCTGGTTCATCTGGCCGTATCTGATATTCGCTATCGTCCAGCTGTTTGCGATCAACACGCTCGACCTGTACTCGTCGGGCGTGACGCTGCAAAGCCTGATCCCTGGGCTGCACCGGTTGCAATGCGTGGCGATCGACACCGTAATCGCTGGCGGTCTGACTGCCTACGCGGTCTTCTCGTCCCACTTCTTGATGCTGCTCACGGACTTCCTGCTGTTCATCATCTTGTGGCTCGGGCCATGGTGCGCGATCTACCTGGTCGACAGCTGGCTCCGGCGAAACCGCTACGATCACGATGCGCTGCTCAATGAGCGAGGCGGCCGGTACTTCCGCAACGGCGGCGTTCACTGGCCTGCGATCATCGCACAGGTGCTCGGCATGGTCTGCGCGGCATTCTGGCTGAACGCCTACTCGCCGTACGTCGGCTACTTGGCCAGCCGCAATGGCGGCCCATTTGGCTCTGACTTCAGCGTGTTCATCGGGCTGTTCGTCGGCGGCGTCGTGTACTACCTGCTGGCGCGCAAGTCGGTTCAAGCCGAGGGCGCGACCACCGCGGCCGCTGCGCCGACCGCGGCCGCTGCCGGCTAGGCCAGGCCCTACCACCGGGGCCATGCCTTACTACGGAGCCGCCTTACTACCAGCGCGCACCGGCGATCAGGCAGCCGTGACGCTGATCACCACCACGAACTTGTCCACGTCGACCCAGGCCACGGTCGGTAATTCCTGAGCTCAGGCTATGTGCTGTGGCCGATGCAGGCCCTGCACCGGGGCATCATGGGACGCCGGCACCTCGATCGTGCCCGAGGTCCGCGGGAGGGCTCTCAAGCCGCCTCGTGTCAACCTCCGGCCTGGCCAACCGCGTGTCAGGTAACAGGACGTAGCCGAGCGGAGACCAGGGATGATGCGACGTGGTGCTGAGGAAATCGACGAGCGGTTCACCGCTTTCGTGCGGTCGCGGGGTGAACATCACCTGCGGATGGCGACGCTGCTGACCGGAAATCCGGACGCCGCCCAGGACTTGGTACAGGCCAGCCTGCTGAAGCTGTACCGGGCCTGGCCCCGGATCGACACATCGGCCGAGCCTGATGCCTACCTGCGGCGGATCATCGTGAACACGCACCGGTCCTGGTGGCGGGCGCGGTGGCGGCAGGAGACGCCGGTGCCCGAAGTACCGGAAGCGGCGGCAGGCGAGGACGCCGCCGAACGGCACGCGGTCGGGGAGCTGGTCCGGCAGGCGCTAGCCCGGCTGTCCAGGCAGCAGCGGGCCGTGCTGGTGCTGCGCTATTGCGAGGACCTGCCTGAAGCCGAGGTGGCCTCCATGCTGGGCTGTTCGGCCGGCGCGGTGAAGACCCACGCGCATCGCGGGCTCCGGGCACTGCGCGCGTCGCTCGGTGATCTGGATCACTTCGCAGTCAACGAGAATTCGAGTCCGGCGAGTGGATGAGGGCAACGGCTTGTGATGGAGGATGACATGGAAGACGTTCACACCGATGAGGCTCGCGAGGCCCGGCGCCTGCTGGCCACCGCCTTCGACACCCTGCCCGGCGATCCCGCCACGGCCGGCGACGGCCTGCTGCGGGCGGTCCGCCGCCGGTACGCACGTCGCCGCCGAGCTCGCACTCTCGTGTCGGCGAGCGCAGCAGCGGCCGTGGCCGCCGGGACCACTGCCGCGGTGCTGCTGTCAGTGACTGTGGCCGGAGCGTCGCCAGCGCTCGCCGCGGTGACCAGCGCCCTATCGCGGGCTTCGGGGGCGAGCTTCCGAATGAACCTGAAGGTCACGCAGCACATCGTGGTGCCAGGAGATAGCGTGATGCGGCCGCTCTCTATAGCTGGAGAACTCGACCTGAAGCGGAACCTTGTCGAGGAGACGCTGTCCAATGGCTGGCAGACCCGCGTAGTCGGCGGGAAGGCGTATACGAAAGTTTCCCCCGCCGAGGCCAGGTTCGACGGAGCGCGCGGCAAGCTCTGGACGGAGGAAACCCTAGGGATAACAACGGAGCCTCCGTACCGATCAGCGGCGGCGCAGGTCGCGTGGGACTTCAACTCAGACCGGCCCTTCGACCCCCAGGCCCTTCTCGCGCTGCTCAAATCCAGCGCCAAGGTCGTCGATGAAGGATCGGCGTCCGGCCCCGGCTGGACCGGTACCCGGTACAAGTTCAGCCTCTCGCATCCGGCCGGTACGGGGCGCCTCGTCGACAGCATCACCGGCACCGTGGACGTGGACAGCCAGGGCCATATCCGCAGCATGGTCCAGACAATCGCGTTCGCCGCGCTCGGCAAGCCTGGTGCGAGAGCTGGGACGATTTACACGCTCGACTTCACGTTCAGCGACTTCGGCGTGCGCTTCTCGGTCGTCCCTCCGCCCTCCAGCCAGGTCGATCACCGCACTGGCGTCGGCGTCCAGTTCTGAGCCCTGAACGCGCGGACCGGTGCGAGGGGACATCGCACCGGTCCGCGCCCTGGGTACCGGCGCGCGCCGCCTGGGATCAGGCGGGTGTGACGCTGGTCAGCGCGAACTTGTCCACGTCGACCAGACCACGATCGGTAATCCTGAGCTCAGGGATCACCGACAGGCCGAGGAAGCTCAGGTGCATGAACGGCGCACCTATGGTCACACCCAGTTCGGCCGCCGCCACGCGCTCAAGATGCTCGACTGCTCCGGCCACGGCGGCCGCCGGCTGGTCGCTCATCAGCCCGGCGATGGGGAGCGGCACCTCGGCAATGACCTTGCCGTCCAGGACTGCTACCTGACCGCCGCCGAGTTCCGCAAGCCTGGCGACGGCTACCGACATCTCGGCAGGTCCGGCCGGCCCGATCTCACCGACGACCATGCAGTTGTGCGCATCATGCGCCACCGTGGAGGCAATCGCGCCGCGGGCGAGCCCGAAACCACGCACGTAGCCTAGGCCGATCCGGCCAGTAGCCAGGTGCCGCTCCGCAGCCCCGATCCTCGCCACCGCGGCAGCCGGATCGCGCACATCCAGCACTAGGTGCCTGGTAGTGAGGGTGTCGGGGTCGATGCCGATCACCCTGGCGCGGCCGTCGGCTGGCGGCGCAAGAGTAAAGGCCGCGGCATCCGGCACACCGGCCAGATGCACGGAGTCGCGCATCCAGTCCGGTGCGGGCACGCTCGGCACGGCACCGGGGACGACGCGCCCTTGCTCGGCGACCAGCCGGCCAGATTGATAGACGCGGGCCGGCCGGAGCTGATCCAGGGAGTCGAAGCAGAGGACATCCGCCTGATAGCCCGGCGCTAGCCAGCCCAGATGCTGGAAGTTGTGGTACTGGGCCGGGTTGGACGTGGCCAGCACCAGGGCGTCTTCTAGCCGGGCGCCGCAAGCCACCGCGAGCCGGATGCAGTCATTCACGTGACCCTCGGTCAGGATCGTGTCCGGCTCCCGGTCGTCGGTGCACAGCGCGATTCGCTCGGTGCCATGGCGCAGCACAGTCGGGATCAGATCCGCCAGGTTCTTGCTCGCCGAGCCCTGCCTGACGAAGATCCACATGCCCTTCCGGCGCTTTTCCTCTGCCTCATCAAGCCGGGTGCACTCGTGGTCGGACTCGATCCCGGCAGCTAGGTAGGCGTCAAGATACGGACCAGACAGACCAGGCGCATGCCCGTCGACACGCCGGTCACCAGCGGCGGCGATCTTGGCGAGCAGTTCGCCGTCACCAGCGACGACGCCGGGATAGTTCATTACCTCGGCGACGCCGATCGCGCCGTAGTCCAGCAACAGCTCACGCACCTGCGCGGCATGGATCTGCGCGCCCGGGCTCTCGAACGGCGAGGCCGGGACGCAGCTAGACGCGCAGATGCCGAACGTGAACGGCAGCCCCGACGCTGCCTCGGCGAGCGCCGCCACCCCGCGGACGCCGAACACATTGGCGATTTCGTGCGGATCGGCGGCGACGGCGGTCGTGCCTGCTGGCAGCACCGAGGCGACGAACTCGTCCACCCAGAGGCCGGTGGACTCCAGATGCATGTGCGCGTCGATGAAGCCCGCGGTGAGCGCCGCTCCGGACACGTCCACGACTTCGCGGGCCTCCCGCTGGCCCCAGCCGGCAATCGTGCCATCAGCGATAGCCAGGTCTTCGCGCAGCCATTCCCTGGTGCCCGGCACGAAGATCTTCCCGCCGGTCAGGAGCAAGTCAGCCGGCTCGTCGCCGCGCGCCACGGCAAGAAGATGCGGTGTTCCTCGGCGCGGCGGCATGGCCACCTCCGGTTCCGGGCCTGTCCGCAGGTCCAACGATTGCCCAGAGTTTACGTCGGCCGCGCGGGCCCGTCATGGTGCGGCCGTCAGGATGCGGCCGGCAGGATGCGGCCGGCATGGGTGCAGCCAGCCGACCTGCCGGAAACCTGCTGGCAGGCTTGCCCCGCTGCCGCCGGCCCGGCAGTCTGTCGGAATGGGCACCAACGAGCTGACCTGGTTCAACCAACTGCCGGCCCCAGCAGCGCAGCAGACGCTGATGGAATGCTGCTCCGCGCCGGGGTGGGCGGAGCTGATGGCGGCCGGCCGACCTTATCCCTCTAGCCAGGATGCAATCCAGCGATCCAGCGCAATCGTCGCCGCGCTGACTACTACGGACCTGGCCAAGGCGCTGGCTGGCCACCCGCGGATCGGTGAGCGGCCCGGCACCAGCCAAGACAGTGCTGACCGAGATGGCGCCAGGGCCGCCGCCGACTGGTCCAGGCGGGAACAGGCCGGCGTCGACGCGGACGACACGGCGACGAAGCAGGCACTATCCGCCGCAAACCTGGCGTATGAGCAGCGTTTCGGGCATATTTACCTGGTGTGCGCATCTGGGCGGAGCGGGAAAGAGCTGCTAGCCCTGCTGCGCGGCAGGCTGCAGAACGAGCCGGAAGACGAATGGCAGGTCGTGCGAACTGAACTGCAGAAGATCAATGCCCTCAGGCTGCAGCGGCTCCTGGCCGGCGCGCGATGAGCATGATCTCCACCCACGTGCTGGACACTGCCGCCGGCTGCCCGGCCGCTGGCATGCGCGTCCGGCTCGAGCACGTCGCACCCGCCGGGCCCGAGGAGATAGCCAGGGCCATGACAGACTCCGGCGGCCGGATCACCAGCCTCGGGCCAGAGCGAGTCAGTCCCGGCACATACCGGCTGGTCTTTGACACCGGCGGCTACCAGGCGCGGCACCGCCGGCAAGGCACTGACGACCCTGCCTTCTCTCCCGAGGTGCCCTTCTTCCCGGAGATAATCGTTGCGTTCACAGTTGCCGACGATCGCGAGCACTACCACGTTCCGCTCCTGATGAGTCCGTTCGGCTACTCGACCTATCGAGGGAGCTGACGTGGAGTACGTTCTGGGCGCCCACCAATACGGGAAAGCCGAGACCAGGCTTGTCCGGATCTACCGGGACACGGCCCGGCACCAGATCCGCGACCTCAATGTCTCGACCTCGCTGCGCGGTGACTTCGCGGCCGCCTACCTCGACGGCGACCAGGCGAACGTGCTGCCCACCGACAGCCAGAAGAACACCGCGTACGCCTTCGCCCTCGAGCGGGGCGTGGCCGAGATCGAGACTTACGCGCTGACGCTGGCCAGGCATTTCGCCGATGACATCGAGCCGGTGCATGCCGCTCGCGTCGAGGTGGACGAGTACGGCTGGGAACGGGTACGGCTCACCGGCGGTGACCACCCGCACGCCTTCGTCCGGGCCAGCCAGGAAGTGAGAACCACGACAGTGACTGTCGAGGGCCGCGGGCGCGAGCAACGTACCTGGGTCCTGTCCGGGCTACGGGATCTGGTTTTGCTGAAGTCGACCGGATCGGAGTTCGCCGGATTCCTGCACGACCGGTACACCACCTTGGTGGAGACGGACGACCGCGTGCTGGCGACCTCGCTGACCGCTCGCTGGCGCCACATGCGCCCAGAGGGTGACTGGAATGCGCTTAATGCAAGCATCCGCCAGGTGCTGATCGAGAAGTTCGCCACCGTGCACAGCCGTGCGCTGCAGCAGAGCCTTTTCCAGATGGGCAAGGCGGTGCTCGCAGCCCATGAGGACATCGCCGAGATCAGGCTCTCCGCACCGAACAAGCATCATTTCCTGGTCGACCTGAGTCCGTTCGGGCAGGACAACCAGGGGGAGGTGTTCCACGCGGACGACCGGCCCTACGGTCTGATCCAGTGCGCGCTGCAGCGAGAGGATGCGCCGCCCGCCGGCCCGGCCTGGGATGTGCCTAGTTCGTTCGCCGGCTAACCAGATAATCGAACGTGCAGGAAGGCGCAGCGTTGCGCCAGGGAGGCGCAAGCGTGGAGTTCATTCAGCCCGGTAGCTTTGCCGAGGCACTAGCTATCCAGGCGGAAATGCCCGCCGCGGTGCCGCTGGCTGGGGGCACCGACCTGATGGTCGAGATCAACTTTGGCGCCCGGCGGCCGCCGGCGCTGCTCGATCTCACCAGTATCAGCGAGCTCCGGCACTGGGCCATCGACGGCAACCAGGTACGGATCGGCGCCGGCGTCACCTACAGCCAGCTGATCACCGAGCTACGCGACAAGCTGCCCGGCCTTGCACTTGCCGCACGGACGGTCGGATCGCCCCAGATCCGCAACCGCGGCACGGTCGGCGGCAACCTTGGCACCGCCTCCCCAGCGGGCGATGCGCTTCCACCGTTGCTGGCTGCAGGCGCCGATGTCGAGATCGCTTCCGTCCAGGGAACGCGCTGGTTGCCAGTCGATCAGTTCTTCACCGGCCCGAAGAAAAACGCGCTGGAACCGGGCGAGCTGATCGCAGCCGTCCGCATCCCGCTGCCGTCTGGCCCCGAGCAATTCAGCAAGATCGGCACGCGGAACGCGATGGTGATCGCGGTCGCGGCGTTCAGCCTGGCGCTCCACCCGGACCGCCACGAGGTCGGCACCGGCATCGGCTCAGCCGGACCGACGCCGAGGCGCGCCAGGCACGCGGAAAAGTTCCTGGCGGCCGCTCTCGCCGAAGCGGGTCTGTGGGAGTCCCGTGCCAGCCTGCCCGATGCGGTGGCGGCCGAATTCGGCGAGCTGGTCGCAGCCGCCGCCGAGCCGATCGACGACGTGCGGGGCACCGCAGCATACCGGCGGCACGGCCTGTCGGTGATGGCACGCCGGACACTCGCCTGGGCCTGGCAGGACTATCAGCAGCACCCGCAGCCGGCGACCCCGTGCTGACTACGCCGGTGCTGGCTACGACGAGGGAGCGTGACGAACTGTGCGACTGACCGCGACAATCAACGGCCAGACCAGGCAGGCCGACGATGTCTGGGAGGGCGAGAGTCTGCTCTACGTGCTGCGCGAACGGCTCGGCTTGCCAGGCTCGAAGAATGCCTGTGAGCAGGGCGAATGCGGGTCCTGCACGGTCTACCTCGACAACGTGCCGGTCTGCGCCTGCCTGGTGGCAGCCGGGCAGGCCAACGGACGGAGCATCGTCACGGTGGAGGGCCTGGCATCCGGGACCGACCTGCATCCCCTTCAGCAGTCCTTCCTGGACGCGGGCGCTGTGCAGTGCGGTTTCTGCACGCCGGGCCTGATCGTCGCAGCCCACGACCTGCTGACCCGTACGCCCCGGCCGACTGACTCGCAGATCCGCGAGGCGCTGGCTGGCAACCTGTGCCGGTGTACCGGCTATGAGAAAATCCTGGACGCGGTACGCCTGGCAGCACGGGAGATGAGCGGAGACGCCGAGTGAGCACTCCAGGCACCCCATCCACGTCGGCCAGCACGGGCAACCCGGTCACGGTGATACTCGACGGCTGCGCGGTTGTCACCATGGATGGCCAGGGCAGTGAATACGACGCCGGCCACGTTGTCGTCACTGGCAACGTGATCACCGCAGTCGGCCCTGGCAGCCCACCACAGGCGAGGCAGGCCGGGCCGGCCGACGGCACCATCAGGCGCATCGACGCTAGCGGCTGCCTGGCCACCCCCGGACTGGTGAACACCCACCATCACCTGTATCAGTGGGGCACCCGGGGAATGGCCGCCGACGCGACGCTCTTTGAGTGGCTTACGCAGCTCTACCCGGTCTGGGCCCGGATGGACACCGATATCGTCCGGGCTCTGGCTACCGCCGCGCTTGCCTGGCTGGCCAGGTCCGGCTGCTCGACCACGATGGATCATCACTACGTGTTCCCGAGATCGGGCGGTGATCTCCTCCGTGCGACTGTTGCCGCAGCGCGGCAGGTCGGCCTGCGATTTCACCCGACGCGCGGTTCCATGGATCTGGGCGCCAGCGCCGGCGGGCTGCCACCCGACGAGGTCGTGGAAGATCGCGACGCCATCCTCGTCGCCAGCCAGGCCGCCATCGAGGAGTTCCACGACCCTTCCCCGCAATCGATGCTGCGCATCGGGCTGGCGCCCTGCTCGCCCTTCTCGGTAACGAGCGAGCTTCTCACCGACGCAGCCGAGCTGGCACGCCAGGCCAGCGTTCGCTTGCACACGCACCTGGCTGAGACGGCCGAAGAGGACGAATATTGCGCTGAGCACTTCGGCTGCACGCCAGTGGAGTATCTGGACTCCCTCGGCTGGCTGGGTGATGACGTCTGGCTGGCGCACGCTGTGCACCTGGACGACGCGGCCATCACCAGGCTCGCGGCGAGCGGCACTGGAGTCGCGCATTGCCCGTCATCCAACGGCCGGCTGGGCGCGGGCATATGCCGGACGCATGACCTGCTTGCCGCCAGGGTCCGGGTCGGCCTCGGCGTGGACGGGGCCGCTTCCAGTGAGGAAAGCTCGCTGATCGGGGAAGTCAGGCAAGCGGCGCTGATCGCCAG
>Ga0126373_10003453_pt1 | contig 11843 bp, 13 predicted proteins | sample PanSoiMetPlot_11_FD_92545 | JGI IMG/M metagenome (GOLD analysis project Ga0126373, IMG submission 92545) | Tropical forest soil microbial communities from Panama - MetaG Plot_11 | ecosystem: Environmental > Terrestrial > Soil > Tropical forest > Bulk soil | place: Panama | collected 2016-02-17
AGCGGCCTGGGAAGGTCATCAGGTGATCGGTGGCGATCGAGCCAGTCACGGCTATGCGCATCGAGAGTCTCCGTTTGTCCGCGCCGGGGGTTTGTCGCGCAGTTCTCCCGCGCGGGGATTGGACCGCCTTGCGGCTCTGGCCGGGCTGGCGGCCACAGGTTACACGCAATGCGACGGATAGGCATTCCAGCCTGCCGTCAACCCGCTCGTGCTCCGGCCCTCGCGGCTGCGTTCTCGACTCGAGATCGCAACTGCCGCCTGGCCTCGCGCTCGGCAGCGAAGTTCAGGCGGCAGTGACTACAGGTTATTGCGAATATCGGCGCGCGCTCAGCGGCTCGTGCTTAGTGGAACGAGTCGCCGCAGGCGCACGAACCCGTCGCATTGGGGTTATCGATCGTGAAGCCCTGCTTCTCGATCGTGTCCACGAAGTCGATGGTCGCGCCCATCAGGTACGGAACGCTCATCTTGTCGGTCACGACCTGGACGGTGCCGAAGCGGCTGACGACGTCGCCATCCATGTCGCGCTCGTCGAAGTACAGCTGGTAACGCAGGCCAGAGCAGCCGCCAGGCTGCACGGCAATGCGCAGCCGCAGGTCATCGCGGCCCTCCTGCTGGAGCAGGTTACCCACCTTGACCGCTGCGGCGTCGGTGAGAACGATGCCCTTGGTAGTCGCTTCGTCCTGAACTGTCATCTGGTTTAGCTCCTGCGTCGCGTAGGCGCCGGCATCCGCCGGGGTGACCGCTGCCTTGACCGCGCGGCCGTCCTGCATGCACAACGATAGTCCTCGCTTGCTCATTCCGGTCCAGCCGGCTTCCACAGGCGTAACGCTGCGAGAGGACGCTACGCCGACCGCCCGGCGTGGCGAAACTACCGCAAAACCGGACCCGGGGGCGGGGCCGACTTGGCCCGGTCCGCTAGTATGGGTATCGTCACTCAGACGATAAGTCTCAAGGGATCGGGGTTGCGATGACCACGTCGCCCAGCCAGACAGATCTTGCCGAAGCTACCCGGACGGGCCGTCCGCTGCCGCTGCTTGTGCTCGGCGCGGGGGCCGATCCAGCCGCAGAGCGCGGCGTGAGCTGCCCGGGTGAGCTGCCGCCGGCTAGTGACCCAAGCCTGGTAGCGCGAGCGCGAGCGGCCCGCCAGGCGCTCGGCGACCGCGCCTTCATTCTGGGCCACCACTACCAGCGCGATGAGGTAATCCAGTTCGCGGATGTAACCGGAGACTCGTTCAAGCTCGCACGCGAGGCTGCCGCGCGACCCGATGCCGAGTTCGTCGTGTTTTGCGGCGTCCATTTCATGGCTGAGTCGGCCGACATCCTCACCTCGCCGCAGCAGAAGGTGATCCTGCCCGACCTCGCGGCCGGCTGCTCCATGGCGGACATGGCGACCTACAACCAGGTCGAGCAGTGCTGGGATGCGCTGGAGGACCTGGGCATCGCCGACGACGTGATTCCGGTCACGTACATGAACTCGTCCGCCGACATCAAGGCGTTCACCGGCCGACACGGCGGGACCGTGTGCACATCATCGAATGCGAGCCGCGCCCTGAAGTGGGCCCTCGGCCAGGGCAGCAAGGTCCTGTTCCTGCCGGACCAGCACCTGGGGCGCAACACTGCGGTGCTCGAGATGGGCATGAGCCTCGACGACTGCGTCGTGTGGGACCCGCATGCACCCGGCGAGTCCGGCGGCCTGTCCCCTGACGAGCTTCGGGACGCCACGATGATCTTGTGGCGCGGGCACTGCTCGGTTCACGGCCGGTTCTCCGCCGAGTGCGTGACCGACGTGCGCGAGCGCATTCCGGGCGTCAACGTCATCGTCCATCCCGAGTGCCGACACGAGGTTGTGCTGGCCGCGGACTACATCGGCTCGACCGAGAAGATCATCTCGGCGATCGAGCAGGCACCATCCGGGTCCGCCTGGGCAGTTGGCACCGAGTTGAACCTGGTGCAGCGCTTGGCTAACGACAACCCGGACAAGTCTGTGGTCTTCCTCGACAAGACCGTCTGCTACTGCTCGACGATGAACCGAATCGACCTGCCCCATCTCGTGTGGGCCTTGGAATCTCTCGTCAGCGGCCAGGTCGTGAATCAGATCACCGTCGACGATCAGAGCGCGGAGCAGGCCAGGGCCGCACTGGAGCAGATGCTCGCGCTGCCGTTATTGGCGAGCGCGGCGGCCTAATCAGGGCGGGACCTGGCCCGGTGTTCCAGGCCTTATAGGCCTGGCGCGCCCCAGATCGGCATCCACCGGCCAAGATCGGGCTCAATCTTGAGGTCGGCCCCAACCGCGCCCCGGATCTGGAGCTCCAGCGCGTTGTCGCGCCGGTCCCCGGCGAGCGGCGCGAACGGGTAGAACGTGCCGCGCTTGTACAGGTAGACAAGCCCGAGCGAACGGCCGCCGGAGTCGCGGAACGCCATAATCGTGCAGAGCAGTTGCGGACCGAAGCCGCCGTTCTCGAGGGACGAGTTCACCGCGTGCAGGTCAGTGACCAGGCCCTCGGGGTCGTCCGGCGAGTGCCGGGCGACGAGCCAGGTGAACTTGTACTTGTCGGTGGACACTTCGACCGGCGGGGTGTCCTTGTCCATGTTGAGCAGTTCCTGGACATCTTTTTCGATGTCACTGAAGGCCCTGCCCTCCGCTGCCCGGAAGCAGACCGAGCCCGTGCCGGTCGGTCGGAAGTCCGTTCCGGCCTCAAGCGTCAGCGCGGCGCCAGGCAGCGCGAAGAGCTGGTCCAGGTTGGCCTGCACCGGCTTCGTGCGGCCGAGCAGCACGTCCAGAAACCCCACGCGTCACCTTCCCCGTCTGGGCGCGAGCCCCATCCAGCTAGCGCTGCTGGCCGAGCTGCTGGGAGATCTTGTCCAGCTCCGCCAGGCGCTTCTTCAGCGGCGGGTGCGTGGAGAAGATCGTCGCCAGGCTCTGGCCAGGGCGGATGGCTGGCGTGAAGTAGAACGCGTTCAGCGGCTCAGCCTCGCGCAGGTCCTTCATCGGGATCTGCGCCATGTCGCCGGTGACCTTAACCAGGGCGCTCGCCAGCGCGGACGGGCGGCCGGTGAGCAGCGCACCAGATCGGTCAGCTGACAGCTCGCGATACCGCGACAGCAGCCTGATCAGCAGGAAGCTAACCGCATACACGACGATGCTGAGCAGCATGACCGGGATGATGAGCAGCTGGCTCTGATTGTTGTTGCTCCGGCCCCGGCCGCCGAACAGCTCGGAGTAGAACGCAAACCGCACCATAAGGGCTGCGATGATGCCCAGGAACGAGGCGATGGTCATGACCGCGACATCCTTGTGCGCGACGTGCGACATCTCGTGCGCAAGGACGCCCTCAAGCTCTTCATCGTTCAGCTTGTTGAGGATGCCCTCAGTAGCGCAGACGACCGCGACCTTGGTGTTGCGACCGGTGGCGAACGCGTTCGGCATCTGCGTCGGGGCGATAGCTACCCGTGGCTTGGGCATGTCGGCGAGGGCGCACAGCCGGTCCACGATCTCGTGCAGCCGCTTCGCCTGTGGATGCGGGCTATCGCGGGTGACCAGGCGCGCACCGGAGGTCCTGAGCGCGATCTTGTCGGACCAGTAGTACGAGCCGAGTGCGCTGCCGATGCCGATGACAGCGGCAAAGAAGATCAGGACGTCGACATTCGGCTGCGTACCAGTGCCACCGTGGCGGACGCTCGTGTAGTACGCGATGAGATAGACCAAGCCGACCGCGAAGCCGACGAAAACCGCTCCGAGCAGGAACATTGTCGCGCCCATGCGCGCGATAAGCCCCGGGTCGGACGCGTAGCGAGTGCGCGCCATCGGCGCCGCCTCCCTTTTCTGAGCGGCTCCCTCGCCGCTCTGTTACTTCATTACACCCGATGCTGGACAGTCGTGAGGGCAGGGACTCTACCCTGCCCTGGACTGCCATGCTGCCGGCTGCAAGCAGCCTCAGCATCTTCTTAGTAAACGGAAATGGAGCCCTGCGCGTTCCCGACACGCATCTACACAACCCTGCCAGGTCGGCGTCTTCTTAGCTACTTCCTGGTTGTGGTGACCATAAAAGCGGCGAATCAGGACACGCGGCCTCCCTGAGGCCACAGGCGGCCTCCCTGAGGCCACAAAGTTTCATTCGCAGACGGCCAAAAGTCGCAGCCGCTTAAGCAAGCTGCTGCTCTTGCGGGCCGCGGTTCCCGCCCCGTTTCCCGGCAGCTAGCCGGGAATGAGTCCCTCGTCCGTCAGCAGCTTGCGCACCTCGGCCATGGTCGCGTCCGCCTGGGGGATGATCAGCTCGGACGGTCGCAAGTCGTCGGGCTCGGTCGGCGAGCCGACGTCGCGCACCTTGGCGAGGAGCGCCGCCAGCGCAGGCCGGAAAGCCGCCTCGTCGCCACGTTCAACAGCTGCTTCTAGCGCCGCGTCGAGCTGGTTCAGCTCGGTGACGGCTGAGTCCGGAACCTCAAGCTGACCCTCGCCGAGGATGCGGACGATCATTCCTGTTCACTCGGCTCGCTGGTTGACGCCGCGCTTGCTGGCGCGGTCGTGGCGCCGTCGTTGGAGCCGGCCGGGGTGCTCTCGATCTGCCGCGGCGCGCTCTGGGCCAGCTCGGCCTTCATCTTCTCCAGCTCATGGTCAACGCCGTGGGTGGCACCCATGCGGTCAAGCTCTGCCTGGATGTCGTCGTGCGGTCCGCTCACCATGTCGTCGAGCGCCCCTGAGGCCATCAGTTCATCAATGGCGCCCGCCCTGGCCTTCATCTGAGCGGTCTTGTCCTCGGCCCGCTGGATGGCCAGGCCGACGTCACCCATCTCCTCGGAGATCCCAGTGAAGGCCTCGTTGATCCGCGTCTGCGCCTCGGCCGCGGTGTAGGTGGCCTTGATGGTCTCCTTCCGGGTCCGGAAGGCGTCAACCTTGGCCTGCAGGCGTTGCGAGGCCTGGGTGAGCTTCTCTTCCTCCCCCTGGAGTGATTCGTACTGAGTCTGCAGGTCGTCTAGCTGAGACTGGACGCCGGCCTTGCGGGTCAGCGCCTCACGGGCTAGGTCTTCGCGCCCGGCGGCCAGCGAATCCCTGGCCTGCCTGTCTAGCTTTGCGGCATTCTGCTGCAAGGTGTTGATCTGGAGCTCGATTCGCTTGCGGGACGTCGCCACATCCGCAACGCCCCGGCGAACCTTCTGGAGGAGCTCAAGCTGAGTCTGGTAGGAGTAATCCAGGGTTTCCCGGGGGTCTTCCATCCGATCGAGCGCCTTGTTGGCCTTGGCGCGGAAGACCATCGTGACCCGCTTCATGACGCCCATGGGCGCGACCATCCCCTCGATCGGAAGTCCTGCTGCCGCAGCGCGTCCGGGGTCACGGACTGGCGCGTTGAGAGCTACGGACATATTGGTGGCAGATCTCGGCTCAAGCCTACGACCTAGCCGGCAGAACCGTCACCACGGACCAAGATCGGCCGATCAGATGTCACCGACTAGAAGCTCATGCGGCCCACTCTGAAGGTGTGGTGCTGACTGCCGGCTACCTCGAGTCGCGCCAGACTGATCTGCACGCTTCATCCCGGTAGGCTGTACGCGTGTTCCGACGACGTTCTGCCAACGCCGACCTGGTGGACCCCGACCAGGTAGCGGCCGACTCCAGCGAGGACCAGGCATCGCAGCCCCGGCCCGGCTGGACCGCTCCTAAGGGTGCACCCACGCCCAAGCGCAGCGAAGCGCATGCCAACAGGCGCCAGCCATACCAGGCGCCAACCGACCGCAAGGCCGCAGCGAAGCAATCCAGGCAGCGTACCCAGCAGGACAGGGTCCGCCGCAATGAGGCGCTCCAGCGGGGCGAGGACTGGGCTCTACCTCCCAAAGATAGAGGTCCGGTACGCGCCCTGGCCCGCGACGTCGTCGACTCGAGACGTGGCTTGGGCGAGTACTACATGCTGATGGTCGTCGTGCTCCTGGTGCTGCTCTTCTTGCCTGGCGCTAACACCAAGATCATCGCCGACGTCGTCGTGCTCGCGTTGCTGCTGGTCATCGTCGCGGAGGGCTGGTTCGTCGGGCGCAAGGTTAAGCAGCTCGCGGCCGAGCGCTATCCCAGCCAGAGCACCCGAGGGGTCACGATGTACACGCTGATGCGCGGCATCAGCATGCGGCGCATGCGCGTCCCCAAGCCTCGCGTCAACCGGGGCGACAAGATCTGACCTGCGGCGCTCGCGGCTTTCAGCGCGCGTCCGCCCTCGGCCCGTGCCTGTGATGGTCGCTCCGCTAGGTTGTGCCGGTATGGAGCATCGTCACCTCGGCCGCAGCGGCCTGAAAGTAAGCGAGATCGCCTACGGGAACTGGATTACTCACGGCTCTCAGGTAGCCGAAGACGCGGCTATGGCCTGCGTCGCCGCTGCCTTGGACGAGGGCATCACGACGTTTGACACGGCCGACGTATACGCGGGTACCAGAGCCGAGACTGTCCTCGGCAAGGCGCTGCACGGTGTGCGGCGCGAATCGCTCGAGATCTGCACCAAGGTCTTCTGGCCAACCGGCTCCGGCCAGAATGACCGGGGATTGTCCCGCAAGCACATCATCGAGTCCGCGCATAACTCGCTGCGCCGCCTCCAGACCGACTACCTCGACCTTTACCAGGCGCATCGCTACGACCACGAGACGCCGCTTGAGGAGACGCTGCGCGCCTTCGACGACCTCATCCGCCAGGGCAAGGTTCTCTACGTCGGCGTGTCGGAGTGGCGCGCCGAGGAGATTGAAGCGGCGCTAAAGATTGCCGATCAGATGGGTCTGGACCGGATCGTTTCGAACCAGCCGCAATACAACATGATCTGGCGGGTCATCGAGTCCGAGGTCGTCGAGGTGAGCCAGCGCGAAGGCATCGGCCAGATCGTCTGGTCACCGATCGCGCAGGGTGTGCTCACCGGCAAGTACCAGCCGGGCGCAGCTCCCCCGGCTGGCTCGCGCGCAACCGACGAGCAAGGCTCTGGCTTCATCTCGCGCCTGCTGACCGACGACATTCTCAGCCGGGTTGAGCAGCTGAAGCCCGTCGCCGAGCAAGCGGGCCTGACCATGGCTCAGCTCGCGGTCGCGTGGACGCTACAGAATCCGGCAGTCTCGGCCGCGATCATCGGCGCAACCCGCCCTGAGCAGGTTAGGGAGAACGTCGGGGCGTCTGGCGTGCGGCTCGACGCGGCTGTACTCAAGCACATCGACGACGTCCTCGGCGACCAGATCATCACCGATCCGGCCTTCACTGCGAGTCCGCAAAGGCGGCCGTGACCGCTGCGGCCGCACGCCGGCCGGGCTGTGGCGACGCCTCATGCGCCCGTCACTCGGGCGCCGGGTGCAGGCTCATCGGGCCGTATTCGACGCGGCCATCCTCGGTCAGCGTGACCTGGTCTACGCCTGCCTTCACCAAGCTGGGCCAGTGCTCGCCAAGCCAGCTCTCCGCGTCCCCCTGGCTGGTGAATGTCTCCTTCGACAGCTCACGGGCGACGATCACCGTGCCGTCTTCCTTCTCCAACTGCCAGGTCCAGGTCATCTCTCGCCTCGATAGCTAGGATCAAGGCCGCCATCGTAACCAACACCGATCATCAGGCAGGTCAGTGGACGCGCTCGTAATCGGCACCGGCGGCGCATGCGGCTGGCCCGATGACAGCTGCCGCTGCGCGTCCTGCATGCGCGCCCGATCCGCCGGTCAGCGGCGGGCGCCAGGCCGTGTGCTCATCGCCGGCGGACTTGAGGTTGTCGCTGGCACAGGTCTCCTGCCGGGAACGGGGCCGACCCCCACCGCGGCCGTGCACATCGAACTCCTGGCTGGCGGGTTCGACATCACCAGCCCAGACGGCGAGCGGCTCCTGCTCGCTGGCGGCCCCGGCGAGATTCCGGTGCCGCCACTCGGCACCAGGCCGTATGACATCGCGCTTCTCGACCTGCTGGCGAGCCCGGAGCAGCTTGGCCGGTTGCGTGCGCAGGGGCTGGTTCACGAGCGCACGACGGTCGCTGCCCTGTACACCGATCACCGGATCACTTCGGACGACGAGATGGCCCGCCGCTGCGCACTGTGGGGCGCTATTCACGCTCAGGATGGCCAGCTCATAGCGGGCCCTGCTGCTGCGCCGCCCCCAAGCGCCCCCAGACCTCACCGGACGCTCATTACTGGCGGCGGCCGGTCGGGTAAGTCCACCGAGGCGGAGCTGCGCCTGGCAGGCGAGCCAAGCGTTACGTACCTCGCCGCCGGTCCATTCTCGTCAACCAGGACGCAGCCCGGCGCGCTCGACCGTAACGGGCCGGGCGGTGCCTGGATCGGCCCCGACGGTGAGCCGGACACCGAGTGGGCACGCCGGGTCGCGGCTCACCGGGAGCGCCGGCCGGACTGGTGGCGGACGGTCGAGAGCCTGGACGTCGCTGGCATTCTGCGCGCCGAGACGAGTTCGCTGCTGATCGATGGGATCGGCACGTGGCTGGCCGCCGTTCTCGAGGACGCAGGCATGTGGGCCGCCGAGTTGCCGCTAGCGGCAACTGTGAGTGGTGTGGGCAAAGCAAATCAGGGTGATCAGCAAGATCCCGCGACGGTGGTTGGGGCCGCGATCGACGAGCTCATCGCCGCCTGGCGCGACACCAGCGCGCTGGTCGTAGCCGTGACCGATGAGGTTGGTTCCGGGCTCGTGCCCGCGAACCCGGCCGGCCGGGTTTTCCGTGATCAGCTTGGCTGGCTGAACCAGCGGCTGGCGGCCGAATCGGAGCTGAATTTGCAGGTCACCGCCGGTCGGGTGACCACGCTTCCCAGTTGAGCAACCCGCCCCAATGCGCAGTTTGCGACCCCGATCGGCACGAGATGGGTCCGCGAAGCTGTTAAGTTCTAAGCGCGAGCTTTGATCAGGGCCCTAACCGCCCGCCTAGGTCCTGACTGAGCCTGTTGATCAAGGTGGTGACGACATTGACGCGCGTTGTCGTCGTTGGTGACCTCATGACAGACACGGTCGCTCACGCGACCGCCCCCCTCGCGAGGGGTAGCGATACCCCGGCCACGGTCTCAATGCACGGCGGTGGCTCTGGCGCGAACATCGCGGCCTGGCTCGCGGTGGACGGAGCCGAAGTCGCCTTTGTCGGCCGTCGCGGCGCTGACATCGCAGGCCGTAACCGGGACATGGAGCTGATGGGGTACGGCGTTGACGCGCGCCTCGTCATGGACCCGGAGCGTCCGACCGGGACCTGCGTGGTCATGATCACCCACAAGGGCGATCACACCATGCTGTCCGACCCCGGCGCCAACGCCGCGCTGTCACCAGAGGACCTGCCGCAGGATTTGTTCACCCCCGGCAGTCACCTGCACGTATCGGGCTACACGCTACTGAACAACGGCTCGCGCCAAGCCGTTATGACGGCGCTGGGACAGGCACGACGCATGGGCATGAGCATCTCGGTCGACGGCGCATCATCGGCCCCGCTTGGTCGAACCGGCGCCGAGCCATTCCTCCAGCTCACCAACGGCGCGACGTTGCTCTTTGTCAATCGTGACCAGGGGAAGGTGCTCACCGGGCGCGACGACCCAGGACAGGCGGCCAGGGTCCTCAACGCGTGGTATCCGCACGTGGTCATGAAGCTCGGTGCCGACGGCGCGATGATGTACTCCGGCGGGCGGCCGGAGCCTTTCCGCGTCAGCGCAGCGCCTCTTGAGCACATCCTGGACGGCACTGGCGCCGGCGACGCGTTCGTCGCTGGCTTCTTGCCGGCCTGGCTTGACAAGAAGCCCCCGGGCGAGGCACTGGCAAGCGGCTGCCGGCTCGCAGCTAAGGCACTCGGCCTCGTCGGCGCCCGCCCGCTGCTCTAGCTGAGCCTCACTTTCGGTTGCTCAGGACCTGCCTGGGACAGGCAGCGATCCGATCAGTTCCCGCGCGCAAAAATCGGGCCAGATCAGCTACGTCGTAATCCAGTCGAGGATGAGACGGTTGACCTCTGCGGGCTGCTCTGCCTGCAGGAAGTGGCCAGCGGCTTCGACGACGACGACGCGTGAGTCGGGCGCCAGGAACTCGGCGGCGCTAGCTGCGAACTCCACGCCGATGCATCCGTCTGCAGCGCCATGCAAATACAGGGTGGGCTGCGGTGCGAGCGTCGGAGCCCCGCCGTTGACTGCAGCCCCGCCGTCAGCGGCGGCCCGGTAGTACCCAATCGCCGCGGCCAGGTTCTCCGGTGCCGGCAACGAGTCCCTGACCAGCGCCAGGTGCTCGCTGGCGTCAAAGCCAGGCGACCAGTCGCGCCAGAGCTTGCCAATGAGAGCCAGGTCATCTCGCGCGACGACGCCCGCCGCGAAGTCACCTGGATCGCGGAACATGAAGATGTACCAGAACCGCTTGAGCTGCTCGAAGTCGCCGAACAGAACCGCGTCCAGGCCGGCCGGCGGCACCGCCAACGTGACGAGGCGCCGCCATCGGTCTGGAACCGCAGCGGCGGCCAGGTAGGCAGTCTCGGCGCCCCAGTCGTGTCCGATCAGGACTGCGTCTGACCCACCCCCGAGCACTTCATGCAGAGTGACGGCATCAGCGGCTAGCGTGCTCAGGCGGTAGTCGCTGTCGGCCGGAACGTGCGTTGGCGCGTACCCGCGCATGAACGGAGCGACGGCGTGGAAGCCAGCATCGGCGAGCGCCGGGAGCAAGTGCCGCCACGTATGTGCGCAGTCCGGGAAGCCATGCAGGCACAGCGCGAGCGGACCAGATCCGGCTTCCAGCAGGCCAAACTCCAAGTCGTTAGCACGCACCGTGCGCGTACGAATGGCCTGCGTCATGGATCGCCCAGCGTTCCATGGGTGAGTGGCTGCAGCACGATCGAGAATCTAGCCCAACCGCCGTCCGATCCACGCGCACCAGAACGCCCTAGCCCTGGTCTCTGACCGACTCCTTCGGCGGGTTGAGCAACAGTTGCCTATCGATGCTCATAGATGAGCAACAGTTGCCCACTCTTGCTAAACCTTGGCGTACTACCGGCACCACGGTCTGGCGTCGGCCGCCATCGCTAGCCTGGTGTTGCCCCATCTGCACCAGCTTGCAGAACACGGTGCAATGAACGAACCCCGTTCCCGGCGTGAATCTGGACGACATGACCACCTATCTTGATCAGCTCTTCTCGCTAAGCGATCGGGTCGCCGTTGTGACGGGCGGCAGCTCCGGCATTGGCCGGGCCATCGCGCTGGCGCTCGGTCAGGCGGGCGCATCCGTCGTGATCATCGGCAGAGACGCGGGCAATCTGCTGGCGACCGTCGACGATCTGACGACGCTTGGCGGCAAGGCCGCTAGCGTGCAGGCGGATCTCGGTGACCGGACGGCGCTGGACCGGGCCGCCGAGGAGGCGCGGCATGCGTTCGGGCCACCAGACATCCTGGTGAACTGCGCAGGCCTGAACCTGCGCCCGCCGATGGCGCATCTCACCATCGGCCAGTGGGACAAGCTGATGGCAGTGAACCTGACGGCCCCGTTCCTGCTGGGCCAGCATTTCGGTCCGGCCATGGCTGAGCGCGGGTGGGGGCGCATCATCAACATCACGTCGCAGCAAGCCGACCGGGCTTTCGGTAACAGCGGTGGTTACGGCGCGGCGAAGGGCGGCGTCGCGGCGCTGACTCGGTCACAGTCGGAGGCGTGGGCAGCTCGCGGCGTCTGCTGCAACGCGATATGCCCTGGCTTCGTCGTGACGCCGCTGACGGCGGAGGTGTCCGCCGACCCCGTTCGGCTCTCGGCGCTCGCCGGGCGCACGATGATCGGCCGCAACGGACTGCCCGGCGACTTCGCCGGGGCCGCAGTATTCCTCGCGAGCCCAGCCAGCGACTACGTGACCGGGCAGATCATCCGGGTGGACGGCGGCTTTTCCGCGACCTGAGGCACTGGTACCGC
>Ga0126373_10003454_pt1 | contig 11842 bp, 5 predicted proteins | sample PanSoiMetPlot_11_FD_92545 | JGI IMG/M metagenome (GOLD analysis project Ga0126373, IMG submission 92545) | Tropical forest soil microbial communities from Panama - MetaG Plot_11 | ecosystem: Environmental > Terrestrial > Soil > Tropical forest > Bulk soil | place: Panama | collected 2016-02-17
AGTGCGATCCCGGGTTCATCGGTGGGGCGGATAATTGCGCAATGGTGATTCCCGCGATGGCCCGATTCTCAGGATGCTCTACGGGCAGTTGCTCCTGTGCGGCCGCCTTGATCATCTCGCCGATACGAACAATTTCGCGGGCTTCGTCCGGCGTTAAGCGCAAACCAAGCCCAGCAGCTTCCGCGATGACATAGAACATCCCGCCATAAGCCACGTCGACTTTCACCGTCCCCAATTTCGGCACTTCGATCGGTCGATCGAGATGCACGGCGAACGAGGGGAGGTTCTGAAAGGTAACGCGCGTCACTTTTCCGTTGCTGGTCTCCGCCTCGACCTCCACGAGGCCGGCAGGGGTCTCGAGCTTCAGCTTCGTGGGGTTCCCTTGAATGGAAATCATTCCCGTCTCGAGGAGCACCGTGGCCACGCAAATCGTGTTCGTGCCGGACATCGGCGGGTACTCGACTTGCTCCATGATCACGAACCCGGCGTCTGCCTCCGGTATCGTTGGCGGAAGAATCAAATTGCAATTCGCGGCTGGATACCCTCGGGGCTCTCGGAGCATAAGCTTGCGAAGACTGTCCCCATGCTCCTCGAGATGCCTTTTTTTCTCAAACATGCTTTTCCCGGGAACATCGGGGACGCCTCCGACAATCACCCGGCCCGGTTCACCGCAGGCATGCGCGTCAACAGCGAAAATCATTCGTGCGAATTGCAGCGATCCTCCTCGGATTTGAAGTTCCTCTCGGAATCGCACTTCACTAAAACTCAAGCTGCGCAACCACCCGGTCTCCTTCCCCCGCCGAGAGGACGCGCTCACAAGCCGCAGGGTTCGTAATTCCACAAAGGCAGTTGCTTTCTGGACGGGTACACGCCGCACTCAGCATTCTCTGTGGTCGCCTTTCACCCAGGAATCCCGGGCGTGCGGGCCGAGCCCATCGTCGCGGCTAGGAAGAAGAGCAGGCGATAAATCCAGTTGACGAAGGAGAATTATATACGAGACCATACGCCCCATGCTCAAAACCTCTTCGGTCGAGCTTCCCTCCCGTTCGCCTGTTGCTTCTACCGTGCCGCTTCCCGTCTCGCGACGGCGCTTCGGCAAAGGTTTGGCGATGGCCCTGGCAACTTCGCTTTCCCGGATCCGACCTCGCTCCTGTGGCGAAGCGCAAGGACAGGATGCGACTGGCGACGTTCAAAATGCTGAGGTGGAAACAAAACTCGCCAACATCGTTCGCAAGTACGGGAGCCGTCTGTCCCAGGAAGAACGCGAGCATCTCCGTAAAATCCTTGCTTACAACGAAAAGATGCTGGCTTCGGTTCGCGCTTTTTCCGTACAAAACGGCGATTCACCCGCGAGCGTGTTCAGAGTTTCCGTCGCTTCGCCCGTAACATCGCCAAAGTGATCTCCATTTTCATCGCACGGGCCACCGCTTCCGGCCGTTCAGCGCCACGAACAGGAGATTCGAACCGTGTTGTCAGAAGACGTTCTCTTTCAAACCGTGCGTGAGCTGGGGGAGGGAATTCGCAGCCGCAAGCTCTCCCCGGTTGAGCTGACGGAGAGCTTCCTCGAGCGCAGCGAAAAAATCGGTGCAAAGCTCAACGCCTATGCCACGGTGACGCGGGAGTTGGCTCTGGGACAGGCGCACGCCGCGGAAAAGGAAATCAAGGCAGGCCACTACCGCGGCCCTCTTCACGGTGTTCCTTACGCCGCCAAAGACCTGGTTGCCGTCGAGGGCTATCCAACCACCTGGGGCGCGCCGCCCTTCGCCCGGCAGAGGCTGCCCCTGAACGCGCAGGTGATTGAGCGATTGAATCACGCGGGCGCGATTCTAATTGGGAAGGCGGCCATGATCGAGCTTGCGGGTGGACTTGGATACTCGGCCGGCAACGCTTCTCTCACTGGACCCTGCAAGAATCCCTGGAACACCGATTATTGGACATGCGGTTCTTCGAGCGGCTCAGGCGCGATCGTCGCCGCGGGCCTCGCGCCTTGGGCCCTGGGATCTGACACACGGGGATCGATCCTCTGCCCGTCGGCATGGTGCGGCATTGCTGGAATGCGCCCCAGCTACGGCCGCGTGAGCCGCTTCGGTGCCATGGCGATCGCGTGGACGATGGACAAGCTTGGTCCCATGGCGCGTACCGCCGAAGACTGTGGCCTGGCCCTTTCCGTGATCGCCGGACATGACCCGCAGGATCATGATTCGCTACCGAAAGGCGTTGCCGAATTCCAGTATCCACGCGATGAGCGAACCTCTGCCGGCTCTCTTCGGGTTGGCCGCCTAACCAATGTGTGGCGCGAGACCGAGCCGGGGCTCGAATCCGCAGTGAACGATGCCCTCAAGCTCCTCGAAAAGAACGGGGCCAGCATTTCCGATGCAGAGATTCCCGATGGACCTTATGAAGAAGCTGCCGAGCTTACCATCCTGATGGAAGCAGCTTCTGCCTTTCAAGATCTGATCTCTAGCGGCCGCTGCGCGGAACTCGTCGACCCGGTGGGGAGAATCAACGGATATGCCAGCATGGAATTCTCCTCGACCGACTATTTGCTCGTGCAGCGGGTTCGGGCCGTTTTGCAAGAACAGGTCGACAAACTGTTCGACCGGTTTGATGTTCTTGCGACTGCTGGAGAGTCATCTGCTGCCACGCCTCTGAGTGCTCCGCCCGAGGAGGATTCCGCAGGCCCAATCGAAAGGCGCGCGCCCGACGGGATTTCGAGCCTGTGTGGTTTGCCCGCCATGACCGTACCCTGCGGCTTCAATAAGAACAAGCTGCCCTTCGGAGTGCAGTTCATTGGCCGGGCCTTGAACGATCACGTCGTCATTCAAGCCGCGCATCGGTTTCAACAACACACGGATTGGCACCGGCAACGGCCGCCCATCCATTGACCATTTCACGCTAATACGCAAGCTGCTTCCCGTCTTCTGAACTTGTGGACTGAAAGAGCCTTCAAAGGGAACATAGCTCGTTCGAACGCGGTCGAGCTTCAATGGCGCTTCCACCTTCCATACATTTGGGGCGGCTCGTCGGCGCCTTTGTTCGGAGTCCAAACAGGGCCAACGAGTATGGAGGCAAAAAATGCTGATACCGTGAGCGCCCATTGATTCCTCCGCCTCAACCCTCCCTTTTCACTCCTGCTGGCCCACCTTACGGGTTGCCCAGCACAACCATAAGAAGCTCGCGCCTAGCACCGAGGCCGCGATAGCCATGTATTCTTTGAGCGACGGAAAAACGAGGGCCACCAAGAGCGGCAGAGCAACCAAAAGTAATCTGTGTATCTTGACCTGCGTAGCGAACTGCGCCTCCAACTGAACGTTGCGCTTCTGCTGTCGCTCATAGTGGTACAGGGTCGGCTCATCGGGGCGCAGCACCATAAGCTGACCCGTCATGGTTTCCGTGTAAAACTTCCGATACCAATAAATCTCGAAAGCTTCATCGAAATACCGATGGCTCTGCCAAACGGGGTCATCCGCAACACTGCGCTTGAGGACCAACGGCTCCTCGGAGTTGAAGCTGCATGACTCCAAGATGACTTTGCCGTCGTGAACGACAAAGAACGTATGCACCTCATCGTCATCTTTTGACCGATCGTGCGTGTAATAAAACCAGGTTACGTCGTGGGGATCTATTCCTCGCAAAAGCAGTTCCGCGAGTTCGTGCATTGTGGCCCTTAGCGGCCATTCCTCAATATTTCCGTCGAGATGAATTTCACTGTCCTCCGTGACGTAAGTGTGTTCGATTAAGCTTCTTATCTCTCTTATCTTTGAATCTCTCAACTTGCAATAGACCTCGACGAATGTCGATGGCTGTCCGTCCATTTGGAGAGGCGTATCACGAACGGCTGCCAGGTCGAGCGAATAAGCGCCCGGCGCAAGGCGCTGTCGTCTAAATGTCTGTGGTTTACCTTGCATTGTTGCCGCAGCTTGGCCCATTTCAGACCTCCTGTCGTCGCCTAAATCCAATCCGCAGCGAGCACAACCAAACGCGGTCTTCCGCCGTCAGCATCAGCTCGTTGTGATCGTGGCTCGGCAATGTGACACCGTTGGGGGCGCGCCTTTCGCACAAAGTCAGAATCCCGCACAGACAGGACAACTCCCTTACCACGATACGGATTCTGCCTTCCATCATGCCAAAATAGGTTCGGGGTCTATTCGCTTGAGTGGTGCGAGTTTCCACAATTGAGCCAGACAAAAGGCATCACCTGCTCCTGCCGAACACACCCCGGTGCCGTTTACAGGGCCGACAAAATGGAATGCTTTCGGTGCAATGTCACGATGGCGACAAACACGCCATGAATCGGGACATCAAACGGAAGTCAGGGGCGGGGGGTGTTTCTCTCCTTGTTCCTCTTCCAATTGGCGAAAGTCGCGGACCTCGCGTATATGTCCTTGGGATCGCATTTGTGACCGTTGTTTCCCTTGTCGTGTGGAAGACGTGGCGGCAGATACTCGGTGAACCCTCCGGATGGATATACGCGCTCGACTCCAGAGATTCGTGACAGGCCTGCGAGCCGCGGGGCGTTCGTGCGACGGCAAGAGTAAATGACTGGCGGCAGGGCTGAAGTTTCATTTATTGTTCCCGAACAACAGCTTCCTCAGTTCCTCCTTCTTCGCTTGCTCACGCGGGTGCCTTCCTTGTGTTTTGATCCAGTGCTTTAGTCTTTCGACCATGACGGTGTGAGTCGTGGGTTCCTCATATACCTCACCGTCACAGACATCCGATCAAATACATCGTCTTCCGCCCAGAAGCTCGAATCCAGCCGATACAATCCACGAACCGCAGCCTCGAACAGCGATTCCGCCTCGACTTTGGCTGCGTGCTCTACTCCAAAATTATCGACATATTTCACGACACACTTGCGCTTGAACACTAAACACCGGCCATAGAATGGATTAGGCAGAGGAGGGAGCTACAGTCTACTTCTTTTCGTCCCACAAGTCGCGCAAGAGTTTCGCTGTGCCGGGGCCATCGCCGGCATAGGGTTGTTTATTCGTGCCGCAGAGCCCGTACGGGATCGACGCGAGTCGCGCGTCGCGCCGGGAAATAGCAAGCGAGCAGGGCGGTGCCGGAGAGCAGCACGGTCGTTCCGGCGAAAGTCGGCCAATCCGTGGCGCTCACATTGAAAAGCAGATTTCTCAGCAAGCCGGTGAGCGCGAATGACGCAGCCAACCCGATCAATACGCCGCCAATAGCCAGCGTGGCGCCATGCCCCAGGACGAGCTTCAATATGCTTGTACGTTGCGCCCCCAACGCCATGCGAATACCGATCTCATGCGTTCGTTGCGTGATGGAGTAAGAGATCACTCCGTAGGTGCCGACAACCGCGAGCACCAGGGCCAAGGCAGCGAAGGAGGCGATCAGTGTCGTGCGAAAACGAGGCTGCGCGACCGCCGTGCTAAAGCGGCCCTCAAGTGTGCCAACCTGCGATTGTGGCAGCTCAGGATCGAGCGACTTGATCTCGTCTCGCACGGCAGCGGCGAGACTCATAGGATCGGCGACATCCGTTTTGACGGAAAGATACGCATCCCAGGTATGGGCCTGGCTCACAGGCTCGTAGATCGCGGGCTGTACCGACTCCGTCAGACCGGTGTACTTCACGTCCCTCACGACACCGACAATCTCTCCCTTTTCGGTGATGCGCTTTCCGAGAGGGTCCTCATTCGGAAAGAACTGGCGAGCCGTTGTCTCACTGATGATCGCAACGCGCGGCGAAGTGGCCGCATCTGCAGCCGTGAAGTAGCGCCCACTTCGCAGTGGAATGTTGAACACGCGGAAGTAGTCCGGGCTGACCAGGATCATGTAGGCGATCGAAGGAGGTTGGTTGGCGGTCGCTCGGCGGCCTTCAACCGAAAAATCGTCCGAGTATTCGTTGGTGTCAGGGGGCAAGCTGTTGCTTACAGCTGCGGCACGCACGCCAGGTAAAGCCCGGATTCGCTCGACGAGGCGCGGGTAAAAAGTATCAAGCCGTTGTGTCTTTTCGTACTGCGGCCCGCGCAGGGGAATCTGCATGGTCAGAATCCGTTCCGTGCTAACGCCAGCATCAACGCGCTGCATGTGCCAGAAGCTCTTGGCAAGGAGCCCCGCGTTTATCAACAGCATGATCGCCAGGGCAAGCTCCGTTACCATGAGCAAACTGCCGCGCCGTTTTTTGCCGGTGCTTTCGGTCGTTGTCCGCCCACCTTCTTTCAACGCTTCGTCAAGACTCAGCCCTGCGCTTTGCCAGGCGGGAACGAGCCCGAACAAGAGACCGGTCAATACGGAAACGAGCGCCGTCCAGCCCAGCACTTGCCCGTCAACTCCGACCTGGCTCAAACGAGGAATGGTATCCGGGGCCAACTTCAGCAATACGTGTACGCCACCAATCGCCAAGAACACGCCCAACCCGCCGCTAGCGAGTGCCAACAACGTGCTCTCCGTTAGAAGCTGCCGAATGATGCGTGAGCGGCTGGCCCCGAACGCCGTGCGCAGCGACATTTCTTTAACGCGGGAGGCTGAGCGCACGAGCATGAGATTGGCGACATTAGCGGTCGCGATCAGCAGTACCAACGTTACCGCAGCCAAAAGAACTAACAAGGCCAGCCGGACGTCGCCGACGATGAATTCGCTGATAGGCAGCGCATTGAAGTTGAATTGCTGGCCACTCAGAATGTGCTGGCCCGACGGATAACTTGTTTTCATGGTGTTCATTTCGGCGCGCGCACGTTCGAGACTCACGTCCTTTTTCAATCGCGCTACGCCGGTCAGGAAGTACGGGCCACGTCGCGTCGGCGTCTGCAACTGCAGCGTGGTCCATAACGTGACGTCTTTGGCAGGAAAGTCCAGACCCATAGGAACTACACCGATAACTGTATAAACTTTACCTCCCAGATGGAGTGCACGTCCCAGCACTTGCGTATCTCCTGCGAAACGTCTGTGCCAGAATCCCTCGCTGAGTAGCACGACGTGTTGCGCTCCAGGTCGATCTTCCCCCGGCAGGAAGGTTCGCCCTAGGCGTGCTTGAACGCCCAGCACAGAGAAAAAATTCGCGGTTACATTGGCGGCCTGAAGCCGTTCGGGCAAGTCGCCGCCGACGTAATTGAAACTGTCGTTCTGAAACGCCGCAATGTCAGCGAAGGAGCGGTTTTGCGCGCGCCAATCCTGCAAATCTGCAACGGCTAGGGGGGTGCGGTCGCCGCCAGCCGCGGCCGCCCCTCGATTCCAAACCATCACCAACTGCTCTGGGTCTTTGAAAGGCAAAGACTTCAATAGCACTGCATTGACCACGCTGAAGATGGCGGTGTTCGCGCCGATACCGAGGGCAAGGGTCAGTACCGCAGCCGCAGTGAACCCCGGGGATTTGCGTACCATACGCAAGCCATAACGCACGTCCTGTGTGATTTCGTCCAGCCACGCCCATCCCCAGGTCGCACGTGTCTCCTCCTTGACCAATGTGGAGTTGCCGAAGCGGCGCATGGCTGCGTGGCGGGCCTCGTCGGGGCTCATCCCGGCGGCAATGTTTTCTTCCATTTGCTCGTCGAGGTGAAAGCGAATCTCATCGCTCAACTCCTGCGTGAAGCGACCGCGGCGGCAGAACGCTTGGAGGCGCATCCACAATTGTCGAGGCCATTGCATTGGCGCTTGACTCCTAGATCGACTCAACGACAAGACTGATCGCACCGCACAGCCGGCTCCAATTGGCCGCTTCCGTCTTCAACGGAGTGCGTCCCGTGGCGGTCAACGAGTAGAACTTGGCTTGTCTTCCCGTCTCGGTTTCCACCCATTTGGCTTTGATCCAGGACCTGTTCGAGGCGGTGCAGACCGGGATAGAGCGGACCTTGTTGGGCGGAGATCTGTTGAATGCGCCTGGCGATAGCCAACCGTCCTTCGGTTCGAGCGAGATTGTTTTGAGAATCAAGAGGTCGAGAGTTCCTTGCACTTGGTCGCTTGGGTTCCACCATACCATGACTATCTACAATGCTTATTGTCGATAGTCAAGGGGTACCGGCTAAAGACACTTGGAGACTGATTGTTACCTATCTGCGCGAGTTTCTGACTCTTCGCGTGAATCCGCTGCGTAAACCGGCTAAGGGGATTTCTCGTTAGCTGATCGAGTACTGTGCAATTTCTCAAACGTGAGATTCAAAATCGGGTAGCGCCGCCAATCCTTGTAATCGAAATGCCACCATTCGAATTCGTAGACAGCAAACCCCTCCGTTTCCATCGCACGACGAAGCAAGTCCCGATGCCAGCGTTGAAGAGACGTGCCACCGGGGTAGAAAGGGTAGGAACGCTCTGACATTTCGTCATAGACGCCGGTCATTTCGATAGGCCCGCCCGTCTTCAGGTCGTAGAGGGTGAGATCAACAGCGCAGCCACGATTGTGCCGTGAACCCTCGGCGGGGTCTGCCACGAAGATTCGCTTGTCTTCGGGGGTAGCGTCCCAAAACATTTTTGTGACGTGCCAGGGCCGATAGGAGTCGTGAATGAGCAGGCCATAGCCGAGAGCATTCAGCTTACGGCTTGCTCGAAGCAGAGCTTCCGCCGCAGGACGCTGCATGTATGCCTTCGCCTGGGAGTAGACAGGCGCACCTAGAAAATTGTTTTTCGTGGCGTAGCGAATATCGAAATGAATCGCAAGATCGAGTCCAGAGAGGTCGACCAAGTCGGACCTGAGAAAGTCGCCTGATTCATGAGGAGGCTGAGTGGCAAGTGCCTCTTTGGTCAAGACAGCGAGAGGCTGCTGCGGAGTGATGTGAAAGATGCCGCCTTGAATCGAACTGAGAGGCCTGCGCTTGAAAACAACGCCGCTCACTTTAACCTGGGTGGCCTGGCCGGAAGCGTCGCGCGTAAAGATAGCCTGCTCGCCGTCGTATAGCCCGGAGTGGGGAAAATTGAAGACGTCGGCACCGACTTCGGTAAGCGGAGCAAAATCGAACCACTCGATGAGCGCAGTGAGCCTGCCAGCTTCTTCAAAGATGTACAGCTTGTCGTAGTCCCAACCATACTCGCCGATGAGACCGTTCCAGCGAGAAGGCATGGGCGCGGGCTGGCTTGTGGAAACGCGTTCCAGGAGACGGTCGTGGATGCGAATACCGTTGGCAACGGGCGTGACCTGAAGCCCGTAGCCCAAGCGGCCGTCGGCCATCAGGGAATCTCCCGATTGACGGAGGCGCACTTGCCCGCCGCCTGCAACACGGCGCAAATACAACTCGTCATTCGCAGCGATGAGATTCACTGCTGACTCGCCGGTTCCATACTGCCCTTCGAGTTGGCGAGCGCGCTCGACGGGAACCGCGGATGTTTCGGGAATTTCCGGAAGCGGCTGGTCCGCCTTCGCGGTGAGCATGAGGCGAAGCGCCACTTCCGCGACGTGGCTGGTTAAGGCATTGGAGCTGTCCATCGTCGTGACAGCGGCTACGCCGAGTTTGTCGTCGGGGAGAGCGGCGGCTTGCGTGGCGAAACCATAGATGGCGCCGCCATGCTCAACCAAGCGATGGCCGTCGAGTTGCGAAACATAGAAACCGATGCCGAAGCCCGACTTGTCGTCTGGCTTGGCGAATTGGGGAGCCCACATTTTTTCGAGAGTCGCTGCCTGCAAAACGCGCCCGTTTGGTCCTTGACCGTGGTTGAACAAAACGCCCAAGAAGCGGCTGAGATCAAGCACGGTGGAGTACATGCATCCGGCCGGGGCCATACCTAGTTCGAAAGTCGGCGCCTGGAAATGAAGGCCGTCGTATGACCACATATAGGCTTTCGCCACATGGGCCATCAACTGCGATTCGGGCTGGAACGCGCTGCTGCGAAGCCCCATCGGCTCAAGGACGGCATGGTGTAGATAGGTCGCGAACGGCTGACCGCTGTGCTTTTCGAGAACATAGCCGACGGTCGCTACCCCAGCGTTGGAATATTTGGTGTGAGTTTCGGGCGGAAAGACAAGCGTGGTGTCATTCAGGCTATAAACCATAGCCGACAAAGAGAGCTCCGAAGGATCGAAATAGTTCCCAACGGGAGGCTCGCGAAGCAGACCAGCGCGATGCGACATGAGCTGCCGGAGTGTAATGTCTTTGTGAAACGGGTTGTGCGGCTGAAAATCGGGCAGGTACTTCTGGATAGGAGCGTCCAGGTCGAGTTCACCGCGCTCGACGAGCTGCATCACGCCAATGTCGGTGAACAGCTTCGAGACGGAACCGATGCGGTAAACGGTTTCGGGACTTGCGGGAATTTTCTTGTCGGGATCCCCGTAGCCGAATCCTTGGGCCCATACAATTTGCTGGTCATCGACAAGAGCGATGGAAAGTGCAGGAAGCTTCTTGTCCTGCATTTCATGCTGAATGAATCTCGACAGGGCTTCCGCAACGGGAGCATAGTTTCCCGAAGGACCAACGGTTTGAGGGAAGGGAAGGATTGCCCGACCGGAAAGAATCCCGCGGAAACCGAATACTGCAAAAGCAACTACGAAAAGCGCAACGGTGATTCGAGCGAGCCTTCGCGTCATCTGATTCCTCTTCAAAGGAAAATATCCCGCTACTTTCTTGTCGCGCTGAAGACACCGTTGGGCTGATGGAAGACCGCTTCAGTAACTTTGCCGGAGTCGTCTTTCTTGAATTCAACACTGAAGCCTGCCATTCCCTTGATGTCGAATGTGAGGCCGCGCGCGGGAACGAGTTCGTACTGCGGCTGTCCGGGAACAGTTAACCGCAAAGTGTCACCAGCGAGCGCCACTGTGACCGTCATTCCATTCAAAACGTATTCGCCGGCAATGGTGCGAAGGATGTTTGCGGAGACTTTCTCGGCAGCCCGCGTGAACACGATGTCTTCCTGCAGCGCCGGTTCGAGTGCGGCAGAAATGCTGTGGATGTCGCCTTTTTTGTCCATGAGAAACTGAAACAGTTCGCCGGCCGCGGGAGCGCCTGCGTCTTCCGGAATCTGGAACACGTCATAGTGATAGTGGACGAGAGGATAAGGGCCCTGCTTGTTGAGGGTTAATTCGAAGGCGTCGCCCTTCTGCTCGATTTTGATCACGCCATATCCGGAGTTCTCATAATTTCCTGCATAGTCTTTCAAGTCGTGCGAAGGATGCGTTCCGGGTTTTTTGTCGGAAGTCTTGGTCTTCTTCGAATCTTCTTCCTGCTTTTTTTCTTTGGCTTCGAGATCCTTGAACCGCGTAAGCCACGGCACTTGATCGAGTCCCAGCAGCCGATCGTAGACGTTGTACGCGAGGATCTCGGGAGAGGGCTGGCCGGGCATGTTGGTGAGGATTACGACCCCGATGTGATCGTCCGGAAGCAGGGAGAGCAGCGCATAGAACCCGTCGATGCCGCCGTTGTGCCAGACGAGATTGTGTCCGCGATAGGCCGTGACAACCCAGGTCAAACCGTAGCTGAAGTGCCCAAGCTCCGGGAAGCTGAACGCGGGGGGCAGGGCGGGCATGGTGGTTTGTGCGCTGTGCATCAGGCGGAGGTTGCTTTCCGAAACGAGCTGCTTGCCGTCACACTTGCCGTCGCCGAGCTGGAACATCAGGTAATGCGACATGTCGGCAATGCTGGAATTGATGGAACCGGCGGGCCCGATGGCGTCAATATTGTGGAACGGAACCTGGGTCACAACTTCTTTCTTGAGCTCGTACGGCAACGCGTGGTTGTCCGTCTTCTCGATGCCCTCTATGGACAAACCGGAGTGAGTCATGCCCAGCGGCGTGAAAATCTTCTCGCGAATCGTGCCTTCCCACCCGAGGCCGGTCAGCTTGCCCTCCAGATAGCCCATGGTCATGATGGTGAGATTGTTGTACTGATAGGCGCTGCGAAAGTCCTTGGTTGGCTTGAGGTATTTCAACCGGCTGAGCATCTCGGGGCGGCTGAAGTCGGAG
>Ga0126373_10003456_pt1 | contig 11840 bp, 5 predicted proteins | sample PanSoiMetPlot_11_FD_92545 | JGI IMG/M metagenome (GOLD analysis project Ga0126373, IMG submission 92545) | Tropical forest soil microbial communities from Panama - MetaG Plot_11 | ecosystem: Environmental > Terrestrial > Soil > Tropical forest > Bulk soil | place: Panama | collected 2016-02-17
GTCTCCATGCGACTGTAGGCGTCCCCCGGTTTGCGAAGGCGGGTCATGAGCCGTACGTAAGTCCTTGCGCCATTCAGAAACTGCGGCTCGGCCAGCAAATCCGCGCCGGCGGTTTTGATTCCCTGCTCCGCAAAGCCGCGCGCCTCGTCGAGCATCCCCCAGGCTTCGAGACGGCGCGCCACTTCGAAGTAATTCAAAGCGTTTTCCGGGCGGCCCTCGATCAACGCGGATTTGAGCGCGGCTACGGTATCGGTCGTTCTCCCCTGGCGGGCGCGAGTTTCCGCGAGCTTTTCCATCCACTGCGGATCTTTATAGTTGAGCTGATAAATGCGCTCATAGTCCGCGGCGGCATCGTCAAAGCGCATGAGGCGCTCTTCAAGTCCGGCGCGCGCAATCAAAAGGTCAGAGCGATCCGGACGAATCTTCACGGCTTTCGAATAGGTGTCGATCGCCGACGGATAGTTTTCCAGATTCGTGTAAATGCGGGCCAGCACCATTGCCCAGCGATAGTCACGCGGCGATTGCGCAACCGTCTTGGAATAAAAATCGATCAGCTGAGATTGCCGCTGGTAACGCCCGGCGTACAGCGCCGCCTCTGTGACCAGCGCGTCATCCTCTGGGAAGCTGTCGATCAATTCGCTGTACTGATCGACCGCGCCGGAATAATCCTGGTTGCGGGTGAGCGCGGGAATGAGTCCGCGGCGCAAACTCGCAATTTGCGTCTTGCGTGTGTCAGAGGGTAAAGATGCGGTGCGAAACAGCGTGATCTTGTCGCGATAGAACTGCCGCAAGCCGGCATCGTCTCCGGCGCGGGCATAGGCGTCGGCCATAGCCGCCAGGTACTCACTGTTGTACGGGTCGCTCTCGAGAAGACTCGTCAGCAGCTCGCGTGCCTGCGGATAATTTTTAGCATCGGTCGCTTTGCGGGCGGCTTCGTATGTGAATTGCTTCTTGAACTCCGGATTCGCATCTTTCGCAGCCTCGACTAGGACCGTGATCGCCTGGGGATATTTCTTCGCATTCCAGTAAAAGTCGACCGTCGAACGCACCACGCCAAGAATTTTAGGATTCTCTTTGTATAAGGCTTCAATGTTGCTTTCGGCTTGCGCAACGTTCTTGTGACTTTCGAAAAGGTGCACGAGCGAATAACGCAGTTCGAGGCGGTTGACCGGGTCCGTGGTGAGTGCGATCTGCTTTTCGAGAGCATGCTGGCGCACGGTTTCGAGCGATTTCTCCCGTGCGAGATTTTCGATAGCTTCGCCCTGTTCGAGCGAGGTGGCATTGCCGACAACCGCATCCAGGAACGATTCCAGTTCCGGCTTGCGGTTTTGAGCTTCCAGAACTTTTACCCGCAGATATACGACCGGCAGGGGAGGATTCGGCAAAACCGCTGCCTTAGCGGTTGCCTGGTCGACCAAGTCGCGCAGATTGGGGCGCTGCGCCAGTTGCAAGAGGCGGAACTCTGCCGACGAACCAGGGTTTCGAAGAGCACCCCTCACGTATTCGCCAATGGCGTTCGGATAGTCGCGCTGATTCTCGTGGATTGCGCCCGCCTCATATGAGTACAGATCAGGATTGTTCAGGTGAACGCGGCCTTCATCCAGCACGCGGAGGGCATTCGTGAAGTCAAAGTAGTCCCAGTAAATCGTGGCAGCTTCGAGATAGCCGCCCGGCTGCCCGGGAGCGACCTTCGGAATGCGCTCCCAATATGGAGCGGCTTCTGTGAACTTGCCGCAATCGGCGTAAATATCGCCGATGCGGCCAAGAGTTTCGGTATCGCGGGGATTGAAATGGGAAAGATTGTCCTCGATCTTGGCCGCGATGGCGGTGGCGGAAGGATCGAAGTACGCGAGCGATCTATAAACCGAGGATGTCGTACGGGCAAGCTCCGTCTCTGCCGGATATTGCTCGGCTAGGGACTTGAGCTCTGGCGCGCTTTGCTCGAAATGCGAACGCCAGAGGTTGGCGGCGGCTAGAAAACCGGCCGCTGCAGGATTGTTTTCCCAGCTGGCGGCGTCAGGAGCCCTCTGTTCGACCTCGGCAACCTCTGATTCCAGTTGGTTGGTACGAGACAGGAATTCAAAAAATTGATTCCGCAGGTCCGACTCTTCAAACCAGTGCTGCCGTAAGAGGGCCTCCCATGCGGCTTCATCATACGTTTCACGGGTGTGATACGCCTGAAGCAGGTTGCGCACGAAGAGCGGATTATGCGGAAACCGCTGATTCGCGTACTCATTCAGGCGCAAGTAAAGAGCCGAGCTCCCATATACGTTTTTGAAATACTCTTCGAGGTCGGTACCGTTGAAACTCTTGACCGCCTCGCGCGTGAGCTGCTCGAATTCCGAGTTTCTGCGATAGCGTAAATAAAAGCGCGCCAACTTATCCCACCAGGAGCGATCGGGAAAACGGGCCATCGCGCGACGATAGACTTCTTCCTGCTCCCCTCCCAAACGATTCTGATCAAGGAAAACCGCCAGACGCTGATACAGGCCGGGATCATCCGGATTGCGCTCGATCTCGCCGCTCAAGACGGAAAGGGCGCGGGGAATTTGCTTCATCTGGACCAGTCGCGCGAGATAGCGTTCGAGAACGCGCGCATATTCAGGCGAACGCGCACCGCCGGCAGCCGCCGTCGGACGAGTTGACCCGATCTGAAATGCGTGATGCGAGCGCGATTGCGAAGCCTCACCCTGCTCTTCCACCCCCGACTGGTTGGCTTCGCCTTCGGCATCGGCCGTCTGAGGATATTGGGGAGGGTCGAGGGTCGCCTCACCCAAAGGCACATTCTCGGCGGAGGCGGCGAGTTCCCGCAACACCGAGTCGTAAATTGCGAACTCGCTCGTCTGGTCGTTGCGGCGCGCATAGGCATCGGCCATCAGCAAAGCAACCTGAATGCGTTCGGGCGCGTCGCCGAAACTTGCCAGGAACTCGCGTCCGCCTTGGATAACCGCGTCGCTCTCCCCCGAGGCTTGATAGAACTCAAGCAGCTTCGCATGAAGCTTGGGCCGCCGGCGTGAATGAGGAAATTTTGTGTCGAATAAAGCCAGCAACTCGGCGGCGCGGGATCGATGAAAGTATGCAACCGCTTTCCGCTCTTCTTCGGAATACTGCGTGGCGGGCTCGGTGGTGTTCAGGATGAGAGAAAGGATTCCGTTCAGATATCCGGGTCCCTGGTCCATGGTGCCGATGTCGCGGTACAGGGAGAATTCGCCGGAGCCGAAGCCAATCGGCATCTCCGGAGCGGTCAGCAGAATGTCGGTGAGTCCAGCGACGGCTTGTTCTTGCGCATCCGGCAACCCTTGGCTGTTGTAGAGGGCAAAGTAATAGCGCGCAGATTCCGGGTAGAAGTGAATCTCTTCGAGCAGGCGGGCACAGACGTAAAGCTCATGCGACGTCCATGCCGATTTCGTGGCCTCTTTGTGCTGGCGAAACTCGGTAATGGCCTGTTCCGCCGCCTGAAGTTTCCCTTCCTGCTGGTAGTAATAAAACACGCGAGCGGTAGCATTCAGGTCTGCCGGATTGCGAGCTAGCGTGGCGCGCGCCTGATCAAGAAAATTGCGGAGGTGGTTGGTCTCGCGCAGCAGATCGAAGTAGCTCTTGACCAGTTCGGCATCCCAAAGCGGCTCGAAGCTGCGCTCGTAGACAAAAAGGCCCTCGCGAACCGACGTGCGACGGTATTCGAGCATGGCTTGAGCTTTGACCGGGAAGATCTGATCGGACGGGAACTGCTTCTGATAGTCGGCGATCACCTGGGCGGCAAGCGTGAACTCTTTCTGGGCTACAAGGAATTCGAGGAAACGCGAGTAGAGCGACGGCTCGAGCGGATAGCGTCGAATCCACGCTTGATATTCTCGAACCGAAGTATCTTTTGCAAGCCCCTGCTCCTCGATGATGCCAAAAACGCGCTCGAAGGCGCGCCAGGAGCGCTGTTGATCAACGGGAGCCAGCTTCTCGGCGGGTGTGGGCCCGACGTTCGTGATTGCCGTGAGCGCGTTGATTTCATCGGCCGGGCGCAGTCGCCGATGATAGAAATCCGCCAGCGCAAATTGAGCGTCGATCTTATCTGACGCGTGAGCTGCGTAGGCTTTCCAATCGGCCTCCGCTGCCGTAAAGTCCAGTTGCTGCTCATCTTCGAGTGCACGCAGTGAATACAGGTCGGCGTTGCCGGGCTGTGTCTTGATCAAGTTCGTAAGCTGCGGCCGAGTTTCGCGCGGTGAACGAGGAAAAGCCACGGAACCGTGAGCCACCGACATCATGCGGAAGAACACTGCTTCGAGTGCGCTACTTGATTCAACATTACGTATCCACGAGGGCAGCTCGGCGAGCGCGGAAAGCGCGGCAACCACCGCAAACCCGAATGCCGCGAGCAGCATCGAGACCCGCCGCGTCCTCGGCGATGATTGTTGCGAAGGCTCAAGGAAGCACTTCAATGGGCACCTCCTCGGTGGCGATATTGTGGGCAATATCTTCGGCGGTCACAGTCAACTTGTAATCGCCGGGAATCGCCTCGTCGGGAATAAGCAGTTGCCCGGTACTCGCGCCGGCCTTCGAGTCCCAATGCAATTCGACCGGAGCTGCTCCATCGAGCCGGGCCACCAGGGTGCGCGTACTCGCGGAGGCACGCACGTTGAGAGTCACGGCTTCGCCGCGCTGGAAACGCTTGCGCGGAAGCCTCACCTCCACGACCGGCGGCTTACTGGCAATCACAAAAGTCTTCGATTCCCGATACGTATGCCCGAGGCGATCACGCAAGATCAGGCGAACTGTGTAGGTCCCGTCCTGCATGTCCGCGGGCGCGAGAAAACGCGTTTGCCACACCTCTTCCGCCGAGAGGTATCGCAGCGGCTGGACCAATCCGAAAGGAAACAACGCAACGACCGAATTAATGGACGCATCGGTTTGGACGCGAAGGATGGGATCGCCCGGGCGGATAACACGTGGGCGCAAGAGAGCTCTGGGCACGGCCAGGAACGACGTATAAGGCGTCACGAACTTGTACTGGCGCGCCAAACGAATAATTTCGTCGACCGTCGCCTGATCCTCGCCTTCGCGCTCGATCTTTTCGAGTAAGGCGTCGACACGGGCCCGAGCCCACAGGCGCGGCAATTGCGGGTGATCGAGTGACTCTCGAGGAAGCTTTGCGGCCGTCGCGAGATCGACGGGCGAGCCATCGCGCAGTCCGTGAACTTTGAAGCTTATGCTTTCCTGGGGCTTCTCATAGCGCCCTACCCACGCGCTGAGGGAACCCGAGAAGGTCGACTCCCCGAGAGGATAGACGCTCGAAACTGCATTGGCCGGGTCAATCCCCAATCCGAGTTCTCCCACCGGACTGCGTCCAATCTTCGAAAGAAACGAATTCAGCTTGAATTCCATCGGTTCGGTCGAGAGCACCTGTTCGAGAACTCCGTCATTGCGTGCGAGCATGCGCAGAAGCGGCAGGTTCGCGTCATCGCCGATCGCGAGAATGTAGGTGTGCGGACGCTCGGCATCGGGCAGCCGCTTCCACGCGGAGTCGTACCCGGCGGCGATTTTGCGGTTCTGAATGGGGCCGCGAGTCGCGCCACCGTCACTCAGCAGGACCAAATACGCATTCCTAACGTCCGGAGAAGCGGCTTCGTCGAGCCCGGTTTCGAGCGCCTTCTTTAGATCCGTGCCTCCGCGCAAGCGGCTGGCGCGGACAAACTCAATCGCATGCTGCATGGCGGCTTGATTGGCCGCACTTACGGGCAACTGTTGCGTCTCGGAATTGAACAGCACCAAGCCAAAGCGATCCACCGGACGGAGCGTGCGCAGCAGAGTTTCGAGAGCTTCATAGCTGCGCTCGAGCTTCTCCCATTGCATGGACAGAGAGGTGTCAAACAGAATGATGACCGTTTTGGGGGCATCGCCGCTCGTGCTAGTACCGGCGTTTGCTTTCGCATGCAATCCCAGTAACGCCTCCGCCTCGAAAAAACCTGGCTCGTTGGTGCTGCGGACCGGAGACATTTCTGTGGGCGAAGGCTGAGCGCTCACCGGATTGCGATAGGCGAGAATCTGGAGCGTGTCAGAAGCGGACGGATCGAGATCATAGGTCGCGACGAAGTCTTCGCCGAGATTGACGTTCTCTCCCTCATAATGCCCGTCCACCGCATGGGGCGAGTTCTGGCTCACTTCTAAAGGAAAGCTTTTCGCCGGTGCTTCGAAATTGCTGATGGGATGCGCCGAGCGCAATTGGAAATTGATGCGCAGGTGCCTGGCGGTTTGCGCCTGGTAAGCGTCGGGGCGCAAGGGGATGGCGAAGTACGACTTGAGATTCTCTACGGAAATCGACTCGTGATATTCAATCTCGAGCCGCTTGGTTCCGAACGCGGGGATCGGAACAATCTTGGCGCTGAACACAGCCGTGCGCTTGGCTTCTTCGGAGCCACGCTCCCCCATCTGCAGCAAACCGGGGTCAATGCTCTGCTGCCGGAGTTGGTTATAAATCTCCTCCGCGCGCTTACGTTCAAGAATGACCGCAGGAATACGGGTAGGACCATCCCAGGTGGCGAAATCCGAAATGGTGGCGTGGCTGGGAAGCGCAAAGACGTAATTCCCTTCCTCGATTCCTCCCGTGTGGTTCGAAAAAATCTGGCGCACGAAGACGCGGGCGTCGCCGTTATCGATTCGAACATCGATCTCCATTTCCTCTAGTGAGAGGATCTTCGGGTCGGGCTGCTGTTTGTCTCGCGGAAGGAGGATGCCCGCATCGGCAAGTGCCCAGGGCACGATCACCAGGAAAAGCCAGAATGAAAACAGTGCGTTTTTCATGAGTGCAGCTTCGCTTCGGCAATGCGAACCAAACCGTTATCGGTGCCTACGTAAATGAAACCCCTGGAATCATGGAGAGCGGTTACATTCAGCGACGGCAAACCTTGACGAATGACGGACCAACGTTCAGAAGAACGGTCGTACAAATACAATCCTTTGCCGAGCGTTCCCGCGAGCACAAAATTTCGGGTCGCCAGCAGGGCATTGGGATTTACTTCGAAGTTTCCTGAGCCAATATCGAATGAATGGAAGTGCCCGGAGCCGTCGAGGCTGAGAATACCGGCGCCGTAAGTACCGATCATCCATTCATCGCCGACGCGAACCACGGCAGTGATCCAGTTGTGTTTGAGATGTGAGTTACTGGTCGTGTAATTAAGGGCGACGTTGCCCTTATCCAGCAGCGAGATTCCGCCCAGCGTCCCGGCAAACAGTTGATCGCCCAGAACTCCGAGAGCGTAAACGTGGTTGTTCACCAGGCCATGAAAGGCATACAAGCTGCGTGCGCCGCTTGAATCGAGAAAAGTCAATCCTGCCGGAGTGGCAAGAGCCAGGCCATCGCCATAGGCAGCGATGTCAGTGACATGATCGGCGATGAGGCCATCGGTGCGGGTGAGTATCTGTTGTTCTTTCCCGAAAGCGTCCATGCGAACTAGCCCGTTTGCCGTGGCTACATCGATGCCTCCGGTTTTCACATTCGGGAAAATGCGATTTACGCAGAAAACGCGCTGGTCTTCGACATGTGTGGCACGTGCGAGATCGGGCGCGAGGATGTCCAGGCCGTGATCAAAATAACCGATCCACAGGCGCCCGGTGCGATCCGACGCGAGGGCGGAAATGTTGCGATCGGCTAAGGTTGTCGAATTCGGCGCGAGAACCGGCTGCCATCCGAAGCCATGGGGCTCGATGCGAAAGACGCCGTTTGCGGCAATGGCGAAGACGGAGCCATCTGAGGGGAACAGTTGGTGCACTTCGCCGAGGGAAGAATCATCGTCGCGAATCGGAAGCGGCCGACGAGCCTCGAACGCGATTGTCGAAACGCCTTGGTCTTCCGAGCCGACATAAAGTTTGTGGGCCTCAGGTAAAAGCGCAGTTGCAAACACTCCCGTCGCCAGCACCCGCGCGAAGCGTCCCGCAGCAAATTCGGCGACTCCCAGCGGCGTGCCGACGTAGGTTTTGTCTCCCGAGATCGCGAGTGCTGTCACCTGGCGGTCCGGCAATCCTTGCTCTTCCCCGAAAGCATCGGTCGTGCCGGCGTGCAAATGCAGGACGCCCTGGCTCAAAGTTCCGACCCATAGATCCGCCTCATCGCCGGCGAGTGCGGTCACATAGCAGTTCTCGAGGGTGGAGTGAATCGGCCTGATCGTGGTTCCGTCATAGAGCAGCAAACCTTTCTTCTTGGTGCCTATAAGGAGAAGACCGGAAGGTGTCGCCACGATAGCCGTGATCGCACGAGCATCGGCATCCGCCGCGAGAATCTGACGAAAACCGCGACCGTTGAATGCGAGGATGCCTTCGCTCTCGGTTGCAATTACCAGCTCAGGCTCACGTGCGTCAGCAAGTACCGCTGTGGTCAACGCGATCAGAGGCGAACCTGGCAGATCGCGGCCAACTAGGTAGGTGTGGACGAGAGCTCCCGCGGGATCGTATTCGAACAAGCCAGCAGGCCCGGCCAGAAACAAGTGACCATCAAATTTCGCCGCCTCGAGGAAGATTGCGGGTGAGCTGATGGCTTCAAAACCGGTGTCGACCAAAGGCGGCATTGGCCGCACCACAAAACGAATCTCGTGCGCCGCCCGAACTTCACGTTTGGCAGCTTCTAAGGCGCGGGCTGCGTACCAAACCGTGCCACCCATGGCAGCGACAACAATTGCCGCTGCCGCAACCAGCGTGCGCGCGGAGACGAAGGACCGGCGATTCATCGGAACCTTTTCAGGAAAATGAACTATAAATCTCGGCAACTGCGCTGAGAATAGGAAGCAAGGTACCGGCCAACCCCTAACTCACAGCGCATAAAGACGTTCTGAGCGGGGAGGAATTGAGAGGCATGTGTTCAACGGCGCACAGTGTGTTACTGCCGACACATGCAATGGAGATTTGTGGGAGGCTATTGTGTTTGCGCTGGGCTCGGTTTTTCCAGTCTCACTTCGTGCGTTGCCTGACATTCTGTGGTGGGGTCGTCGGTAGCGATTCCTTCCAGCCCGTCTTTTGACGCGTGGAACTCTAAGGGCGGCCGCTTCACCCGATCAGGCAGCCCGGTGAAGCGCACCTTGCCATCCTCGTTGGTGCCGGCTTGCAAATCAAGCTTATGAAATCCGCCGAACCCGTAGGCGATGTGTACTTTCACCGTAGCCGCATAGACCGGTTTGCCATCAGGGCCGACAACTGTCAGGGCGAGAGAGCAGGGCCCGGCTCCGCCGTCCATGACCGGAATCTTGTCTTTCTCTGAGGAGGATGGATTTCGAGATTGCGATTGGGCTGCTGCGATTGCCGCACTTAGGAGAAGCCAGGAGACCAGATTAAAGCTCACTTTCATATGCGCAGATTATACGAGCATCCCCAAGCGGTGCTCGCGATGACCCCAATCGGTTCTTACGCAGTCGTCGGCCTTATCCGTGGCCGCCGCTCAACTCCTTTACGATGTTGGTGACGAACGCCTTGGCATCGCCGAATAGCATCAGCGTGTTGGGCATGTAATAGAGTGGGTTATCGATTCCGGCGAAGCCCGGGTTCATGCTGCGTTTAATCACCATGACGGTGTGGGACCTTTCTACGTCGAGCACCGGCATTCCATAAATCGGGCTGGACTTGTCGGTTTTAGCTGCGGGATTGGTGACGTCATTGGCACCAATCACCAGTGCAACATCGACTTGCGGAAAGTCGCCGTTGATGTCGTCCATTTCCATCAGATGATCGTAAGGAACATCAGCTTCCGCCAGCAGCACGTTCATGTGACCGGGCATACGGCCAGCCACCGGATGAATGGCGAAACGGACGTCCACACCGCGCTTGGTCAGGGAGTCATAGAGCTCGCGGACCTTGTGCTGCGCCTGGGCTACGGCCATGCCGTAGCCGGGAACAACGACCACGCGGGTTGCGGCTTCGAGAATGGAAGCGGCTTCCTCGGCGCTGGCGCTGCGCACCACCCGCTCTTCTTTGCCCTTCTCCGCCGAGGCCTGCACTTGGCCAAAGGCCCCGAACATGACATTGGTAAACGAGCGGTTCATGGCCTTGCACATGATCACGGAGAGGATGAAACCGGAGGAACCGTCGAGCGCGCCGGCAACCACCAATACCTTGCTATTGAGCACGAATCCCAGCAGCGCGGCGGAAAACCCGGCGTAAGAATTCAGGAGCGAAATCACCGTCGGCATGTCCGCGCCGCCGATGGGCGTGACCAGCATGACGCCGAAGATCAGCGCGACCACAACCATGATCGGAAACAGCAGATGCTGGACGGGATTGATGACCAGCACAATCGCGAGCGCCAAAGCGGCACCTAGGATCGACAGGCTGACGATGTTCTGGCCGCGATAGACAATGGGCCGCTGCGGCAGGATCTCCTGCAGTTTGCCGGCGGCGATCAAGCTCCCGGTAAACGTCAGCGAGCCGATAATCACTTCGAGCGCGATCTCGCCCATCTCGAAGCGAGTGAGGTGTTCGGTGTGGACATAGTATTCCGCAATACCAATCATGGCCGCGGAGGCGGCGCCGAAAGCGTGGCTCAACGCGGTCCGCTGCGGAACGGCGGTCATCTTCACCATGCCGAGGGGGATGCCCACGCCGGCGCCAATGATCAGCGCAATGACAATCCATTTGTACTGAACGAGTTCGGGATTGAACAACGTGGCTGTCACGGCCAGGGCGGCACCGATTTCACCTGCCAACACGCCCCGGCGTGCGCTCACCGGCGAACTTAGCCATTTGAGCGAAAGTATGAAGAGAACTACGGCGGCGATGTACGCGAAGTCGAGGTATGGCTGCAGCGCGGCGGTGGTCATTTCTTCGGCCTGCCGGTTTTGAACATGCGCAGCATGCGGTCGGTAATGAAGAAGCCGCCAACCATGTTGCTGAAGGATGCGGCCACGGCGACGGCGCCGAGCGCGGTGGTCAGAGGTGTCTCATGCCGCCCGGCGATGATGATGGCCGCGACCACGACGATGGCGTCGAGGGCATTGGTCAGAGACATCAGTGGCGTGTGCAGGAGCGGGGATACTTTCTTGATCAGCTCGAACCCCACGAATCCGGCCAGGATGAAGACGTACAAGTTGGAGATAAAATCCGGTGGCACGAAACCCTCCTTAGGATCGGTGGCTAGTTGTTAGTCGCTAGGGGTGCTCTAACGCATACCTGAGACTAGCAACGAACCACTAGTCACGGTGTCACTAACGCTGGCAATCCCAAAATCTCTCTCACCCGCGCGTTCACCACTTCCCCGCCCTGCGTTAACAACGTGTCGCGGATAATTTCATCACTCTCGGGTGCACGCACTTTTCCATCTTTCACCAGGTTCGTAAGAAACGAGGTCAGATTGCGCGCGTACATCTGGCTGGCGTGATACGGCGCACCGCTCGCCAGATTAATCGGTCCGATGATGTTGACGGCGTGCGCAGTAATGGTCTCGCCCGGACGCGTCAGCTCGCAGTTGCCGCCGCGCTCGGCAGCAAGATCGAGAATCACCGAACCTGGCGGCATGCGCTTCACCATCGCTTCAGTCACGAGGATGGGCGCTTTCTTTCCCGGCACCACGGCAGTTGTGATCACGGCATCGCTTTCCGAAATCACGTTGCCCAGCAACTCGCGCTGTTTGGCGTAGAAAGCTTCGTCTTGCGCCTTGGCATACCCGCGAGCGTCCTGCGCCTCGCCAGTTTCGAGTGGCAGTTCGACGAACCGCCCGCCCAAACTCTGTACCTGCTCTTTGACGGCGGGGCGTACGTCATAAGCCGAGACGACCGCGCCGAGGCGTTTCGCGCTGGCAATGGCCTGCAGGCCGGCAACCCCCGCCCCGATCACCAGAACCCGCGCCGGCGTGATCGTGCCCGCCGCGGTTGTCA
>Ga0126373_10003457_pt1 | contig 11839 bp, 7 predicted proteins | sample PanSoiMetPlot_11_FD_92545 | JGI IMG/M metagenome (GOLD analysis project Ga0126373, IMG submission 92545) | Tropical forest soil microbial communities from Panama - MetaG Plot_11 | ecosystem: Environmental > Terrestrial > Soil > Tropical forest > Bulk soil | place: Panama | collected 2016-02-17
AGGGGCAACTAGAGCAATAACCGGAGCCGCAAAGCAGCGGATGACGAGGGAAGGAATCGTTTCAGCCTAGATTCTTGCGGCGACAAAATCCTGCGAGACCAGAGTCCTGATCCAAGTAAAAGAAGACTGCCTGGTTCAGGTGCGCGTGTAGACCTCATTTGTGATGTCGTAACCAGTGCGGCTTAGCACGTCCTCGTTAAGAACGCTGGCCGCTATGCGTACGAATACAACCAGCTTTTTGAGCCTCTGGACCGCCCCGCGTTGGAGCGCCCTTGCGTCATTAGCCGCCAACCCTTTGGGCGCATTACTATCGCCAACTCTGATGCCGACGGACACGCCTATACGAACATCGCTATCGATCAGGGATACCGGGCAGTCCAGGAAGCCCTGTCTGGTAGGTCATCGCCGCCAAGTGCATGAGGAACAGCCGTCGGAACAAGCGAGGGTTGATTGTTCAACCCATGAGCGAATGTTGACCTCCGTGATCTTTGCGACAAAGAAGGGCACGCCGTGGGACGCAAATCTCTTGTCGGTTTATCCATGATTTGGCGAAGGTTGGCAAGGCAGACCGAAACACAAAAAACGTTCAATCTAGACAAGTCTTGGAGTTGCATTAGCGGAATTTGCTGCTCGGCACTGGCGTAGAATGTGCGCACAAGAAATAGTTAGCGATGCAGTGGAACGAAGTGAGCCTGATTACCCGCTTGTTAAGCAATAAGCGCATCTCATTTCGACCTGGAATTTCCCAAAGCGGCCTCGCAGAGTTGCAATCTCTTTGCGACCTTCTCCGGATCACCCGCGTCGAACCCGGAGGGAGTGAAGGGGAGAGGATGTTCGACGCGGCGCCAAGCCTCCAGGCTCTTTAAATACCAGATTTTGGCTTGAGTCCACGCAAGCCTTCGGGTTGCTCGATCTCCGCGGGATTGTTGAGCATTGCGCAGCTCAACGTCGCCCAAGCCCGAGTAGGAATCGGCGGCCAGGTAAGGCGAGCTGGGATCCGGATTCTGCTTCTCGAGTTCGGGTTCAACCGCGCGAAGGACTGCACGAAAATATTCTTTGGCAAGCTCCGGCTTCCATGCTCGTGCCGCGACTTCGCCCATTTTTTCCGTGCACGTTAGGGAGGGTGCTGGAAAACCATGATCAGTGGGATCCGCTTTTCGGAGGGACTCGAAGGATGCGCGGGCCTCCTGGAGATTTTGGAGCGCCGCGTCGAACTTGCCAAGATTTTCCAGAGTAATTGCATTCGTAACAAGAAGGGCGGCAAAAAGTCCGCGTTGCTGCCTGTTCTCTGGGCTCAAAGCGACAAGCGCGCGCATGATCTGATCGCTCTTCTCGATGTAGCCGAGGCTCTGTGAGTATCGGCCCACTTTGCTCAACTCATTAGCAGTATTGCCATACGCAATGGCCAGGCCTTGTTGGAAGTAAGTGTTTTTCGGGTCAGCGAGCGCTATTTGCTTGGAAACTTCCAATCCTTGCGTGTAGTTTTCAAGTGATTGCTGTGAATCACCTAGCCTGTCAAAAGCCTGGCCAACATGGCTATAAGCGACAGCCACGCCCCGGGCATAGCGAGGGTCCGGCGAGCGCTTTCGCAGATTCCGCTCGATTTCCAACTCTTTCAGGAAGCAAGCAAGAGCGCCATTTAGGTCCTTTTCTCGATAAGTCAGGAGAACACCGAGATTGTTTATGTCTACCGAGTAACCGTGTTGAACATCGACGTCATCTGGACTGAGAGCGAGCATGGCTTCATCTGTGAGCACCGCTCTGCGATCGCTTTCCTCTTGCTTGGTCGGATCACCACTCCCACCGAAATAGAGGTTGCCCTGTGATTTGCCCGCCATTTCATAACCGGATCGTAGCTCCTTGAGGATCTGCAGATTCTTGGGGCGCGCAGTGTTCAGGGCTTCAGAGATCTCCACAGCCAAAGCAATGTTTTCGACAGCATCAGCGTTCTTGCCTAGCGCCCATTGTTGATTGGCGACGAGCCTGTAAGCTTGGGCCAACGCCAAGCGATCCCGCCAGTCGCCTGATTTGGCTTCGATTTTCTGGCGGAGTTGCAGCGACTTTTGATAACTGATGAGGCTGCCCTGGGTATCACCCAAACTGTTTTGCAGGTAATGGCCCTGCACGAGTCCAACTCTTTCGTACGCCGTCGCCAGTTCTCGCTGCAACGCCAGATCCCTACCGGACTCCTGAGCTAGAGCATTGAGATATTGAAGTGCCCGATCAACGATCAGTTTTCTCGCCGGTGTGGATCCCGGAAGGTTCTGAATCGAGTCGTGGACATCGAAAATCAGGGAATTGGCCAAGCTGCGGACATCGTTGAAGCGGCGCTGCGCAATGCGCTCCTCCCGTGCCGTAATCACCAAGCCCGAGATGAGCGTTAAAATGACGGCCAGAGCGGCGGCAACTCCCGCTTTGTGGCGCAGGATGAATTTGGAGGCACGGTAGCTAGCTGTGTCTTTTCGGGCGAGCACCGGCAAATTGTCGAGATAGCGGCGGATATCTTCGGAGAATTGCTCAACGGTGGCATATCGCCTCTCGGGTTCTTTCCGTAACGCTTTGAGGACAATATTGTCCAAGTCTCCGCTCAAGGTGCGCCGGAGCTTCTCACGGTTCGAGTCAGGCTTCGCACGAACCAGCGCCGGAATAGGAGAATCTGCCTTGACAAAGCTTTCGACCTTTTCACGGCCCGTGACGGCAGTACTCGGTTTTTCCGGGTCGATATCGCAAATCGCTCTGAGGATGTCATGGGGAGAGGCGCTGGAGACACGGTAGGGACGACGGCCAGAAAGGATCAAATAGAGAAACACGCCCAACGAATAAACATCGCTTGCAGTGGTAATGGGGTCGCCACGGACCTGCTCCGGACTGGCGAAATCCGGCGTCATGAGCCGTATAGCCGTCAGTGTGTGATCTGCTCCGCGCTCTTGTTGTTGTGGATCTAGGATTTTGGCGATGCCGAAATCGAGTAGCTTCGGAATTCCGTCACTGGTAACGAGAATGTTTCCGGGTTTTAGGTCACGGTGAACGACAAGGTTCTGGTGCGCATGTTGCACAGCGGAACAAACCGTGCGGAACAGTCGTAGGCGGTCGGTAATGGATAGGCAATGACGGGCGCAATACTCATCAATCGGCATTCCAGCAACAAATTCCAGCACCACGTAAGGCAATCCCTCTTCTGTGATCCCTCCGTCGACAAGCCGTGCGATGTTGGGGTGCTCCAGGCTCGCGAGAATTTGCCGTTCGTTTTTGAATCGCGAGATGAAAAAATCCGTGCTTAAGCCGCCATGAATGACCTTGATGGCCACCTTCTTTTTATACATGCCATCGGCACGCTCTGCGCGATATACCGCTCCCATGCCACCTTCGCCGATCTGCTCGAGCAACTCATAGGGCCCCAAGCGGCGTCCGGTGCCTGCTCTGGATGATATGCCCATTAGAAAATCCCCGGCATCAATCGTAACCGGCTGTTCCAGAAGGGTTTCGTCGCACCCATGCGACTCCAAAAGAGATTCCACCTCCCTGCGCAGGGAATCTCGGCCCGCACAGGCGGAATTCAGGAAATTCAAGCGGTCTTGCGGACCCAACTCAAGCGCCATTTCCAAAACGGCCTTGACTTCGCGCCATTCCTGCGGGGTCATGAGCGCGCTACATTAGGGCTAAGCTCCCGCAGCAGCCACGCACGGGCTGTAGCCCATTCACGTTTGATGGTGGTTGGCGAGACGCCGATGATTTCGGCAGTATCCTCGATGGATAGTCCACCGAAGAACCGCATCTCTACAATCCGGCTCTGTTGCGGATCGAGTCGCGCGAGTTCCTTTAGAGCAGTATCCAGAGCGACGAGGTCGACATTAGGGAGCTTCTGTGCGCCCATGGCCTCATTGAGTTCCAACTTGAGTCCATGCCCTCGTTTCGCCGCACGGTGTCGGCGGGCATGGTCGACAAGAATTTGCCTCATCAACTGTGACGCCACAGATAAAAAATGGACGCGGTTTTCAATATCAGCAGGCCTCTGCTTCATGAGGCGAAGGTAGGCTTCGTGGACCAGCGCCGTGCTCTGGAGAGTGTGGTCTTGACGTTCCTGCCGAAGGTGATGCTGAGCGATAAAGCGCAGTTCTTGATAGACCAGCGGGATTAGGGCCTGCAGGGCTTCCTTATCACCGGCACGCCATTGGGTCAGCAGGGCGCTGATCGGCTGAGAAGGCGGTTCGGGCACACGCACATCCTCGCCAAGGGCGAAAACTCTGAATTCATCGCCCAGCAAGGTAGTGGAATGCAGGTTGGAAGTCAATCGGGCCGCCCGAGAGTGCCGCTCTAGTTGAGACGACGCGCCACAAAGTCGATCCCTCGACAAATAAGCGCAAGAGCCCGGTGAGTTGGTCCAACCAGCGCGCATTAATGGTTATAGTACTCACAATCCGACCAAAAGTCGGGCAGGATTTGAGCCGATCCTCCACTGCTTTGCGCTTCTGTTCATAAATTCGGTCAGCAACTCTTGAAAGCACTAGCAAATTCAAGTTTGAAAGCGAGGACGATATGAACGGAACAATGAAACGGGCGATACGTTCCCTGCTTGTTCTCGTGAACCTTATGCTTGCCGCCTGTTTTGGGGGAACATCCGCTTTGGCCGATACGCTTACCGTAACCGTAGGTACCACCCCATTGTCCGGTGCCTCCGCTACCCTCGCTTTCGATTTCATTGATGGAGACGGGATCGTCAATAACAGCGTCACAATCAGCAATTTCCAGTCAGACGGGGCATTAGCTTCGCCGGGAACGACCGGTGATGTTTCCGGAACACTCCCTGGCCCCGTTACCCTCTCCGACACCCAGTTTTTCAATGAGCTCCTTGTGCCGCTGACTCTGGGTACATCGGTCAGCTTCAACCTCGATTACAGCAATTCTGAGGGCTCACCGCCGGACAGTTTTTCTTTGTTTCTGCTCGATCCCTCGGCAATCAATTCGCTGGTAACTACCGATCTTGCTGGGAATGCTCTGCTGCAAATTCAGATGGATGGCACCACCACAAATCTTTCTTTGGCGGGCAGTAATACTCCCGCGATCAGTGTCTCTACGAACTCGGTTGTGCCAACTCCGGAGCCACCATCGGGAGTACTGCTCGGTGTTGGCTGTTTGTGCATTGCCGGCCTGAGCGCGGCTTACTTCCCTCGACGAAGGTGGAACGCCTGGCTGACTCTCTTCTTCCTTGCTTTGCCAGGCACTGCTCGCGCTCAAGCTCCACCAACTTTGGATTCTGATCTCACCGTCAGTTTTTCCGGTATCACTCTCAACCGCACGACCAACACGTTTGACACCAGTGCGACACTGACAAACGTTTCGACCACTACTGTTTCCGGCGCGTTCTCGTTTGTGGTGCCTACGGTCACACCCGCAAATGTGTTTCTCGCCAACGCGAGCTGTTTCACTCCGACGGAGCAACCTGTCATTGTGAGTGCCTTCCCCTCGGGTGGCCTGTTACCTGGCCAGAGCCTTCGACCGCTCCCGCTTCAATTCAACGATCCGCTGCAGAGCGGATTTACGTTTACCCACACAGTTCTGGCGGGCGATCTTTGCGCTTCGCAGGACACGCTACGGGATTTCAGCGACGCCCACGTTTTGCCTGGAGACGCCACTGTCTTGCAGGCGATGCAGGCTCTTTCCCCTGTGTACTGCCAAGCGACCGGAACTCTTAACCGACTGACCCTAGCCCAAGCACTGGGGTCCATCCAGAAGAACCTAGATCAGCTAGCAGGGGCAGGCGCGTTCGAGTCGTTCCTTAATAATTCATCACAAACGAACCAGGAGATCTTGGTGGCTCAGGCCGCTGCGGCAACGGCAAGCAACAAGGGACCGGGAGCCCTGGCCGCATTGTTGGCCGCACATCAAATCGATCCTCAGAACCCCATGCACCTGGTGAACGCGGCGGGTGCGGCAGCGAATTTGGGCATGTTCAACGAAGCGCTTGCGTTGCTCGACGCAGCCGATGCCATGGGAGGCGACTTCGGTTCGCCCATGGGCATGAACGGTCACGCTGTCGCACTAAACAATCGAGGATTCGCACTTGCGCAACTCGGCCAATGGGCGCAGGCACAGAGCGTCCTCAGCAACGCCATAGCAATGGAACCCCTTCTTGCGGAAGCGCGCACGAACCTTGGAATCGCTTTGTTCTGCGGTGGTGATACCGGCAATGGAGAAAAATATTTCCGGGCTGGCATTCGGCGCTCCCCAAGCGATCTAACCATAGATCAAACTTTTGACTTGGAAGGCGGCGTGGCTCCGAATTTGGCTGAAGTGCCTTATCCCGCTATCGCAGAACAGCTGAAGGCGTATCACGACTTTTATATCACGTACTTCGCGAGCCTCAGCGATACGGAAAACAGTCTACTCCAGCAGTCCAACAGTTATGGGCAGCAAGCACTGCAGCAGGAGCTCCAGAATCCACTGCCCGCGGTAACCGGCCAGCGCCTCGTCGACATCGCAAACGCTTTTGGCCGCATTAAGAGTATGCAATTCGACGACCAGACGCCTCCCGAATTGCCTCCGCTCTGGTCCAGTGTGCTGGGGAAACAACAAGCGGCACAAGCGCTATACAACGAAGTCGTCAATCAGTTTGGCGCGTGGCGGGCCGCCGAACCACTGCCATGCTGCGATAAATTTGGGCGCCAAACTCCTGCTCATCTTGCCTGGTTGGCCCAAGGCAGGAGCCAGGTCAGGGGTCTTTTGACCCAGTTTCTCTACACTCAAGGAAAATATGATCAGGCCACTCGGACATTCCTAGATCCCTGGTACAAAGCGCTCACCGGGCTTGCCGCAAATATAAGCGAACCCCTCGAGGAGCAAAGCGCCTCCTTGTCGGCTCAGGAAAACCTGCTGTTCCAATATAGTGTCATTGTGCTTTACGCCTACAATGACGTTAACCTGCTCGCCGGCTGGTGGGAAGAGGCACAAGCGCCAAATGAACCAGCGACGCTTGACCCGACCGCTCCCGGCCAAACCGGTCCGCAAGCTTGCCCCGAGGTCCTGCAGCATCTAGGAGCCTCCGTGTCATTTTTCGACGTTTTCTCGTTTAAGTTGAGTTGCGACAAACTGAGCTTCGAGGGCTCTCTGCCGGGCTTGGGTCCGTTCGCGAGCGTGAGTGAGACAAGGAAGGGGGATTGGAGCGTCTTCGTCGGCGTGAAGGGAACTCTCGGACCTATAACCCAAAAAGAAGGACTTTACCTGAAGGGCGACGATCAAGGACTCACCGATGGAGGCATGAAGATCAGTACTACGGCAAAAGCTGGGCCTATCAGCTACGAGTTGCCGACGGGAATGGAAGCGTCCTTCGTAGATGCGTATCACTACTACTTACAGTGAGCGAAGGATCAGCCTGAGTGTGCGGTTCCGAACCAATCGTGGTGAGAATGGCATGCGGGCGCCATTCGACCAGAACGGAAAGGCCACTTCTTATGCTTACGACGATGTGGATCGTCTCATCGCCGTCACCCTGGCGGGATCCTGCAGGTGGTTGGTGTCTGTGAAATACATCCCTGTGATCAGAGATTGATTCGCGGTGGTCGAACTGAACGAATGATTCTTTCCTCGAACGGTTTCAGAAAGTCCGGATCTTCCCAGGCGGCCCTCCTCCACTTCGTTCTATTAAGCTCGATTCTGGTGTGGCTCATTTTCTCGTTTTTCTTGAGACCGTGCTAGTACGGACATGTCCGATTGCCGCGCCAATCGAGCCACAAATCCTCTGATGACCGTTTGGGCGGCTGTTTTGCGCATGGATAAGTAGAGGAGTTAGACTAAAACGCGGTCCGTCCCGGAGGCATTATGACCAATATTATGAATCGCGCACACACAGGACTGCTTGCGATTGCGCTGTTTCTCACCCTAGCTCCGACCGTTCCCGCCAGCACTTGGTATGTGAATGGGATTGGCGGGAACAATGCCAACGCCTGTAAGTCACCCACAACTGCCTGCAAGACGATCGGCCATGCCATTTCGCTCGCTGTTGCTGGCGATGTCATCAACGTCGCGGCTGCGACTTACAATGAAAACCTCACCATCGGATTCAGCTTGACCGTGATTGGTTCCGGTGCCCCGACGACCATTGTTGATGGTGGAGAGGCGAGTACGGTATTCACAATTTCCACTACCGCGAAGGTTAACCTTTCAGGGCTGACCATCCGTCATGGCCGTGCGCACCTCGGAGGCGGCCTCTACAACAACGGCGTGCTGACGATCAACAACAGCATCATCAATGGAAATGGTGCGGATAGCTCCTGCAGTGGCGCGACTTTTTGTGACAGCGCCGGCGGTGGCATTTACAACGATGGGGCGCTAACGATCAACAACAGCACGATCGGCCCGAATCAGGCATTCGTACAATGCCAATATCAGTGCGCGACCGAAGGCGGCGGCATCCTCAGCGAGGGTGGCACGGTGGTGATCAACAACAGCACGATCAGTGGAAATAGCGCCTTCGCCAGTTGCTCTCCCAGAGGGTTTTGCCACAGCGACGGAGGTGGCATCTTCGTTGCCAATGGGACGGCGACGATCAGCAAAAGTACCATCAGCGGGAACAGCGCCAATGAAAGTGGCGGCGTTGACAACCGCGGGATGCTGACGATTAGTAACAGCACTGTCAGCGAAAATAACGCAAATTTCCGCGGCAACGTATCCGGCGGTGGCATCTCAAACAGCGGCGTACTGGCAATCAACAACAGCACCATTAGCGGGAATAGCGCTCATGGCAGCCTAGGCAGCTTCGGCGGCGGCATCTACAACTCTAATGGGACTGCGACTCTTCAGAACAGCATTGTCGCGAACAGCACTTCGGGCGGGAACTGCTACGGCACCATGAAGTCGAATGGCTACAATCTGAGCAGTGATGGCTCCTGTAACTTTAACCACGCCGGCGATTTGAACAACCACGACCCGCTGCTCGGTCCATTACAAAACAACGGCGGATCAACAGAAACTATGGCATTGCTCCCTGGAAGCCCAGCGATTGATGCGGGAAACCCCACTGGCTGCACCGACGGCCAGGGTCATCTGTTGAAAACCGATCAACGCGGTATGCCACGCCCAGACCGGGAAGACAGCGTCGGTTGCGACATGGGAGCTTATGAACGTCAAAGCGACTAGACGGAGAATCGGCCAATAGCCAACACTCTCGGAGTTTCGCCCCCAACGCTGGACCTGGGATAACTTCTGGATCGCCGTTTATTACCGACAAGAATCAGGCAGGCCCGTGTATGGTTTTGAACAGCTAACGCCCGAATATTTTAGAAGCTGATCTTGAGGATTTGACCGTTATTGCCCACGAACCATCCGGCTTCAGGATTTGCAAAACCAACGGCCCAAAAGCCGCTCACTCCGGGCAATTTGAACCAAGTGCGGCCTTCATCCGGAGTCCACGCAGCTTCTCCTGAACTGAAGTCCGGTTCTGTCTCCGTCGTGATCACAACGGCATGGCCTTCGGGTTAAGAAAGTGCGACACACGGGAAACGACAGCATGCTACAACAACCAAGAAATCAACGCGGGAAGGGAATTGCTTTCGGTTGCTTTCGGCTGGAGTTATACCCAGTTCACGGACATTTATACGGACAATTTTTGTAGCTTTCCCGGCAGCCGCAGTTATAGCCTCGGTGGAGCGCAAACGCGCAAAGAAATACGAGGTGACGAATGGCTGACAACGACACGAAGAGACCAAAGCCGGTTCAGTCACTTGGCGAGGTCCTGAGCGTCCCTTCGCTACGCCCCGATGAGTTGACGAAGAGTCGCGAGGAGCTGCTCAAGGAATCGAAACGAGAAATCCACGAGGGATTGCACTTGATGGCGGACGGGGTCCGTCTCTTTCTTGCGCTACATCCCGCGATGGATAGAGATGAAAAGAACGCATTCATTGGTCAGATACAGGAAACGCACGTGTCCGTCGAAAGAATAATCAGAACCATGGAGATCGACTGGTGACGGGGCGCGGCTGGTCCATGCCATGTTGCCGCAATCAAAAGACTCCGCTGAAGGACCGCGTGCATCCAATCGAGAAGGAGGAGAGAACAGATGAATAAGGAGAGGGCCATTGTTGCTGCTGTTGCTGGTGGAATTCTGGTCATATTCCTCTTGGAGACGTTAGCGGTGTTGGCGTGGGGCTAGTAGTAGGTTTGCTCCATGGGGGCTGGGGCCCGCTTGCCTCTATTTCAACGAGCAATCAAAGCCCTCCGCACCACCCGTTTCCGACGCGGCGGCGGGGCTTTAGGCATTAACTCATTCCCAGGTAGCGCAGAAGCTGGCGTCCAGCCCAGGGCAGCGCGTAGAATCTTCTCCGTGCCAAAAACAATCGACGTTTCGCAGGTTGTGAGGGATTTGACGGCCAACTTCCGGGGCGTATGCTTATGGAATCAAGTCGCTGCGGGCGGAGTAACGCACCCCAAGCCTTTTGCACCTTGCCATCCCACGGGGCGCGTCTCCGCCCCTTGTCTCAAACTCAAAAATGCCGCATCGACCTGGGGGCTACCGCGCCCGGTTAATTGAATTTAGAATCAGCCGGCGAGGAAGACATCACTTGGCGTGGCTTCAACGAAGAGTACCCAAACGCTGACCGGAAACCGGAAGGCTTGGCTTCCTCCCAAAATAGAACCAGGCAGATGGGGCGGCGTACCAGGACTTAGTGGAGAGTTCGAGACTCAGATCGCCTATAAACGAATGAAAAAAACGGCCTTCAGATTGTGCCGTAAAAACACGCCGCACGGGCGGATACTTCATGTGACAATATGCTTTTTTGGCAGTTTTTCTTCCTCCCGCGTTCGCTCCGTCAAAGGACGAGAGTGTTGATTCGGAATGTCCCGGCGACGACACGGTGGACAGACTTGGACCTGAGAAGGCCAAGCTCTCGCGGGCTTTTCTCGCTGTCCGCACGTGGTTACACCGATTAGCGGTTCTTTCGTGAACGACTGCGGTAAGATCGCCGTCAAATCCGGACACCGAGAGAAGCCTCACTCATGAGAAACAACAAAGTTAATGCGATACAGCTCTTCCTTCGATTTGCAGCTCTCGCGACTGCTGCTTTCTGCCTCACCGTTGCTGCGGCGGCTCAAATCAGAACAATCGAGACGACCGTGGCAACGCTGCACCTATCTGAGGACACAGGAGATTTGGTCGGCTTGCACTGGAAGGATCCAAATCTCGAAGTGATCGGCGAGCCACGTCTTGGAGAGAACTTTCGGCTGCTGATCCCCAATATTGGATATGAGGCGAACTATTTCAACAGTCGGGATCAGCATGTGAACCGGTTCGAGACCATCCCAGGCGGGGTCATCTGTGTTTACGATTCCCTCAAAAACGATCGGGAGACCATTGCCATCAAAGTGCGCTATCAAATCCGGGCGGTAAACCATCAAATTTTGTTTTCGATCGAAGTGGAGAATCCCACCGGTCGGAAACTAGCGGAGGTGATGTACGGGATCATCGGTGGCCAACTGGGAATTGACAATCGCCTTGATACTGAATCTGTTGTTCCAGGGGAGAATACAAATCTAGCTCCACACCTTTTTCGCCAGTTTCAATCGGGTGGTTACGGCGGTGGCAACCTAGGCATACGGTACGACGCTAATGGTTTCCTATACCCAGGAAACATGACCATGGGATGGATGAACGTGTTCAACCCCAAAGCTAAGATTGGATATTACTACGCGAATCAGGATCCGGAATTACGTTTGTCAGCGCTCTATTTTGAGCTGCGGCCGTTCAGCAAGAGCGCCAGTGCGAAAGACAACTGGCCCTTGCGCTCTGAGTTGCCGGCGGGAGAGCCCCTCGGCGTGACTATGGGTTGGGTGAATTTCCCGTACGCGA
>Ga0126373_10003458_pt1 | contig 11839 bp, 15 predicted proteins | sample PanSoiMetPlot_11_FD_92545 | JGI IMG/M metagenome (GOLD analysis project Ga0126373, IMG submission 92545) | Tropical forest soil microbial communities from Panama - MetaG Plot_11 | ecosystem: Environmental > Terrestrial > Soil > Tropical forest > Bulk soil | place: Panama | collected 2016-02-17
AAAAATTGACGGAAGAGATGAAGCGGTTGAAGCCGTCTCTACCAGCGAAAAGCCGAACCGCTTCGGACGGAGCGCTGGCGCTATCAGAAATGCGGACGATGCATGTCACATTTCAGACGAAGCTGGCCGACAAGTCGCGATGGATGCATGTGGCCATCGCGCTGACAACGGGAGAGAAGCGAGCGCAGATCGTATACGTCTCCGGCGCTGAAGAGCTGCAAAAAGCTGCCGACCTACTGGCCACGTTGAAATACCCACAGGATTTCCCGGACGCAACGCCTGTGCGGGTGGTACGTGAGGCGGTGTTCAGCTGCTCGATTTACACGAAAGATTGCACGTTAGTGCTGGCTCCCACTTTGGACGCCGCGGCGGGAAACTGAGCCAGTGGCACCTTGACGGCTGGAAGGGTTCTTAAATCCCCTTCAAACGTGCGCCTGTAACCCCTATATTCGCAAAGTATGTTTCGTCGTTTCAGCTTGGCCACCGCACACGCTGCTACTCTCCAAAACTCTCGGTACCAACCCAGAAGCAAGCAAGAGCCTTCAAGTTGTTCTTGTAAGTGCGGGAGACGGTGTACTCCTTGCCTCCCTTGATTCGCAGCACGTATTCTCCGGTGTTCCAAGGCTCAATTTCTTCCACGAAGGACCTATTCACAAGCACCGAGCGATGAATCCTGATGAATCCGTAGGGTTTGAGCTTTTCCGCGATCGCCGAGATGGACTCGCGAAGGAGATACGACCCCGACTGCTGCTGCAGCAGCACGTAGTTGCCTCGAGCCTCGACAATCAGCACGTCCTTAGGATCGATGAATAGTATTCTTCCCTTGGTCTTAATGGCGATTTTTGCGGACTTCGATATCAGCGCCTCTAATTGGGGCAATACTTTAATCAATCGAGAGACACGCTCGCCTTCGGTTCGGCGGATCGCCACGTCCAAGGCCTCGTTGATCCGGCCGGTTGAAAAAGGCTTCAGCACATAGTCCACTGCGTGCTTTTCAAACGCTGCGACGGCGTGCTCGTGATGCGCCGTCACAAACACAATCGAGGGAATTGGTGTGTTCCTTCTATTCAAGCGTTCGGCAAGCTCGATGCCCGACAATTCGGGCATCTGAATATCAAGCAGGAGAACGTCATAGGGCTTCTTCTCCAGCATTTCGAATGCTTCGATAGCATCTTTGGCCGAGTCACAGCCTTCGATGTCGTTCCTTGCGCGCAGTGCATTGGCCAGTGCGCTCCGTGAAAGTGGTTCGTCGTCTACAATCAATACACGCATCAATCCTGCCCATCAGCGTTGTGAGCCTGAAACCCCGGCGTCTTCTCTGCCTGGTTCAGCGAGCAAATTGCGGGCAAGACAAGGGTCGCGACGGCCGCGCCACCATCCGCGTCGAAGGAGAAACTTGCCTCGTCCGAGTACAGATGTTTCAATCGCGCTCTGGTATTCCGCAGACCGAGACCAATCCCTTCTTGCTGCTTCGTTCCAACGCAATTGCGAATCCTAACTTCCAAAACGTTTCCCTCTAGGCGCGACGAAATTCCGATCCAGCCCCCTTCGCGCCGGCAGGCAACCCCATGAACGATTGCGTTCTCTACCAAGGGCTGCATGATGAGCTGGGGTACAAGCATCTCACGAGTCTCGGGCTGTATATTCCAACGCAGCTCAAGCCGGTCCTCCAAACGTATCTTCTCGAGCCCAAGGTAGTCTTCGACAAACTTCAACTCTTCCTCGAGCGTGACCAGATCGACGCTGTCATGCCGGAGGGCGGTGCGGAGCAGATTGGAGAGCTTAAGCACCATTGCTTTGGCCCGGCGATTGTCCGTATCCGTCAAAGCCGAGATTCCCTGCAGCGTATTGAACAGAAAATGCGGGTGGAGTTGACTCTTCAGCGCCTGGAGTTCGCTTGCAGCGAGGGCTTGCTGGAGCTCCGCACGCTCAAGCTCTTGGTCGCGAACCCGCGTGAAGTACCCATAAGCATGTGCGCCAACGACAGTTACGAAATAATCCCAAAGTTGGAATGCGAACAGATAAGCATTGCTCACCAACCCGTGTAGCGAACGATCGGTAAATCGTTGTGTCTGGGTGTTCCAGTCGGGCAGCAGTATCCATCGAAGGCACACCGATACAATCACATAGGAAATGGCTCCCAGAAGATACGCAACGACGCGCCCGAGTCCGGCTTCCTTAGAGACCGGGTACCGCCGCACGATCCAGAAAATGGGTGGCGTCAAAAGTGCTGCCGTTAACAACCATGCGCTGTGCGCAAGCAGTAGATCCCAGTAGGACGTATGTAAGCCTCGCTCAATTAGCCGGAGCTTGTCCTGCCCCGCCAGCAGAGGCGCAAAGGTCATCCACACTGAAATCGACCACAGGTAGGCAATCGCGATCGCCGAGAGTCTTTGCCGACTGGGCATCATGGATCGAATCTTATCCGGAATCATTACCCCGGTATATACGAGCGGTCTGATTCCACAGGATACGGGGACGAGCGCACACAGATCGGCCGCGAACAACGTAAATTCCGATGCGGATGATGGTACATTCAAGATCGTTCATCGCAAACTTAGCGGTTTACACTCGGAACGCGCGTAAAGGCACTGCTCACCTGCGGATCAACCGTTTAGTTGATGGAGAGTGTGTCGTTTGACACCGCGATTATGCGAAACGAGCCTACAAAATCTTGGAGCTGGCACTGAGGGGCTTCCATTCGGTGTGTCTCAACAAATTGCCGTGACGAAATGGCTCATCAGAGAAGCAGCAGGAGAAGAATACGGTACGAAGTAAATCAAGGTAAATCCGCAAACTCACAAGTTATTCAAAAGAACCTCGCGTAAATCGTTAGAAAATAAGGACACTCATTTGATCGCCACTGCGGTATCAAACGTGCTCGCTTCACACGCTAAAGATTGACTCAGCCAATGCGCGCTTCGGCTGCTGGCTCTCTCCTTGGGGCTTTTTTCCCCGGGAAGCCTTTTCCAAGGAGCTCTTAGGGAAGGATCCGATTCGTGGATGCATCAAATTTGTTCGCACGAGTTCGCATCGGGCGGCTGTCCGCAGATTCGAGACAGCAAAGCTGCCTGCCGCAGCCCAATTACTCTAACTCTGAACGAGGGCCCCTTTCTTCCGGGCGGTATATTTCCCTTGGGCCATTCCGCATCGATCAACGAAGGCAGGAACTAAGCCGGGACGGGACTCGTATCAAGTTGCAAGGCAAAGTCTATCAGGCACTACTCACGCTGCTGGAAAGGCCCGGCGAAATCATAACCCGCGAAGATTTGCGCGTGCGCCTGTGGCCGGACGACACGCAGGTCGACTACGACGCCAACGTAAACACCACCGTCAACAAACTGCGGGGGACACTCGGCGATTCTTCAGACAATCCCAAGTATATCGAGACCATTCCCAGGAAAGGCTACTGCCTACTGGTGCGGCCGGAAGTCACCAACGTGTTGGGAGACTCGCAGGCCTTCAGAAACGAAAAGCTCGCGCAGGGGACCGAAGCAGCCTCTCCGATCATCGCGGTCCCTGAGTTTTCTGGGTTTCGCCTCTGGATCGTTCTCGGCGTTATCGGCCTGATTCTCGCAGGAATGTTTCTGGGTGCAGGAATCATGGGCCTGTGGATCAATCATGCAACGAGCATTCCCTGCATTGTTAGTGGCTTTGAGTGACATCGCGGTCGACGTGCTCCAAATGATCAAGGAGGTGGCATGTCCAGCGCCGAACACTCATGTTGTTTGAAATCAAATTATGTAGACTGGTCCCAATTTCCAATACGAGTAGTGCTTTACTATCGATAAAACGAGCGGACGACGCAAAAGTAGAGAAGGTGTTGAGTTCTGGAGGAAGCGATGAGCCGAAAACGAATCAGTACGGTTGCTTGCCTAATTGTCGCATTCGCTGCGGCTTCTGTAGGGCCATTGCCGATTCAGGCGCAACATAGCAAATCGTCGTATTCCGCGATGGCGCCGCTCGAGCAATACCTCATGGACCGCGATGCTGAGATCGCGTTGGCGCGAAGCGCGGCACCGGATTCTATTTCCAGCGATGCAACGATTCTCGTTCTCGGGCGGCATGGTTATGAAACCGCCGTCGAAGGGAGGAACGGTTTCGTGTGCGTCGTAGAACGAGCATGGATGTCGCCGCTGCAGACCAGCGGTGTCATTGACAGTTCCGCCTTCTGGAATCCAAAAATTCGTGGGCCGCTTTGTTTCAACCCTCAGGCTGCGCGCTCCATCCTGCCTATTACTTACAAAAGGACAGAGGTTGTTTTGGCTGGAAAGTCCAAAGCTCAAATCATGGAGTGGACGAAGGAAGCGTACGCCAAGAAGGAACTACCAGCCTTAGAACCCGGCGCGATGTCCTACATGATGTCGAAGGGAGCGTGTCTCAGTGATGGCGGCGGCAACCTGGCGCACTTGATGTTCTACGTCCCACTCATAGACCGTGCGGATTGGGGCGCAGATGTGCCCAACTCTCCAGTCATGCTCGGACAGAAGGGCCCTCCAGAACCATTCAGTTTGTTTATTGTTCCCGTAGGTAAATGGTCGGACGGAACAAATGCCCCATTGCCAAAATGAAGAGAACGAAGATGTTTCGAGCCAACTCATGGATTACGGTGTGCAGAATCTCCGGAGCGCGCGTCGATGATCTCGCGGGCCAACTCGCCATTCCAGCAGGAAACGATACTCTTTGCTTTCCTCGCCAACGCATTCTTCTGAACGTGGTTGCTGGGCAACGGCCGCCAATTCAGGCTGCCGGCCACATCGGCCGCTCGCACCTTTACCGTTGAAGCCCACTGAGATCTGCACGAAATCACCATGACGGAGAAGCAAGGACGCTGGACCGGTACTCTGTGATCCATTTTTCTCCAACTGGACAGCGCAGGCCGCATTCTTCAAGCCGACGACCGGACGTTCTACCCGGACTTCGACAACGCAACCTATGAGCGAGCCCTGCAAAGCGGCGTCAGTGATACCCGCAGGTTCGCGTCTTGCCGAAGGCCAAGCAACTCTGCATCGTCGTGCGCGATACCACGAGCTCTCATATCGGTTCGATCTACCTGACCCCTCATTCAGTAGCGGCAAGGCGTGGGATTATTGCGCGAGTGATCGCAAAGCCTGACCGGTGATCGCGTTGCGCGCGAGCGCAGACCGGGCGTCTCCTGCCGCCCGAGGCTAAAGCGTTCTGTGCAGGATTCTTTCCGCAACTCCTCCGCCTCGGCAGACCGGCGGTGAGCCAGGCGGTTAAGACCCGACGACCGTCTGGGAGTGTTTGTCGCAGGATTTCTGTCTTGCCATGGAAACGTCGCATGGGTAGGCAATTGAGCTGGGAAATAGCCGAGCATTTTATTTTGGTGCTTTTTTCAGAGGTCGCGCTGGTCGAAATGGTAAATGGCGATGACGAGAGCAACGAGCGTATAGACGCCGGCATAGACGATCATCGCGGTACTCGGAACCGAAGCATTAGAAAACGGTCCAAATGGGAGTGAGCGAGTGACAGACGACTGCATTTCAAATACGGCCCGCCGCCACAGAGACTCACTCGGTAAGATGAGGCTGGAAACAATCCCGACTGTCACTAGGCGGGGGCTATGAGTGAATCCGCCGATCTGTTCGATCCATCCTCCAAGAAAGGCCAATCCGTGGAGCCCTAAAACTATGACACCGTTTGTAAGCGTGGAGAACCAGGTGCCGGATGCAAGGCTGACCGACAGAACAAGGATACATTCCAGGAAGATCAATAGCGCGCCACGGATGGGGTTTTGCGGGACCACACCCGCGATCCAGTAGCCCAATACGAAGACCCCGCCAAACATCACCGTTATGTAACCGACCGCCATGCCAACAAATCCAACCCATTTGCCGATCAACACCTGCCATCGGTGAACAGGCTTGGTAGCAATGGCGTGAATCGTCCCAGAATTGATTTCGCCGGAAATCGTGTCCACCGACGTGAGAACCGTCATCAACACGGCCAGTGAATCTACTGCGTAGAACCCTACTTGAAGAATTCCGCCTACGGCCTGATAGCGAATGAACGGAGGAATCGTCCGCGTGTTGAAGTCCTTGACCTGAAAATACATCCCTGTGCCGAATAACGTGAGGAAGGCGATGCCTGCGAGAAATCCAATCCACAGGATTTTCTTGCGAGCCGCCTCGCGAAAGGTAACGCATGCCATGATCCACAGTCCCATTAAAGTCCTCGATCCTCAGGCATGATTCTCATGAACAGGTCTTCCAACGAAAGGCGCTCCGGGGTGAACTCGTAGACATCGGCCCCAGACGCGATCAGATGACGCAGGATGTCGGGAAAATCAGAGACCGAGCGTGGCATGACTAAGAGCTGCTCGCCGTCGAGATGCGTGGATGTGCACCACCTCGCAAGTCCGGCGACAGCTTCCCCGGACAGCTTTCTGGCCCGCACTGACACACGGACTTCACCGTCCGACTGCGTTCGTAGGTTCCTGGTGGCAACTACCTCGCCGTCCTTGATGAAAGCCACCTGGTCGCAAGTGATTTCGACTTCACTCAACAGATGCGAATTGAGGAAGACGGTTGCACCCCGCTCTCGCTGTGCGCGAATTACGTCCCGCACCAGCCGACGACCCATCGGGTCGAGCCCCGACGTGGGCTCATCGAGAAAAATCAGCTCCGGTTCATGAATCAGCGCTTGTGCCAGCCCGATCCTCTGAAGCATGCCCTTCGAGAATTCGCGTAGACGTTTTCCGCGATGGGGCGCGAGTCCCACGGTCTCGAGAAGGACGGAAGCCCGCTTGCGCAGAATCGCCTTCTCCATCCCACAGAGGCGTCCATGCAATTCCAGGAGTTCAGTCGCGGTCAGCCACTCATAGAAACGGAAATCTTCCGGCAGAAAGCCGATTTTCCGTCGCACGGATACGTCATTTGGCGGGGCTCCCAATACATGCGCTCGGCCTCCACTCGGCTTCACAAGGCCAAGCAGCATCTTTATGGAAGTGCTTTTCCCGGCGCCATTCGGTCCCAGGAAGCCGAAGATCTCACCGCGTCGCACAGCCAGCGAGAGGTTGCGGACAGCCACTTTGCTCCCGTATACCTTACGCAAATCCTGCGTTTGGACCGCAAAACTCTGCACTTGATCCAGAAACCTCTCCTCAGGTCAGTCGAGTGAGTCCGCCAGTGCCACAGCCTCGCCAGAGTCTCCAAAGCCTATCAAGGAGTAAACCATCCCATTCTTGACCCAGATCAATGCGTAGCGGGGTCCCCGATTCCCGGGATGATTGATGAGCGTACCCTGCACGCCGTTTACATCCACGACATCATAGGACTGCACGTATCGCGGCAGGGGCAGAACCAGTGTCGACTTCCAATTTATCGTGTGGCAAAACTCCTTCGCCTGACTGGAACTCATTCCGGCAAGCTGCAGCCCGATTTCCGCTAGTTGCTCGATATTGAGATCACTCGGAACACTTACGATCGGACTCGGGCCTTGCAATAAGACTACACAGTTATTGAAATCTCGCGCTTCCCTAGAATCTTTCTCGGCTGCGCCGTTCCGTTGGGGACAGCTGCCATACTGCGCTCGCACCGCTCGCGGAACTTGCACAGCCACCATAGCCCCGTCCACCGAAGGCGGCAAGACAAGGTCCGGGCGTCCGGCCTGGTTGAAGATGTCTTGCAGCCGCGCGCGATCAACCGTCATGTTAATTGCATGTTGGCCCTCGATCGTGAGCTGCGGCGAGTCCGTCCGACCATTCAGAAGTAGCACTTTGAAACCGGCCAGTTGGTTCGCATCTGCAACATTTCCCACAGGTTGCTCTTTTTCGTCCATGGTGACGACAACCTTGTCGGAAACCATCTTCTCGATCATCTGTTGCACAGTCCGGTTTCCCTCAAGCAGCGAAGTATCTAAGCTTACGGGCTGAACTTTTTCCACCCGCAACGTTTCGAGAAGCCTTTGTGCCAGGCCCCGGGCTGCCGGGAAAGTCAGGAATACGGCCAAGAGCAGAGTCACGATGCCCGCTACCCAAACCGGCCGCCTCTTGCCGAAAACCCGCGCGATCAGAGAGGCCGCTCTGCTGGCCTCATGCCGAGCTTTGAAGCGGGCAAGCGCAACCCCGGAATCAACACCCAATCCATCAGCAGGCACATCGAGCGCTTGAAGATGTTCCTGCACGTACGCCGTAACGCCGCCCAGCTCTCCGGCCCGCTTCCTGCAAGCCGGGCATCCTTCAAGGTGCTTCCCGACTTCCAGTCGCTTCTTCTCATCCAATTCCTCGTCGCAATAAGCGCGTAGTGTGCCATCCGTAATGCAGATCATGACCCCTCCTCACCGCCATAGCGTTCTCGGTAACGCTTTTCAAACGCACCTTCAGCGCGAATCAGTAGCGTCCCTACAGATCCGCACTCGATCCCAAGTATGTCCGCCACCTCTTTGTAGGAATGTCCGCTTGCGCGCAGCACCAGCAACTGCGCTTGGGAAGGCTTCAGCTGAGCCAGAACTGCGCGAACGCGCTGTTGTCGCTCCGCCTGCAAAACCTGAGCGTACCCATCTTCGCTCCAGCGGCTCCCCGCCACCGCCACTGCCGCGGCTTGTTCGTACCGTCTTCGCCGCGCCAATGAACGAAGAGCATCTATGCCCAAGTTCATCGCCGTACGATACAGCCACCCGGGCACGTTGCCATTTGAACCTTGCGGTAACCCCCTGCGATAGAGCTTCAGGAAGACTTCGTTCACAAGATCCTCGGCGCAACCGCGGTCACCCAAAAGCCTCCGGAGTACCGTAACCATCCGGCCATAATGAGCCAAGAAGAGTTCTTCAAAACCCTCGTCAGTGAAACTGCTACCAGTCACATACCTTCGCGTGCCTTGGCCCCTGAAAAAGGAACCCTTCTGTCACATCAGGAATCAACGGCAGCCTCCCAACCTCACCTTATAAACGTCTCCCACCGCGAGATTGTGACACAGCCGCCAATCAGGGCTCGATGTTTACCCACCTTGTGACTCCTGTGGCTGTCTGTCCAAGGCGATAACACGCAGTGAAGGGGGATCCCCCACCATGTGCAGGACGCCGACCGAGGAGCCTGCTTCAGCCCAAAGGTTCCCGCGTTCAACTTCGTCATTCCATGCGAGCCCAATTCCCTGTTCTGGCTGGCCGCCGACCGGATGCTGACAACTTTATTTTCAACTTCCAGAAGTCCACGCAGTTGAACCGCGTCACGTTGTTCAAGATTTTTTGCCAGATCGCGCCGGAGCGGACAGCCTGGGAAAGACGCAGCACCCGCACGCCCTAAAAGACACCGCCGCGATGCTCCTGGACCACGCCTCGCAGGCCATGGCCTTAGCGAATGTTTTGCGACCATGGATTGAGCAGGAATCGCCCCGGAGACTGGTCACGTGACTTGTCCGAGAACGGTTCCTGCGGCAAAATGCCGCCTTTTTGTCGGCGCGGGAGTTCGTAGTTGGGAAACGCGAGCGATCCTGATACTTTGCGCGGGGAATCGTTTGCGCTACGCTACGTTTCCACGATGGAGAATACCAAATGAATCAACCAGCCCCAGCGCAAACAGTCTTAGCGTGCTCGCAATGCGGACGGACGTTCACGCATTCTGACCTAGTGCAGATCGCCGGGAACTGGGTGTGCGGCGATTGCAAGCCGGCATTTCTGAGCCGGGTGCTGGCGAGTGGCACCGCCGGAGCATCGCCACTCGGCTTGCGTTATGGCGGATTCTGGATCCGTTTCGGAGCCCGCTTTATTGACGGCCTCATACTGGGAGTGCCCCTCTTGCTCCTGGCCGCTGTTATGATACCAGCCCTATTCAAGGTACAGGGCGACACGTCCAACCCGACCATCCCGACCGCAATCGCGGCCTTCAGTCTTACTCTGTTTCTCATTTATTTTGTGGTGGTGATTTGCTATGAGGTTGTGCTGCTGAAGTATCGCGGCGCAACCCTCGGAAAGATGGCCTGCGGGCTACAAGTCGTGCGTTCCGACGGCAGCAGCCTGGGATGGGGCGTGTCCATTGGGCGCTTCTTGATGTGGAATGTTGTCACCAGCGGCATCCCTTATTTGAATTTCGTCCTCCTGCTGATCAGCGGGATCATGGCAGGGACAGATGCCCAGAAGCGAGCGCTGCACGATCGAGTGTGCGACACACGGGTGGTCTTCAAGCAGAGCATAGCGTGAACCTCGACATCACTAGCCTCATCCCTCCGCCTAGCGACACTAGGGCGACGGACTCTCCCACAGGCGCGCACCAGAGGTTATCGGCCATTGCAGTAGGGGCGGTCACCTGCCCCGAGTGCAACGGGGTCCTGGCGTCAGTTGTTGATACGAACACAGGATGGCAGAGCTGCCCCTACTGCGAGAAGCGGCTACAGGTCCGCGTCTGGGGCGCAGTCCGGCAGATCACAAATGCCGCCGCCGCGCTTGCAAACCAAGCGACATGCTTCTTTCATCCGGACAAGGTGTTTCAGGCCTGCTGTCGGCGGTGCGGCCGCTTCGTGTGCGCATTGTGCGATTTGCAGTTGGGAGCAGAGCACGTTTGTCCCACGTGTTTCGAGCGTGGGCGCGCAGATTCCGGCGTGGCGGCCGGCAAGGCTGAATGGCGGCATCGCGACGTGCTCTATGACTCCATTGCGGTGACCGTCGGGTGGTGTTGGATTCTTTTTTGGCCCCTGATCGTAGCCGCGATCCCGGCCGCGATTTTCTTGCATGTGAAGTACAGGAAGGCGCCGCGTTCGTATTTGATTCCGCGGCACGGGTGGCGTTTCTGGGCGGCGTATGCGGGTCTCATGTGGCTTCCGTTATTGGTAGCCAGTTCGCTCTTAGTAGGCTGGATGGCCAGGAGGCATTGATTGAAAAGCGCCTTCCGGAAGATATCGCGCGTTGGTAGCCTAACCGGCGGAACGAAGTGGTACTTGAGTGATGACTGCCTGCTCGCGGCAAGGCGCATGATGTACGCGGTAGAGTACCGCCGGTTTTATTTGCGCGACCTCGAATACATCATGGTCTGGCCCAGCCGTTTGTGGTTGTGGCGGCTGGTCATTCTGGAAGTGCTGTTTCTCGTGCTCGCTGCCGTGTTTTGGCAGCGGGTGAATTTCACCGCTGGCGCGATTGTCGGCGGCGTCGGTCTTGCTTGGGCAGCGAAGGAACTGGCACTCGGGCCGGCGGCGGTGGCGCGCATTCGCACCACGGGAGCAATCGTTGATCTGCCGTTGGTGGCGCGAACGCGCCGTGCCCGGAAAGTCCTTGCCACGATTGATGGGGCGGTTCGCGCCGCGCGGGGCGAAGTCGAACAACCGACCGCTCCTGAAACCAGCGCCCAACCGGCGGAGCCCTTCGCGCAAACGAACTCCGAAACGCCGTCCGGTACTGCTTCCATCCGGGACGCTACACAGACGAATGGCTCCTGACACGCCAGCTGCGTCCTTCGACAGACCCACGGCGATGCGCTTGCGCCATGCTCGCTGCCTGTTTCATCCGCAGCGCGAGGCTGCGGCGCTCTGTCCGCATTGCAGAGGAACCTTCTGCCGAGAATGCGTAACCGACGATGAGGGAAAGCTCGCTTGCCCGCCTTGTCTGCGCCGAATGGCGCGTCCGCCGGCACCGAAGCCATCGCTGACGCGCAGCCTCCGGCAAATCCTGGCGGGACTGACTGCTCTTGCCGCCTTGATGGCGCTCTTTTTCACACTGCTACATTGGCGAGAGAATACGCCCGAGGAGCATCTGAACTTCGGCGTGGCCGATGACCGTCACAGCAATGAGTGAAGCAGCGTTGGCGCCATCCACTTCGCTGGTCTCCGATTGCCGCCGGCGGAACCGGCTGAACCCGCTCGAAGCACTCGAACGCGGGTTCGCGCTGTTTAAG
>Ga0126373_10003459_pt1 | contig 11839 bp, 9 predicted proteins | sample PanSoiMetPlot_11_FD_92545 | JGI IMG/M metagenome (GOLD analysis project Ga0126373, IMG submission 92545) | Tropical forest soil microbial communities from Panama - MetaG Plot_11 | ecosystem: Environmental > Terrestrial > Soil > Tropical forest > Bulk soil | place: Panama | collected 2016-02-17
ATCCCCCGCGCCTGGCCGACGCGCCCAAGCCACTCCACTAATGCGTCTTGCGAGAGAGTGCTCGGCGCATGCAGTCTCCGACCGAGGTCGCGCACCGTCAGCTCTACGTAGCGCTGCATAATGGCAGGCTGGTGCCGCGCAAATTCGAGCAACCTTGCCGTGCTCTCGATGAGGTCGCGTTTTCCGGTTTGCAGCGCGCTCGCCGGGGATTGTGGCGCGCCGAAGCGGCCGGCCGCTGCCCACAACACCAGAAGCAAGGTAACGACGGCTTGCGCGGTCGCGAATCCAAAGGGAGCCTGAAACAACAATGCGAGCGGACTATTGGTCACTGGGTTGAGCGAACCGTGGACCGTTTCGTCGAACACCACGCTGGCGTCGGGAGCTCGCAGCGCTTCGATCAGCGCCACGGCGAACACCGCGTTGGCGGGGACCGCCATGGCTTGGTTCGACATCACGTCCGGATCAGTCAGGACCCACAGGCGGCGTCCCTCCGTCCGCAATTCGCCGACCAACACGTCTTCTTCCGTGCCTACGATAGGACGCAGGCGCTCGGATCGCACGAGCTGTGTTGGCAAGGGGAGAGTGGGGACCACGCCCAGGATATTGGCGGTTAGTGCCGTGATTTTATCCTTTTGCAGCACCCGAGCGTCGCGATCGACGAGACCAAGCACCTGCTGCACGGCGGTGTCAGGGAGCCGCCTCGCCATGTCGATCCATCCCGGCTGCGCGGCGCTCGGGCGGCCAATCCATTTTGGCAAGATCAGTAGGATGGTCTCGGCGGCCAGTAGCTGCTGGGCCGTCCGCTGCTTGTCAAAATTCGGCTCGGCAATGACCAGAACCGCGCCCGGACCGACTTTAGCGCCAGTGTCGGATTGGCTTCTGAGCACGCGGACGCCAAGCCGACGCAGGACGTCGGCAATGCCCGCATACCCGATGGCAGAGCGCGAGAACGTCGTTGCTCCAATCGGATCGGGGGCTTTTGATCGCGCCACGAGGAAGGCGGCCGCGACCAGGGCGATAGCCGCGGCAAACCAGGCTGCGAGTACGCGCGGGGAGAAGACAGATTGGGTCATCCGCCGTTGCCCACGTGAACGGACGCAAGAAGTGCGTCGAAGCTCTGGCGGCAGGCAACATAGTCTGCAAGCGCCGCAGGATAGCCGCCGAAATGACACCATTCCACCCGCGCGACGATATCCTGAAGCAACGTCCGATTCGCATCAGACAGCTGCGCGTGGCGGAGGATTTCGCGGCTGGTCAGCGAATCGGCAAATTCGACGCCCAGGCGCTGACGCAAATCAGTCAGGGTCTGCAGGAGTAAGAGGTGCATGCCCTCGACGAACCGTCCTTGACCCGCCAGATCATCTGCCTTGACGGTTGACGTAAGCCCTTGGCCCGCGGGCAAATCTTCGCTGCGCTCGTGCTGATCAGCGCGCCATTCAGGGCCCCGACGCAAGAGCCGCAAGCGGCCCAACTGATCCCTGAAAGCGTAAATGACACAGGCGATGACGATGACCAGCGGCAGGATAATGAGCTCGGGCGGGAGTGACACGTGCAACTTTGGTTGCGGCGTAGGATCACGCGGGAACTCGGTTTGAAGATCAAGACGCCGGATCGCCTCGCTCGCCGCGGTCGCAACGTCGGCTCTGGGCTCAGCGCACAGCGGTGCTGAGATGAGCCCGGCACTCAAGCCCACGGCGACGACGCGTTTCATGGCCCTGACGCTCGAGTGAGGCGGCGCACAGTCGCAATCCCCCGTCTGATGGGTCATGTGGCCGCGGCGAGTCATGCGCGCAGACCCGATGAGCACTTAACTCAACCCGATGGCAGAAGACAGGACGTTGCTTCTGAGTCGGCGGCATCATGATACCGGTCATGGCAGAGAAGGAGGTAAGTCGCGATGGGTAATCCCTTTGGCGAGCGCGGTTTTTCGCTAAGGGGTGCGTCAACGCTGGGGTTCGGGGTGACCGATGAAAATGTCCGCGCGCAAACGCGCTCATTTTGCGAGGGCGACCCGTCGGCGCAAAAGGGCTCGCGCCGACAAACCGTCGACCAGAACGCTTTTCCGCCGGTTCATTGGGACGCGGCGCGGCCCCACCTGCAGCTCAAAGGCGCCGTAAGCCGTGCGTAGTTCGTTGCAGCCATGGGGATCTGCCCAACACGGAATTCGGGCAGGCGCCGTAGGAACTGCCGTTCCGATGGATCACGAGCCGAGATCGAGCAGGCGTCTCAATTGCTGCGGCAATCGGCCAGGCGCGCGAATATCGGCACAGCTCGTCTGCCACTGCGTCAAATAATTCTCGATCGCGATACCACTTCGCGAAGGCCAACGATTGAGCGCTCCTAAATCCTCAACCGACCTATTACTCTCCTCCAACTCGGCAAGGATGCAAAGAGTCGCTGGCCCTTCGGCCTCGCTCTCACCACCGCGTTGCTCAAGCGAGCTCCGAGCGTCGCGGAACCAGGCGCCGCAGGGACTGCGTGCTGATTGAGCGTCGTATCTCGCGATGAGATTGTTTCGGTATCGTCGAATAGCATCGGCGAAAGCGCCGTCGCCTTCAAATGGTGGATCGCGTTCCCAGGTTGCGGCGAGAAGTCCGAGCCCACGGAGGGTAAACGCCTCGACCAGCGACTCTTCAAGCCACTGGCAAGGCGCCCGCGGATAAGCGAGCTTGTCCCAGCTATTGCATAGAACGTGTCCCAGCTCGTGCCCGAATTGATAAGCAAGCTGGCACCAATCGCAAGGCCCGATGGTGACGAGTATCCATGCCATGCTCGCATCGTCGTCGTGGAGCCATATTGCGGGAAAGCCGCGGGTGCGGCATTCGACGCGTATCCTCTTTGGCTGCCGATCCGACAGGAGCGTGACGCCGGCGAGGCAAGCTTCCCGCACACGTGACATCACGCGGAAAGCGGCTTCCGGCGGCGACGCGCCCCAGTCACCCACGAGCTCAAGAGGCGCCAAAAATAACGATGATTCCCAGGGTGCCGGGAGCGCGTCACGGTGTCTGTCGAGTCCCCCCGAGACGGGGTCTATATTTGGCATAAGCCGCCACTCCGAGTTAGAATGGGCGCTCCCATGCAGATCGATTACATGACCTTGTCATAAGCTTCAACTGCGTCAATCGCTGTCTGCAGTCGCGCCGCGAAACCACACGCGATCAAGCTCCGGGCGACCGCCTCACCGCCGACGGCGTTGAGATGGAACATATCATAGAAGATGTCGGTCCTGTCTGCGAGGCGCAACTCGAGATCAAACAGAGGCACGTTGTCCCTAAGTGCGGCGCGTCGGGTGGTGTTGTTCGCACCCCGGCGCAGCTTCACCTCGCGGTCAAAATTGGCGCGAGTGTTGAATGTCTTTTCGACGTACGCGCCCTCGAAGACCTGACGATGCGGAAGCGTCGCATACCAGACTGGCAATTCAAAAACTCGGCTCGCGGTCGAGAACATCGCCATGAGACGCAACTGATCCTCGAAAGATGGTTCGCTCCGTCGATTGGCGTCCCTCCACTGGTTCTCCTTTCCAACGTCGATAATGGGCGCGATCCAGCAGTCTCGACTCCAGAAGCTCGCCTCTATTAAGGCCACATCATAATCAACCATTCCTGTCATTAACACCACGGCCGCAGGTCGGAGAGGAATGATCTTGTTCATGAACGTGTTGAACGAGTGCAAAACGGTCGCGCCGCTGTAGCCGCCGTTCAGAACAGCGACGTTAATGCCCTCCTCTCTGGCAAGAATGTCCTGAAGTCGCGAGCAGATTCGGTCTTCGGGGCGAGCGAACATGCCTTCGACCACGCTGTCACCGAGGAGTATGACTGTAGGACAACTGAGCTTGCTTGCCGGCTCGGGCAAGACGAAGCCGTTTTCGTCCGTCTTGATCTTGTATGGCTGCTGCACCAGAGAGGGATCCCGTGCTGCCACGTACCAGTCAGGCGGCGTGTTGACGATTTCCGTTGATTGTGGAAACTCCTTAAGCCGGATCATCCTGGGCATGAGTCCTCCTTCCCGATGCACGTCTTTGGGAAAGCCCACAGCATGAGACTGAACGCTTCGCGCGCGCATCGGCGCGACGGGCTGCAAATCTTATCGAACTTGGAGAAGTGAGAGTTCAAGCGCGGATCAATCTGGCCGGAGTTCGCTTGATGCTTACGAAAATGCTTTGCCGATGGATGTGGGAAGGTTCCGATGCCGAATACGAGCAGCTTGGAGAGATTTGCGATCCACGTATCCATCAGATCAGGCGTAGCTTGCGATGGGAGTTTTCAATCTGCAAACAATGCCGGGGCCCCAACAGTTTTCACCCCCAACCTTGTTCATGCGTTCTTCCCGCGTATTGTTGAGTCTTCGGTTCGATGCTCAGTGGCAACCAATGGTGGCATAGACACAAACGCATTAAGGGACGGGTAAGCGCCGCTCATCACGGTGTCTATCCCTTCGTTCTCATTTCTTACGCCAAAGCGAGGAAAACTAATAAGCCCAGTGTTCAATGGCAGGCAGAGATCAAGCATGGCACGTGCCCCCTTGGGCGAAATGGAATAACAGGGTGTGCCGAACGAATGCAGGAGCCGCATGGGCGCCGGAACTGTCTCGATATTTTGAAAATTCTCTATATTTCGACGAAGCTCGCCTTCATCGAAGACCATCTTGGCGCTGACGAAGCGGGGTATAGGATCGACCCACAAGAATGTGCGGAAGACCCAACCCCACTGAACAAAGTCCCAGTCTGAAGGCAGCCTCGCCAACAACTCCTTCGATCGCGCAGCGAAACTACGAGAAAAGATGGTATCGTCCTCGGCGACGGTAATCACTCGCCGCTCATCGACTGCCATCTTCCACAGCGCGAGATGAGACATCGCGCAACCAAGGGCCCCGTCCGAGTAGTGAAGATCACGCGCGATTACTCCCTCTTTGATCAACTTCTCCTTATCAAGCATCCTGCCATCGATTGCGGGAAATCGAATAACCTCAAACAAATGCGCATTGCGCTTACGAAATTCCGCCAAGCGGTCGGGACTACGATCGAGATTAATGAGATGAATCGGAGCGCCCGCGTCGATGGCTGGCGCGGCCGACCACTTGGCGGTTAGCGGCGCCAGATCACCGGCATCACTAAGCAGTGTCCTAGCGCGCTCGATTCCGTCGCTCACATGGTGTTCGCCTTCGCCAAATGTGATGTAACCATAGATTTGTCGATTGTCGAGATATTGTGGAATGCCCGACTTTCGCGCACTGTCGGAAAAGATAACGTATTCGTATCGCTCGCTCCCATCGTCATAGGTCAGTTCCGGAATCGCGTCGACGCGGACGAGATAGGTACAGTGGACTACCGGCACCTCCACTACACCACGGATGTGCCTGGTGAGGATCCACTGGTATTGGTCACAACTTTTGAAATATCCGGTCGTATCAATTTCGGCATGATAGTTAGAATAGTATCGTTCTGGACTGATCGAGCGTAGCAACGGCGCGACAATCGGCAGGTCGAGCGCAACGAGCTCGCGCAATGTGGCGCGGCGGACGAAGTTGTCGACGTCTGCGACGAAATAGAACTCGCACCCGAGTTCGATCGTTCGGCGCAGGCTCTGGTTGCGAATGTGGCCTAGAACCTTGAATCGCGTGGTGTTCCATTCGTGCTCGCGGAACGTCTCGACCTGATCTTCGACATTGGCCGCGTCAAACTCGACCTTGGCATAGCGGTGGCCCACTCGGGCGACCCAATCGCGCAAGATCTGCTCGGTCTTATCCGTGTTGTTGTTGGTGCGTATGTAGAGCACTATCGACGATTTGGGATAGTCGAGTGCCTCAATACACTCGAGGTAAAGCGGGAGTGCCGCCTCCTTCTGCTTAGCTAAAATCGCCACCAACACCCGCGGCGGCTCCTTGACGCGTGAACGCAACGATCGCTGGGGCACGAGCCTGTGCTGGTCCACCATGTTCTCGGCACCGAGTTGGCCGAGATTAGGCGGCTTAACGGTCGGTAAGCTTTCTGCCGCGAAGCGCGCATTGGCGGCGACGCGCTGCACCATTGACGGCGGCAATCTCTCGTTAGCCAGTAGCTTTAACGATGCATCGAGCGACTCGCGATAGGCGCCCGCCCAGTAGGCGTTAACGGCAAACTCATCGAGAAGGCCGTAATCGTAAATCCATGGTTTGACGAAAAGTCCGCCGACGGGCGGCTTGAGGTCGAGACCCCGGCGCGCGTATTCTTGACCTTCGGCATTCTTACCGTGGTTTCGACAATAATGGCTCGCCGCGTGTAGCGCCTCCGCGCGTGAGGGCACTGTTTGGTAGGCGCGATCGTAGGCTGCGACCACTTCGTCGAATGGCCGGCCCAAGTCCACCATGAGGTTTCCCGCCTCGAGGAGGCTGACGTAGATCTCTTCGTCCCAGTAGCCAAGCTGGGCTCGCTTAAGATAGTTTTCCAACGCCCGATGGCGCTCGCCGCAATCCCTGTAACTCTGCGCCAGATAAAAAGTATAGCGCGAAATCAAGAAAGGATCGGTCTCAGTCGCGAGTGCCAGCTCGAGAACCGCGGCGTCGTCCTGGTATTTTCGCGGATTTTGACCGCGTGCGCCGTCTGTGCTCGCTCGGATGAAAAATCCAGCTGCGCTCAAGCGGGAGAGGCTGCCCGGAGGTGCCTCGAGGTATTCGTGCAGCACCCCCCTATATGAGAAGTCTTTTCGGTTGGAGCAGATGTGTGGGCGAAAGTGCGATATGCCGCCGTGAATTACTCGCACGTCGTAAAGATCATGCTCCATTTGAGCCTTGAACGCCCTCGGATCGTAGCCGGCGTCCAGCACGACCAAATCATCGGCGTCGATAATCATTGCATAATCTATGTCTTCAACCTCGCGCAGCCGTCTCAGGGCGAAGGTGCGATTGTAAGCGAAGTCCCGCCACGGCTCGTCGATCACCGCACCGCGAACGCCGCATCTGACAAGGAAATCGCGGATTATCTGTTGCGTGCCGTCATTCGAACCAGTATCGACGACCAGAATATAATCGATAAGCGGGAGCGCGCTCGTAAGACATCTACAAATGATCTTGGCCTCGTCCTTAACGATCATGCACAGGCCAATGGTCTTCGTACTTCCATTGCCTCGCGGTGCCGTCTCGGCGGGCTGTGAGGGCCGCTCGAGCTGCGTTGATACGCCTATCGGGATCTCGGTTTCGGCGTTCGTCGGCATCCAACGCTCCTAAATTTTTCCTGCGAACGCACGCAGCACGCAGATTAAATCTCGATACATCTAGTCGGTCTGCATGTGCCTTCTTGTCAGCATTCACTCAAACGCGTCCTTCGCTTGAGTGTGCGTGCTCGGCAGTCACGCGCATGGCGTCCCGTGCAATGCGCTCCAACCCGCACAGCGCTCTTACGGCGGCAGTTGCACCCTGTGAAGAGCTGCAAGCGGCTCGATGCTGTGGTGCAGATTGATGACATGTATGGTAACCCCGCCACGTTATACTTCTCATTGCCAAATATTCGTGCGTCTTTTTCGTCTTTACTTGGAGTGCTCTGCTACTGTTGAAGGCGCTGATTGTGATGAAGACGCTAAGTTTCAGGGGCACCTTTAAGCGTATCGCAGCAGCATGAGGTCATAAACTAGACCCGCGATTCTGCGACTGTTTCGGTTACGCTAGGCTCGCGCCCACCGAGGACGAGCATCCACTCTCCATCGAGAGTGTTGCAAGCACCGCGTCAATTGTATGGCCTTCTTCCTCGGCGATCCAAGGAAGCTCCGTAGCGGCGAAAGACCTCGGGATGCTTGGCCGGAGCGGTGCCTCGGCGAATGCGGAGTTATCCGCATGCTGGCGTAGTCGTTCGGACATGCTAGAGCCACACGGCTTCGATCCGACGATGGACAAAAATGCACCGACGGCCTTTCGTGCCGCGAGCGACTGAGCGCACATTGCTGTCTTTCGACCCAGTATCGACAATCCGCCAGCTCTAGCCATCAATTCCTAGCTTCCGGGACGACTCGTCCAAATTACCGCGGCTTGCAACCAGGTTCCGAGCAAGGATCGCTCAACTAAGACAAAGCGATCGCGCCAGTTTAGCTGGCAACAAGCCAGGTGCGTGGATCTCGGCGCAGCTCGCCTGCCACAAACGCAGATAATCCTCGACGGGAACCTCGGTTCGCGCCGACCAGCGGTTTAGCGCGCCCAAATCTTCGACGGCCGTTTTATCACGTTCCATCTCGGCCACGATTTGGAGGATCTCGGGGCCTTCAACCGTGCCGACGCCCCCGGTATGGTCGAGAGTCTCACGATTTTCGCGCAGCCAGGCGCACATATTAAGAGCCGGCGGCTCCCCGGCAGGTTTTCGATATTTCTCGATTAGGTCTTGCCGGTATTTTCGAATGGCGTGAGCAAAGCTGGCATCGTGGGGAAAGGGCGGTCGCCGCTCCCAGCTATCGGCGAGTAGACCCAGGCCGCGGATAGAAAATGCCTCGACAAGCGCTTCCTCCAACCATCGGCTCGGCAATTTCGATATCGCCTGCCACTGCCAGCTATTGCACACCACATGGCCTAGCTCGTGGCCTAGCTGATAGGCAAGCTTGCACCAATCGAGTGCGCCGATATCGACGACGATCCAGGCGGTGTCCGATTCTTCCTTGTGAAGCCAGATGTGTGGCAGTCCGGATGAGTGGTTGTCTACCCGCAATTTTGCTGGCTGCCGATCGGACAGCAGCCTTACTCCCGACAGACACACTTCGCGCATTCGCGAGATCACAGCGAGCACATCGTTAGCTGGCGAGCTGCCCCACTCACCCCCTAGCTCCAATGGCGCGGAAAGCAGTGTCATCTGCAGCAATCGGGGTTGCGCTCGGCTGTCATTAACCAGGTGGGGAAGACAAGCTATTAGGGCGCCACTATTACAAAGAAAAGTTCGTCGTTTCATGTTTCCCCGAAGACCGTCGGCACCCCCGCTCGCGCGCTATACCAAATTCGCTCTTGAGATGCCATCCGAATCACCGTTCGGGAAGAGCGGCCGAGTGTCATAATTTCTTCATTGACGACTGGGCTGAGGCAGCTGCTATGGCTCCCCTCACTGTCCTCTCGCCTTCATTAATTCTGAGGCACAAGCGCCCATTTAATTTTCTTCGGGAGCGTTGTCCGCACAGACCCGACAGGCTTGGCTCTGGGAGCGATCAAACGAAAGCGATGCCAGTCGCCGCGGGAGGTCGGTGGAAAGCGAAATCGCCGTTGTTTGCCAATAAGAAAGGTCGTTTGGCCGGGGCGGCCTTTGCCTTGACCTGCACCTCGTCGTCATCCGAAATCTGCTAACGCACGAGATTCACCAAGTCGACAACCAAAGATTGCTTCTTTGGCAAAGATTGAGACCAATTGGCGAGGACGTTCATCAACTGCTGGATGTGAACACCGAAGTTTGTGCCCTCAAGTTAGGATCACGTGCGCAATATTTGTGTGCTCATGAGTGGGCAAAAAAGTGGCGATCTAATGCGTTTTCTGCTGGCCGTCTGCGCTTTAGCAAATGCTGTACGCTAGATTCTGCGCTGATTCTACGCTTTCTATGCTGATTAAAACGTCTTCCGCATCGATGCTGCTGAACCAGTGCGCGGTCGGCGCATCTTCAAATTTATTTGGTACCTAATATGCCAATAGTGCGGGTCAACCGCTCTTACCTAAAAGTGGCATCACTTTGTTCACGAAGAAGGTTTACAGGAAGATAACATCGCTAAATAGCTGAGAACTGGCTTCTTTTACAATTGGTGTTTGTTCCCAGAAGTCAAACAGTGACACTTTTTAGCCACACCAACTGGGGTTTTTTCGGCTCGCCCCGTTTGAATACCGCCACCCGCCTTGACGCTAACGCAAGTCCGAGTTTTTACTCACCGCGGGTTGAGAGGGTCGGGGACGCGGAACCCTCCACGAAATATTGAAACAAACACCGAGCCTCGGATGTGCCCTGGGCACGTAGAAGGTTTGTCCCGCATGAATGGTGCGATCAGTTTCGGCGTGCCAAGGCCCCGAGTGGGATCAAACGTCCTTGACGGATCGCTTGGTCGTTTCAGCGTCCATGAGTCAAACCGCCGCATACAGAACATCAAATTCGACGATCCCGCAAATGGCCTCGTTGAGAGCGGGGACGGAGCATTCTTCTCTCTCGCAAACAGGTTGCGGCAAATTGTGGATGACGAGCTGTCAGTCTGCTCAAAACCCGACATTCTTGAGAGTTATGACAGGCCACGCGGCACCAGCAAAGTTAGGGTTCCCACGCCAGTAAAAGCGTCCGATGGCGCCACTGTGTCGGTTGCCCGACATAGGCGCGCCTGCGTCGAACCAGCCGCGACCCAGAGCGACGAAATCAGGGTGCACGGCGTGGCTGGCGACACCGATGCAGTCGTTAGGAATAGTGCCGGGATAGGCGAACAAGGGCTCAAAGCGACCGACGGTTGCGCTAGGGGCTCGCCAATAGACGGCGTCAGCAACTCCCGGGCCCGCAACGTCTTCAACGAAAACCACCACACGTCGCAGCCATCGGCTTTCCGTTTGTTTGCCGACGTCATCTCACTCCTCACTCACTTCCCACGGCTACAGCCCGTGTCTAGCCGAATAAATTCCCCATGGCCGCCTGTTTGGAACTGAAATGCCCGCCACGAACATCTTCGGTTCAAGTTTGGCGGTTAACGCGAAATGGTGCGGCGAAGTTTGAATCGTAAACTGCTAGGAGGCGACATGCGCCAGTCCCGCGAAGTCCTGTTCGTTGACCCCGCAATTTCTGATCTTGGCACTATCCTGGGCGCCCTGCGGCCGGGCGTTGATGCGATCGTGCTTGACTCTGTTCGATCGCCGGCGCGGCAGATCGCAACGGCACTCGAGCGCCGGAATGACCTCGCAGCGGTGCACGTCATTGCACACGGTGCGCCGGGGCGGGTTAGTTTTGTCGCCGGTGAGTGGTCAACAAGCACATTAGCATCAGATGCGCATGACTTAGCCGCGGTCGGCCGAGCGCTAGGTTCGGACGGCGATCTGCGTCTGTGGAGTTGCAACAGCGGAGCGGGTGAGGAAGGGACGAACTTCGTCGGGCGACTGTCTCAGGCGACGGGGGCGAGGACCTCCTTCGCGACCTACCCGATTGGGGCGGCAGCGCTCGGCGGCACGTGGGAACTGTTGGCCCACACGGGCGACGCGCTCGCGGAACCGCCGCTGACAGCGGCGGGGGTCGCAGCGTATAGGGGAATATTTTCGACGTCACTAACCTCTACCGGGACTGACGAACCGATTGAGATCTTTGGTACCTACGCATTCAACACGCCCGCCGACACTTATTTCATCGTGGCGAACATCAATGGGGTGCCGGAGGTTATCGGCGAATTTATTGTTACTCAGGAAAATACTGCAGGCACTTTCGCCGTTAACGTCTCTCTTCCGGCAGGCACCTACAACGTGGGCGGTAGTGGAGCCTCGTTCGGCGATATCAGTGTCTTCAACGGGCTCTATAACCCCTTCACCGGAACGTGGAGTCTCAACGGCGTCAATCAGGCCTTAACTAATAGCCTGCACGACACAATCGACAGGGGGGCCACGGGCGCGACCGGCGCCACGGGTGCGACCGGCGCAACCGGCGCCACGGGCGCGACCGGCGCTACGGGAGCAACCGGTGCCACGGGCGCAACCGGCGCTACGGGAGCTACGGGCGCAACCGGTGCCACGGGCGCGACCGGCGCCACGGGTGCAACCGGCGCCACGGGTGCGACCGGCGCCACGGGCGCGACTGGTGCCACGGGCGCGACGGGTGCCACGGGCGCGACCGGCGCCACAGGTGCGACCGGAGCCACAGGTGCGACCGGAGCCACGGGCGCGACTGGTGCGACCG
>Ga0126373_10003461_pt1 | contig 11837 bp, 14 predicted proteins | sample PanSoiMetPlot_11_FD_92545 | JGI IMG/M metagenome (GOLD analysis project Ga0126373, IMG submission 92545) | Tropical forest soil microbial communities from Panama - MetaG Plot_11 | ecosystem: Environmental > Terrestrial > Soil > Tropical forest > Bulk soil | place: Panama | collected 2016-02-17
AGGGCCGCGCGGCTGTGGACCCAGGCCAACCGGTCGTTGCACACCCAGATGGTGACGGTGCTGTCCGGGCAGCGCGGGTCGGCGATCACCGTCGTCAACGGCCAGGCGGCGCTGAACCTAGGGCCATTCATCGACCAGGCAAAAAAGGACCTGGCCGCCAAAGGCCTGACCGTGGTCAGCAAGATCCCCCATTTCAACCCCACCTACCCGCTGTTCCCCTCCAAGTACCTCACGCGGGCGCAGAACGGCTACCAGCTGCTGACAACCCTAAAGATCGTCCTGCCCATCGCCGTGCTGATCTTCCTGGGCCTGGGTATCTACGTCGCCCGCAGCCACCGCCGTGCGCTGATCGGCGCAGGGCTCGGCCTGGCCGCCGCCATGTTGTTGCTCGGCGCTGTCCTGGCCATCGCCCGCAGCGTCCTGCTGGGCGACCTGCCTGCTAGCGCCTCCGCGCCCGCGGCTGCCGATGCCTACGACATCCTGGTCCGGTTCATCAGGGAAGGGCTGCGTGTGCTGCTGGTCGTGGGCCTGATCGTTGCCGCCGGCGCCTTCTTCACCGGCCCCGCAGCAACGGCGGTCAAAACCCGGGGGGCGCTCAAGGCGGGCCTTGGCTGGATCCGCGCCACTGGCGAGAACGCGGGCCTGCGCACCGGCCCGGCCGGAACATGGACATACGCCCACCGCAAGGGTCTGCGCATCAGCGCGGTCGCTGTCGCCGCGGTTGTCTTCGTGTTCTGGAGCCAGCCCACCGGAATGGTCGCCCTCGTCATCGCGATCATCCTGCTGGTCGTGCTCGGGCTCATCGAGTTCATCGGCCGTCCACCCGCAACGACGGCGACCGGCCGTACCTAGGGCGTGGGTATCGCGGCGCTGCAGCGCCGATTGCGCGCATCCCGTCCTGGCCGGTCATGAAGCGCCGTGCCCGAAGCCCGCACCCATCTGTGATCAGTCGGGATGGCGGGATTCGAACCCGCGGCCTCCTGCTCCCAAATCAGCTCAGCCCGGCCGTCTGACGTCGTTGCTCGTGGCCCCACGTGGCGCTAGCCTGCACCAACGCTGGCTAGACGTGGCTTGGCGCTGCCTGGTATCGGTGCATGTTGGCTCCCACTTTGGCTCCCCACAACGACCCATCTACGAATCGCTGGCGACTCCATCCATCAGCCATAGACTCGGTCAACCCATCGTGACGCGGTCTGCCGCGACAGCTGGGGTCAAGCTACCCTCCAGCTACGGTCGCCGAGCCTGGCGACTACATCAATGCTTCCGACCAGCGCGGAGACGTATGCGCGCACCACGTCGATGCCGGAGATCTCGCCGTGCTCGATCTTGGAGATGCGAGCTTGGGATACGCCGAGGACGTCGGCGAGTTGTGCCTGGGTCATCCCGGCAGTGGTGCGCATTTCTGCCAGCTGGTGCCCGCAAACGTATGCTTCCCGGCGCTCGCGGGCTGCCGTCTTGCCGACAGCCTGCTCGCTGTCGGTCCGCGCGGGTCAGCCGCGCGGCCACGGGCCTTAACGTCGCTCCACTTGGAGTAGCTGTCGCTCATCGCTTCTCTGAATCTTCTTCCTCTGCTTCCAGCTCCGCTAGGTGCTGGGCAAACCTCTCGTCGGCTAGCGGGACGGCCTTGCGGTACCAGCCATCCCAGTTGCCGAACTTGTCGCCCGCGACCAGGAAGATCGCCTCGCGCCTGGGGTCGAAGGCAAACAGCATCCGTATCTCGGTGCTGCCGGGCCGACGGCGGCCGCAGCTCCTTCATGTTGTGGTAGCGGCTGCCCTTAACCCAGTCGGCCAGCGGTCGCCCAAGTGCCGGGCCTTCTTCGGCGAGCAGGCAGCGCAATCGCCAGATGTAGGTGTGCACAAGGTTACGTGCGCTTGCTGGACAGCGCTCACCCCATACCTGGCCAATCAAATCGACAGCTGAGACGCTACGGTTCGCTCGCAGCAGCAGAACGGCAAGTACAGCGCGCTGCCTTGCAGAAGTGACCGGCACTAGGCAAGCGGCAGTCTCGACTCTCAATGGCCCCAGAACTCGGAACTTCCATCTGCTCCTTTTCACTCCTTGTGCCTCACGGCCACGATAAGCGAGACTTCGTATCCACCTGGGTCGGCTCGCCATCCGGGCCGACGCGACCCGGCCCCGATCCCCACGGCTAGCTGACAGCCTGGATGATCAAGGCAATGGATCCTGACCTGCGGCTTCGTCCTGGTGCGGTCAGCCGTGAGTATGCTCGGCGACCCAGGCGTCGAAGCTGTCGTCCAGGCCGGTCACCTCCCCGACCTCGACACTCATTCCGGCGTCCAGGCCGGGACAGCCCTTGGCTAGGGCGACTGCGGCATCCACGTCCACGGCGCGCACCAGCGAGTATCCGCCCAGAACGGTGTCGGCCGGAGTGGGGCCAGCAGTCTCGGCCCGGAAGACCGGGTTGCCCCGGTCCCTGAGACTGGCGCCGAGGCTGTGCTGCCACGCGCACCACTCCGCCGCCATTTCCGGAGAAGGCTGGTAATCCGCGGGGGCGCGAATTACGAGAAGGTAGGTGGTCATCGGCTGCTCCTCCGTCCAGGGCCGCCCCAGGCGGGCTGGCTCCATCGGCTAGGCAGACGCATGGCCGGCGGTGATCTGGGCGGAGCACATAGGTCGCCGCGCCAGCCGTCGCAATCCGCTCGGTCTGCCGGGGCGCGAGTCTGGAGCCGCCCAGCCTTAGCCCAGTCAGCGTGCCCGGATGCGGCGTCACCGATCTCCTGGCTGCCTGGGTAGCAGTGACTTCACCACGGCGTACTTCGGTAGCGGTCCATCCTCGCGGTCGATGTGGCCCACCGCGGTCACAGTGATGGGCGGCGGCAGGACGCCGACGCTGCTGAGCCGACTGGCGAGGGCCTCACGCACCCGGCGTGTCAAGGCCGGTTCGGCACCCGGGCGCAGCACGACTGAGACCGACAGCCCGGCGTGATCCTGCACGATCTGGTACTGCACCACGTCGGGGAATCCTGGGAATGGTGCCCGCAGGTGCATGGCGTGGACGGGTACCCGGCCGCCGGCCGCCGCGGGCAGCATGATGACGTCGTCGCTGCGGCCGTCAACCGATGCGATCCGGCGGAACGGCCATCCGGTGGGATCGGAGCCGCCGGCGAGGGTCACCGTGTCGGAGATCTCGTATCGCAGCAGCGGCAGGACCCGATTGACCAGATTGGTCACCAGCACCTTGTGGCCTGGCGTCCCGGGGGGTACCGGGTCGCCCGCGGCATCGACTACCTCGATGATCACCTGGTCTTCCCAGATGTGCATTCCGGCCTGGGCCGGGCTGGTCGATGCCATGATCGCCGCTTCGGTGGTCGAGTAGAACTCATGCGGCTGGATCCCCCAGGCCGCGTGGATGCGCTCGCGGATGTCCGCAGCCAGCACCTCGCTGGTGCAGATCACGACGCGAGGCGAGATGTGCAGCCGACCGGCCAGCTGCTCCTCGGCAAGCAGGGAAGCGACGCTGGCGACCGTGGGGAACACCTCTGGTTGATATGCATTGAGATGGCGCACCAGGTCCGGGAGCGGGGTAAGCACAGACACCTGCGGGCCGTCCGATATCCGGCCTGCCCGCAGCCCGCTGATCAGGTGATGGGACAGGCTTACCGCACTGGGCGCTCCGATGCCGACCAGGCGGGTGCCTGGCCCAACGCCGAGCACGGTCATCGCGCGCATCAACCCGGCGACGGCCTCGGCCATCTCGGCGCGCGAGTAAACGAAGACGGCCGGCGTGCCGGTGCTGCCCGAGGTGGACATCACCAGGTGGGTACGGTGGGGCCGTGTAGCCTGTGGGCCGGCGAGGTGCGCCTGAAGATCGGCCAGGCGCAGCGCCGGATCGGTGACGATAGTGTCGAACTGGTTTATCAGCGTCGTCTTCGACAGCGTAGGCAGGGACTCCAGTGGTGCCGATGCCGCGTCTGGTCCAAGTAGCTGGCGGTAGTACGGCGAGGCCGTCACCGCGTGAGCGATCAGGTCGGCAAGCCGGCTGCGCTGGTATTCCCGTAGCTGGCGTGCCGACCACTGCATGCGTGCCATCAGGCCACCTATCAGCTTGCCAGGATCAGCCGCGGCACCCGCCGCGCGCCTAGCCTCGCCCGCCGCGCAGGCAGCGTCCAGCTGACTACCCAAGGCAGACTCCTCAGTCGTCACCGCGCAGGAAACACTTCTGCAGCGGGTGGTTACTGTGTCGATCGGAAGGTAGCCCTACGGCATTCGCGGCGACAATCAGCCGAAGGTATGAAGACGAAGCGGCAAACGGGGTGGAGCTGGACAGATGACTGATGATCCTCGGATCCGCGACGTCAGCAACGTGCTGGAACTGGTGGAGGCTCTGCAGTCCTGCGCTGGCCCCGAGGCGTTCCCGGCGGAACTGGCAGCAGGTATCTCCGGTGTTATTGGCTGCGATCACGTCTCGGTTGGCGAGATCGACAACGCAGGCCGGTGGATCGGCGGGGACACCTATCCGGACAGTCCGACGCTGGAGGAACACCTGGCTCTGCGCCGGCTGCTGCCCTCGCATCCGATCGTGAGTCACTACCTGCAGACCGCTGACCGGAGCGTGCGCTCACTCTCCGACTTCTGGTCCCAGCGGGAGCTGCGCCGCAGCACCCTGTACGGGCAGTACTACCGGGCACGGGATATCCGATATCAGATCGCGGCAGTTGTCGGTGCCCGCCGGGATGCCCGGACCGCACTAGTGCTCTCGCGCTCCGGCCTGGACTTCGGACCGCGAGAGCGCGTCCTGCTCGAGGTGCTGCGCCCGCACATCTCGCGGCTCGGTGAGTACGTGACAGCCCGGTCCCGGATTGCCTGCGTACTCGAGCGCCTTGACCACGTCGGCAAGAACGCCCGGCTCGGGATCGTCTTGCTCGACCACACCGGATCGATCGAATTCGTGACCGGAATGGCCAGCACCGCCATGGCACGTTACTTCGGCCGCCACGACGGCAGCCGGCTGCCCGACCGGCTGGCTGCATGGCTTGCGGGGCGTCCCTCCGGACCGCTGAATGTAACCAGCCAGCGCGGTGTTCTCACCATCGCGCCACACGAGCAAGCGGCCAGCAGCCCTGACGCGCTCCTTCTCCGGGAGCGTCTCCATCCCGGGCCAGCCTCGTCTCTGACCCGCCGTGAACGCGAGGTGCTCTGGATGCTCGCGACCGGAATGCCCAACAAGAGCATCGCCCGCAGCCTTGGCATCGCCATCCCCACGGTCAAGACTTACACCACCGGGATCTACCGCAAGCTGGCGGTCGGGAGCCGCACTGAGGCCGTCACCGAAGCGGCCAGGCGCGGCCTGATCGACTTGCAACAGATCGAGTAACGGCCATCTGCCCGGCCCGACCGCAGGCTGCCAGGTAGCCGACTTGAGCGTCCGAGGCACCGAGGCCATCACGCTCGCCGGGACCGAGGGCCGGCCCCTGGCTGACGGGAACAGGTCCGCGAAGTCCTCACCGGCAAACAGCTCACCGCGGTGCGCGGCCAGGAACGCGAACATGCTCCCCGCCGGCCAGGTGCCCGACCAGCGCCCCGGCGTCCAGCAACTGCCGGTCTACCCGCTCCCTCGCTCCCGGTAACCGCCACCGTGACGCTGAACGCCCTCTAACGGCGCGCGGTCGCGCCACGGGTGAAGAATGGCTTCGGCGCGGGTCCGCACTATCTTCTCCGACCGCGAACGTTTATGGAGCCGCTGCTTCAGACGACCGTGTTCCAGGCACGTCTGGACGACTTCGCTTGCCGCCTTGCGGATGTGCTGGTCCGGCGCGCTGGTGGCGACCCAGTACAGCCGGGTCCCAGACGGAGCAGTGCCGCTCGAAATGCGCCAGGCCGCGCTAGGCCGCCTGGCGGGTCTCCTGGAGGGCATCCTCAGCGTCCTGGGCGGACCCGAGGATCTGGTAGCAGTGCAGCTGCAGTTCGCCCTGGTAGGGCCGATGAGCTGGCGAACGCATGATCGTCTCCAGCTCATTACCGGCCGATCAGGTCCCCCGTTACCGCGCCTCCTTCCATCACCCTCTCCAGAGGTCGTTCATTCGGGTCCCCAGCGGCTTCTTGCGCGGCAGCTCGCTGAGGCCCTGGCTGGCATGTCCGTATCCTCGGAGCGCCCCGGACAAGGCGCCAGCGGATCGTGACGGCGCGATAAACCATGCTGCGCGAGCTCGCCTCGAGCAGCATGACTGCTTGTTGTCTTCAGGCGTCGGGAGCCCCCAGGGCAGTGGCTGGATCACCTTCGCGATGTGAGGTGGCGACTCCTGCCGCTCCTGCCTTCCGCACGGCAACGGCTGTGACCGTGCCGATGATCGACAAGCATGCAGCCACGGCAAGACCCGGCCGGTAGCCGTTTGTGATCGTCTCGGGGCTGGCCAGGCTGCCCCTGGCATCGAACACCGCCGTGGCGATGGCGACCCCGAGCACTGCCCCCCAGCGCTGCAACGCGTTGGAGACGCCCGACGCTTTGCCGAGGTTCTCTGGCGCCACTGCGCTGAGCGCGGCCGCCGAGCCGGCCGGCACAACCATCGCGATGCCCACGCCAGCGAGCAGGAAGGGAAGTACGTAGTCGCCATAGCCGGCGTCGGTGCCGGCAGTTACCGCGATCCAGCCGTAGCCGGCAGCCATCATGGCGAGCCCGGGGACCATGAGCGCCCTGCACCCGATCCGGTCCGACAATGCCCCTGCTACCACGGCTAGACATGGCGTAGCAGTCCACGGCAGCAGGCGAAGACCGGTGCCAAGCGGCGAGCTTCCGAGGGCGAATTGGAAGAACTGGCTAGTGAGAAACACTGCGCCGAAGGTCGACGCCGTCATCAGGAACAACGCCCCGATGGCCGCCGAGAAAGTGGTGTTGCGGAACAGCGAGAGCGGGATCATCGGCTCGCCCGCCCTGGCCTCCCAGGCAAGAAAGGCCACGAGGAGGCAGATGCCGCCAGCCAGGCTCGCGACGATCCCGGGACTGATCCACCCGTCCTGGGACGCCTCCGCCAGTCCCCAGACCAGCGCCACGGAAGCTCCGGAGACGAGCACGAGACCCGGCACATCGAGGCCCGAGCGCGGACCATGGCTCTCCTGAAGGATGCACCTCGATCCGATCAAGGCGAGAACGCCCACTGGGACGTTCACCCAGAAGATCCAGTGCCAGCTCAGTCCCTGGGTGACCGCCCCGCCGACGAGAGGACCGCCGATCGCCCCGAGTCCGGCGATACCGCTCCAGATGCCGATGACCGTACCACGACGCTCTGGGCGAAAAGCCGACGTCAGGATGGTCAGGCTGAGCGGGGTGATGATTGCCGCCCCAACGCCTTGCACGGTGCGGGCTGCGATGAGGAAACCAGAGGAGGGGGCAAGGGCGCAGGCCGCCGACGCGGCAGTGAAGATCGCCAATCCGATGAGGTACACCCGCCGTCGCCCGAAGCGGTCGCCCAGGGCGGCGGCCGTGATGATGCCCGCCGCAAAGGCCATATTGTAGGCGTTTACGGTCCACTGGAGCGTAGCGACGTTGCCGCCCAGTTCCCGGTGGATCGACGGGAGTGCGGTGATGACCACGAGCCCGTCAAGAACCACCATGAAGAAGGCCACCCCGGCAAGGAGGGCCGTGAGCGGCAGCGACGACGCGCCGTTCGCCTTCTTGCGGGCGGAGGGCGCGCCTGTGCGCGCGGAAAGGTTAGTCATGTGACTCTCAGCTTTGGTCGCTCGGGGAAACGTCGGACTGCCGATGGCGTAGCTGCCCGCCTGGCGGGTGTGGTCATGTTTCGGCGGACAACCGGTTAATGGGCGGAACCTCGCCCAGCTCACCTACCTCAATGCCGCCATTTCGACTGAGATGCGGGCACTCCTTGGCGATGGCGACAGCGCCCGCGAGGCTCTCGGCCCGGACGATGCTGTAACCATTGAGCTCAGCAGTGCCACGAGGACAGCTGCCAACGGTGTCACTGGCGACGACGGGCTTTCCGAGCTCGACTAGCCGCTCGCCCATTCCGTCGAACCAGGCTTTCATCTCAGCGGAGGTCTCGGGGGTCGGGGCGTCGCGACCGGGATTGCGGTAGATGAAGATATACGTTTGCATGCGGGACTCCTGTCGGGTCCGGGCTGGCCCGGCGGACGAGGTCTGTTCACTCAGTTAGACACCAGCCGGACCCGCGAATTGGGCTCTCGGAGCCCAGTTCTTCTCGCTGTCAGTGTCCAAGTACATGGGGGTTGCCGCTCGAGGAGGTCACGGTGCTAGGAAAGGAGAGCGATGGATCTAGAGCTGCTCGATCGGGCCCGCGCCGGGGACGAAGCGGCCTTCCACGAACTCGTGGGCCCGTATCGGCGCGAGCTGCAACTGCACTGCTACCGGATCCTCGGAGGGCTAGCCGATGCCGAGGATGCCCTCCAGGAGACGATGCTGGCCGCATGGCAGGGCCTGCGCGGATTCGCGGGAAGATCTTCGCTGCGTACCTGGCTGTATCGCATCGCCACCACCCGCGCCCTGAACCTGCTTCGAGCCGATAGGTCACACCTGGCCATGGCAGTTCCGCCCACTGTCGACCCTCCGGAGCCGAGCCGACTCGGCGACGTGGTGTGGCTGCAGCCCTATCCGGATGTCCTCCTCGAGGATTTCTCCGCAAGCCCGGAGGGTCGGTACGAGGCTCGCGAGGCAGTGTCCCTGGCGTTCGTGACCGCACTGCAGCTTTTGCCCCCTCTGCAGCGGGCGGCGCTGGTCCTCTGCGACGTTCTTGATTTCACCGCACGCGAAGCTGCCGGGATGCTCGGCACCAGCGAGCAGTCCGTGTACAGCGCCATCAGACGAGCACGCGCCACCCTGAAACGCGAACTCCCTTCAGCCGACGCGCCGGGAGCACCTCCGCCGAACTCGCCACAGGAACAAGCCCTGCTCTCTCGATTTGTTGAGGCGTTCGAGGCCGCAGATGTGGCGGGAATCGTGGCTTGCCTGACCGAGGACGCCTGGGTGCGGATGCCCCCTGTACCGCTCGAATACCAGGGCCGAGACTTGGCGGCGCAGTTCTTCGCGGCGGTCTCGTTCCGCCGGGGCCGCCGCTTCCGGCTTGTTCCCACCCGGGCAAACGGCCAGCCAGCATTCGGCGTGTACCTTCGCGATCCCTTTGCGGCCGTGGGACGCGCCCACGGCCTGCTGGTGCTGACGGTCGCCGGTGACCAGCTGAGCGCCATCACCGGCTTCGACAACGCCGTGTTCGACCGTTTCGGGCTTCCCCGCATCCTTATCGACTGAAACCGACAGACCTGAGGCGTGCCGCACTTAGTAGAGCTGAGCACCTATATCAACGGCGAGGTCGTGCAGGACAGCTCAACCGACGAGATGACCTGGGGCATGCACTACCTGGTTGCAGACAACGCCCAGCTCATCATCCTGGCGCCCGGCGATGTCCTGCTGTCGGGCAGCCTGGTCAACTCCCGCCCGATCCAGGCCGCCGAGTCCGGGAAATGCGGTCCATGTCGCCGCGCGGTCCGCCGTCTCCTGGCACACACATGGCCAGGATGATGTGCCGGTACCAGGCGTCGTAGCGGCGGACCTGGTACTGATCGAGCCCAGTCTCGGTCTTGGCGGTCTGGAAGCACTCCTCGATCCCCCAGCGTGATCCCGCCACGCGGATCAGGTCCTCGTCTGTGGCAGCCACCGGGTGCGCACAGGTAGCAGGCCAGCTCGTGCTCGCCCTTGCTGTTGCACGTGAGTGAGCGGCGGACCAGCAGCCAGTGCAGGCGCACACTCCGGTGTCGCGAACCGCTAGCAGCTCGCGCATCTCGGCCAGCCGCAGTCCGAGCCGCTGCGCTCCACGTATGAACACCGGCCGATCGTTGAGCTGGCCGTGCTGGAGGCGAGGCGGCGGCCCTGCTCAACGCCCATCTCGATCCGGCGGCCCGCTGCGCGGCGCGACCGGCGAGTTCGTAACGGCTGGGGAGGTCTGCCCAGGCGTAGTTGGCACCCATTCGGTTCAGGCTGCCCAGGCCTTGCGCCAGGCGTGGGGACTCGGGACAGGGCCGATTCCTCGCATGGTCCGGCTGCTCGAAGCCCACGGCATCATCGTCACCCTGGTGCCGTTTGCCGGAGACGCGACGGCCACGATCAGTGCGTTCTCGACGTCGCAGCTACCGCGGCCCATCGTCGTGATGACGCCGCACCGGGCTGATGACGTGTACAAGCATCGCTTTACCGCGGCGCGCGAAGTCGGGCATTTGCTCTTGCACGGCGATCGCGTGCGATGTCATGCAGGGCAAGGAAGCGGATCGCGTCGCGGCCGAGTTCTTGACACCGGGTGAGGTGATCCAGCCGGAGTTGCCGCCCCGGATGGACCTGAAGGCCCTTGAAGAACTCGGTAGGAAGTGGGGGGTAGCCGTCGATTCACTCGTCACCGCTGCCGGGAAGTTGGGACGGTCTCCGAACCGGCCTACCGCCGGGCGTACCAGCGACTCGCCCAACTGCACAAGCTCGGTTTGTCGGGGTTCCCCTGAAAGCGTGGACGCTCTGATTAGCTGATCGTTGTGTCCCCTGCTTCCCGGTAGCTGCCATGTGACCGCCGGAGCGCAGGCGCTGTCCAGGTGGAGCCCCGCAGGGGGATAGTGCCGGCAGGCACCCCCCGAGGAGGAACGACCTGGACTGGGCCGAGCACCGGCCGATGCTGGGCGGCGGAGAAGCGGGGGCATCTCAGGCCGCCTGGCCGCGGGATCGCAGCGCCTGCTCATAGTCCGCCGGCGACATCATCTGCAGCGCGGAGTGCCGCCGGTGGCGGTTGTAGTCATCGATCCAGGCAGCGACCGCCGCGCGCGCTGCGGCCCTGGTGGCGAAATGCTGTACCGAGCGCAGCTCGAATTCCAGTGTCGAGTGCCAGGCCTCGATGACCGCGTTGGCCAGCGCTCCCCGGCCGGCCCATCGACTGGCGGATGCCGAGCCGGCCGCAGGCGGCGCGGAAGGCGCCAGCGGTGTACTCACCAGATTCAACCGGTCGTCGCAACACCGCTCTTTTGCTGAGCCAACAGTAGGTCGTCGTTCAGGACTTCGGCGCGTGTCTTCCAGCCGAGTGGCTTGCGGGGCCGGCCGTTGAGGGCCGCGGCGACGGCCTCCAGCTCGCTGGGCCTCCACCGCGATAGGTCGGCCCTCGGAAGTTAGGTGCGCACGAAACTCGGGTCAGTGCAAGCGCGGTCAGGCTCACACTCGGTATTCGGCACTGAGTGTCGTTCCGTCCGGTGACTGTTCAGATCGCGGTAGCTGAGACGGCTCGGCATCAGTGGGCACCCAGCCGACCGTACGGCATCGCCGCCAAATTGGTTTGACGATGGTGGCGCCAGTGGACAGGCTGCCAGTAGCGCGCTCGCGCTGGGAATGCAGGCAGCGTGAGCAAGGTGAGGAGGACGGTTGCTTACCGAGCTTTCCCGGCAGGCGTATGCCACGGTTGCGCCGCTGCTTACCGGGCTCGATCACCAGCTCAGTGTGGCGGCAGTGCTCGCCGGTGTGATGCCGGGCGAGGTGTTCGTCGACGACCCGGGGCGGCCGGGCGCGGTCTTCGTGCACTCCCCCGAGGGCAACTTCATCGGCGGTGACCCGTCAGACCGCTCCATCGCCGACGTACGCGAGCATCTGGCGACCACCTTCGTGCCCGAACGCGACGGAGACCTGGTGCTGTCCTTCAGCCACGACGGCTGGCCGCCAGCACGAGTCGCGCCGGATCTGACGCATTTCGCGGTACCTCGGCGGCACTACCTGTACCGCGCAAAGCAACCTCGTCCGCGACCGAACCCGCCGCCTGAATACCGGATCGTGCCAATCGACGCCGCGCTGCTGCACCAGCTGCAGGTCCCCAGCCACCTGCGGAGCTGG
>Ga0126373_10003462_pt1 | contig 11836 bp, 8 predicted proteins | sample PanSoiMetPlot_11_FD_92545 | JGI IMG/M metagenome (GOLD analysis project Ga0126373, IMG submission 92545) | Tropical forest soil microbial communities from Panama - MetaG Plot_11 | ecosystem: Environmental > Terrestrial > Soil > Tropical forest > Bulk soil | place: Panama | collected 2016-02-17
TGCTCATCGACGGCATCGACGGACAGGTGCACTATGTCGAAATGGCTCAGGCCGCGGCCAGCGTGGTGCAGATCGGTCGCATCGTTGAGATCAATCGGCCGCACAGGATCGTTGCGCGCCTCGAGAACCGACCGCCGCTAGTTCCTGACATCGCGGTTGACCGCGGTCAGGGGGACAACGATGATGTCGGGGCCTCGACGTACAGGCTTGAGCCGGGGTACCGAGACGGGGGGGCGTGGGTCGACGCCGAGATCGGTCGTCGTAACGCTGGCCCGGCGCTTGAGGCGCGTGTGCTCTCGGTGATCGATGTCGAGGCGCAGGTCACGGCGCACGCCGCGACTTGGCTCGACCGCAGGCTAATTGCTGATACCGACGCGAGCGTCGCCGACAGCGGATTTGGCCGCGAGCTACGCCAAGCCCTGATGCGTCGTCAACAGTGGCTCATTGAGCAGGGTCTGGCCAGACGCCAAGGCAACACCATCATGTTTGGTCGCGATCTGCTTGTGACGCTCTCGCAGCGCGAGGTCCTCGCCACTGGCGAGAAGCTCGCGCGGGACCGCGGTCTCGCCTTGCGCGTGCCGCAGAACGGCGAGCGCATCAGCGGCCAATACCGTGAAACGGTGACGCTCGTTAGCGGGCCTTACGCCCCAATCGAGACCGCCAGTGACCTTGCGCTGCTCCCACAGCGTCGCACCGTCTGGAAGGCGCAAGACCGCGGTGTTTCGGGTTTGGTCGTCGACGACGAAGTCGATAGGCATGTGGGTCGTCGGCGTGGGCTTGGGCGTGGGATCTAGACCCGCTTTCGGCGCCCGATGCGAGGGGGCGCGCTTGCTAATCATCGGGGCGGTGCCGCTGCGCGTTAGGCTACGGCCCGGCTCTCTGGAGCAGCGGTTTTGGCAGCCGTCTGCTCGGCGCGCACCGCAAAGGTCCGCAACCAGATTTTCACGGCCGAGGCCATTTGCGGCAACCCGAACAGATAGCCCTGCAACTCTCGGCATCCCATCTCTCTAAGTTGCTTGAGTTGCTCGAAAGTTTCGACACCCTCCGCGGTCGTCGTCATTCCCAGACTCTCGCCCAGCGCGGCGATCGCCCGGACGATCGCTGCGCAGTCCGCCCGTTGCGACAGTTCGCGGACAAAGCTTTGATCGATCTTGATCTTGTCAAACGGAAAGCTTCGCAGGTAGCTCAAGCTGGAATATCCTGTCCCAAAATCATCGAGCGAGATGCGCACGCCACACTCGCGCAACCGATGAAGGGTCGCCAGAGCGACGTCACTTTCCTGCAACAGCACGGATTCGGTGATCTCCAGTTCGAGCCGCGACGATGGCAGGCCCGAGGCGTCAAGGGCGGATACCACCATGTCGAACAAACTTGGGCTCTTGAACTGCGCCGGAGAGAGGTTGACCGCCACCTTGGTGTCGCCGGGCCACTGCATGGCATCCCGACAAGCGCGCTGAACCACCCATTCGCCGATCGAGGCGATTAGTCCGTTGCCTTCGGCAATCGGAATGAATTCCACGGGCGGCACGAGACCACGATCCGGGTGGTACCACCGCAGCAAAGCTTCAAATCCCCGCACCTCGCAATTCTGCGCGGACACCACCGGCTGATAGTGCAGGTCAAACTGCCCCTCCCCCAGAGCCCTGCGCAGATCGACGTCGAGCGTTCTGATCGCGCGCGACCGTTGATCCATTGCCGGTTCGAAGAAGCGATGGCTTCCGGGTCCATCCGCCCTAGCGCGTTGCAGCGCCAGATTGGCGTTCCTGACCACCTCATCCGCTTCATCGCCGTCGGTCGGCGCAATCGAGATCCCGACACAGGTTCCGATCGCAACCTCACGGCCACCGATCTCATAAGGTTCGCCGATCACCGCTGCGAGCCGCTCCGCCAGCACCCCTGCCTCTTCCGGTTTGTTGACCGGGTGTTGCACCAGAACAAACTCATCACTGCCCAGGCGGGCAATCACGTCGGTCTCCCGAAAGCACTCCCGCAGTCGAGCGGCGACGGCTCGCAGCAACTCGTCCCCGACCGTGTGACTGAATGGTTCGTTGATACTGGTGAAATGTGACAGATTGAGACGAAAAACCGCCACCGACTCACTAAGTCGGTGAGCTCTCGCCAGAGCCTGATCCAGCCGCTCACGTAGCAGCAAACGATTCCCCAATCCGGTGAGCACATCGTGCCGGGCAAGATACTCGGCTTTGGCTTCCGATCGCTGACGCTGCGCAATCTCGTGCGTCAGCTGCTCATTAGTGGCCACCAGTTCGGCGGTGCGTGTGGCGACGCGCTGCTCGAGCCCCTCGTTGGCGCGCCGCAGGGCCTCCGTGGCTTCGCGCGCAACCTCCTCGGCCCGCTTGCGTCCTACCTGATTCTCCACCCGCGCCAGGGCTACGAAAAAATCCACCGGTTTGGTCACATAGTCGTTGGCGCCAATCGCGAAAGCATTGACAATGTCGCTGCTATCGGTTCGCGCGGTTACCATGATAACCGGGAGCGTCACTGCAGAATGTCGCAGCCGAATTTGTCGAAGCACTTCAAAGCCGTCCAAATCCGGCATCATCACGTCAAGCAAGACGAGGTCGAAGTTCTGCTCGGCGATGACGTCAAGTGCTCGTTGTCCGCTGTCGACTTCCACCACGTCGAACCCGCGACGTTGAAAGCGGCGGGTCAAAACGTCACGATTGGCGGCGAGGTCATCGACGATGAGCAGCTTGCCGTTCATCTCCGTCATCGCCTGCCTCAAATTTCGACCGCCCGCCACGTCCCCAATTGGCCGAGCGTCACTTTGCGAATGTATCCCGCCCGGAGTAGGTATATCAGCCGCGCGTAAATACCCGTTTAAGATGGCAACCATGCAACCAGGGCATTGGTGTCGGTCGCCCGAGCGCACGACGAACTTTCAGGAGCCGGGTCTCTTTTGTTTGCGGACACGGTTGTGCATTTCTCTCCGCTGGCGTCGAGGCCGGAACACCGCGTCTTCACGCGGCTGACGCCTGCAGTCCGGCGGACAATTCGTGGATGTCCGGAATCGTCAGCATGGCCGGGATGCGGATGGTGAACCGCGATCCGCGCCCGGGTTCGCTTTCGACCGAAATGCCACCACCCATCATAGCGCAGAATTTCTGGCTCAGCGCCAGCCCCAAACCACTGCCCCCGTACTTGCTTGACGTAAAGGCCGACGCCAGCACAAAAGCCTTAAACAGCTTCGGCAAATCCTCAGCCGCGATGCCGATGCCGGTGTCGCTCACGGCCAGCGAAATCCAGTCACCGGCGGGACTCTTGTCGCGGCGTGCGGCTAACGAAATAGTACCATTCTCGGTAAACTTCGCCGCGTTGCTGAGCAGGTTTAGGGTTGCCTGCCGGACCTTGGTGGCGTCGCCGACAACTGTACCCAGATCCTCAGAACAATCCACGACCAGATTGTTGCCCCCGTCGACAACCATTTGCCGACAAGTCGCGACCACGTCTTCGATCAGTGAGGTTAGATCGAATGAATCGATCGTCATCTCCATCTTGTCGGCTTCGATCTTGGACAGATGCAGCACGTCGGTGACCAGCGAGAGCAGATGTTTGCCGGCGGCATTAATCCGGCGTAAATCCAGGATCTGCTCCTCGTCCGCACCGGCAAGCTCGCTATCCTCGAGCAAGATTTCGCTGTAGCCGATGACGGCATTGAGCGGGGTCCGCAGCTCGTGGCTCATCTTGGCTAGGAAGATCGACTTGGCGCGATTAGCTTCCTCGGCGATCTCCTTGGCCTGTCGAAGGCGGGCTGCCGTGGCGCGATGTCTTTCCGCCTCTCGTTCTAACTCGGACCGAGCGGAGACTACATTGCCGTAATAGATGGCCATCATCGACATATAAAGCGTTCCGGCAAGCACCGAGATCAACCCGACCCCGGACAGGGCCTCCAGCGGCACATGCTCGGGAAATCCGCCGCGAATTTGGTAAACGCCGAAGAACCCCACGAGGTCGACCACAAAGGTGCCGAGCACCAGCAGCGGGTGCTCACCCAAATAGAAAAAGCCAAGCAAGACCGCTGGCAGTAACCACGGCAAAAACGGCGAGCTCACTCCGCCGTAATGATAGGAGCCGAACAAGGTGACCAGGATCAAGTTTTGAACCGATAAGAACGCAACCAGAGAAAGGTTACCGGTCAATCGAAGTATGAACGGCAGAGTCCAAAACGCACAGATCCCACAGACAATGATCCAACAGGCAAACCCCGGACTTGGATCGGTGAAAAACAAAAAGGCGCTGATCGCTTGTGAGAAAGTCGGACCAACGAGATGACTAAATACAAAAATTCTGGCGCGACCGAGTTCGGCACGATCGTGCATTGGCGTATGCGGAATGAACCAATCGACTATTTTCAGGATGCGAGTTGACATATTGCACCGATGACGCGCCGCAGCAAGCCGACCAACCATACGTAATGAACATTAACAATGCTTTGCTCGACTGCTTGGCCATTTCGATTGCATCTTAATTGCTTGAAACTGCGCGGGATCACCGGGAAACTCCCATATAGTTTATTCATTATTGATTTACCTCTCCAAGGTCACGCGCAGCTCCGAAGACAATCTTAAGGCGCAAACAGTATCGTCGCGCCGGTTGGCGGTTTAGTTCGGAAATGGCCATGAGCATCCGCGCGGCGCAATTATACAAATTTTTGGATTGGTTCATTCCTCCGCCGCTGTCCCGCGAACGCGACATGCGTCAGCGCGCTCATATGTTCCTGCTCAGCCACATCTTTGGCCCGTTCCTTGGCAACGTCATCAGCGTTTATTTGTATTTCCTCGACCCGCATCCGGGCTTTGCGTTGGTTACCTTAGCGCTGTCAATCTCGGCGTTTTGGGTGTTCCCCTTGTTGCTGCGGCTCACCGGACGTTACACCCTGTTGTCGGTGCTGTCGGTGCAAAATCTGACCTTCGCGATCCTGTGGGGTTGTTACCACTATGGCGGGGTCAGCTCGCCGTTCTTGCCTTGGCTGTTGACCGTCCCGCTGCTAGCGTTTTTCTATCTCGGTCCGGCCTACCGCGCCCGCCTAATCGTCCTCGGGGTCGTGGCACTCAACCTGGTCGGGTTCTACGTCTTCTACGCGCTCAATAAAGAATTTCCGCAGCACGTGCCGCTCTCCTCACTGCAGGGCATCGGCATCGTGTCGAGCCTGTGCGCCGCCGTCTACGTTTCGATGATGGCCGTCTACTACGCCAACATTCTGGCCTCACAGGCCGGATTGGAAGCCGAGGTCAGGCGCCACCTCGCTACCGCAGCCGAGCTGCGCCGTGCCACCGCCGAGGCGGAGCGCGCCGGCAGGGCAAAATCAGAATTCCTCGCGAGAATGAGTCACGAGCTGCGTACCCCTCTCAACGCGGTCATCGGCTACAGCCAGATGCTGCTCGAAGCGGCACACGACGGCAATAACCAAATGGCGGCCGACCTGGAAAAAATCCACACTGCCGGCCAGCACCTGCTCAACCTCATAACCGAGGTCCTCGATCTTTCTAAGATCGATGCCGGGAGGATGGAGCTTTTCTATGAACCAGTCGACCTCGGAACGCTACTCACAGAATGCCTCGAAAGCCAGCGCGCGCTCGTGGAAAGCCACAACAATACCTTAACTGTGGAATTCAGTGATAGGCTTGGCGTCATTTCCTGCGATGTCAAAAAATTAAGGCAAGCCGTCACCAATATCATCGAAAATGCCGCGAAGTTCACCCACGACGGCCGCATCGTTGTTGCCGCGGCGCGCGCATCTCACGACACTGAGGAACGGCTCGTGGTATCGGTTCGTGACAGCGGGCTCGGTATCGGTGGCGCCGATATGCCGAAGCTCTTCGACGTATTTACCGAGGCGACTGATTCGACTCCGACCAAATATGGCAGCGCCGGGTTGGGTCTCGCGCTCAGTCGAAAGCTGATGGAGCTGATGGGCGGATCGATCTCGGTCGAGAGCGAACTCGGGGTCGGTAGTTGCTTTACTCTCACGCTGCCGGTGACACCGCAAGACATTGAGTGCAACGCCGCGACCCCGATCGGGCCAACGCTGGCGCCGGGGGATCATCCGCCACGGGGCTCGGTATTGATTATCGACGACGACCCGGAGTCGCTGGAACTGACCGAGCGCATGCTCCGCAAAGAGGGCTGGGAGACTCTGGTTGCAAGAAACGCATCGGAGGCACTCGACCTCGCCAGATCGGCGCTTCCATCACTGATCTTGCTCGATGTCTTGATGCCGGACATGGACGGCTGGGAATTGCTGCGGGCGCTTAAGGCCGATCCAAGTGTTGCGGCGCGTCCGGTGGTGATGCTCAGCGTGGTCGACAACCTGGAACGAGGGGTTGCGCTCGGCGCCGCCGATCACCTCACCAAACCACTGGATCGCGAGCGGCTTATGAGCGTTCTTAACCGGCTTGCGGCGGAGAACCCGGCGGCTTCGAACGTACCCCAGCGCTTTCGCAACATGCTGGAGGACGACGTCAAAAGTCTCCTCGATCCATCAACCCTGGAGACCTTCAGTGCCTAAAATACTGCTGGTGGAAGACAACGAGGTCAACCGCGACATGCTGATGCGTCGATTACAACGCCAAGGCTTCGCCGTGTGTTTTGCGGTCGACGGCCCGAGCGGTGTTGCAAGCGCCGCGCAGGAGCGGCCAGACGTCATCCTCATGGACGTCGCGTTGGGCAAGATGGATGGCTGGGAGGCGACGCAACTCATCAAGGCCAACCCGCACACCACGGCGATTCCCATCATCGCCCTGACGGCGCACGCGCTGGCCAGCGATCGCGACAAGAGCATCGAAGTCGGCTGTGCCGATTTCGATACCAAACCAGTCGATTTGCCGCGACTTTTGGAGAAGATTCACGCCTGCCTCGCGGCATCGGCCCGGCAATCGGATCCACGGCCGTCCGAGGACTTGAGAGCGCCTAACGCCAACAGCAAACCGGACAATGGACGGGGAATCCTCGCATAGCGCTCGCGGCGTCCCACGCATCAGTGCAACGTTCAATCCGCTCGCGCACAGAGGAAATCGATAGCGATGTCATCGACCGCAACCGCTACGGCGCTTGACCCGCTCATGGGCAGTCTGCGCGAGTATCGCGATCCCCGCGGAATCGATCTACTTGGTCGCACCGCCGAGTTTCTCCGTTGGCAGGATCTGCGCCGTAGCAATGGCTATTGGCCCTATTCGCGATCGACCGAAGCCGCTCCCCTGGCGATTTGCGCGGCCAAGGACGACAGCGGTCGGCCGGTTCGCGGCGTGAACTTTGCCTCACAGGACTATCTGAGCCTCGCCTCGCACCCCGAGATCAAACGGGCCGCCACGGAAGCGATCGCGGAGTACGGGGTCCATAGCGCAGGCTCCGCCGCGTTTCTCGGCAACACCAAATATTCCATTGCCTTGGAACAGAAAATCGGCGAATTCCTGCAAATGGAGCACGTTGTGCTGTTTCCGACCGGCTGGGCCGCCGGTTACGGCGTTATCAAGGGGTTGGTGCGGCCCACCGATCATATCGTCATGGATGGTTTGGCTCACGCCTGTCTACAGGACGGGGCCGCCGCCGCCACAAGCAACGTCTATCTGCATCGGCATCTTGATGCCACGTCAGCGCGACGCTGGCTCAGTAGGATCCGCGCGCGCGACACCGAAAATGCCATCCTGGTGGTGACTGAGGGATTGTTTTCGATGGATTCGGACACGCCGGACCTCGCCGCGTTTCAAGCCTTGTGTCACGAATACCAGGCCACCCTGATGGTTGACGTTGCCCATGACCTCGGTTGCATCGGAGACGATGGACGCGGACACATCGGGCTACAGAAGATGTTGGGCGCTATCGACTTGGTGATGGGAAGCTTTTCGAAGACGTTTGCATCAAACGGCGGCTTCGTTGCCTGCAAGTCGCGAGCGGTAAAAGAATATCTGCGCTATTTCAGCACCTCTGGCACGTTCTCGAACGCACTCTCGCCGATTCAGGCTGCGATCGTCCTCAAGGCGTTCCAGATTGTTGACTCAGACGAGGGACGTTCGCTGCGGTCCTGTTTGATCGGAAATGCGAGCGATTTGCGCCGACGCCTGAACGAGGCGGAGATGGAGGTCTATGGGCAACCCTCGGCGATTGTCGCGGTCAAGATGGGCACCGAACGGCTCGCGCGCCGGGTCAGCAGACTGTTGCCCGAACTTGGGCTCGTCGCCAATTTGGTGGAGTTTCCCGCCGTCGCCAAAGGTGCCGCCCGATTCCGGCTCCAGGTGATGGCCCAGCATAGTCCTGAAAACATCGCCGATGCGGTCGCCCTGTTGAGCCTAGCGCTGCGTGATGCGCGCCTCGAGAACGACGCGCGTACGGCGCTGCAGGTTTCGGCCGCCTGATCGGTCGCTGACAAGGCGCGCATGTCCGTGCGCGTCAAGAATTGGTGTTCAGGCCCGGCCTGGTGGCATGCCCCTTAACCCCACGACGGCCGCGGCTTGCACGTGCGGTGCACGCCGCGATCAACCACCCATCACAAAGTCCACGCATTGTCGGAATTCTCACTACGATCGTTTAAATTCTCGGGCTCAGACTGCGAGGAACGAGGGAGCCAGTTTCATGTTCTCAAAATATGGACTTTTGATCGCGGTCGGAATTTTTGTTCCTATGCCCGCACTGGCCGAAGGCGGGCTGATGCAGGGGGCGTGCATGAATGATATCAAATCGCTGTGCGGCTCGATCCAGCCGGGCGGAGGGCGCGTTCGCGACTGTATGAAGGACCATCGCACGCAGTTGTCCATCGCCTGCAAGGCGGCCATCGCTGATCGGATGCTGGAACGCGGCCGGGGCCAATCCGCTGGCGCCTCCGCTGTCATAAAGTCGGCGCCCAAGGCCGGGGATTGATCCGGCGACCACCGGGAGCCACAATTGGCGCCGGATTTGAAAACGGCGGGCCGGCGGCGCCGCAGCTGCGTTGCCACGAGATCGTTGAACGACGTCTGCGCGGCGCGTCTGACATTGCGGAATCTCGCGCGCGAATGACCTTGTGGATCTCTCGGCCCGCTGGTGTGGGCCTGTAAGCACGCCCACACGCGCCGATACCGAAAGCTCTGCGTGAACGCCGCGGTCGTCTTGCAGCAGCGCGCGATCAGTCAGAACTTCATTTAGACACCAACGCCGGTGCCCTTTGGTGATCCGCGCGCTTTGCGAGGCCCTCGCGCGGGAACCGCGCCGATACGATCACCCCGCGGCCGTCTACCCGATTCTTCACCGTCAGGGTTCCACCGGCGGATTTGACGCGCTCGCGCATGCCAACAAGCCCAAAACCAGCGCCGTATCCGCAATCGCGCAGTCCACCGCCGTCGTCGGTCACCTCAACGGCCACATGTCCGTCGGCTTCCCGCTTGGCACTGATCTTGATCAGTGTCGGCTGACCATGCCGCATGGCATTACTGAGCGCTTCTTGGACGACACGATAGAGCGTTTCGTCGAGCCGATCACCGAAGGTGTTGGAACCAAGGCGGGTCTCGAGATCGATTGAGGGATAGCGCTTTTGCCAGAAGGCCACCAAGTTATCTACGGCGCGGACGAGACCAAGCTCGGCTACGACGTGCGGCCGCAGAAGTCCGAGGATGCCCCTCACCTGCCGCTGCATTTGACCGATTGTCTCCCGGATGGTTTCGAGGCGCGTGCCAATCTTGGCGCTCGTACGCGCGGCGTCTTCCTTTTGAATGCTCGCGACGTCAGCGCTAACCGCGAACAGCAGCGGTGCGATGTCGTCGTGGAGGTTGCGCGCGAGCTCGGCCCGCTCCTCTTCCTGGACCGCCATCACCTGAGCCTCCAATCGGCGATTGCGCCTGTACATATCACCGAGTCGCCACGCCATCTGGTTGAAGCCGCGGCACACGCGAACCAGTTCCAGTGGGCCGCCTTCGGCCAAACGCGGTCGGTAGTCGCCACTGCCGATCCGTGCGAATGCCATCGCCATCTGGTCCAACGGCTTAAGCGCACGACCGAGCATCCAATACACCAACCCCAACACCAAACTAGAGAGCAGCGCCAGCATCGTCAGCGAGATGATCGCATCGTTCCAGGCTTCATCGACCTCGTTGTGCGAGTCGGCCTCAAGCAAGATCGTTCCCAGCGTGGCAAACCGATCAGGCAATTCAATGCGCGCGGTGAGCGGAGCGGTAGCCAAAACGCCATGGAACCACGCTGGTGCACGATTGCGCGCAACGAAGGGCGTCGATGTAGCGGCTGCCACGTTGTTAGGGGCCACCAACGAGACACGCAGGTGCCGGTCGCCGTCAAAGCCACCAACCATCATGCGCAACCAGCGGGGCGGGTTGGCGGTTTCACTGAGAGCGGCGATCGCGCTATCCACGGTGTGCTCCCCGACCAGGATCGCCGTATGCATCTCGTTCCCGACCTTGTGGGCAGCGTGCCAGTAGATGGCGACGCTGCCGAGGCCCAGGCTTGTGGTCAGAACAAGGGCAATCCAGATTACAAACTGCAAACGTAACGTCATCATCCCCCCCGGCCGCGGCTGAGATTCGGCAGCAGACCAGACCCCCTGAGCCCCCTATATTGGTTCAAGAACTGAAAAAGGTCAGCGCCCCGCGACTTCATATTTATATGAGGATGCTGCGGTTGATTGCTGCGGGATAAATGTTTGCCATATAGTCCCGACAAAATTGCCAATCATTCCCTCGATGCGCCCAACAACTGCCGCATTTCCGCCTGTTGTTCCACACTTTTTCTCCGTTCCGCGCGTTGTACCCGCAGGCGCGAGGCTTCCGCGGCCCTACGACCCCCATATTGCCGCGGCCGCGATCCGCGCGGGAGGGGCCAATCCGGCGTTGAAAAGCGCTGCTGTTACGTGACGATGTTTGAATCGAGCGGATCGCGCGACGGGCCCCGGCGTTCATGCCGGGGGTTCAGAGCGCCCTTGGTTCTCGATGTACTGCCGAAGGATCTCAATACGGCGCCGCCAACCGAACCAATGAAATAGCTCGGGGACCGGCGCGGAACATTTACAACGCCTGCCTAGTCTAGGAGGGGCGTTGCGGCGCCGCGATCGCATGCGCGAGTCAAAGGTGTGACGGGCTGCACGCAAGCTGCCGAATTGGCTACCCGGTTCCGAAGCGCGCAAAGCGAGAGCGAAGGCGTTCAAGGAGATCAGCGCCGCGTACGGTTTCACCGCGGGGGACATCCAGCGATTCGCTTTTCCCGATCGCGCCGTGATCGCTGACACGCTTTTTCCGCGCAGAGTCGTAGGGTTGCTTCCGGCAGGTCGGCAGGTCAGAAAAACGACGGATCGACATGCGCCTCGTCCGCCCGACGCGCGTCTGTCGACGGGGAGAGGCGGTCAAAATGTGGCTCTCACGCCCGCATAGGCCGCAAACGGCATCCCTGGAAGAAAGGTTCGGGGATCGTTGAGGACGAGAAAATTGTTGGCCCCGAATGTATTGCTGTTGAAGCCTCCATTATCGAAGAAGGTGCCCGCCGCAAAGTAGTGCTGGTTGAAGAGGTTCTGGATCAGTCCGAACACCTCCACGTTCTTGGTGACCTGATACGAGCTGTGAAGATTCACCAGCCAATAGGGCGGGACCTTCGGGTTCTGATTGGAATCATCGTGGATGAGATACTGGGTGCCGAAGACGAGGAGGTCGCCACCCAACTTCCACGCATCCGTGATCTGGTACTCGGCCGAGAGCTTGAAACGCTGGTTCGGAATGCCCGGGATATGGTCGCCCGGGATGACGAAAATGAGCCCGTCAGCGTTGGCAAACGGATTGTTCGGCGACTGCAGGGTAAGATTGGTCTCGTAGATGGCGTTAATGAAGGTATAGTTGGCGCTGACAGTCCA
>Ga0126373_10003463_pt1 | contig 11836 bp, 5 predicted proteins | sample PanSoiMetPlot_11_FD_92545 | JGI IMG/M metagenome (GOLD analysis project Ga0126373, IMG submission 92545) | Tropical forest soil microbial communities from Panama - MetaG Plot_11 | ecosystem: Environmental > Terrestrial > Soil > Tropical forest > Bulk soil | place: Panama | collected 2016-02-17
CGCCGCCGCCTTCGAGAAATAAGGTGACTGGGCCAAACGACTCCATGACCCGCCCGGTGACGGTTTCGGATCTGAGTTGAAAGGAACTGTGCTCGTTGGCGCCGCCAACGACGCCGTTTCTGTTGATTTCCTTGAAGTCGTTGATGTCGCCGAATGCGCCGAGGCCGAAGCCATTCCGAAAAGGCCGGACCGCGACGCCGAAGAACCCGCCACCCCCAAACGACTTGTCGTCGGCGTGGCATGTCGATGCGCCCTGCAACAAGCTGCAATTGTTCACGCTGGAGGAGACCTGCGCGCCCGCCTCACCGCCAAATCTGACTTCGACGAAGCGCACCTTGGGCGCGGCGCCGGCGGCGGGGACGGTTCCCTCGGCGAGAACAGGCGGAACGGTCGCGGGGGCACCGTTGACGGTGGCCGTGAAGGTGCCGTCAGGCTGCTTGCCAATCGTCGCGTTGCTTCCTGGGGGGATATAGGCGATTGGTTTCAGCCTGTCCTTCCGACAGGGGAGATTTTTGTCATCGGGCAACGGGCCTGGCGGAATGGCGACGTAAGGGCCGTTCGGTTCGCAATAGTAGAGGTTCCATCCGTCCGGCGGCGTAGCGGTGCCAGAAGCCGAGGGTTCAATCTTGAACTGAGTGGTTTGAGAGGGCTGCGCGTTGGTCGGCGGTATCGCTGTAGCTGTAGCTTTGGGGCCCTTCTTGAGGAGTAGTTGCAATTGAGCGTTTGGATCACCGGTGATGGAGATCGTGGTGGTCTTGTCGCCGTCTTGGGCGAAGGCGGCGGCCACGGGGAGGCACAAGAAGGCGAGCACGGACAGGGCGAAGATGCGGCAGAACGTTCGGGACTGGGTCATCGTATCCTCACTGAGCGAATCAAAATCGGGCCGAAGTTGCTGTACTGCCACGCAAACTAAATTGGGCCTTATCCGGATTCGAGCTACCGAGGCCGAGACGCGTCGGTGGCCTCGATCCTCCGAGCTCCTTCTAGCACCATCGAAATATCGCGCCAGCGTCCGGGGACGAGTGCGCGAAGAGCGTCATCGAGTTGCTTGGTCCACTCCACCTTGGACTGTTCGGCGATCTGCTTTGTCTTTTCACGGAAGACTTCGCCGAACTTTTCTTCGTTCCAGTTTTCAAGGCGCGTCCAGAGGGCGTACTGGCGAATCGAGATGATGTAGTCGGCGGCATCCCCATCGGGATGGAACTTCCCAGCAGCGGCCAATTCGCGGCCCGCGCGGATGACCGCGCGAATGGGCTTGTACCTTTCCTGGACTTCCGGCGGAGCGACGCGATAGACGGCGTCGCGTGTGGGTGCGTCTTTATTGTAGGCGACGCAATAAGCGTTGAGCTTGCTGGTGCGGAGCTTTTCGCCAGGCGCGGCGGAAACGGGCTGGGCGGTGCCGGGCTTCAGAGGCTCGACAACAAGCCCATCGGGGATGCTGATTTCCTGTAGCTTTCCCGAAGGGTCCACCAGCCGGAATTCAAAGGCTTCGCCACTGGGACTGCCGTTGGAGACGAACGAGAAAGAGACAGGAGCGGCAGCATGGGCTTTGGCCTGCGCGCTCGACGGGGTGCGCGGAACGAGGCGAAGCAGCGTGCCGGGGCGAAGACTGTCGAACGCACCGCCGGCGTGATACGAGGCCAGCTCGAGGTAGGGGTTGGCGGTGCGGCGCAAGGCGTCTGGATCGGTCGGGGGGTGATGGGATGGGTCATCCTGTCCAGGTGGGATGAATACGGTTAAAGCCTGGAATTCCAGTCCTTGAGGCTGGGGGCCGGGGTCCAGCACACCGGGAGCGCCTGAAGGCGTGGCGGGCGTGCCGGATGGGTCCAAGCCGCCTGGGCTCGAGAAATTGAAATTGAGAGTGCCCGGAGTAGCCACGGTCGGAGTGGCCGACGGATTCGAGACGCGGGGATTGGACCCGGCAGGATTCTCCGGCGCGGGCGCGACAGGAGAGGTCACCGGACCGAGTCCGCCGGGCTGCGGAGGTTGAAGCGGGTTGTTGATCAGAAGCGTAAATACAGACGGGTTAAAAACGACGCCCGGCCCCGTCGGCGTTATCTGCACGGCTGGCGGGTTGCCTTCCCCGGCATCTGGTTGAGTTTCGACGCCATCAAGGCGGAAGTAGGAGTTGGGCCGCGAGGGCGGGTGTAAGGCGGAGAAATCGAATTGGATCGTGTGGTCGTCCACCCGCGTGCCCGGAATTACGGGTATCCCCGAGACGAAGGGCTGAATTTTGAGCTGCCCGGGGGCAGTGACGGTAAAGTGCGGATCGAGGTGCAGCTCGAGGCTGGGTGGAATGCCGGTGCAATAGATGAAAATAGCTCCACCAGCGGCGACTGGGGCGCTGGGTGTACAGCCGATCGGGCCAGACGGCGCGGGTGGCGCCGGCTCAGGATTGCCCGGGGTTGTTGAGCTCTTCGACTTGCAGAACTCGACGCATTCCGTGTAGTCAATCCAGCGGTACCTCTGAGCCTCGAAAGTGTTTGTGACTTCGGTGTGAGACCCGGTTCTGTTGTGCCTGTCGTCCATAAGGGCGACCTGGTAGTTTTCCCAGGCTTCGACATATTTGTCGTAAAGCGAATCACACACTGGATCCGGGCAATCGAGCTTTCCCTTAGGCGGGCCCATGCCCGTGGCCGACTCTATCACTCGGGGTCCGGTGGCTCCGCCGTTCGACGCGTTACTCGCACCTGTGCCGCCAGCTACGCCGGTCGATATTCCGGGATTCGGAGAGGACGGAGCCACGTCAGCGGAGTAAAGAGTTGGTCCCGAAGGAAATGTGATTAGGGGTGCATACACGGAAATGTTCGGCGAGGTTGTGATCTGCACCTGCAAGGGCTGGCCGCCTCCTCTGCCGATGCCATTCGCGTTGGCGCGAATGTTCGTGATTCTAAAGGATCGGCTGATACCCGAGGTCTTTGGGAGATCGAAGGGGACTCCGACGAATGTGACGGTCTCGCCGTTCACCGTTCCTTGGAACACGTTGGGCTGTTGTGCACCAGTGCTTGTGGCTGGGTTTCCAGATCCGCCGGGAAGATGATCGACGTGGAGTTGGATCGCCTGCAGATCCTGGAGGGTAAACTTTGACTTCTGGCCGAAGTCGACGGTTATGGAGCCGGTTTCAGAGCTGGCACCGGGCTGCGGAGTCGTGCGACCCTGTGGGGCGATGCCGGGCAATGGGACCACTCTGGGCGGGAGAGTCGGCGTTAGATCAATCTCGTCGGTCTGGCCCGTCTGTTTCACGCTGGGAACAAGAACTAGAGGAAAAGATGTGGTCTGCCCGTTCTTGTAGAAGAACCACCCGCCACTGTAGCAACTCCAGCGTGTCGCCGGGCAAACCGGGATCAGACGCGCGGAGTAGGCGCCGAGGCCGCTGCTTGCTGAGGCGCCCGAGATCGCGAAATTAAAGCCTGTGATCGGGATGGGGTTGCGCCCCAGATTACTCTCCAAACCCACTATCCTGGAAAGATCGATTTTGACGGTGGTTCGGCCCGCACCGGAGATCGGAAAGCGAAGGAAGCCGGTGTTCCCAACCCAGTTCTGGGTAGTCGGCACCGGCTGCCCCGAGGAATCGATCACATTGATGAATCCGAATTGACCCTCGGGGGTAGCTCCCAAGCCAAGGCAAAACAGCGGCAGGTACTCCAAATACTCAAAATCCTTGAACCGGGTGGGGTTGAACTGCATCGTCCATGTCGTCCATATAGGTGACGCCTGTGGAGCGACGGTATGACAGTCAAAAGCGTTTGCGCCCGACGCGTCGCACACGACGTCGCCGGGCGCGGGTGTTTCGTTCGAAGATAACCCTATCGACATGAACGGAAGAAGGTAAGATTCTGCTAAGTCCCTGCTGAAAATTGGAGGAATCAAGGCAAGCGCGGCGCCACGGAGATCAGGGGCGGCTCCCGGCTGCGCCGGTGTGACATTTGCGGTGACTTGACCGGCGGGGGAGTTGAAGACGTATGTGCCCGGCGAATTAGGCAGAGCAGACCAGGTGGACCCCGAAAGGTTCGATGGGGCCACAGCGGGCGTGAGCGAAATGTTTATTTTGGACCCATCGGGCAGCGTGATGCAGGTGAACTGGCCGACACCCAACTGCCCGCCCGACAGGATACCCAGCTCTGTGGGCGCGCACACTTCGGTCGTTGCGGCGCGGGTGTACGCGTTGAGAACCGAGTCGGGAATAGGTCCTCGCGACAGGATGCGCCACAGGTCGTAACGCCGGGTGGGTGCGGAGGAACCGAAGGAGTTCATTTCGTCAGCGATTTTGGTCAAATCATCTTGTGCCGGCGGGTTGTTGATTTGCTCTTGGGTGCCGTTTGGCACGGTGACAGTGATCGTTGTTCCGTTGACTTCAACTGGAAATGAGAAGTTGAGTAGCGGCAGCCAAGGTCGGTTGGGTGCAAAGATGAGTCCCTCATGGAGATTGAGCGAGCCGCCGCTACTGTTCGACCTACGGATGAGGTCCCAGTTAATTTGCACCCGGGGTCCGGTGCTGCCGTGCGCTGGCGCAGCATTGTTTTGACCGGACACCGCATTCGCCGGGCGCCCTTCCAGGAGAGTGCTGAACGGCAGGTCTCGGAGTTCGCCCCGGTCGATTATCGGCCCCGCGTCAGTCGAAGTAGAGGAACCGCCAGGGGTACCCGCAGGGTTTTGGCCGACGATAATCGTTGAAGGGCCGAAAATTTCGGCGTTGGCCACCAGGCCAAGAAATCGAAGAATAGCGCCCTCGTCTTGCACAGGGTAACCATTTGTAAAATAAGCGAACTCGAGCTTGTCCCACGCGTCCTGGAGGCTTTGCATCGCTTGGTTATATTCCTTTTCGTCCTTACCCACCGCCTTTTGGGCATTGTCGAACGCGGTGGCGTAATCTTTTTGGGCCTGCGCAAGATTCGGGCTCGCGTTTGTTCCTGTTGATGGCGATGAATCGTTCTGCCCAGTTGCTGGGGCCGTGGCATTCTGCTGCTGCGCGGCCGCGCCGGGCGTCGCTCCGCTTGGCGGCACGAATTCTTCTAGTCCTTTTTGAAAGTCAGGATGGTTCGGGTTCACTTGCATGTCGCCGAGCTGAATGTGGTCCTTCGGCGGAGCCGTTTCGGCAGAAGTCTCACCCGGGGGTGGCGTGGTGACTACTCCGGGGGGAGGAGCCGTCTCGGTCCATTGTGCGACGATATTGCTGACCGGGGCGCCAGACGAAAGTGTTCCGCTGCCGGAAGCTTTGAACACGGGGCCGTCTATCTCTACTGAGTTGGGTTTCGTTTTTCCCCAACTCCGATCGACCGTGTACTCCTGGTTTCCGAACCGGTCTGGAGGCTTGAATGTGATCCACATCCACCCGTCCGAGGTCGCTTGGAATACGGTCTTAAGCGCGCCAGACTCTTCTACCGTCTGGCTCTGAAAAGCGCCGGTCGGGCTGTACGTCTGCTCGACGTTAAAGGTGACGTTCCCTTTATCATCCACGCCGGTTTGTGAAACAGATACGGTTCCATTCGTATTCTTGTGGACGACGTACGTAACCTTCGCGCCTTCTTCGGGCGTAATAACGTTGTTTTCATCCTTGGTGGGTGTAAAAACAATAGTGACCGTTCCATCTTGCGCGACCGTGTAGCTGCCGTCGCCATAAATCCTCATATCACGTCCGTAAGGGCTGAAGGTGTCCCCCCAAGAGAATGTTCCCGTCGCGCTCGGCATGCCAGAGCCGCTTACGGTAGCCTGGTCTGCCAGGTTCGCCGGGGAGGCGGCGTTTTGTTGTTGCGCAGGAACTGCTGCCAAATCGAGAAACGCGGCGTCCTTTTTCGTCACTGAAATCGAATGCTCTTTCCTGCGGTCATTCGTGATCGTGAGAATGCTGGGAGCCGGAAAGCCGGAATAACGCGTTCCCGCGTCCCATGGCGCCGTAGGCGCGTTAGGCTTATTTTGCTGCGCAAATGCGCCGGTAAGGAGCGTCGCGAAATAGAGGAAAAAGATTGCAAAAACGAGGGCAGCGAATTTTGGTGAAGCTTCACACATACCATGTGTGGGAGTCATGACCGCCTCCCGAACGATTTCGGCGGACCGGATGTGTCCGGCGCAGACGCGTGGATTGAGAGGGCGGGAAGGCAAACTAGTACATGGCTGTCCTCTTCGACGAAATGAATACTGGCTGCGTCGACCCAGCGATAGATGGTTCGCGGAGTGACGCCGACGATTCGGGCTGCCTCCTCAGGCGAAACCATCCGGACGCGGGCGCCACACCGCGCGCACCACGCCGTAACCGGTCCTCGAACGGCTCGACTGAAGATAAACTCATCAGTCTCGACCGTGATCTCGGTTCGCTTCGTGCGCTTCTTCTTCACCCTTGGCCTGTCCTCAACCGCGCCCGATTTCGATTTGCCGTTGCGAGTTCGTCTCACTTCAAGATAGAATCCGGCAGTTTTTAAAACCGTCCTTGTACTGGTTTTGCTGTAAACGATCGGAAATTTGCACCGGCCACGCCGGGAAGTCGTTAGGTCGGTGTGAAATTTTTCTGAAGGTCCGCTGAGCCCAGCTATGTCGTTCGAACGCCAGCCCTTGTATGAATTCGGACCATTTCGCCTCGAGCCGTCCGAACGACTCCTGCTCCGCGCCGGCGAATCCGTGTCCCTGCCTCCGAAAGCCTTCGAGACCCTGCTCTTGATGGTTCAGAACAGCGGTCATGTGCTGAGCAAGGACGAGCTGATGCGGTCCCTATGGCCGAATACTTTCGTCGAGGAGAACAACCTCACGCAGCACATCTCGACGTTGCGGCGCGCGCTCGGCGAAGGAGCGGGCGAAAACGGCTACATCGAAACCGTTCCCAAATTGGGCTACCGTTTTGCCGTGCCAGTGCGGGAGATCCCGGCCAACGGCGATGCTGAACTCCTGGTGCGGCGGCACACGCGGACACGCATTGTGGTTCGCGAGCAGGAGGAGGAAGAAACAAGCGAGGCGGAGGGTTCGGAAGCGGCCCTCAGCCGCGAAAGGGTTGCACAGTCCGTCGCGCACTCTTCGATTCGCAGGCGGCTGGCCGCTATTGCTCTGGCAGCAATTGCCGCGATTGTTATAACAAAGTTCCGGTCAGAGCTCCCGGGTGTTCGACCCAAGCAGCTGCGGACACTTGCCGTCATTCCGTTTCGTGACCTCAAGCCCGATACGGAGACGCAGTTCCTGAGCTACTCCCTTGCAGACGCCATCATCAGCCGTCTTGGCTACTTCGACGGAATCGTCATCCGGCCCTCGTCCTATGTTGCAAAGTTTCGCGGAGGCGAAGCGGACCCTCGCAGCGTCGCGCAAGAGCTTCATGTCGAGGCTGTTCTCACCGGAACTTACACGCGCGACGGCGACCGACTGCGGATTTCGACGGAATTAGTGGATGTTGCAAAAGCCGAAGTGATCTGGCGCGACACTTTCGACGTTCCCTACGGCCAGTTGTTGACTGTTCAGGATCGCGTCGCCGAGGATGTCGTTCGCGGCATGCGTGTCCAGGTCTTGCCGCAGACGGCTGCGCGATTGAAACCCACCGCTCCACATGATCCGCTCGCATACGAGTATCTGCTTCGGGGTGTCAATCTCGGAACACCTAACGATTACCGGTACTCGATGCAGATGCTCGAGAAGTCGGTTGAGCTGGATCCGACGTACGCTCCCGCTTGGATGTATCTAGGAGAGGCTTACGCGTCCTACCGAGCCTGGCAGGGAGGAGGGCCTGCATATGCTCGGAAAAGCAGGGCCGCATTCGACAAAGCCGTCGAGCTCGATCCGGACTTACCGTCTCTTCGCACGGTTCTGGCAATTCAGATGATGGAACACGGGGAGCTGGATAAGAGCGTGGTAACGCTTCGAGAAGAGCTGCGGCGCCATCCCGACGAACCGCTGGCGCACTGGTGGCTCACGGAGGCCTATCTCTACGGAGGAATGCTAGAGGAGTCGATCGCCGAAGGCGAGCGAGCGCTTGCGCTAGATCCCATGGTGAATAGCGGTTCCACCTTTAATACATATTTGCATGCGGGCGACTACCAGAAGTTCCTATCGACTTTGCCCGCGGGAGAAGGCGCCCGCACCATTTTCTATCGGGGGTTGTGCCACCTCTATATGGGGGATGATGCGGGCGCTGCTGCTGAATTCGAACGTGCGTACGCTGAGGATCCGTCACTTCTGCACGCGAAATACGGACGAGCATTTCTGTACGCGATACGGCACCAGTTCACTGAGGGCCGCGAATATCTTGGGGAACTTGAGCGAACAAGCCCTGTGGCAGACGGGGAGATGCTTTACAAGATGGCACAGGCCTACGCTACGCTCGGCGATACGCCTTCCGCAGTCCGCTTGTTGCATGCAGCGATGGACCACAATTTCTACTGCTATGCGTGCTTCGTCCGCGACCCGCTGATGGCCTCCCTCCACGGCGAATCTCGGTACACGGAACTCCTGAACCTGGCCTTCAACCGGAACGAAGCATTCAAACACGAATACTTTGATTAGTATGCCGCCAGCCGTCAGTGGTTTCGTTGCCCTCTGACCCTGCAGTGTCCTCTCTGCTTTGTGATCGTCCCCCGTATTGACCAGTTCCTGCGCCCGGTTCGTACGAAGTTGCTCTCACAGCGATTTCAGAAAAGCGATGAGCGCTTCTTGATCGGGCCGCTTCAGCTTTTCAAACTGCTGCGTCACGTGCTGCGCCTCGCCGCCGTGCCGCCGGACCGCATCGAGCAGCGTCAATGACGCGCCGTCGTGCATCAGCCGCGGGCGCATGCGCACTCCCCATAAGGGTGCTGTGCGCATCTTGTTGCGGCTGCTCTCGAAGTCCTGTTTCGAGAGATAATCGGACATCTGCTCGAACACCTTGCGCCCGTAATGCTCCGGGATCGCTTGCAGGATTCCGTCGCCTGTGCCTACGTTGTGCATCAGGAAATCGCCCCAAGGATGAAACGTGACCGACCCGAGCGCCGGGGGAATCGTGAGCGTTCCGCCGTTGATTTTGGTTCCCGCGGGCGCCGTGGTCAGCGATGCTACGTGGCACGCCGCGCAGCCGATCTTGATGAACAGCGCCTCTCCTTTCTGTGCGCTCAGAGTGCTGCTAAGCTCGGCGTCGCGCGCCGGTGCCTTCGTCGCGCGAATAAACCGTGCGAAGTGGTCAATGTCAGCAAGACCGTCCGGCCCGGGCGTGTCGTTCGGTTCGGAGACATTGTTGCAAAGATTCGTCACCTCGTTCGGTTGCAGGCGATTGGTAATCCCCATCTCGTTCAAATATGCATCCCCTGAAAACGAGAGCAGGCTCGCGTGCTGATCCTTCCAGCCAAAGCGCCCCACACCCATCTGTCCGGGGGCTTCCACGATGGGAACATGCAGTACCTGCCCGCAGATCTTCCGGTGCGACGCCTCGCACTGCTGCTTCGCAAGATCCACCAGCGTTTGATCCGCCACGGCCTCCACGAACCCATCGCCCAGCAAGCCTAGTGACAACCGAAACGTGCGGATGGTGTCCGTTTCAGGCACGTGCTCCTGAATCTCAGTCGCAGGAAACGCCTCGTTGGGGCAAATCGCGCGATCGTTCACCAGCGAACGCCCGGTGATGACCTCGGCTCCGTGGTTAATCGGAATTTCCGGATTCCGGAACCGCCCATCCGCCCCAATATGGCCCACCCGTAATTCCGTTACCTGCGATCCCCCGCCAGACACCGGATTCTGATGGCACTCGCGGCACGACTGCGCGTTGTACAACGGCCCCAGGCCGTCCTTTAACTGTTCCACTTCCTCGAACTTCGTTTGATCAGCTTGATGCGTTGCATCATCCACCAGCCCATTGGTTTTGTTATCAAACCCGGTGGGCGCTTCCGTTGTGGGAGTTGCAGCGGAAAGCAACGCGAGGCTTAAGGTGGCTGCCGCGACGAGAAGTTTCATCATTTCCTTCCTTCGAGGGGGTTTTGGGGCTGGCTCACCTCGTGGGATATCACCTTGCGCGGATGCGGGAAAGGCCTAACGGCCGATACGCTGCCTAAATGGGCACGCCCCGAGTGGCTGCTCGGTTATGCATTGCCCCGAAGCCCAGACAGCGTCGATTTCCACACGAATTCGAAAGCGTGTACTCGGGCACGAGCCAGTAAGCGCGAGCAGAATGCTTCGCGGAGCTTAGTTGGGCAGGAATGAAAGAGCGCATCGTTCTTGGCGGCAGGCGGCTACTGCGGGAACCCATCTCTTCTTGTCAGGATTCGGGAGATGCTGGGTCGCTCAGTCTTCGAAACTGCGCGCTCCGCCTTTCATCCGGTTCTTCACCAGGTTCGTCCAGACGAATTTAATCACCCTGGCGTCGTTGTAGCAGTAGGCCAGATTGTGATTCAGCGTCGAGAAGCAGTGCTGCTGGCAGGTGTGCTTCATGCTCTCCAGTTGCTTCTCCTCAAACTTGTGGGCGTCAATGTTGCCCCAATCGAACGTCGAGGGGTACATCGGGAAACAGGGCGCGACGGTGCCGTCGGTGCGGATGATCACGTTGTTCTGGCCGGCACGGCAGTTCCATTCCGCGAAATGCAACTCACCATTGGCGTCTTGCACGATGCCCGGCATCCCGGCAAGCTGCTTCGCGACATCGCCGTTGGTTGCCGTGCCATCGCCATTCCATCCCAGGCGCTTCAAATCAGGGCCGCTGGCCATCCGGACGAAGGCCTTGATCTCCTGGAGTCGCTGGATGGAATTCACCATCTGATAGCCGGCCTTGTTCTTCTCGATCAGCCAATCGACCAGCGAATCGATGTCGCGCCAATCTTCCGGGCGAATATACGTCGGATTGTCGCTAAGATGCTTGAAATGCTCGTCTTGCTCGAGCATGGGCGTTTCATTGATGTGATAGTCCGTGGCCACGCGGTTCTCGCGAGCGAATTCGGTGATCTGCCGGACATCTTGCGTGTTGTTGCGGCAAATATTGATGTTGAAGAAAATCATATAGCCGTAAACGTGCTGCTTCTTCATCAGATATTCGAGGTGCTTCCGAGCTGGGACAAGGGCCTTCGGCAAACTGGGTTTCTCGTCCCACGCGTCGAGCGCAAAATTAAACACGCCAACTCCGGCATCGCCCAACCGATCGGCCACTTCGGGCCGAAGTAGGCGGCCATTGGTGCCAACGTAAATCCAAAATCCTTTCTTGGCTGCGTAATAGACCACCTTGTGAGCGAAGTCGGGACGCAGGAGAGGTTCGCCGCCCATCAACGCGAGCACGCGGCACCCGTGGTCATACAAAAAATCAATCGAGCGGCGGGCAACGTCTTCCGTCATGCCCTTTACTTTGTTGTCGTAGGCCCAACAGTACCAGCAGTCGAGATTGCATTTGTACTCGAGAAAGAGATATGCCGTGATGGGATGAAAATCGCCAGGCAGCACGCGCGAACGAATATATGGAAACAGCCAGCCGCGCATCGTGCGATAGACCTGAGGCATGGTCCAGTCGCGCTTTTCCGGAACGGTGTCGGGGCCCGGATCCTTCAGCTTTTCCGGAAATCGAGGAAATACGGGATCGGGAAGTTTCGCGCCCTTCGGCGGAGGCACGAGGACAGGCCCCGGAGCCGAATGCATCAGCAGATTGTGAATATCGACATCGATGCGGAACTTAGGAACGGTAGCCATCGGTGCGTTCTCCTCCAAGTGTCCGGATGCCGGACAAGCGCCCCAGGTGTCAGGAATTTGTCCGAGCCCCACCGCTCTAGATGTACGTTTTAGTTAATCCGCGGCAATTTCCTGCACTTCCGGCCTGTGCTGCCCTTCGCTTCCCTCTGGCAGCAAGTCGCTCACCGGCTGACCTTCCATTTCGCGTCGCAACTGGGCCTCTAGCTCTAAAAGTTGAGCCTCGATGTCTTGC